>Ga0335069_10006023_pt1 | contig 17721 bp, 11 predicted proteins | sample Lox_Sample_11_FD_206714 | JGI IMG/M metagenome (GOLD analysis project Ga0335069, IMG submission 206714) | Soil microbial communities from Loxahatchee National Wildlife Refuge, Florida, United States - Lox_Sample_1.1 | ecosystem: Environmental > Terrestrial > Soil > Wetlands | place: USA... | reverse complement strand
TTGAGGGCCGGCGAGACCGCCATGGCCTGGAGGTAGAGGGTGTCGTTGTCGCCGAAGCTCGGGTCCTCGCGGACCCCCAGCTCGTTGTGGTTCTCGAGCGGGCTGCCCACGGCGTAGGCCACCAGCCTGCCCGAGACGCGGTCCTTGAGCCCCACCCCCACCGCCCGGGGGTGGGCCAGCGTGGCCTCGAGCACCTCCGGCGGGTAGAGGAGGAGCGGCTCGCGCCCCTCCTTGCGGCCGTACTGAGCGGCCTCCAGCGCGTGCACCTCGGGGAGGAGGGCGTGCCCCTCCGGGCCGCCCAGGTCCACCGCCTGCAGCGTGCCCGGGGGCACGTCGAGGGTGCCCACCCGCACCTCGGGGCCGGGCCGCGCGCCGGCGGGCGCCTCGGTGCCGAGCAGGTCGACCACCGCGCGCCGGAGCAGCTCCAGCGCCTCCTGGATGGCGGCGGGCTCCATGTCGTAGCGGGGGTAGAAGCGCAGGGTCCGCTCGCCCGCCGGCAGCATCAGGAGGCCGTAGCGGAAGGCGCGGTCGCGCAGCCAGTCGCGCCAGTCGGCGCGGACCACGTCGAAGGCCAGCAGGCACCCGGCCCCGCGCACCCCCTGCAGGAAGCCCTTGTAGTCGTGGGCCAGCCGCTCCAGGCCCTCGCGCGCCAGGGCGCCGGTGCGGCGCACCTGCTCCAGGTCGAGCCGGTCGAGGTAGCCGAGGAGCCGGAGCATGCCCACCGAGTCGCCCTCCCAGGTGGTGTTGAACTTCTTCTCCTCCTGGAAGAAGGTGGCCAGATCCTCGCTCACGAAGAGGATGCCGTTCTGGGCCTTCTTGGCCCACATCACCACGTCGGGCGGGCAGGGCAGGTCGAACAGCTCGTGGGCCCAGAGCCGGCCGGTGGCGCCCCAGCCCGTCTGCACCTCGTCGAACATGAGCGGCACGTCGTAGATGCGGGTGAGGAGCCGCAGCCGCCGGAAGAAGGAGGCCGAGGCCAGCCGGAGGCCGCCCTCCCCCTGGATGGGCTCGACCAGCACCCCGGCCACCCGCTGCGCGCGCCGGAGCTCGGCCGGGTCGACCAGGGCACGCTGCTCCTCCACGAACCGCTGGACGAGCGCGGGCCAGTCGCCGCGGTCCTCGGGGAGCCGCCCCAGCAGCTCGTCGCAGGCGGAGAGCTGGCGCCGGAACTGCTCCATGGGGCGCGGCGCGCCGGGCGCGCGCCCGGTGACCAAGAGGACCCAGATCTGCTCCAGGGTCTTCTCGTCGCGGCGCTGGGTGCGCCAGGCGGAGTGCGGGTCCTCCACCGGGAAGAGCACGTGCGGCCAGTCGAAGGTGGGGAAGCCCAGGCGCGCCTTCTTGCGGTGGGTGGCCGCCAGGCTCCCCAGGGTGCGGCCGTGGAAGGCGCCCTCGAAGGAGACGATGAAGAACCCCTGCCGCTCGCCGCCGCTCTCGGAGCCGGGCTCGGGCGGGCTGGTCTTGACCCGGTTGAGGAGCACCGCCTTGATGGCGTTCTCCACCGCCTCGGCGCCGGTGTTCACCACGAAGAAGCGCGGGGTGCCCGGGGGAGCGATCCGGCGCAGCGCGTCCTTGAGCCGGAGCGAGAGGACCGTCTGGTACTCGGAGTGCGCGTAGCGGGAGGCGACGAAGGGGAGGCCGGCCAGGACGCTGGCCACCAGCGCCGGGTCGTTCTCGCCGAACGGCTGGGTGGCGATGAGTGCCCCCAGGTCCATGAAGCGATAGGGCTCGCCGTCGGCGTCGCGGTCGAGGGTGGCCAGGTACGGGCCCACGCTCTCGGCCGGGTCGAAGGCCACCGGCAGCGCGTAGAAGAGGCCGTCGGAGGCGGCGTCGAGGGCGGCCTGGCTGGCCGGAAGGTCGCTCTGCACGAGCTCGTCCAGGGACCGGCCCGGGGCCGAGAAGCGCGGCGGCAGCCGGACGTGGATCTGGCCGGCCCGGTACCGGGCGTTCAGGGCCGGGATCCGCTCCAGCCAGCGCAGCGCCTCGGCCTGGGCGGCGAGGAGCTGGTCTGCGCCCTGGGAGGCCGTGGTCTCGGCGGCGGCGCGGCGGGCGGGCGCGGCCCGGTCGGAGAGCAGGGTGGAGGGTTCCATGGGATCTCGCCTCGGGTCTTGCGGGTTCGCTCGGGGCCTGTGCTTCAAGAGCACCAGCCGTGCCGGCGCGCCAGGGCTGTACGGGGGAGGGGCTCCATCACCCCGTAAGCCCGTGAAATCCAGTGCTTGAGCCAGGAGCGGCGGGCTCGTTCCGCCCCCCGGCCATGCGCCGATGCCCGGGCCATGCGCGGCGGCATGCCCTTCACCCCGCCCTGGTGCCAGGGCATCCGGCCCGGAAGGGGCCTGGCCCGAGCCCGGCTGGTGCACCCGCCGGGCTCGGGGACGGCGGCCGTCAGAAGAAGAAGACGACCTGCGCCGACGCCAGCGAGTTGAACTTCCGGTACTGCGGGTTCGAGCCGCCGGCCAGGGCGTCCTTGTTGCCGAAGACGTTCTCGGTGGCGCCGTCGAGCCGGTACTCGGCCTTGAGGGTGACGTTGGCGCTGAGCGAGTAGTTGAGGCCCAGGGTGAGGGCGTACTTGTTGGCACCCCGGTCCGGGTTGCCGCCGTTCTGGTCCGGGCCCACGCCGTTGGCGGTGTCGGAGCTCACCCAGTCGAGCAGGCCGCCTCCGTTGGCCACGTCGTAGATGAAGTCGGCGCGCACGACCCCTTGCAGGACGGTGGTGATCTTGTAGGCGCCCAGGACCGAGGCCCCCCACCACCAGGCGTCCCGCAGCCGCCCGTCCGGGTCGGCGGTGATGGCGGCGCCCCGCTGCCTGCCGTAGGTGAGGTGGCCGTTCAGGGTCACGTCGCCGCGGGTGTACCAGCCGTCGACCTCGCCGGTGAAGTAGAAGGTGTCCTTCGACGAGACCGGGGTCACCCCGTCGGCCTCGAGGGCCACGCCGTTGCTGTTCGTGCCGTAGCCGGAGTCGACGAAGGCGCGGGCGTTGTCCTTGTAGCCCAGGGCCCCGGCGAAGCCGAAGCCCCAGTAGTCGGTGCCCTTGGGCGTGTAGTCACCGCGGAAGACCAGGGCGGGGATGTGCTCGCCCAGCTGGCGGATGCTCTGGTTGAAGTTGGCCACCATCACCTTGAGATCGATCCGTGGCGTCACGCGCTCGATGCCGAAGCCCGTGTAGTAGTAGGGGATGGTGAAGTCGAAGAGGAGGTTGTGGGTGACGAGCAGGTTCTGGTTGGGCGCCTGGTACTCGTAGCCCGACCAGTCGGGGACCTGCCCGGCGATGAGCTTGGTGGAGAGGCCGCCGAGCGGGATCCACACCGACGCCTCGTTGACGATGCTGCCGTTGTTGAAGTCGCCGGTGCCGCGCTTGGGGATGAGGTCGAGGTGGAACCGGGTCCCGTTCTCGGTCTCCTTGATGATGTCCAGGGCGACGGTGCCGAAGTAGGAATCGTCGTAGGAGTAGCCCTCGGCGGTGGTCGGCACCAGGAACTGGAAGGTGCCCCGCTCCTTGTTGGCGTTGTAGACGTAGGTCGGGTCCATCCAGCCGGAGACCTTGAAGCCCTTGAGGCCCGAGGCGTCCCGTCCGTCCTCCAGCGACTCGGCCTTGACCTGGATGCGGCCGAAGTCCTGCTGCTGCTCGGGCGTCATCCCCGGCGGCGGCAGGGCCTGGACCTGCTTCTCCAGCTCGGTGACCCGGTCCTGGAGCGCCTTCAGCTCCTTGGCCGTTTCGGGGTCCGGGTTGGCGGCCCGGGCCGGAAAGGCGCCGGCCAGTGCCAGCGCGGAGATGCTGAGCGTCAGGATCCTCATGGTGCGCTCTCCTTTCGGTGTCGATCCGTTGGGGTCTTGGGCGCGTGATCAGGCGCGCTGCGCGGCGGCGATCTCGGCCGCGCGGCGCCGCTCCCTCTGCACGACGAACCAGCTGCCGGTCACCACCAACACCGAGACGACGCCGATGATGACGGTGGCCACCGCGTTGATGTCGGGCTTCATCCCCAGGTGGGCCCGGGAGAAGATGACCAGGGGCAAGGTGGTGGAGCCGGGTCCGGACAGGAAGGCGGCCAGGACCACGTCGTCCAGGGACAGGGTGAAGGTGAGCAGGAACGCCGAGATCAGCGCGTTGAGGATGAGCGGCAGGGTCACCAGCACGAACACCTGGATGGGCCGCGCTCCCAGGTCGGTGGCCGCCTCCTCCAGCTCGGGGTTGAGATCCTGCAGCCGCGCCTGGATCACCACGGTGGCGTAGGACATGCCCAGCATGACGTGCCCCAGCCAGATGGTGAACATCCCCTGCGCCGGGAAGAACTGGCGCATGCTGACCACCATGAGCAGGAGCGAGAGGCCGATGATCACCTCGGGCATCACCAGCGGCGCGTTGACCATGCCGGTGAAGAGGGTGCGCCCCAGGAAGCGCTTGTACTTGACGAGCGCGAAGCCGGCCAGCGACCCCAGCACCACCGAGGTCCACGCGGAGTAGAAGGCGATGCGGAGCGAGAGCCACACGCCGGCCAGCAGCTCGCGGTCGTGGGGGAGCGCGCGGTACCAGCGGAGGGACGCGCCCGCCCACACCACCGGCAGGGGCGAGGCGTTGAAGGAGTAGAACACCAGCGCCACGATGGGGATGTAGAGGAACAGGTAGCCGGCCCAGAGCCAGGCCTTGCCGAACACCCTGGTGAGCCCCGAGCGGTGCAGCAGCAGTTCCAGGGTCACTTGCGCACCTCGGTGGCCTCGGCCTGGTACTTGTTGAAGATGGCCAGCGGCAAGAGGATGAGCAGGATCACCACCACCGCCACGCTCGAGGCCATGGGCCAGTCGTTGTTGCTGAAGAACTCGTCGTAGAGGACCCGGCCGATCATGAGCGACTGCGGCCCGCCCAGCATGTCGGGGATGACGTACTCGCCGATGCAGGGGATGAAGACCAGCATCGAGCCGGCGATGATCCCCGCCTTGGAGAGCGGGACGGTGATCTTCCAGAAGCCGACCCAGGGGGTGGCGCCCAGGTCCGCGGCGGCCTCGAGCAGCCGCAGGTCCATCTTGGAGAGGGTGGCGTAGAGCGGCAGGATCATGAACGGCAGGTAGGTGTAGACCATGCCGATGAGCATCGCGAAGTCGGTGTTCATGAACATGCCCGGCGCCGCGATGAGCTTGAGCTGCAGCAGGATCCAGTCGAGGTGGGTGGCGATCAGGATCTTGGAGAGGAGGCCGCCGTTCATGAGCAGCCCCTTCCAGGCGTAGACCCGCAGGAGGTAGGAGGTCCAGAAGGGGAGCATCACCCCCATGAGCAGCGCCGGCTGGGTGGTGGCCTTGGCCCGCGCCATGAAGTAGGCGAAGGGGTAGCCGATGAACAGGCACCAGAACGTGGTCAGGGCCGCGCACCAGATGCTGTTCACGTAGGTGCGGAAGTAGAGCTGGTCCTTGAGGATGAAGAGGTAGTGGCTGAGGTTGAGCGCCAGGGAGAGGACCCCGTCCTTGTACTGCGAGAGCGGGGTGAACCGGACGTCCTGCATCTCCGAGAAGCTGAGCCTGAGGATGATGAAGAACGGCAGCAGCATGAAGATCAGCAGCCAGATGAAGGGGACGCTGATGACCATCTTCCGCGAGTGAGCGCGGAAGAGCGGATGCGCGTGCACCCGGTCGAAGAGGGATGTGACCAGGGGCCGGATCATGGCGTCACTGCGTCAGCACCACCTGGGCGGTGTCCGGCCAGGTGGCCCAGGTCTCCTGCCCCTCGGCCGGCCCGGCGGTGCGGAAGCGCTCGGCGTTGCTCTCGCTCACCTTGAGGAGCTGTCCGCCGGGGAGCTCCAGGTCGTAGACGGTGAAGCTGCCGAAGTAGGCCTTGTCGCGGACCTTGCCCCGCACCTGGTTGAGCTCCCCCTCGGGCTTGGCCCGGTTGAGCCGGATCTTCTCCGGCCGCAGCGCCACCGAGACGGTCATGCCCAGGCTGCCGGTGATGCCGTGCCCCACCCGGTGGCGACAGTACCCGCAGTCGATCTCCACGAAGTCCCGCTCGTCCACCACCAGCGTGCCGTCCATCAGGTTGACGTTGCCGATGAAGTCGGCCACGAAGCGGGTGGCCGGGGTCTCGTAGACCTCGGTCGGGGTGCCGACCTGGAGGATCTTCCCCTCGCTCATCACCGCGATGCGGTCGGCCATGGTCATGGCCTCCTCCTGGTCGTGGGTCACCATGACGCAGGTGACGCCGACCTCGCGGATGATCTTGGCCAGCTCGATCTGCGTCTCCTCGCGGAGCTTCTTGTCCAGGGCGGCCAGCGGCTCGTCGAGCAGCATGAGCTTGGGCCGCTTGGCCAGGCAGCGGGCCAGCGCCACCCGCTGCTGCTGGCCGCCGGAGAGCTGGTGCGGCTTGCGCTTGCCGTACCTCTGCAGCTGCACCAGCTTGAGCATGGCCTCGACGCGGGCGGCGATGTCCTTCTTGGGCATGCCCTCCCGCTTCAGCCCGAAGGCCACGTTGTCCCAGACGGTGAGGTGCGGGAAGAGCGCGTAGGACTGGAACATCATGTTGATGGGGCGCAGGTAGGGGGGGAGCCCGGCCAGCGCCTGGCCGTCGAGGACCAGCGTGCCGGAGGTGGGGGTCTCCAGCCCGGCCAGCATGCGGAGCAGGGTGGTCTTGCCGCAACCGGAGGATCCCAGGAGGGCGAAGATCTCCCCCTTGGAGATGTCGAGGCTGACGTGGTTCACGGCGAGCGAGCCGCCGCCGAAGTCCTTCAGCACGTCGCGGATCTCCACGAAGGCCTTGTCGGAGCGGACCTGCGTCATCGGGTCTCCAGGTCGGGTGGGCGGTCGGGGGCTAGAGACCGGTCTTGAAGGTCGTGTAGATGCGGGTGATGGCCCGCCGCGAGTCGTTGGTGAGCTCGCCGGGCGGATCCATCCGCTTCATGTCCTCGGGGCTGACGAAGATGGTCTTGTCCGCGGCCACCTCGGGCTTGACGAACTTGAGCGATTCCTTGTTGGGGTTGGCGTAGCGGACGGTGTTGGTCATCGAGGCCGTCACCTCCGGCCGCAGGTAGTAGTTGATCCACTTGTGGGCGTTGCCCGGGTGCGGGGCGTCGGCGGGGATGGCCATGGTGTCCATGAAGAGCAGGCCGCCCGTCTTGGGGATGAGGCACTGGATGTTCTGCCCGGTCTTGCCCTCGATGGCCCGGTACTTGGCGATGTTGATGTCGCCCGACCAGCCCAGCGCCACGCAGACCGCGCCGTTGGCCATGTCGTTGATGTAGCCGGACGAGCTGAACACCGTGACGTAGGGACGGATGGCCTTGAGCAGGGCGGGGACGCCGGCGTAGTCGGCCGGGTTCTTGCTGAAGCCCGGCTTCCCCAGGTAGTGGGCGGCGGCCGGCACGATGTCGGTGGCGGAGTCGAGGAAGCTCACCCCGCAGCTCTTGAGCTTGGCCATGTACTCGGGCTTGAAGACCAGGTCCCAGGTGTTGTCCGGCATGGGAGTGTCGCCGAGCGCCTTCTTCACCTTGTCCACGTTGATGCCGACGGTGGTGTAGCCCCAGGCCCAGTCGACCAGGTACTTGTTGCCCGGGTCCATGAGCGCGAGCTGCCTCAGCAGGTCGGGGTCGAGGTTCTTGTAGTTGGGGATCTGCGAGAGGTCGAGCGGCAGGAGCAGGCCGCCCATGATCTGGATCTTGGCGAAGTAGGAGGACGGCACCACGATGTCGTAGTTGCTGTGGCCGGCCACCAGCTTGGCGTGCAAGGTCTCGTTGGAGTCGAAGTTGTCGTACCGGACCTTGATGCCGGTCTCCTTCTCGAAGTTGGCCACCATGTCGTCGGAGATGTAGTCCGACCAGTTGTAGACGTTGAGGATCTTCTCCTCCTCCGCCCGCGCGGGCGCGGCGGCGATCAGGGAGCCGGCCAGGCAGCCCAGGGCGGCGAGGCGAGCGAGCGAGCGCGAGTTCATGCGTGAGCCTCCATGTTCAAGGACGGGGGACGGGCGCGGCGATGCCGGCCGACGACGGGCGGGCACGGTGCGAGCCGGGGCGGGCGCGGGCGCGCGGCCTCACGACCGGGCACCTCGCTGCACGCTCTCCTGGCCGGCCCGCGGGCCTGGCCAGGGAAACGACTTGAGTGACGCGGCTGGCATGTACGGCTGGGGAGGAGAATAGCATCCGATGTGCCACGCTCGATCACCTGATCGCGTGCGGTGGCAAAACGCCAGGGATCATGCAGGTGCGCATCGGGTCGGGCCGGCCGGCGTCAGGCTGTGATGGCGTCCTCGAGGATGCCGATCGCCTCGTCGAAGACCGGCTGGGGGATGGTGAGCGGGAACAGGAAGCGGATCGCGTTGACGTGGGGGCCGCAGGTGAGGAGAAGCAGGCCGCCCTCCAGGGCCCGGGCCTGCACCCGGCGGGCGAGCTCGGGATCGGGGCCGCCCCCGGGCTTCATGAACTCCACCGCCACCATCGCGCCCAGGCCGCGCACCTCGGCGATCCCCGGCGCGCGAGGGCGGAGCGCCTCCAGCCGCGCCACCAGCTGGCCACCCAGCGCCGCGGCGCGCTCCACCAGCCGCTCCTCCTCGATGACGTCGAGCACGGCGTGGGCCGCGGCGGTGGCCAGGGGGTTCCCCCCGTAGGTTCCGCCCAGGCCGCCGGGGCCGGGAGCGTCCATGACCTCGGCCCGCCCCACCACACCGGAGATGGGCAGCCCCGCCCCCAGCGACTTGGCCACGGTCATGAGGTCAGGCAGGACGTCGTGGTGCTCCATGGCGAACCAGCGTCCGGTCCGGCCGAAGCCGGTCTGGATCTCATCCGCCACCAGGAGGATCCCGTGCTCGTCGCACTCCCGCCGCAGCGCGCGCAGGAAGGCCGGCGGCGCCGGGTGGAAGCCCCCCTCCCCCTGCACCGGCTCGACCACGATGGCCGCCACGCGCCGGGGCTCGATGTCGGCCTTGAACAGCCGGTGCAGCGCCTCGAGGGAGTCCTCGACCCCCACCCCGTGCAGCTTCGCGGGGAAGGGGATGTGCCAGACCTCGCCGGGGAAGGGGCCGAAGCCGACCTTGTACGGCGCCACCTTGCCGGTGAGGGCCAGGGTGAGCAGCGTCCGGCCGTGGAAGCCGCCGGCGAAGGCGATCACGCCCGGCCGGCCGGTGGCGAACCGGGCGATCTTGACCGCGTTCTCCACCGCCTCGGCGCCGGTGGTGAAGAAGGTGGCCTTCTTGGCGTGCTTCCCGGGGGTGAGCCGCACCAGCCGCTCCGCCAGCGACACGTAGGACTCGTAGGCGGCCACCTGGTAGGCGACGTGGGTGAAGGCCTCGAGCTGCGCCCGGAGCGCGGCCAGGACGCGCGGGTGGCGGTGGCCGACGTTGAGCGTCGCGATGCCGCCGGCGAAGTCGATGTAGCGCCGGCCCTCGACGTCCCACAGCTCGCTGTTCTCGGCGCGCTGCACGAAGAACGGGGCGGCGATCCCCACCCCGCGCGGTGTGGCCGCTTCGCGCCGCGCCCGCAGGCTCGCGTTGTCGCTCATCTTGGCGGCTCCTTCGGGCCGCTCTACAGCTTCACCATCACGTGGCGCACGGCGGTGTAGTCCTCCAGCGCGTACATGGACAGGTCCTTGCCGTAGCCGGACTGCTTCACCCCTCCGTGCGGCATCTCCGAGACCAGCATGAAGTGGGAGTTCACCCAGGTGGCGCCGTACTGCAGGCGGCCGGCCACGGCCATGGCCTTGGCCACGTCGCGGGTCCAGACCGAGGAGGCGAGCCCGTAGACCGAGTCGTTGGCCCATGCCACCGCCTGCTCCACGTCCTGGAAGCGGGTGACCGAGACCACCGGGCCGAACACCTCCTCCTGCACGATCTCGTCCTTCTGCTGCGCCCCGGCCACCACCGTCGGCTCGTAGAAGAAGCCCGGGCCCGATCGCGCCCGGCCGCCGGCGGCGATCTCCACGTGCCGAAGGGCCGCGGCGCGGTCCACGAAGCCCTTCACCGTCTCGCGGTGGCCGGCGCTGATGCACGGCCCCATCTCCACCCCCGGCTCGTCCTGGGTGCCCACCTTGATCGACTTCGCCGCCGCGGCCAGGTCGGCCACCAGCCGGTCGTGGATCCCCGCCTGCGCGTAGACGCGGCAGGCGGCGGTGCAGTCCTGGCCGGCGTTGTAGAAGGAGAAGGAGCGCAGGCCGCTCACCACCTGCTCCAGGTCGGCGTCGTCGAAGACCACCACCGGCGCCTTGCCGCCCAGCTCCAGGTGGGTCCGCAGGATGCGGGCCTGGGCCGCCTGCAGGATCTGCCGGCCGCTGGCCACCGAGCCGGTGATGGAGACCATGCGCGTCTCGGGCTGGGCCAGGACCTGGGTGCCCACGGTCGAGCCGCGCCCGGCCAGCACGTTGATCACCCCGCGGGGGAAGATGCCGGCCACCAGCTCGCCGAGCGCCAGGGTGGTGAGCGGCGTCAGCGTTGCCGGCTTGATGACCACGGTGTTGCCGGCGGCCACGGCCGGGGCGATCTTCCAGGCGGCCATCATGAGCGGGTAGTTCCAGGGAGCGATGGAGGCCACCACCCCCAGCGGATCGCGGCGGATCATGCTGGTGTAGCCGGGCGCGTACTCGCCGGCCACCGCGCCGGTCATGCAGCGGGCCGCGCCGGCGAAGAACCGGAAGGTGTCGACGATGGCGGGGATCTCGTCGTTCAGCACCGCCAGGTAGGGCTTGCCGGCGTTCCGGGACTCCAGCCGGGCCAGCTCGGCACCCCGCTGCTCCACCGCGTCGGCGAGCTTGAGGAGCAGCGCGGCCCGGTCGCGCGGCACGGTGCGCGACCAGCCGGCGAAGGCCGCGTCGGCGGCCCGGACGGCGGCCCGCACCTGCGCCTCCGAGACCTCGGGCACCTCGGCGATGACCTGCCCGGTGGCCGGGTCCACCACCCGCTCCACGTGGCCGCTGTCGCCGGCCACCAGCGCGTCGTCGATCAGGCTCTTCACGATCATGGCGTCCCTCTCCTCAGGCGATCCCGCCCATGCACACGTACTTGAGCTCCAGGTAGGGCTCGATGCCGTACTTCGAGCCCTCGCGCCCGATCCCCGACTCCTTGACGCCGCCGAACGGCGCGATCTCGGTGGAGATGAGGCCGGTGTTGAGGCCGACCATGCCGTACTCCAGCCGCTCCGCCACCCGCCAGGCCCGGGCCAGGTCGCGGGTGTAGAAGTAGGAGGCCAGGCCGGTCTCGGTGGCGTTGGCCAGGCGGATGGCCTCCTCCTCGGTGGCGAAGCGGTAGACCGGGGCGACCGGCCCGAAGGTCTCCTCCCGAGAGACCTTCATCTCCGGGGTGACCCCTGTGAGCACCGTGGGCTGGAAGAAGGTGCCGCCCAGGGCGTGGCGGGCGCCGCCGGTGACCACCCGGGCGCCCTTGGAGACCGCGTCGGCCACGTGCTCCTCCACCTTGCGGACCGCGGCCTCGTCGATGAGCGGCCCCTGCTGCGTCTCGGCGTGGAGGCCATCGCCCACCTGGAGCCGGGCCACCGCGGCGGCGAGCTTCCTCACGAAGGCGTCGTGGATCCCCTCCTGCACCAGCATGCGGTTGGTGCAGATGCAGGTCTGCCCGCTGTTGCGGAACTTGCTCTGCACCGCACCCTCGACCGCCGCCTCCAGGTCGGCGTCGTCGAATACGATGAAGGGGGCGTTCCCCCCCAGCTCCAGCGAGACCTTCTTCACCGTCGGTGCGCACTGCGCCATGAGCTGCTTGCCCACCTCGGTGGAGCCGGTGAAGGAGACCTTGCGCACCACCGGGTTGGAGGTCAGCTCCCGGCCGATGGCGGCGGAGTCGCCGGTGATCACGTTGAAGACGCCGGGCGGCAGCCCGGCCTCCTCCCCCAGCGCCGCCAGCGCCAACGCCGAGAAGGGGGTGGCGCTGGCCGGCTTCACCACCACCGTGCAGCCCGCCGCCAGCGCCGGCCCCGCCTTGCGGGTGATCATCGCCGAGGGGAAGTTCCAGGGGGTGATGGCCGCCACAACCCCCACCGGCTGCTTGAGCACCAGGATGCGCTTGTCGGCCTGGTGCTGGGGGATGGTGTCGCCGTAGACCCGCTTGGCCTCCTCGCCGAACCACTCGATGTAGCTGGCGGCGTAGGCGATCTCGCCCCGCGACTCCACCAGGGGCTTGCCCTGCTCGGCGGTCATCAGGGTGGCCAGGTCCTCCTGGTTGGCCATGATCAGCTCGAACCAGCGGCGCAAGAGGGCGGCACGCTCCTTGCCGGTGCGCGCCCGCCAGGCGGGCATCGCCGCCTCGGCGGCGCGGACGGCCTGGCGCGCCTCCTCGGCACCCATCCGCGGCACGCTGCCGATGGTCTCGCCCGTGGCCGGGTTGCGGACCGGGATGGTGCGGCCGTCGTCGGCGTCGATCCAGGCGCCGCGGACGTAGCACCGCTGCCTGAGGAGGAAGTCGTTCCTGAGCGGGACGGTGGAGGCCATCCCCGGAGCGTGAGCGAGATCCATGCCATCGCGCCGCCACGGGCAGATCCGGCCCCGGCGGCGGCGGCCGATGCAGCGGTGCATGGCGGGAGCGGGCGGGCGGCGGGCCGCCACGCCCGACCGGGTGCTCAGGCGATGCCGTAGCGCTTGAGCTTGCGGGCGATGGTCGACTGGTTGACCCCGAGGGCGCGCGCCATGTCGGTCTGGCTGCCGTGCCGCTGCCGGGCGCGGAGCAGCACCCGGCGCTCGGTCCGCTCCAGCGCCTCCTGGAGGGTGGTCTCGTCGTCCATCGCGGGCGCCGGCGCCTCCTCCCCGGCGGCGGTGGCCGTGACCACGTTGGGCGGCAGGTCGCCGACGTCGATGACCTCCGTCTCGGACATGACCACCAGCCGCTCGCACAGGTTCATGAGCTCGCGGACGTTCCCCGGCCAGCGGTAGCAGAGCAAGACGTCGGCGGCGGCGCGGGACAGCCGGCGCCTGGTCCCGAACCGCGCCCCGTACAGGTCGATGTAGTGGCGGAGCACCGGCAGGATGCACTCGGTCCGCTCCCGCAGCGGTGGCACGGCCAGCGGGATGACGTTGAGCCGGTAGAAGAGGTCGAGCCGGAAGAGCCCCCGGTCCACCATTTCCTGGAGGTCCCGGTGGGTGGCCGCCAGGACGCGGACGTCCAGCTCCCGGCTGGCGGTGCCCCCGACCCGGGTGATGCGGTGGTCCTCGAGGAAGCGCAGCAGCTTCACCTGCGAGGACAGCGGCAGCTCGGCGATCTCGTCGAGGAAGAGCGTGCCCCCTTCCGCCAGCTCGAAGTAGCCGGCCTTTCCCCGGGCCTGGGCGCCGGTGAAGGCCCCCTTCTCGTAGCCGAAGAGCTCGGCCTCGACCAGCGAGTCGGGGATGGCGCCGCAGTTCACCTTGACGAGCGGGCGCTGGGCACGGACCGAGTGCTTGTGGATGAGGTCGGCGAAGAGCCCCTTCCCCACCCCCGACTCGCCCAGGATGAGGACGGTGGAGTCGGCGGTCGCGACCTTGACCGCCTGGCGCAGCGCCCGCTGCATGACCGGGCTGCGGGCCACCACCCGCGTCGACTCCAGCTTCTCGATCTGCAGCTCCTGCATCTCGTCGCGGATGCGGGCCCGGAGCAGCTCCTGCTCCTCCAGCTCGCGCTGCAGGGACTCGATCTCGGTGATATCGCGCTCGTTCACCACCACCCGGAGGAGCTCGCCGGCCTCGCCCCGCACCGGGGTGCCGGTGACCACCAGCTTCCGGCCCCCCCGCGACTGGAGCATGTGCACGGGCTTGCCGGTGCGGATGACCTCCAGGGTGACCGAGCGGTCGAAGAGCCCCTCCTCGACCAGCTCCCGCATGTTCCGCCCCACCACCTGGGTCGGGTCGATGGAGTTGAGGCGGGCCGAGGCCGGGTTGATGCACAGCACGTTGGCCTCGCCGTCGCACACCCAGAGCCCGTCGGAGCTGGAGTCGATGATGGCCTGCCGCTCCACGGCCAGCGCCTCGCCGGTGCGCATGCGCCGGAGCACCGCCTCGCGGCTGGCCCCGTCGGAGAGCGCGCACAGGAGCGCGCCGCCCCCCCCTCGGCCGCGGAGGGCGGAGATGCGCGCGAGCAGGCTCGCCTCGCCGCGGTGCAGCGCCACCTCGTCGCCCGGCGCCCCCCCGGCGAGCGCCCGGGCCCCCTCGGACGCGAGCTCGGGGGCCGCCTCGGCCAGGAGCCGCCCCGGGACGAGGCCCAGCGCCTCGGCAGCGGGCCCGGCGGCGAAGCGGACCACCCCGCCCGCGTCGGCGATGGCGTAGCCGCCCCCCGCCCCCAAGGCGAAGGCGTCGGCCAGGTCGCCGACGTCGATGCCCTGCCCGGCGAGCCATGCCTGGAGCGGCTGGTCGATGTAGGCCGGTCGCGACAGCATGGCCGCGATCTATGCCGCAGCGCATGAAGTTGGCAAGCTGGCATAAGCTCGGGAGCCGCCGGGCCCATGCAGGAAGTCGTCGTAAGTGCTGGAAAGGACGTGGCTTCCTCGCGCCCCATCGGGCCCAGGGTGGCCCGGGCTCGCCCGCAGCGCCCCGGACGACCGCGGCAGGACGCTGGTATGGCGGGTGCTAGTGCGGGATGGGTCTCGGGCTTCGCCCGGTGGCGAGGTTTGTGCGGACCGGAGGGCGGCGTGTCGGCCATCGATCGCCAGAGGCTCGAGCGGGCGCTCCTCGCCGAGGAGGCCGCCTTCGCAAGGGCCCACCCGCGCTCGCGCGCCCTCTTCGAGCGGGCCAAGGCCCATCTCCACGATGGCGTGCCCATGGGGTGGATGACCCGCTGGCCGGGGCCGTTCCCGCTGTTCGTGGACCGGGCCCAGGGCGCGCGCTTCCGGGACGTCGACGGGCTCGAGTACGTCGACCTGTGCCTGGGCGACACCGGGGCCATGACCGGCCACGCCCCGCCCGCGGCGGTCGCCGCCATGAAGGCCCAGCTCGACCGCGGCCTCACCTTCATGCTGCCCACAGAGGACGCGGTGGAGGTCTCGGCCGAGCTGGCCCGGCGCTTCTCCCTGCCCTACTGGCAGCTGGCCACCACCGCCACCGACGCCAACCGCTCGGTCATCCGCATGGCTCGCGAGATCACCGGCCGACCCCGGGTGCTGGTCTTCAACTGGTGCTACCACGGCACCGTCGACGAGGCCTTCGCCACGCTGCGGCCGGACGGGACGGTCGGCCCCCGCCCCGGGAACCTCGGACCGCCGGTCGACCCGGCCGTCACCACCCGGGTGGTCGAGTTCAACGACGTCCCGGCGCTGGAGCGGGAGCTGGCCCGGGGCGACGTGGCATGCGTCCTGGCCGAGCCGGCCATGACCAACATCGGCATCGTGCTCCCCGACCCCGGGTTCCACCCGGCGCTGCGGGCCCTCACCCGGGAGCACGGCGCGCTGCTGGTGAACGACGAGACCCACACCCTCTCGGCCGGCCCGGGCGGCTGCACCGCCGCCTGGGGGCTCGATCCGGACTTCGTCACGGTGGGCAAGCCCCTGGCCTCGGGGATCCCGGCCGCGGTCTACGGCTTCACCGCCGAGGTGGCGCGCCTCTTTCGGGCGCGGACCTCGGTCGAGCTCGCCGACAGCGGCGGGATCGGCGGCACCCTGGCCGGCAACGCCCTGGCGCTGGCGGCCCTGCGGGCCACGCTCCGGGAGGTGCTCACCCCCGACGCCTACGCCGGGATGATCGCCCTCGCCTCCCGGTTCGCCGCCGGGGTCGAGCAGGTGATCGCCGAGCACCGGCTGCCCTGGATCGTGAAACGGCTGGGCGCCCGGGCCGAGTACTGGTTCCGGCCCACCCCGCCGCGGAACGGCGCCGAGGCGGCGGCGGCGGTCGATCCGCTCCTCGACCGCTACATGCACCTGGCGGCGCTGAACCGCGGCGTCCTCGTCACCCCCTTCCACAACATGGCGCTCATGTGCCCGGCCACCACCGCCGAGGACGTGGACCGGCACACCGCGGCCTTCCGCCAGAGCGTGCAGGCGGTGCTGGCGTGACCCCCAACCTCAGCCCCCAGCCGCCCCCGGCCCGCTGACCGACCCTGTCCGGCCGCAGCCCGTCCGCCTCGCCGCTCACCCACGCCGCAGCACCGGAGTCACCCATGGCCCAGGATCTCCAGGGCGCGCTCGCCCTGTCGTCCCGCACGCTGGATCTCGTCTCGAAGAAGACGCTCTCCGCCGAGGAGCGGAAGCGGATCGTCGCGGAGTCGGTGCAGCTCTGGAACGAGCACGTCAACGCCGGCTTCCTGCAGTACCGGAAGTCGGTCTCGACCGACTACACCGCGGTGGAGTGGGAGGACGAGGGCGCCGTCTTCCGCGACGTGAACGGCAAGGAGTTCATCGACATGCTGGGGGGGTTCGGCATCTACGTCACCGGCCACCGCCACCCCAAGGTGCTGAAGGCGGTGACGGACCAGCTCCAGAAGCAGGCCATCCACTCCCAGGAGCTCATCGACCCGCTCCGCACCTACCTGGCCAAGCTGGTGGCCATGATCACCCCGGGCGACCTCACCTTCTCCTTCTTCTCCAACTCGGGGACCGAGTCGGTCGAGGGATGCCTCAAGATGGCCATGCTCACCACCCACCGCCGCCGCCTGGTCGGGACCACCGGCGCCTTCCACGGCAAGACGCTGGGCTCGCTGGGCGGGACCTCCAAGGCCTTCTTCCGCGAGCCGTTCCTGCCTCTCCTCGACTGGACCCACGTGCCCTTCGGCGACGCCGAGGCGCTGGCCATGATCCTGAAGAGCGGCGACTTCACCGGCGACCGGGTGGCCGCGGTGGTGATCGAGCCCATCCAGGGGGAGGGCGGCATCAACGTCGCCCCCCCGGGCTACCTGGCCAAGGCGCGCGAGCTCTGCGACCAGTACGGCGCCATGCTGGTCTTCGACGAGGTGCAGTCGGGCATGGCGCGCACCGGCAAGATGTTCGCCTGCGAGCACGACGGCGTCACCCCCGACCTCATGGCGCTCGGCAAGGGCTTCGGGGGCGGGGTCATGCCCATCGGTGCGGTGGTGGGCACGCCGCGGACCTGGCAGCGGTACATCGAGAACCCCCTCCTCCACACCACCACCTTCGGCGGCAACCCGGTGGCTTGCGCCGCGGCCATCGCCACCATCCACGTCATCCTCGAGGAGGGCCTGGCCCAGCAGGCCGGGGAGAAGGGCGAGCACCTGCTCCGGCACCTGAACGCGCTGGCGGCCAAGCACCCGCAGGTCCTGAGGCTGGCGCGCGGGCGCGGCCTCATGCTGGGCATGGAGTTCGCCTCCAACGAGATCGGCTACCAGGTGGCGACCGCGCTGTTCGCCCGGCAGATCCTGATCTCCGGCACCTACATCAACAGCCGCGTGCTGCGGGTGGAGCCGTCGCTCACCATCGGCTACCCGCAGCTCGACGCCTTCCTGGAGCGGCTCGAGGACAGCCTCCGGGCGGTGGCGGCCGGGAGGAGCTGAGCGGTGGCGGCGCGGTGGGACGGGCGCCCACAGGGGCGCCCGGCCGGCGCGGCCGCAACCGCGGCCGCCCTCGGGTGTTGGTACGGTCGAGCGGCCGGGATCGCCGGTCCGCCGAACCGACCGGAGACCACCATGAAGACCGCCTTCCACCTCGCCGCCGCCCTGGCCCTCCTCGGGCTCGCCCTCCCCTCCCTGGCCGCCGAGGTCGACCGCCGCCAGGAGCGCCAGCAGGCCCGCATCGCCCAGGGCGTGGAGAGCGGCTCTCTCACGCCTGGTGAAACCGCCCGCCTGGAGCAGAAGGAGGCCCGCATCCACCGCGAGGTCCGGCGCGATCGGGCCGCCAACGGCGGCGTGCTCAC
>Ga0335069_10006022_pt1 | contig 17724 bp, 15 predicted proteins | sample Lox_Sample_11_FD_206714 | JGI IMG/M metagenome (GOLD analysis project Ga0335069, IMG submission 206714) | Soil microbial communities from Loxahatchee National Wildlife Refuge, Florida, United States - Lox_Sample_1.1 | ecosystem: Environmental > Terrestrial > Soil > Wetlands | place: USA... | reverse complement strand
CTTTGCACCGGCCGGTCGGCGGCGATGACGACGTCGGTTCGCAAGACCTCTCCACTAGACGTTGTCAGCAGCCAGCCATCGGTGTCGTCGTCGAACCTGTAACTGAGGACCTCATAGTCGAGCAGCACAAGATGACCGACACCGCCTGCGGCCAATGCCGCTCGAGCGTTTAGGCCGACGGCTCCCGCGCCGATGATCGTGACGTCGGCGCGGCCGCCTGGCTGCGTCACAGAAACCTGCTGCGCTTCCAGCCGCGGCGTGCGATCGGACCCATCAGGCCCACTTCGGTCAAAAACGCCGCCAGCGGCGCGAAACCGGCAACCTGCATCTCGCGGCGATGCGGGCTGGTGCGTGCGATCCGTCGCGCCCGCTTTGCGTCGAGACCCGTCCGGGCATACGGGATCGGGTTGCTGAACAGGTAGTTGAAGAAATACCCGCCCAGCCCGTTGATGTTGGCCATGAACCAGCGGTTGAACCGGAGCATTTCGGCGACACGTTTGCGCGCACCATCACGGGCGAATTGGATATGGCGCGCCTCCTCGGTCACGTGGATGCGCATCAGCCGTTGGATGATCGGCTGCAACTCCGGGTCGTCCATCATCTGCCGCTGCAGTGAGTCAAAGATCTCTTCACCGATCAACGCGGCCACCCACAGCATTGCGCCGCGCTGAAACGCCAGCGGAAGCGTGTTGATGACCATCCGGTGAAACAGCCGGGGGCGTACCGGTTTCGCGCCGATGCGCTCGATGGCCTTGCCGAACATGACCATGTGGCGGGTCTCGTCGCCCAGCTCGGTCAGCTTGTAATGGGTCGAGCGGCTGGTCGGATCCTCGTGCAGGATGGTGCGCAACAACGATTGATTGAGCATGTTCTCGAACCAGATCCCGGCCGAAAGCGTGTTGACCAGTTCCTGGCGGGACAGCTCGATTTGTTGCTCGCGAGTCATTTCATCCCACATCGGCGTGCCGTAGAGCGACACCAGCCGCGGCGGCAGATAAAACTTGTCCGGGTCCAGCGGTGCATCCCAGTCGATGTCGACGACCGGCTCGTAGGACTTTTTCACCGAGCCCCTGAGCAGACGCTCCGAGAACTCCTCACGACTCGGCCCACCCGGCTTCACCGCAGTCGTCATCGCTGGCGTCCCTCCGTTGGGTGCTGCAGACGGTACCCATGGTACTGGGTACTTTTGGTCCCGACTAGGCCCTTTAGGTTTCGATTCGGCAATCTGACTACGAACAGTTCGCGGGCAGGAGAGGGTATGGGCCGGCACATCCACGTCATCGGCATCGGCGCCGGCGACCCCGACTACGTCACGGTCCAGGCGATCGAAGCGCTCAACGACACTCAGGTGTTTTTCGCGATGGATAAAGGCGACGCGAAAAGCGGCCTGGTGACGCTGCGACGACAGATCTGTGAGCGGTTCATCCGCGAACCGGGCTACCGCTTCATCGAGCTGCCCGACCCGAAGCGATCCGCCGACGCCGACTACCGCGCGGCGGTGTCCGATTGGCACACGGCGCGCGTGCGGATTTGGGCGGCGGCCATCGCCAACGAGTTGGGCCCTGACGGCATCGGGGCCTTCCTGGCGTGGGGTGATCCGTCGTTGTACGACAGCACCCTGCGGATCCTCGACGCCGTAGCCGCGCAAACCGACTTCACCTACGACGTGATCCCTGGAATCACCGCGATACAGGCGTTGACCGCTCGCCACCGCATCCCGCTCAACGAGGTCGGCGAACCGGTTCTGATCACGACGGGCAGGAAGCTGCGCGAGCAGGGGATGCACGGCTCGGCGGTCGTCATGCTCGACGCCGAGTGCTCTTTTCAGGCGTGCCCGCCCGATACCCGGATCTGGTGGGGCGCCTACCTGGGTACCGACGAAGAGCTATTGGTGGCGGGCACCGTCGGCGAGGTGGGTGCCCGCATCGTGGCGGTGCGGGCCGACGCCCGGGCACGGCGCGGCTGGATCATGGACACCTATTTGCTTAGACCGGCAGACTGAAAGGCGTGCCGGAACTGCCCGAGATCGAAGCACTGGTCGACCATTTGCGGCGCCATGCCGTGGGGTTGCCGATCGGCCGCGTCGATGTCGGCGCGCTGTCGGTGCTGAAGACCTTCGATCCACCGACGAGCGCCCTGCACGGACAGACCGTTGTCGGAGCCGACCGTTGGGGCAAGTACCTGGGCTTGCGGACGGACACGCTGGTGCTGATCGCCCATCTGTCGCGGGCGGGCTGGTTGCGGTGGTCGGACCAGCTGGCCGCGGCGCCGCTGCGGCCGGGCAAGGGCCCGATCGCGCTACGCGTCCATCTGGGCACGCCCGGTGCGGCGCCGGGGTTCGACCTCACCGAGGCAGGCACCCAGAAGCGCCTGGCGGTGTGGCTGGTCGACGACCCGAACCGGGTACCCGGCATCGCCGGCCTCGGCCCCGACGCGCTGGAGCTGGGCCCCGACGATCTCGCCGGCCTGCTGACGGGCAACACCGGCCGGATCAAGACGGTCATCACCGACCAGAAGGTGATCGCCGGTATCGGTAACGCCTACAGCGACGAAATCCTGCACGTCGCAAAGATTTCGCCATTCGCGACAGCCGGGAAGCTGACCGGCGAACAGGTCGTCGCCTTGCACGACGCGATGGTGTCTGTCTTGACCGACGCGGTGAGCCGGTCCGTCGGTCAGGGGGCGGCCACGCTCAAAGGCGAAAAGCGCTCCGGGTTAAGGGTGCATGCGCGCACCGGATTGCCCTGCCCGGTGTGCGGAGACACCGTGCGTGAAGTTGCCTTCGCGGACAAGTCTTTTCAGTATTGTCCGACCTGCCAGACCGGTGGCAAGGTGCTGGCCGACCGGCGGATGTCGCGGCTCCTCAAATAACCGCGGGCCCAGGTCGCTATGCTGCCCGGGTGACTCGTCAGAAGATTCTCATCACGGGTGCCAGTTCCGGCTTAGGTGCCGGCATGGCGCGCGCCTTCGCCGCCAAGGGCCGCGACCTGGCGCTGTGCGCCCGTCGCATTGACCGCCTCGACGAGCTGAAAGCCGAACTGTCGCAACAGTATCCAAATATCAACATCGCTGTGGCGGCGCTGGACGTCAATGACCACGAGCAGGTGCCGAAAATCTTCGCCGAACTCAGCGATGGGCTCGGCGGCATCGACCGCGTTATCGTCAACGCGGGCATCGGCACGGGGGCGAAACTCGGCTCGGGCAAATTGTGGGCCAACAAAGCGACCATCGAGACCAACCTGGTATCGGCGCTGGTGCAAATTGAAACCGCGCTGGAGATGTTCGCCAAAAGTGGTTCGGGCCATCTGGTGCTGATCTCGTCGGTACTGGGCAACAAAGGCGTTCCCGGCGTCAAGGCCGCCTACGCCGCAAGTAAAGCCGGATTGAGCTCGCTGGGCGAATCATTGCGCGCTGAGTACGCCAAAGGTCCTATCAAGGTTTCGGTCATGGAGCCCGGCTATATCGAGTCGGAGATGACCGCAAAATCGGCGAGCACAATGTTGATGGTGGACAACGAAACCGGGGTCAAAGCACTCGTCGCCGCCATCGAACGCGAGCCCGGCCGAGCGGCGGTACCGCGGTGGCCATGGGCGCCGCTGGTGCAGGTGATGCGGGTGCTACCGCCACCGCTGACCAAACTGTTCGCCTAGCGGTCAGCTGGTACGTCCTCGTTCGGTCCGGTAACGGCGGACCAACGCGTCGGTCGAGCTGTCTGATTGCGGGTCCGGCGAGGAGTCCGAGGTGATCACCGGAAGCAGCGCCTTGGCCTGCGTCTTGCCCAGCTCCACACCCCATTGGTCAAAGGAGTCGATACCCCAGATCACGCCTTCGGTGAAGACCTGATGCTCGTAGAGCGCGATCAGCTGGCCCAACACCGACGGGGTAAGCCGGTTGGCCAGGATCGAGGTGGACGGCCGGTTTCCGGGCATCACCTTGTGCGGCACGATGTCGGCCGGCGTGCCTTCGGCCGCGATCTCCTCAGCGGTCTTGCCGAACGCCAGCACTTGGGTCTGCGCGAAGAAGTTGCTCATCAACAAGTCGTGCATGCTGCCGGTGCCTTCGACGGTGGGCAAGTCGTCGGTGGGCTGGCTGAAGCCGATGAAATCCGCCGGCACCAACCGCGTGCCTTGATGCAGCAACTGGTAGAAAGCGTGTTGTCCGTTGGTTCCCGGCTCGCCCCAAAAGATTTCACCGGTATCGGTGGTGACCGGAGTGCCGTCGGCGCGGGTCGACTTGCCGTTCGATTCCATGGTCAGCTGTTGCAGATAGGCGGCAAAACGGGCCAAGTCATTCGAATACGGCAGCACCGCCCGCGATTGTGCGCCCATGAAATTGGAGTACCACAGCCCGATCAGGCCAAGCAGCACAGGCGCGTTGGACTCCAGCGGCGCCGTCTTGAAATGCCGGTCGACGATGTGGAATCCGGACAGAAAGTCAGTGAAGGCTTCCCGCCCGATGACGGCCATCACCGACAGGCCGATCGCCGAATCGACCGAGTAACGCCCACCGACCCAGTCCCAGAACCCGAACATGTTGTCGGTGTTGATACCGAAGTCGTCGACCAGACGTTTATTGGTGGACACCGCCACGAAATGTTTCGAGACCGCGGCGTCGCCGAGCGCGTCGGTCAGCCAGCGGCGTGCCGCGGTTGCGTTGGTGAGGGTCTCCAGCGTGGAAAACGTTTTCGACGCGACGATGAAAAGCGTTGTGGCAGGATCTAGGTCGGCCAGAGTGGCGATCAGGTCGGCCGGATCGACGTTGGAGACGAAGCGCGCCGAAATCCCCGCGTCCGCGTAGTGGCGCAGCGCCTGATAGACCATCACCGGACCGAGGTCCGACCCGCCGATGCCGATGTTGACGACCGTGCTGATTCGTTCTCCGGTGGCTCCGGTCCACTCACCGCTGCGCAGCCGGTCGGTGAAATCACCCATCGCGTCCAGCACCGAGTGGACGTCCTCCACCACGTTACGGCCGTCGACGATCAGTTCGGCGTCGCGGGGCAGCCGCAGCGCGGTGTGCAATACCGCGCGGTCCTCCGAGGTGTTGATGTGCGCACCGGCGAACATCTGGTCACGGCGCTCTTCGAGGTTAGCCGCGCGTGCCAGTTCGATCAGTAGCCGCAGTGTCTCTCGGGTGATGCGGTGTTTGCTGTAGTCGATGTACAGGTCGCCGACTGAGACGGTCAGGTCGCGGCCGCGATCGGGGTCTTCATTGAAGAACTGGCGCAGATGGGTTTCGCCGATTTGTTCGTCATGCCTACGCAGGGCGTCCCACGCCGGGGTGGAGGTGATATCGGGGAGGGCTTGCACGGAAGTCATAGTTCGACCCTAATGCGGTTCGATGCCACTGAGCCAGGCAAAGAGACCGCCGAAACGCGCTGAATCAGTGACCGAGCCGGCCACGGCCCAACCGCAGCAGGAGGATCGCCAGATCCTTACCTTCGGGGCCCAGCTCGCTGTAGCGTTCGATCACTTTCATCTCGCGGCTGTGGACCAGCCGGGTGCCGCCGGATGCCATCCGCACCTTGCCGATCGCTCGGGACACCTCGGTGCGCCGCCTCACCGCGGCGAGGATCTCGGCGTCTAACCGGTCGATCTCGTTGCGCAAGTCGTCGATGCTCAACTCGTCGGCCTCGGTGGCCGCCACCGTCTCAGCGTTCATCTCTGCTAGCTCCGCGTTCTCGTGATGTGGGGGTTGTGGTGTCATCCGGTTTCGGCCTCACAAAAGAGAGGAGCCCCGATTTCCGGAAGCGGACCACGGGGCTCTTGGAAGCAGCTAAACCACGGGCACCGCTCACCGGTACCCATAGAAAAATGGGCGGTCCCTATTGTCGGTGAAGGACTGCCGCCAGTACTGCGCGTTGAGCACAAGACGAGTGTGCCACCAAAAACAGTGCCCGCGCAAAATGCCTGGTTTGAGCGGCCATCACCGCGCCAAGACACCCGGACGTCCGGCTTCATTCCTCACGACGTTGTGGCCGTGGTGTGCTGCGACGTGCGGATTCCCCGGCGGAGCAAGCAAATGGGGCGCCGCGGCTAGAGCGTACGCCCGTGCGGTGGCGTGACCGCGAGAAACGGCTTGGGCCCCAGAGATTGCGGCGGAGAATACTCGGTCGGGAAAATATCGGGTCTTTTTAGACGCAGCTCTCTTTTTTCGGCAATTCAAACATGGGCCATCATGAAGTGCGCAACACACCTTTGCGGCTGTCGCGATTATCCGGGTGCGGGCCCGCTGGTGCCACTAGCCTGGGTTGACGCCGGGGCGCTCGCGTCGGTGGGCGGCGGTAAGTTTGGACTGACATGAGTGTGTACGCAACCGATGCCAAGCCGGCCTCTGAAGCAGATCAGCTACTTGACGGCCTCAATCCTCAACAGCGCCAGGCGGTGGTGCACGAAGGTTCGCCGCTGCTGATCGTGGCGGGTGCCGGCTCCGGCAAGACCGCAGTCTTGACGCGCCGTATCGCCTACCTGATCGCGGCGCGTGGCGTCGGCGTTGGTCAGATCCTGGCCATCACCTTCACCAACAAGGCCGCAGCCGAGATGCGCGAACGGGTGGTGCGGCTGGTCGGCAACCGGGCCCGGGCAATGTGGGTGTCCACCTTTCACTCGACCTGTGTGCGCATTCTGCGCAACCAGGCCTCCTTGATCGACGGGCTCAATTCCAACTTCTCCATCTATGACGCTGACGACTCACGGCGTTTGCTGCAGATGATCGGCCGCGACATGGGGCTCGACATCAAGCGCTACTCGCCCCGGCTGCTGGCCAACGCCATCTCGAGTTTGAAGAACGAGCTGATCGGCCCCGCGGACGCGGTGGCCAACCTGACGGACGGTTCGGATGACTTGACCCGCGCCGTGGCCGGCGTCTACGGCGAGTACCAGCGGCGGCTGCGGGCGGCCAACGCGTTGGACTTCGACGACCTGATCGGCGAAACCGTCGCGGTGCTGCGGGCCTTTCCGCAGATCGCCCAGCACTACCGGCGGCGGTTCCGCCATGTGCTGGTCGACGAGTATCAAGACACCAACCACGCGCAGTACGTGCTGGTGCGGGAATTGGTCGGTCACGGCGCTGCGGATAATGAGTCCGACGATGTGCCACCCGCGGAATTGTGCGTGGTCGGTGATGCCGATCAGTCGATCTATGCCTTCCGCGGCGCCACCATTCGCAACATCGAAGATTTCGAGCGCGACTACCCGGACGCGACAACCATTCTGCTGGAACAGAATTACCGCTCGACGCAAAACATCCTTTCGGCGGCCAATTCCGTGATCGCCCGCAACTCCGGACGCCGCGATAAACGACTGTGGACCGACGCCGGGGCCGGCGCGCTGATCGTCGGCTATGTCGCGGACAACGAGCACGACGAGGCCCGGTTCGTCGCCGAGGAGATCGATGCGCTCGCCGGGCGGGGGGAGATCACCTACAACGACGTGGCCGTCTTCTATCGCACCAACAACTCGTCGCGGTCATTCGAAGAGGTGTTCATTCGCGCTGGAATTCCTTACAAAGTCGTTGGGGGAGTGCGCTTTTACGAACGTAAAGAGATTCGTGACATCGTCGCCTATCTTCGGGTGCTGGACAACCCGGGTGATGCGGTCAGCATGCGGCGCATCCTCAACACCCCGCGTCGCGGCATCGGGGATCGCGCCGAGGCATGCGTGGCGGTGTACGCCGAGAACACCGGAGCCAGTTTCGCCGACGCGCTGGTAGCCGCGGCCGAAGGCAAAGTGCCCATGTTGAATTCGCGCGCCGAGAAGGCGATCGCGGGTTTTGTCGAGCTGCTCGATGACCTCAGGGGCCGTCTTGACGACGATCTTGGTGATCTGGTCGAGTCGGTGCTCGAACGCACCGGATACCGCAGGGAACTGGAATCCTCCACCGATGCGCAAGATCTGGCGCGCTTGGATAACCTCAACGAACTCGTCAGCGTGGCACACGAGTTCAGCACCGACCGGGCCAACGCCGAAGCGCTGGACGAGTCGTTGCAAGCCCCGGACGACGAGGACGTGCCGGACACGGGGGTGCTGGCGGAGTTTTTGGAACGGGTGTCGCTGGTCTCCGACAGCGACGAGATCCCCGACGACGGCGCCGGCATGGTCACCTTGATGACGTTGCACACCGCCAAGGGGCTGGAGTTCCCGGTGGTGTTCGTTACGGGCTGGGAGGACGGGATGTTCCCGCACATGCGGGCGCTGGACGATCCGACCGAGCTCTCCGAGGAGCGACGGCTGGCCTACGTCGGCATCACCCGGGCCCGTCAGCGGCTTTACCTGAGCAGGGCCATCGTCCGCTCGTCCTGGGGGCAGCCAATGCTCAACCCCGAATCAAGGTTCCTTCGCGAGATCCCGCAGGAACTCATCGAGTGGCGGCGCGCCGCACCGGCGCCGTCATTCAGCGCGCCGGTGAGCGGTGCCGGCCGATTCGGCACGCCGCGTGCCGCGCCGACCCGCTCGGGGATGAGCAAACGCCCGCTGCTGGTGCTCGAGCCCGGCGATCGGGTGACCCACGACAAGTACGGTCTGGGCCGGGTTGAGGAAGTTTCCGGCGCCGGCGAATCGGCGATGTCGCTGATCGACTTCGGCAGCGCGGGACGCGTGAAGCTGATGCACAATCACGCCCCGATCAGTAAGCTCTAGCCCGGCGCCACGTGCCCGGCGAATGCCCTTGAGTCACAACGGTACCGCAGAGAAACCGTTATCCGTTGCGCTAATTCGATAGCGCATGTGATAGCTACTTTGAAAGTTGCCGTATGGTCGGCCGCCCGGCCCGCAGCCCCTAAAGGCGCGGGTCAGCCCTCCAGCCAGCGTTTGGTTCGCGGGTGCATCGCCAGCACCACGCTGGCGATCGGCAGCAGCGGCAGCGCATGCACGATCCACGCGACACGGGCGCCGGCGATGAAAATTCCGCCGTAGGTCAACACCGCGACGATGGCGCCGGCCACGATGAGGTAGCGCCCGAGAGGGCGGTGCTGCAACAACATGATCACGCCCGAGACGGTGGTCGCGGCGAACACCAGGGCGAGAAACGCCACGGCGATGCAAAACAGGCGGTCCGTCCGCCACCAGCCGGCGATCAGGTCGGTCGCCACCACCGACGTAGCCCACCCGCTGACGATGCTGACGGCGCAGGCAGCGACGGCTGTCCGCTCGCTCGGCGCATCGGTAAGCACTCCTGCAAGACCGCCGCGTGCGGCGCGACCGGCCTGATACGGCGGCAATTGCGGGGGGAGGTGGCTGGTCGTTGACTCGGGTGCGGTAGGGATGGGTCCGGTGGGCGCACGCCGGATGATGCGGGTCCGAGAGTCGGAGGGTGACGTCGCCTCGGGCGGCTGCGGAACGGGTGCTGGCTGGTTTGGCTCGGTCACCTCATCCAGCGTAGTTGCCGACGAAAAGACCCCGCTTGGCCAGCCACGGCACGGGGTCGATTCTTTCGGTGCCACCTTGCAGCACCTCGAAGTGCAGGTGCGGACCGGTGGAATTACCGCGGTTGCCCATGGTGGCGATCTGGTCACCCGCCATCACGCGCTGCCCGACGCTGACCAGTGTGGTGTTGACGTGGCCGTAGAGCGTCACCGTCCCGTCGGCGTGGCGGAGCTTGACCAGCGCCCCGTAGCCGGCGGCCGGCCCCGCGTCGATGACCACACCGTCGGATACCGCGTAGATCGGGGTCCCGATCGAGTTGGCCAGGTCGATACCGGCGTGCAGGACGCCCCAACGGTACCCGAAGTTAGAGGTGAAGATGCCCTTGGTGGGCATGACGTAGAGCGGCTGCTGCAGTCGCGCCTCACGCTGCGCGCGATCGTTGGCGTACGCGACACCCTTGGCCAGTTCTTGGTTGTGCAGTGCGGCACTCGCGGCCGGCTCTACCGCGATCACCTGGGCACCGCGGATGGTGGTGGTGCCCGCTCCGCCGGTGAGCGCGGATGCATTGGCAGTCAGCACGGCCTCGGTCTTGGGTGTGTCGGCGTGGCTGGTGGCCGTGTGAGCCGCCGCAGCCGCCGCACCGGCGGCCATCGCCGAGATCAGCATCCTGCCCCGGGCCGCGCTGGTCGGCTGCTTGCGATGCTGCCCGCCGCGCCGTGCCACACCCGTGACGTCGACGGCATGGGAGCGAATCACCCGCGACTCGAAGCCGGATCCGATGCTTACCCGCGGCAGCACCTCGGTGGGCTCGGGGGCTTTAGCCAGCCACAGCGGAGCCAGGTTGTCGGTTTCGTTCAGATCATCGAGCTCAGGAGCGAGCAGCACTTGCGCCGCATTGCCGAAGGTGGAGTCATTGCTGAAATCCAAGTCACCGAGATCGCCGACGTCGTTGTGGAAGTCGAGCTCGTCGAAGTCAAAGCCGTCGAGCGGCAGGATTTCGGTGACTTCGTTGCGGTGGGGCTCCATCCGTCGGCCGCCTGCCGCGCGACCTACCCTCACTACGCCAAATGTTTCGGCAGAAGGACGAGCCAAACGGTGCTGGGACAAGCTGAAATGTCCTCGTATCGTGACCATAACGTTATCTGAACCCTAGGAAGGTATCCGCTCACCTGCGGTACTGGCAACCTCGTCGCAAAAACCAACGGAAATTGTGATTTGGCTCACGCTGCCCTCGGCAGTCGGTGAGCTGTGCCACATCGATGGATGCGGCGGTAATCGCCGTTTAGCGGGTGGATACAGTTCCTCCGTGCGAGTTGCCGACCGCGGTACCGCCGTACAGGCCTAGCAGTAAGCCAAGTGAAGACAGTGAGCTCATGGACCTTTTCGAGTATCAAGCAAAAGAATTGTTCGCCAAGCACAACGTACCCAGCACGCCCGGTCGGGTGACCGACACCGCCGAGGGCGCACGGGACATCGCCACCGAGATCGGCCGTCCGGTGATGGTCAAAGCCCAGGTCAAGATCGGCGGGCGGGGCAAGGCCGGTGGCGTCAAATATGCGGCGACACCCGAAGACGCCTACGAACACGCCAAGAACATCCTCGGCCTGGACATCAAGGGCCACGTCGTCAAGAAACTGCTGGTCGCCGAGGCCAGCGACATCGCCGAGGAGTACTACATCTCTTTCTTGCTCGACCGCGCCAACCGCGCCTACCTGGCCATGTGCTCAGTCGAGGGCGGCATGGAAATCGAGGAAGTGGCCGCCACCAAACCCGACCGGCTGGCCAAGGTCCCGGTCAACGCCGTCAAGGGTGTCGACCTGGCCACCGCGCGTTCCATCGCCGAGCAGGGCCACCTGCCGGCCGAGGTGCTCGACGCCGCCGCGGTCACCATCTCCAAGCTGTGGGAGCTCTTCGTCGGCGAGGACGCGACGCTGGTCGAGGTCAACCCGTTGGTGCGCACTCCCGATGACAGGGTCCTGGCGCTGGACGGCAAGGTCACGCTCGACGCCAACGCCGATTTCCGCCACCCCGACCACGCCGAATTCGAAGACCGTGAAGCCACGGATCCGCTGGAGCTGAAGGCGAAAGAGAACCACCTCAACTACGTCAAGCTGGACGGCGAGGTCGGGATCATCGGTAACGGCGCGGGCCTGGTGATGTCGACGCTCGACGTCGTCGCCTACGCGGGCGAGAAGCACGGCGGAGTCAAGCCGGCCAACTTTCTCGACATCGGCGGGGGCGCCTCCGCGGAGGTCATGGCAGCCGGGCTGGACGTGGTCCTGGGCGACGAGCAGGTCAAGAGCGTGTTCGTCAACGTCTTCGGTGGGATCACCGCCTGTGACGCGGTGGCCACCGGGATCGTCAAGGCGCTGGAGATTCTTGGTGACGAGGCCAACAAGCCGCTGGTGGTGAGGCTCGACGGCAACAACGTCGAGGAAGGACGTCGCATCCTGGCCGAGGCGAACCACCCCCTGGTGACGATGGTGCCGACGATGGATGAGGCCGCCGACAAGGCCGCCGAGCTGGCGAGCGCCTGAGACGTGGCGATCGCAAGAGCGGCGCAGCCGGTCGCAGCGGGTCGACACTAGAAAGGATTTGCAGATATGTCGATCTTCTTGAACAAGGACAACAAGGTCATCGTCCAGGGCATCACGGGCAGCGAGGCGACCGTGCACACCGCCCGCATGCTCAAGGCGGGCACTCAAATCGTGGGTGGGGTGAACGCGCGCAAGGCCGGCACCACCGTCACGCATGAGGACAAGGGCGGCCGGATCACCAAGCTGCCGGTATTCGGCAGCGTCAAGGAGGCGATGGAGAAGACCGGCGCCGATGTGTCGATCATCTTCGTCCCGCCGAAGTTCGCCAAGGACGCCATCATCGAGGCCGTCGACGCCGAGATCCCGCTGCTGGTCGTCATCACCGAGGGAATTCCGGTGCAGGACACCGCATATGCCTGGGCGTACAACGTGGACAAAGGGCGCAAGACCCGCATCATCGGGCCGAACTGTCCCGGCATCATCACCCCGGGCGAGGCTCTGGTGGGCATCACCCCGGCCAACATCACCGGTTCGGGCCCGGTCGGGCTGGTGTCCAAGTCCGGCACGCTGACCTACCAAATGATGTACGAGTTGCGCGATTTCGGGTTCTCGACGTCCATCGGCATCGGCGGCGACCCGGTCATCGGCACCACCCACATCGACGCCATCGAGGCCTTCGAGGAGGATCCCGACACCAAAGTGATCGTGATGATCGGTGAGATCGGCGGTGATGCCGAAGAGCGTGCCGCCGACTACATCAAGGCTCACGTATCCAAGCCGGTTATCGGATACGTCGCCGGATTCACAGCTCCGGAAGGCAAGACGATGGGCCACGCGGGGGCGATCGTGTCCGGCTCGTCGGGCACTGCGGCCGCCAAGAAGGAAGCCCTCGAGGCGGCCGGGGTCAAGGTCGGCAAGACCCCGTCGGAAACGGCGGCGCTGGCCAGGGAACTGTTGAGCAGCCTGTAACGAGGGTCACCATGGATCCGCACACCCCCGTCATCGTCGGGGTCGGGCAGTCGGCCGAGCGCATCGATGACCCGGACTACCGGGCGATGTCGCCGGTGGAGTTGGCTGCCGCAGGCCGCTGCCAGGCGGCGCTGGTCTTCGGCTCGGATGCGACGTCGACGTTGCGCCACTTCGCGAACGCCGAAACCAAGCCGGACTTCACCGAGACCGTCGACGGCGACCTGGAAGACCGCCGCCACGGCATCGAGAAACTGATCTCGCGTTACACGGTCATTCACGGTCTGACCAGTGCGCCGATCCAGTACGGGCTGCTGGAAAACGCCCGCCGGGCCGCGACGGGCCTGGGCCCCGCGGAATACCGGCGGACGATGGGCGAGCTGTTCGCGCCGTTCACCAAGATCGCCGCCAGCAATCCGTTCGCCGCCGCGCCGACCGAGCGCACCGTCGACGAACTGATCACCGTGACCGACGCAAACCGGATGATCGCCGAGCCCTACCCGCGGCTGCTGGTCGCACGCGACCAGGTCAACCGGGGTGCGGCCGCGCTGCTGATGTCGATCGAGGCGGCGCGCCGCCTGGGAGTGCCCGAGGAGAACTGGGTGTACCTGCACGGGCGCGCCGACCTGGAGGAGCAGCCGCTGCTGCAGCGCCCGGATCTCGGGCACGCGCCCTCGGCGGTGCTGGCGGTGCGCGAGGCGCTGACGATGGCCGGTATCGGCGTCGACGACGTCGCCACCTTCGACCTGTACCAGCTGCTTTCCGGTGCCGGTGTTCAACATCTGCGACGGCATGGGCATCGCGCCCGACGATCCGCGCGGGCTGACCCTGACCGGCGGGCTACCGTTCTTCGGCGGCGCGGGCAACAACTACCCGATGCACGCAGTCGCCGAGACCGTGACCCAAATACGAAGACTGCCAGGACAATTCGGCCTCGTCGGCGCCAACGGCGGCATCCTAAGCAAGTATTTGGTCGGCGTCTACTCGACCACACCGGCGCAATGGAAGCCGGACCGCAGCACGCAGTTACAGGCGCAGATCGCCAGCTGGCCGACCCAAGCGGTGACCGAGAACGCCGACGGCGCCGGCACCGTAGAGACCTGCACGGTGCGGCGCGACGACGGGCGGCCCATCGGGATCATCATCGGCCGGCTCGACGACGGCACCCGGTTCCTTTCGACCAGCGAAGACGACGAATTGATCGCCCTGCTGATCGAGGGCGAGCCCCTCGGCCATGCGGTGCGGGTGTGCTCCTTCGACTACGGCAACCAGTGCTTCGCCCGCTGAGCGGCCCAGCCGACACACCGCGACGGTCGCGATGGTTCAACTCGGTGGGTTGGGTGCGTTAGACCAGAGCCGCTAGTTTGCCGGCCAGCCGCTCGACGTAGGCGGCGACCTCGTCGTCGGAGCGGTCCGGCAAGCCGAACAGGACCTCGGTCACCCCCAGTTCGGCCCACCGTGCCAGCTTCTCGGGGACCGGCTTGAAATCCAGCGCCACGATCTGCGGAGCGCCTTCGCGACCGGCGGCCGCCCACGTGTCCTGCAACAGCTTCACCGGCTCGTCGATGTCGAAGTCACGCGGAGTGGTGATCCAGCCGTCGGCGCTGCGCGCGATCCACTTGAAGTTCTTCTCGTTTCCGGCCGCGCCCACCAGCACTGGAATGTGTGGCTGCACGGGCTTGGGCCAGGCCCAGCTGGGCCCGAAGTTGACGAACTCGCCGTCGTAGGCGGCTTCTTCTTTGGTCCACAACTCCCGCATCGCCTCGATGTATTCACGCAACATGGTGCGCCGCCGCCCGGGTGGCACGCCGTGGTCGGCCAGCTCGTCGGTGTTCCACCCGAACCCGACACCCAGGCTGACCCGTCCGCCGGACAGATGGTCGAGGGTGGCGACGCTTTTCGCCAACGTGATCGGGTCATGTTCGACCGGTAGCGCCACCGCGGTAGACAGCCGCACACGCGACGTCACGGCACACGCCGCACCCAGGCTCACCCATGGGTCCAGCGTGCGCATATAGCGGTCGTCGGGCAGCGACGCGTCACCGGTCGTCGGATGGGCGGCCTCGCGCTTGACTGGGATATGCGTATGTTCGGGCACGTAAAACGTCTGGAAGCCGTGGTCGTCGGCAAGCTTGGCGGCCGCCGCCGGTGATATGCCGCGATCGCTGGTAAAAAGCACAAGCCCGTAATCCATGCAGAGAATTAGAACGTGTTCTACCGACGCTGAGCAACCGCTGCGGCCGGTCGCCACGGCACCGGCAACCGAACGTGCGCTAGCGTGGTTGATCGATCGCGTCGCAACGCAACCGTCGGGACATCACGGCGTTTATGGAGCGGCGCGCCTGCAAGCACAGCGTCGCACTGCAGCTGTGGGGCCCGCCAACGCACGTCAAGGCATAGAAGCAACAGGAGGAGCCATGACCTACTCTCCCGGGAGCCCCGGATATTCACCCGCGCAGCCCGGCGGTTCCTATGCAGGCACCACACCGTCGTTCGCCAAAGACGACGACGGTAAGAGCAACCTTCCGCGGTATCTCAACATCGCGGTGCTGGTCCTGGGCTTGGCGGTGTACCTGTTGAACTTCGGGCCGACGTTCACCATCAGCGCCGATCTTGGTCCGGGCCTCGGTGGGCGTGCCGGCGACGCCGGCACTGCCGTCATCGTTGCATTGCTCGCCGCACTGCTAGCCGGGCTGTGCCTGCTGCCCAAGGCGAAAAACTATGCGGGCGTTGTCGCGGCGGTCGCGGTGCTCGGTGCGTTGCTGGCCATCGCCGAGACGATCAACATCCCCGCCGGTTTCTCGATCGGCTGGGCGATGTGGCCGCTGGTGGCCTGCAGCATTCTTCAAGCGATCGCCGCTGTGGTTGTGCTGCTGTTGGATTCGGGCGTGCTCACCGCGCCGGCGCCGCGCCCGAAGTACGACCCCTACGCCCAGTACGGCCAATACGGCCAGTACGGCCAGTACGGGCAGTACGGGCAACAGTCCTATTACGGCCAGCTGGGCGCCCAGCAGCACGCCGGCGAGCAGCATCCCGGGTACGGGTCGCAGTACGGCGGTTATCCGTCGGGCCAGGGTCCGACCCAAACCGCGGTCCAAACCGGCGGTTTCGGCGCCCAGTCAGGGCCGCAACCGGCAGCGCAGCACGGGCCTTCCACGCCGCCCACGGGTTTCCCGAGCTTCAGCCCGCCCCCGTCGGTCGGCGCGGGCAGCGCGGGTTCCGAGGGCGTTTCAGCCCCGGCCAATTACTCCAGCCAGGGTGGGAGCCAGCAGTCTTACGGCCAGGAGCAGCAGCAGTCGCCGTCGTCGCCGTCTGGACCAGCGCCCTCCTAATCGTGCGCTCTCGCGCCTAGTTCGGACATGCGCCAAGAGTGACACGGGTGGAGGACGACCGGCCAGCGGGCGCTCGCCAGGCGCGTGACCTTGTCCGGGTCGCGTTCGGCCCGGCGGTGGTGGCTCTGGTCATCATCGCGGCGGTCACGTTGCTCCAGCTGTTGATCGCCAACAGCGACATGACCGGTGCGTTGGGTGCCATCGCCAGTATGTGGCTGGGCGTGCACCAGGTGCCGATCTCGATCGGCGGCCGCGAACTGGGAGTACTGCCGCTGCTGCCGGTGCTGCTGATGATCTGGGCGACAGCGCACAGCACGGCCCGGGCCACCTCTCCGTACTCGTCATGGCTGGTGGTCCGCTGGGTTGTCGCGTCGGCACTGGGCGGCCCACTGCTGATGGCGGCGATCGCTCTGGCGGTCATCCATGACGCGTCCTCGGTGATCACCGAGTTGCAGACGCCCAGCGCCTTGCGTGCGTTCCTCAGCGTGCTCGTGGTGCATGCCATCGGTGCCGGCATCGGGGTGTGTTCGCAGGTGGGACGACGGGCATTGGCGGCCTTGTCGCTGCCCTACTGGCTGGGTGATTCCCTGCGCGCCGCCTCCGCTGGTGTGTTGGCGTTGTTCGGGCTTTCTGGTCTGGTGACGGCGGGCTCGCTGATGGTGCATTGGGCGACGATGCAAGAGCTCTACGGGATCACCGATTCGATATTCGGCCAGTTCAGTCTCACCGTGCTGTCGATCCTGTACGCGCCCAACGTCATCGTCGGCACCGCGGCGATGGCGGTTGGGTCCAGCGCTCATCTTGGCTTCGCGACGTTCAGTCCGTTCACTGTTTTCGGCGGCGACATCCCGGCCCTGCCGGTTCTGGCCGCGGCGCCCCGGCCGCCGCTGGGGCCGGTGTGGGTCGCGCTGCTCATCGTCGGTGCGTCATCCGGTGTCGCGATCGGACAACAATGCGCTCGGCGTGCGCTGCCACTGGTTCCGGCGCTGGCGAAACTTCTGGTCGCCTCGGTCGTGGGGGCGTTGGCGATGTCATTGCTCGCCTATGGCGGCAGCGGTCAGCTCGGAAACTTCGGTCATGTCGGCGTCGACCAGGGCACGTTGCTGGGCGGCGTGTTCTTCTGGTTCGCGGTCGTCGGCGGTATCACCGTGGTGATGACCGGCGGGATCAGGCCGCGGACCAGCCGGCCCAGAGCCGCGCCCGCGGCGGTTGCGGCGCCCGAAGAACCGGCGGATTTTGCCCAAGGGTTTGACGAGCCAGGCGAGCAGCCGGGTGACGATCAGCAGGAGGAGCAGCCGCCGGGCGATCGGGACGGCCTTGAGGCCTCCGGTGACGAGGTGCCCCAGTCCTCGTCGGAGGAATCGCAGCGGGACGCGAGCGCGCCGCGCGAGGAATAGCCTTTGCCGGGCTTCTCCGCGCGCCGTGCCGGCGCGCATCGTCGCCCGGCTGTGTCGAATTGCCGGGCTTCTCCGCGCGCCGTGACGGCGCGCATCGTCGCCCGGCTAGGCTGCGCGATGTGGCCGAACC
>Ga0335069_10006021_pt1 | contig 17724 bp, 10 predicted proteins | sample Lox_Sample_11_FD_206714 | JGI IMG/M metagenome (GOLD analysis project Ga0335069, IMG submission 206714) | Soil microbial communities from Loxahatchee National Wildlife Refuge, Florida, United States - Lox_Sample_1.1 | ecosystem: Environmental > Terrestrial > Soil > Wetlands | place: USA... | reverse complement strand
CCGGTGACCGCAAGAGCGCGATGAAGCATTTGGACGAGTTGCTCAAGCTGAATGAAAAGCATCTCCTGGCGGACAGCTCTTTGGTCTTTGTTTATGCCGGGCTGGGCGACAGCCAAAAGGCCCTTGACTGGTTGGAGAAAGCCGTGGACGACCGCTCAATCTCTCTCATCGAAATAAACGACGATACGCTGATCGACGGCTTTCGTTCCGACCCCCGATTTATGGAAATTCAACGGAAGATGAACCTGCTTCCCTGACAAGGCTGTTCCGGTCAGCCATCCGACGCACGTTCCGGATACTGCTCCCCTAACTCCTTTCTCCGGAATACTTTGCAAATTTCGCCCCTTTAGAATCAAAGACCTGGCGCCATCCCCACGAATTTGTCTCTGAGAAACAGGCTAAATACCTTTTAAAAACAATAACTTAACGAAGTTACACTAACTACTTATTTTTCAAAGACATAGCAGAGAATTTCCGCTAACTCCTTTATTTCAAAAGACCGCCAAAGGGGGTACTTATTACCAGTCAGTAAACACTTAGCACAGGAAAGCTCAGCCCCCAAAAACGGCCTTTCGCCGACTTCGCAATCAAGCTTGATCACATCAGAAGCGGACCGAACCAACCGCTGGAAGCAAAGCAGTCTCTTTGATTCCCTGCCCTTCGACGATGGTATAGATCTTGTCCGCCGCAACGTCCTTAAACGTCTCCGTCTTTCCGTTCGGCCAGCGAACTTCGACTAGATCTATCTTCGCGGCTTCTCCCAGGCCGAAGTGCAGCCGCAGATCATTTTGCGACAAATAACTTCCGCCAGCGCGCACTTCGTCGAACTGCGCGACTCCTCCAGCATGAACCGTCACGCGCGCACCGATTGCTGCACGATTGCTCTTCGTTCCCGCAAGCCCAAACAGCACGCGATGATTCGGGCTGTTGTTGGTATTGAGCAGTAGCGTTGGCGGTTCGCCGACGTTCAGGATCACCATGTCGATGTTGCCGTTGTTGGCAATGTCTCCAAACGCCACGCCGCGCCGCGACTTCCTCGGTAGCTCGTTGAGACCCGCAGCCTTCGACACCTCTTCGAACGTCCCGTTCCCGAAGTTGCGATGCAGCAGCAGCGGCTGCGCATATGCCGCGCTTCCCTTCACAGCGTCCATCTGCGGATACACGTGTCCGCAGGCGACGAAGACGTCGAGCCAGCCATCGTTATCCATATCGAAGAACTTCGTCCCCCAGCCGAGATAAGGCAAGCTCGGCTGCCCAAGGTGCGACTGCATCGCCACATCCTCGAATCCGCGCGGCCCCGAACTCGCGAAGCCCAGATTCCGATACAGAGTATTCGGCTGATCCGCAAACTCGGTCACCAGTATGGAGAGCCGTCCGCTGTGGTCGTAGTCTCCCCAAGCAACGCCCATCGAGCCGAGGGCTTGCCCTTCACCGTTGAGGGCAACTCCAGCAACCATCGCTTCATCCGAGAAGGTTCCGTCGCGGTTGTTGTGGTAGAGATGGTTCGGCGTTGCATCATCGGCCACGAACAGATCGGGCCATCCATCGTTGTCGTAGTCACCCCACGTCACTCCGAGACCGTAATACTTGTCCGGATCGCTGACGCCTGCCTTCTTCGACACCTCTTCGAACGTCCCATCCCCTCGATTGTGATACAGAAGATCGGTCTCGCCTTCCATTCCCCAAGGTCCGCACTGCACAGGCGTTCCTTTGAACTGGCAGAACTGGGTGGAGCCAAACACAGGCAGCTTGTCCATGTCCACATGAACGTAGCGAGAGACGAAGAGATCCACGTTGCCGTCGCGGTCGTAATCGGCCCAGGCTGCGCCGGTGGAGAAACCGCCGCCGCGAACTCCAGCTTTGTCTGTCACATCCTCAAACGTGCAATCCCCCTTGTTGCGATAGAGCGCGTTGCCGTTGTATCCGGTGACGAAGAGGTCGAGGTTGCCGTCGTTGTCATAGTCGGCGACAGCCACGCCCATTCCCCAACCCTTGCGCATGAGTCCGGCCTTCGCGGTAATGTCGGTGAACTTGAGATCGGTATCCTGATGCCAGAGCGTGACGAGCGGATCGCCACCGTCCTTGCGATAGCGATCCACCGCAGAGCCGTTGACCATGACGATGTCGAGCCGGCCATCGTTGTCGCAGTCAAACAGGCCGATGCCACCGGACATGGATTCGATCACGTAGCGCTTGTCTGGAGACGACACGTGCGAAGCAGTGAGGCCAGCCGAAGCGGAGATGTCGCGGAAGATGGGGACGGGAGTTTGAGCAGCGGGAGTCTGAGCGTTGGGCGCGATGGATTCTTTCCCAGGAGCTGCCGCGGGAGTCTTCGCAGGCGGGCCCATCGGGCCTTGGGGCGCGGTCTGGGCGGCAGGCAGGCCGCTCAGGACAATGATCAGTGTCAACGTTCGCGCGCTCCACATGCAGTGTGATTGTAGCGCGAGGATCAGAACTGTTCGAAGGCGCCACTGCAAATGATGCGCCCGAAAAATCAGTGCTGATCCGGGTAGTGGAACGCGTAGCTGCCCGCCTCGTTCCCTGACATGAACCGGGTGTTGTATTCCAATTCGTAGTTCACGTGATCGAGGTCAGCGGGGAACGTCTGTCCCTCGTACGGATACGACTTCATGGCGCCAAACGGCAGGGGAGCAACCGTGTCTCCGCGGTAGGCATAGAAATCCATGTCTTTCTCGTACCCATTGGCAACGAAGAAGTAGTCGCGAACCCAGCCTTCCGGAATCGGAGGAAGGTTCGCGGGATCGAAGTCGAGCGCAATCTCGTCACCTGAGCCGAAGACCGCGAACTTATCGTCAGCACGAGTCAGGAGCGATGCGACATCGCCATAGCGGGTGTAGGCTCCAGCCGGACGGGTGTACGGGCCACTGGCGCTCGTTTGCTCGTAGATGTACCGGACGTTTCCCGGAGGCTGGTTTTCGATCTTGAGCGGGAAGCCGTGGAAGCTGAGGTTCGCGCGGGCAAGCGGCACTGGTGTTACGTGGACCGCCTGCTTCTGATCGGTGCGGCTGATCAGAATGTTGTCCCAGTAGATTTGCAGATTCGTAGTGAGGCGGATACGACGAGTGACGATCGGGAGTTTGCCGGTCAGATCAGCGGTCATGGTGCGAGCGCCGCCTGCGGGGAAGCCTAGATCGTCAACGACGCGAACCCACTTGCCATCGGCGTCCTGGGCCTCGAGATATGGGGCGAACGGACTGATGTGCGCCTGGTCGGCGGCATACATACTCGTGGCGGTGAAGTACTCGATCTCACCGTGCATGAGGAGCCATAGCGGCCCGCCGTGATACGGTTCGCCGAGATCCAGTTCGAGCGAGTGCGGCTCGGTAAAACCAGAGAACGACAACACTTTGAAATCGCCGATGTAGCGATGGGCCAGGAGATCGGGAAGAACGTTGTGGCCGTGTTCGTCCACTGCGCCGGCCGGCGGGCGGGCGTCGCTGCTGAACACTACTTTGAACGGCGGGTACGGTGGATTGCTGGCGAAGTATTCGTTGGGATAGACATCGAAAGCCGCCGGGTGATCCACGGCCACAAGTTTTGCCTGGTCGAGATAGACGGATTCTTCGAGCGGTTCCATGAAGCGGAAGCTTAGCTTGCCGTCTTTCTCGCGAAGCGTGGTGCGGTCGAGCTTGATCGCTTCGGTGGGCCGCGGAATGTTGCGTTCGACTTTGCCATTGGTCGCGCCGACCCAATGCCCGACTACTCCAGCGCCAAGCATGTCGCCGACCAGAGCATAGTGGGTGCCATCCCAGGCAAAGAGCGTGGGGCAAGACGAACCACGCCGATCAATTTCGAGGAAGTTCTGTACCTTGTTGGCTGCAACTTCGATCTCGTCCTGCAAGACGCCCGTTGGCCAAAGCATGCGGACGACATCCGCTTCTTTGGCCTGACCCAAGCCGATGGTCAGATAGGGCGAATTCTGGCCGAGGTAGCCGGACGAGCCATAGACTTCAAATTTCTGGCGCAGACCTGCCGAGAAGACTTCGACTTTCGTGCCGATGGCGGACTTGTTGTCGTTCAGGCCCTTGAGGGCGAGCCTCAACGAATTGTTTTTGTTTCCGCCTTCGTTGCGAAGCAGCACAGCCGGCCCATGATTCTGCGTGATGAGCAGATCGACGGCGCCATCGTTGTCGTAGTCTCCGGCGATAATCGCGCGCGGTTCTTTTAGCTGAAGCTTGTCGAGGCCGACATCCGCGGTAACATCCTTCCATCCATCCGGCCCAAGATTGCGGAACAACCGCACTTCTCCGCGGCCATCTTTCGTCTCGCCCACTGCCGCCAAATCCACCCAGCCGTCATTGTCGTAATCGAAAGCAACGACGCCGTAGGCGCGGGCCCAATCGACTTTGGGGAGCGCAACTTGTTCGACTGACTTGGCTTGTTTGTTTCGCCAGAGACTTATTCCGGGCGCACTGGAGTGCGTGAACGCAAAGTCCATCCAGCCATCATGATCGAAATCAAGAACTTCAACACCCGAAGTCGGTGAGTGTGATTCGCTCATCGAACGCTGACGGAATCTCCCCTCCCGCGGATTCTCGAAAATAATTGGGGAGTAGCGAGGTAATCCACCCACGATACCACCAGTAGCCTCGTCTCCGGTTACCACAAGGTCAACCGCGCGATCATTATTGAAATCAGTCCCGATAGCGGCAACGCTGGAGTTCCAACTCTGCAGCCCCCTCGACTCAGCGACTTCGGTAAATGTGCTGTCACCGTTATTTCGCCACATCTGATTGGTTAGACCGGAAGATCGTGTGACGTAAAGATCGAGATCGCCGTCATGGTCGTAATCAACGAACGTCAGCCCAGCGACAACAGGCTTCCCTTCAAGCGGATTCGCAGGTGGCGAGCTTTTCTCGTTGTTGATTCCAGCTTGCTCCGTCACATCCTTGAATGTTCCGTTCTTTTCATTGTGCAGAACAAGAACGTGGTCTCCGAAACTCACCGCAAGGTCGGCGAATCCGTCGTTGTCATAGTCTCCGGCGGTACATGAAATCGCTGGCCCGTACCGATCTAACGCGGCTTTCCTTGTCACGTCCTCGAACTTGCCATCTCCTAGATTGTGGTACAACGCCAATGAGCCTTGGGTTCCGTTATCCGGCAGAAACAGATCGATCTTTCCATCGTTGTCATAATCCAGAAAACACGCGCCCGGCCCCAGACTCGCTCCCGGCGTTCCCATTTGCGCGCCCGGATGCGCAACGATCCCCGCCTCCTTCGTCACATCCACAAACTTCACCGGAGTCTGCGGCGGCACTTTAGCCACCGCCACCGGAGACTCCTCCGCCCGCGAATATTTCCCCTGTTCGCCATAGATCAGGCTGATCGGCGATCCCAGCTTGTTTTGCGTGATGTACTGAAACTTCTTCATCGCCTCGCGCGCCGGGTCGGCCTGCCCCGACTGCTGAAACGCACGCGCCATGCCGAACTGCGCGGAGGCATGATGCGGGTCGATCTCTAACGCATGCTTGAACGCGGCAATCGCCTCGGGAAATTGCTTCAGCTGCGCATACGTAGAGCCGAGGAAATACCAGGCATCCGCGTCCTCTCCGTCAATCTCAGTCACCCGCCGGAACGCCCCCACCGCCCCCGCCGGATTCGACGAATTCTTGTAGAAGAGCCCGAGATTGTAAAAAGAGTGAGCGTCGTTCGGCTCCTCCTTCGCGTATTTCTCAAGAATGTCCTTCGCCTCCTCGCCGCGCTGCATGTTCAGGAGCGCCACACCGATGTTGAGCTGCGCAACTTTCAGGCCGGGATCTTTCGCCGCCGCGTCATGGAACGCCTTTAGCGCCTTCTCGAAAAGCTGCTGGTTCATGTAGGCGACACCGATGTTGTTGAGCCGCGCTCCTTCGGCAGGGTCTGGAGCGGAGGTCGTAGCAAGAAAAAGACCAGCAACAAAAATGACGATGAGAGCCGACACCAGAAGGCGCATTTTCATTGGTTACGAGGAAGTTCCTTCGAATTATATCGAGTCACGCGATGTCCGGTTAGGAAACAGGATGATCAAAACGAGGCGGCTGCCCCATCCGAAACGCGGCGCCTTTTGCCGCGTTTCGGGTGGCATTCCACCGCTGTGCGTCAATTACTTTTTTGAGTAAGGCCGTGCGTTGACCTGCCCCTTCCCCTCTTGCACGGTCACCGTCTGTCCCGCACCTACATTAGACATCTTGTCCATCTGCCCGCTCGGCCACTGAATCTCCACCGCATCGGCTTGCATCTTCAATCCCAAGCCAAACGTCAGTACCAGTTCGCTCGACGACAGGTAGCTCGATCCCGACCGCATCATTGCCATCTGCTTTTCGCCACCGGCCGTGACGCGCACGACCGCCCCAATGCCATCGCGATTCGACTTAGTGCCGACGAGTTTCACCCGCAAACTTTGATTAAGGCCGCCCTCGTTGCGATAGAGGTGGGCGGCGCCGCCGTTCGTCATCAGCAGAACATCTAGAGCGCCGTCGTTGTTGATGTCACCATAGACTGCACCGCGCGCGACTTTTGGAGAGGCGAACGCCGCGCCCAACTTCGCAGTGACCTCTTCAAACTTCCCCTTGCCCAGATTGTGAAACAGGTGCGGCGGTTCTGCGTAGGCGACTCGCTTTTGCACACGCTCGATTTCATCTTCGATGTGGCCATCGGCAATGAAGATGTCGAGCCAGCCATCATTGTCATAATCAAAGAAGAAGCAGCCGAAGCCGAGCGTGAGCAGCGTCGCACGGCCGACGTCGGAGCTGGGCGCTTCATCTACGAAGAGCCCATTGCCTTCGTTGTGATAGAGCGAAATCATCTGGTTGGAGAAATTGGTGATCATAAGGCTGGCATTGCCTGAATGATCGAAGTCGGCCGCATCCACGCCCATGCCCGCTCGTGCTATGCCATCTTCACTGAATGCGATGCCGGCGGGCACGGCACGCTCTTCGAACGTGCCGTTCTTCCGGTTGATGTAGAGTTTGTTGGGCTGCGTGTCATTGCTGATCAGCACATCGGGCCAGCCATCGTTGTTCGCATCCACAATCGCAATGCCCAGGCTCTTGGAGGTTGGGTCATACAGCCCCGCCTTCTGCGTGACGTCCTCGAAGCGGCCGTTGCCGAGGTTATGCCACAGGCGGACCGATACTCCCTTGTACGACTCGGGCGTGCAGTAAGACTTATGGGCGCCGTCAAGGGTGCAATAAAGATCCGATTGCTGCGACCACTGCACGTAATTCGCGACGAGCAGGTCGAGTTTGCCGTCGCGGTCGTAGTCGAACCACGCAGCGCTGGTGGAAAATTCGTTCGGGCCCATCAGCCCGGCCGATTTCGTAACGTCGGTGAAAGTGCCATTGCCGTTGTTGCGGAACAGATGGCTCTGGCCGACGGCAGTAATAAAGATGTCGTCGAAACCGTCGTTATCGAAATCGCCCACCGCCACTCCCATGCCGAAAAGCGGGATGGCCAAGCCAGCTTTGGCGGTCACATCGGTGAAGGTTCCGTTGTGGTTGTTGTGGTAGAGCTTCGGCGTAGTCGCTCCGTGCGCGGCGTGACCGGGGAAATCGGTGCCATTCACGAGCAGGATGTCCTGCCAGCCGTCGTTGTCGTAGTCAATGAAGGCGCACCCCGGTCCCATAGTTTCGGGCAGCCACTTTTTTCCAAAGCCTCCGTTGTTATGGATGAAGTGAATACCCGCCTGTGCCGTGATTTCGCGGAAGGTGATGTTCTGGGCAGGGGCCGTCTCTGCAAATACAAACAAGGTTAACCACAGAGACACCGAGACACAGAGGAAGCCAAAGAAAGCTCTCTCTCCGTGACTCTGTGACTCTGTGGTGAGATCGAGTCTTGGCGCGTGCATTATTTAGAAGCCCCGGCAGGATTGTTCACTCGTGCGACTACCGCTCGTCTCGGCTTTGCGGGCGCAGAAGCCCGCGCGGTTCCGAAAATCGAAAGCGGCACCGAGACGTGTTCGTGGATGCTCTGGCGCTCGTTATTGTCTTCGGGATGAAGTTGCCGGTAGGGGCCGGTGATGGCCTGCGCCGATTCGTCCGCCTTGAAGCGCAAATAGCGTGCCTGGTGCTCTTTCGCCATCTCCTCGTCGCCCAGTCCGTTGTAGCAGAGCATCAGATTGTAGTGCGCCTGCAGATCCTCGGGATCCACGGCCAGCACTTGCTGCAGAACCTTCACGGCATCGGCGTACTTGCGCTGCAGGAACAGCACTCGGCCGAGATTATTCAACGCGACGCGGTCCCGTGGATACTGCGCGAGCACGATCTTGAGATGCGCGGCGGCCTGTTCGTAATCTCCCGCAGTCTTCATCAGAGACGCATAGAAGAAATGAGCGCGGGCGAGATTCGGGCTCAAAGCCAGAGCTTTCTCGAGAACGGCGCGCGTACGCGGCACATCTCCTTCCTGCAACGCGGCGCGGCCGATATTGACCCATCCGTCGGGATTCTGCGGATCGGCTTCCGTCACCTTTTCAAACGCAGCCTGCGCCGCCTTAAGATCGCCTTGCATGAGCAAACCGATACCGTAATCGTTCCAGCGCTGCCAGTCTTCTTTCAACAGCTGCATTTTCGGAGAGGGTGGCGGAGCATTCGCCGCGAGCACATCCAGCGTCGCTTCGTTCTCCGCCAAGGCGACAATCGGCACATCGGGAATTTTTTCCGTCTTTGCCGAAACGCCCTGCATGGAAGCATTCAACAGGAACTTCCTGTCGTCATATTCGGGCGCGACCGCTGAATTCGGCGCGGAAGGATCCGGCTGCCCGACAAAGGAGAACTGCGTGCCCCACCAGGAAAACTTGCGATAGCAGAGGCGGGCGGTCAGCGTGATCTTGTTGCCTGCCTTGGGGGGAATCTGCATGCGGTAGTGAACGGTATCGGCGGCGCCCGGAGGAATCAGGCGAACATACACGACCGACCGCGTGGCCCACGCATTGCGTTTGTTGATGGCGTTTCCGTGAGCGTCTACCTGGAGCGAGCGGTAAAAGTGCGCGCCCTTCTCCACCGGGCCTTTGCCATTGTCTTCCGCCATGCCGCTCCAGAAAACGGTCTGGCCCTTGTCATCCACGCCCTTGAGTTCGAGCCACGTGTCGTAGGCGTCCACCGTACCACCCGGGAAGAAATGGCCGACACGCTTGGTGCGGACAACGACATCCACCCGGACCGTATCGCCGCGTCGAACGGCGGGATGAACACGGTCGAGCGGCGCGGTAACTGGGACGGCGGGCGCGTTGCTTGTGGGCTTGATGTTGCTTTCCGCTTCCTCTCCCACCGCGAACGTGGTCGAGACATCCTGCTGCATGGCGCCGCCGTTGCTGAGCACAGGAGCGGCCGGCGTGAGCGCGAAAATGTCCACCGTCAAAGCGCCACTGGTCAGGAAGTCCTCGGTCTTCTTCAGTTGCACCGCATCTTCGTTGGCCGTCGGCAGCGCCGTGTTGGCGCCAGGGAAGCGATGCGAGTGCACCTTGCCCGCGACATTGCCCATGTCGTTGGAAGGCTCCAGAGGCATGTGGCAATCGGCGCACTGCTGCGGCTTGGGCGGGTAATAAAAGGAGCGCGCACCCTGGCCGGAGACTCCGCTCGCCTGCCAGTTGTCGTATTCGTTGAAACCGCGGATCCAGCGATAGTGATTCACCGGCACATCAAGATGCACCTTGTGGCACGACGAGCAAAACTCCGCAGTCTGATCCCGCATGAAAGGCTTCAGGAACACGCGCCGGTGCGGCTCGGGATTCAGCTTGGTGATCTCGTCATGCAAATAGCGAATCACCGGATTCTTGCTGGCCGCAAGTTCATGGAGCTTTGGATATTCGAGGTGGAAATCGCCCTGGCCCATGGTGCTCTTCACGTCGGCTATGGCATGGCACATCATGCAGCCGAGGCCGGCCTGGGCTTCAGGTTGGTGAACGATCTGCTTGATTGGCGTGTCCATTTTGCCGGCGTAAAGAACCGCCGGATCGTGGCATCCGCCGCACCATTTCGAAGGCTTGGTCCCAACGACATCCTGCATGTACTCAATGGATTTGCGGTACCACTGATTGTTAAATGACGAAAAGTGATGGGCCGAACTTTGCCACTGATTGTAGATGTCTTCGTGGCAGCGCTTGCACGACTCGGACTCCATGAAGAACTTGCTGGGGATTTTGTCCGTGCCGTAGACCTGCGCCGAACTCGGGAAGAACGCGCCGGAGGGTCCGTCGCCTTCGCCGTCCATGGTGGCGGGAGGAAGGCTCGGGTTCTTGATCACCGCTTTCGCCAGCCAGCGAGTGTTGCGCTGATAGTGCGCCGCCCAGCTAACCGCGGCCACGACGAGCAGACAGGCAACCAGCCCGACCCATCCATTGTCCGAAACTCGCTTGCCGAGAAATGAGGATGCGAGCAACGCAACCGCAGCCACGCTAACCAGGATATGCGAGTAGAACCACCTGTATTCGCTGTGCGCGGTGCCGATGTGAATGAGATAGCCACCGAGGACGGCGCCTGCAAGGAAGACGACCCAGCCAAATTTCCAGACAACGCCTCCCTGCGCCCACAAACGCGGCAAATAGAAAACGGCGATAACGGCCGCGAGCACGCCAAGAAACGAATGCCCCAAAACGACCGCTGGATAGACGACGTTGGCTTGTGGAAATGCGTAAAGATAGAGGGCCGAAGCGGCGAGCACAAACAACAAAATGCGCAGAAGTTTAGGCATGGATGAAATTGATGACATGTCCGCCACCCTAGCTTGGCACGGTCCCCACACGCCACCGGCCGGTTTTACAGTCTATCTGCACTGGAAGCGAACATTAATAGTGGAAAAACATTAATAGAGGGCGCGACTCGGGTATCAACCTCGCGTCCTCTCCAGCAGCTCCGCCACGGCGAGCACTGTTTCTTCTTCCCAAGGACGACCTACGATCTGCACTCCGATCGGAAGACCTTCCTCCGAAAACCCCACGGGTACGACGGCGGCCGGGAAACCGAGCAGATTAAACCACTCGCAGTAGGACCAGGCGTCGAGGTACTTCACCGTCTTCCCTTCCACCTGCCACTCGCGTTCGCCATGGCGAAACGCGGGGATCGATGCCACCGGACAAATCAGGACCGGGTACTCGCGCATCTGGAGGAGAATCTTCTCGCGCAATTCGTCGCGTGCCAGCCAGGTGGCCAGCAGCGACTCGCCGGTATGGGCCGGTTCGGCCGAGGTCCAGGACGAGAACTGGCGGAGGATCGGGCTCAATTCTGCCTCGCGGCCTCGCAAGAGGGGGCCGAGGATCATTCCCCCCGCGGTACCGAAAAATTTCCACCAGAGTTCGCGGGCCTCTTCCAGGCCCGCGGGCAGGAATGGGGTCAAGTGCAAACCGGCCTCGGAAAAAAGGCTCGCCGCATGTTCCACCGCCGCTTTTGTCTCGTGCGTGACCGGAGTTCGGCCATCGTCCGAAAAAAACCCGATCCGGATTTTCGCAAGATTCTCCTCTTTAACTCTCCGCAACGGAACTGGAGCCGAGCTCGGATCTCCGTCATCCCATCCGGCCATCACTTCAAACAGAACGCGCATGTCGAGCGCCGTGCGCGCCATCGGCCCCACAACTCCCAATAACGCAAACGGCCCGCCAGACTTGGGAAAATGTCCGGTCGAAGGAATCCTGCCCGGGGTCGGCTTCAGCCCGCAGATTCCGCAGAAATGCGCCGGCTCGCGAATCGATCCTCCGCCATCGCTCCCCACACCGCCCGCCGAAAGCCCCGCTGCGATCGCCGCAGATTCCCCGCCACTCGACCCGCCCGCCGTGCGCGTCAAATCCCAGGGATTATTGGTGCGCCCATAAAGAAGATTGTCCGTTTCCCACGCCATCAGCAGTTCGGGCGTGTTGGTCACGCCCAAAATGACAGCGCCCGCCGCGCGCAAGCGCTGCACCAGCGGCGCGTCCGACTGCGCCCCATATCCGGCTCGCAATTTCGTTCCCGCTTCGCAACGATGCCCCGCCACGTCGATCGAAGACTTGATGGACAGTGGCACACCATGGAGCGGTCCAAGACTTTCACCGCGCATGATCGCCTTTTCCGCCGCTCGCGCCTGCGCAAGCACGAGTTCCGACTGGCAGTCGACAAAAGCGTTCAGCTGCGGATTGAGCTGCTCGATACGCTCGAGATGATTCCGGGCTACCTCAACCGGCGATATCTTCTTCGCGCGGATTTCCGACGCAAGCGCACATGCGGAAGGTACTGGCGATGATGGAATAAGATTCCTGGGAGGATTCACTGGAAAAAGAATATCAGCGGAGAGCTTGTCTATAACGCTAGGCGCCGATGAGCTTTTCGAGCGCGGCGCGGTTGCGGATCAGCAAGGTCGAGCCGCGGAGCTGGGCGAACTCCTTGTCCCGGAACTCTCCGAGGACGCGCGTCACGGTTTCGCGCGACGTGCCGATCAGCTGCGCGATCTCTTCATGTGTCAACGCGATCTTGATTCGTATGCCGTCCTTCGTCGCCTCACCGTCACTCGCCCATTCCAGCAGCAACCGCGCCAGCTTCTCCGAGACCGAATGCGACAGCCCGAGCGACCGGATCATGTCGTAGGCGGTCTGGCAATTTTCGCTCAGGTGCTTGGCCGCGTTCAGGCAGGCATCGGCGTGGTTCTGCAGGAACTTCAAAAAATCTTCCCGCTTGATGAAGTCAAGCTGGCAGGGCTGCAGAGTCTCGGCCGTGAGTTCGTAGGGCTTGCCCGAAACCGTACCATGCAGGCCAAGAACCTCGCCGGCCTGAGCAATGCGCAGAATTAGAGTCTTGCCGTCACGTGAGGTGGTTGTGAGCTTTACTCGTCCCGCACAAATAATGTAGATGCCCCGCGGCGCCTGCCCTTCGACAAACAACACCGCTCCTTGCGGGAACGCACTGGCGTACTTGACCTTTTCCAGGTCGGCCAGCGAATTCTTCGGCAGGTCGCAGAAGAACCCCTGCTGCCGAAGCTTACAGAAAAGGCAATTTTCAGTGATTTGCAGCCCGTAGGGCGAACTCATGCGACCCCTCGTACCTGACTGCGGATACTAGCACCTCGCTCGTCGTTTGGTAAAGAACCAACACGCCATAGAAGTTCGATGCGCAGCGCCAGTTCCATATTGGTACCTCCTTGCTTACAGAGCTTGAACTTCGCGGTTCCTTCCCGAGAGAATGACAGAGTGAAAATTTTTTGTCCGATCTTTATCCTCTTATTGCTCGCAACCTCAGCGTCCGCTCGCCGTCACAAGCAGCCACCTGCTCCGCCGAGTCCTTCTGACCCAGCCTATGTGTCGGCCTTATCAACCGCCAACCGCTTCCTCCATGCCTGGCAGGCCGGGAACATGGCGGACGGCATGGTTCTTCTCAGCGATGGCATACGCCATACTCAAACGGCGGACAGACTGGAAACGTTCTTCTCCGCCGACACCGAGCGCGCCTTTGAGATTGGAAAGGGCACCGGTCATCGCGGCCGCTACAGCTTTCCCGTCGTGCTGCTCACGCCGTATGGCGATCGAATTTCCCGGCATGTCTCGTCTCTCGCGGTCGTGAGCGCTGGCAAGAACGACTGGGTCGTAGATAAACTTCCCTAGACCACCTTTAATGATTTTCCGGAACCACACGGGTGTTTTCGTGTTCGTGTGGCTCCCGCGCTGGTCCTTAATAAGGAGTTTGGTCTCATGAAACGAATCCAAAAAGTTGCCGTTCTCGGCGCCGGTACGATGGGCGCCCGTATCGCCGCGCATTTTGCCAATGCTGGCGTTCCCTCCCTGCTCCTCGACATGGTTCCACCTGACGCCGACCAGTCGGCGCGCAACAAAATTGCGGCCGCCGGACTCGACGCTACCGTGAAATCCAAGCCCGCGGCCTTCTTCGATTCGTCCCTTTCGCGGTTGGTGACAGTCGGCAACTTCGAGGACGATCTCCAGCGGCTTGCCGAAGCGGACTGGATCATCGAGGCCATCGTCGAGAACCTCGACATCAAACGCAGCCTCCTTCGTAAAGTTGAGGCCATTCGCAAGCCCGGCACGATTGTGACCACCAATACCAGCGGACTCCCCGTAGGCAAGATCGCCGAAGGTTTTTCCAACGAGTTCCGCTGGGCCTGGTTCGGCACCCACTTCTTCAATCCGCCTCGCTACATGCGCTTACTGGAGATCATCCCCACGCCGGAAACGGATCGCGCTGCTATTGAGGCCGTCGCACACTTCTGCGACGTGCGCCTCGGCAAGGGAATCGTCATCGCGAAGGACACACCCAACTTCATCGGCAACCGCATCGGCACGTTCTCGGTTCTCAATGTCAGTCGCCTGATGCAGGAAATGGACCTAAGCATCGAAGAGGTGGACGCCCTCACCGGACAAGCCGTCGGCTGGCCGCGCTCGGCGACGTTTCGCACCATGGATCTGGTCGGGCTCGATGTGCTGGGCCACGTTGTCGGCAACATGATCGTGAACGTGCATGACGAGCGTAGCGATTTGCGTCTGCCCGACTTCTTCAGCCAGATGTTGCAGCGCAAGTGGCTCGGCGACAAAACCAAAGGCGGCTTCTACAAGAAGACGAAGGCCGCAGACGGCAAAGAAGAACGCCTGGCCTTGAACTGGAAAACACTGGAATATCATCCGCGGCAAAAGCCGAAATTCGCAGCGCTCGATATGGCCAAGAATCTCGAGGAAACGGGACCGCGGCTGCGCCTGCTGCTGGGGCTCGAAGGAGGCGGAGCGCAAAAAGGCGACAAGGCGGGCGCGTTCTTGTGGTCGGCGCTGTCGGAATTGTGGACGTACTGCGCGAATCGTGTGCCGGAAATTTCTGACTCGGTCGTCGAAATCGATCGCGCCATGCGGCTGGGTTTCAACTGGGAGCTTGGTCCCTTCGAGCTGTGGGATGCTGCCGGCGTCGAGGCGACCGTGGCCCGTATGAAGAAAGAAGGCAAGCCGGTGGCGGCGAATGTGGAGCGCCTGCTCGCCTCCGGACACAAGACCTGGTACCTCGATGATCCGAAGTCGCCCTCAGGACGCAAGTACTGGGAGCCCGGCACGGAGAGCTGGGAACAGGTTCTTGTCTCGCCGGGTGTCTGGTCAGTAGAGGTCGCGAAAAAAGCGAACGGTGTAGTCAAGAAGAACTCCGGGGCATCTCTGGTCGACCTGGGCGATGGTGTAGGCTGCATTCAATTCCACTCGAAGATGAACGCGCTCGGCGCCGACATCATTTCGCTCATCCTGCAGACGCTGAAGCCGGGCGGCCCGGGCGATGCCTTCGACGCTTTCGTCATCACCAACGACGCGCAGAATTTCTCGGTCGGCGCAAACCTGATGCTGCTGCTGATGTCCATCCAGGAGGAAGAGTGGGACGACGTGGACATGGCGATTCGCCAGTTCCAGGGCATGACGCAGGCCATCAAGTTCTCGCCCAAGCCGGTCGTGATTTCGCCATTTGGCATGGCGTTAGGCGGAGGCTGCGAGGTTTCGTTGCACGCGGCGTCACGTCATCCGCACGCCGAGCTTTACATGGGGCTGGTCGAGGTGGGAGTCGGACTGCTTCCCGGCGGCGGTGGCTGCAAGGAAATGCTGCTGCGCGCAGTGGATAGCGCGGCATCCATCAACCCGGCAGGACGCGGCGACTCCGTCGAACTGGTGGAAGCGATGAAAAAGTCATTCGAAACCATCGCCATGGCAAAAGTCTCGACCTCGGCCAACGAAGCCCGCAACCTGGGATTCCTCTCCCCGGCTGACCGCATCACCATGAATCGCGAGCGCGTGCTCACGGACGCCAAAGCGCGAGCGCTGGCCTTGTTGAAACTCGACTATGAACCCCCCGTCATGCGCACCGATATCCCCGCCCCCGGCGAAAACATCCTCGCCATGCTGAAACTCGGAGTCCACATCATGCGCCAGGGCGGCTTCATCACCGAGCACGAGCAAAAACTCGGCACTAAAATCGCCGAAGTCCTCTGCGGAGGCAACATCACTCCCGGCACCCCGGTCAGCGAGCAATACATCCTCGACCTCGAGCGCGAAGGCTTCAAATCGCTGTGCGGAGAAAAGAAAACGCAGGAGAGAATTCAATACACGTTGAAGACGGGGAAAACGCTTAGAAACTAGAAACGTTCGGATTCTGAGCGCAATCGCGATTTGGCGCAAGCTAGAATGCGGTATGGCCGATCTCACCCAATCTTATGATGAGTTTGCCGCTCACTATGACCAAATGTTCGAGGACTGGGAAGCTAGCATCGCGCGACAGTCGACAGTGCTCGCGGGCATTCTCGACCGCGAGTGCAGGGACAGGCGGCCCATTCGGGTACTGGATTGCGCCTGCGGCATAGGAACTCAGTCGCTGGGGCTCGCGATCAAAGGTTTCGATGTCACAGGTTGCGACATAAGCATGGGAGCGGTCGAACGAGCCCGCTCGGAAGCCTCGAAACGGGGGAAACGTTCCCTTCTCGGTCGCGAACATGGTGCAACTGACCGCAATCTCGAAATCGAGCTTTGACGCGGTGATTTGTATCGACAACTCCCTTCCGCACCTGCAGACCGATAAAGATTTGTTGCAGGCGGCTCAACAGGCATATGGGAAGCTTCGGCCAGGGGGCTCGTTCATTGGCAGCATCCGCGACTACGATCGATTGGTTGTAGAAAGACCGACAACCCATGGACCGAGCTTCTATTCGGATAACGGTCGCAGGCGCATTGTTTTTCAAATCTGGGATTGGCTGGATGAGCGGCGCTATCGCTTCCACCTGTACATCACGCGAAACACGGAATCTGCGTGGCAGACATTCCATTTCACCTCGACGTATCGTGCAGTGCTTCGGAGTGAGTTGCAGCGCCTTTTGGAAGAGGCAGGATTCATCAACATTCGATGGCTGTCGCCATCTGACAGCGGTTTCTATCAACCAATCTTTATTGCCCACCGTAACTGTTGAAATCGGGCGTGAGCACTCAAAATCCCTGCCGTTCGATCGACCTGACCGCATCCCTTGCCGAAGCGGTCCCCTGTCGCGGCGTATAATCTCTCTAAGCCTCGTGAAGGATGGTTCACACCAGTATGTCTGCAGGTAACGGGAATTCCTCAAACAATTCGAAAGGCAATCATCTCCACGAAGTCCTCAAACCCCGCGCCGAGTGGCTCGCCCAGCGCAAAGCTGCCAACACCGACGGCAATTTCTCCCAGATGCACTACGCCCGCCAGGGCCTCGTGACCGAGGAGATGCTCTACGTGGCCGAGCGGGAAAAAATCACCCCCGAGCTCGTTCGCGACGAAGTCGCCCGCGGCCGCATGATCATCCCCGCCAACATCAACCATCCCGAACTCGAGCCGATGGCCATCGGCGTCGCCTCCTGCTGCAAGATAAACGCCAACATCGGCAACTCCGCCGTCACGTCCAACGTTGACGAAGAACTCAAAAAGCTCCACACCGCCGTCCACTACGGCGCCGACACCGTCATGGATCTCTCCACCGGCGGCGGCATCCACGACATTCGCGAAGCCATCCTGCGCCACTCGCCCGTGCCCATCGGCACCGTGCCCATCTACGAAGCCATCTCGCGCGTCAAGCGCGTCGAAGACCTCAACGCCGCCATCATGCTCGAAGTCATCGAAGAGCAGGCCCAGCAAGGCGTCGACTACATGACCATCCACGCCGGCGTGCTGATTCAGTACGTGCCCATGGTCGCCAAACGCATCACCGGCATCGTCAGCCGCGGCGGCGCCATCCTGGCCCAGTGGATGACCCATCACCACAAGCAGAATTTCCTCTACG
>Ga0335069_10006020_pt1 | contig 17726 bp, 10 predicted proteins | sample Lox_Sample_11_FD_206714 | JGI IMG/M metagenome (GOLD analysis project Ga0335069, IMG submission 206714) | Soil microbial communities from Loxahatchee National Wildlife Refuge, Florida, United States - Lox_Sample_1.1 | ecosystem: Environmental > Terrestrial > Soil > Wetlands | place: USA... | reverse complement strand
GGCCGGCCGGGCACCGTTACGGTGCCCGCCGCCGCCACCCCGATGAGCGGGAAGGCGGCTTCAAGCGTCGAGCGAGTCTCGCCGAGCAGCCGCATGACTCCCGAGTCGGTTCCGCCGTCCACGGCGGCCGCCCCGTACCGTTCGAGCACGGGCACGATGCCCGAGGCGAACACGGGCCGCAGCCGCTCAAGGGCCGCGTCGTCGAGCCCACCGGCTCCCCCGACAATGACCACCGTGGGCTGCGGCGGCGCTAATCCCAAAGCCGTTAAGGCAGCGGGAAGTTCGTCAGCATCGACGACTTCGAGCGCACGCGCCGTGCCACCACCGGGAAGGTCCAGCGAGAACGGCGTCACGGCCGGTTCCGTGTCAACCCGATGAACCGATCCACCAGTGCAACCCCCTAGAAAAGCCGGGCATCAGGGCACGTCCCGATGCGGATGCCGCCGATCGCTGTGACGACCGTAGCGCGAAGGCCGGCGCAATGCTGGCCTTCAGGAAGTTCATCATCGCTTCCGTCGGACAAATCCGGCGCAGGCGAGATCTCGAGGTCGTGGCCACGCGGGATCAGGGAAAGCGCGTACGGGAACTACCGGTGGACCCGCACAGGAAATCACGAGGTGATGCGCACGGGCGGTAAACAACGCGGTCGTCTGACTAGGTGCACGTACGGACCCAACCCAGCAGTGGTGAGATCGGCCACGCCATGTCGAAAGAACGCTGAAAGCGTTGCTAGTAAGGCTGCCTGCAACATCAGCGTGGCGCGAATGGCGCAATCCGTCGTGCGCTGTCAGTCGCCGCCGCTCTCGTCGGAGCCGCGGTACCGGTTCGTTCGAGGAGGTAAAAGGAAGATGAATCCACATTCGGGGCTTGGCGCAGCGGCCAGAATCAGCATGCCCGGCTCGGGCAAGGCCAGGCCGTAATTACGTCGAGGTCTTTGCGCCCGCTGGAAACGCCGCCATGACCAGTGCCTTCTGTTCGTCGGTTGCGCCCAGCGCTGACAGGAGCAACGCGGCCTGGGCCCGCGTCGACTCGTGGCTGCCCGAATCGAACGGGGCGGCGAGCACGGCCGCCGTGTAGGCCTTCGCCGCGGCTTCCATCTTGCCCTGGAGCAGCAGCGCCTCGGCGATAGTGGCGGTACGCCAGTAGTCGTCGACCACCGGCGTGTCGCCGACGACCTTCTGGACGCGCTCGGCGATCTGGGCTGCTGTCTCCTTCTCCCCGGCTAAAAGGCTCTTGGAGGCCGCGTTTATGCCCGTGTAGTAGTCGGTGGGAAACGCCTCGAACGCCTGGCGATACAGATCGCGTGACTTCAATAGGAACATGCGCTCGCCGGTCTCGGTATAGCGGTCCATCCAGGTGCGCGCAAAGATGCCCAATGTTTCGGGGCCGATCTCACCGGCGGCATACAGCCTGCCCAACACGTGCTGCGCCTGCATCGTCTCTCCGCTGCGGGCCAGGGCGAGGCCGCGCAGCTGCTTGGGACGGACCGCCTTCGGGAACGCCTGTTCGGCTCGATCGAGCACGCCAATCGCTTCGGCGAGCTTGCCCATCGCGATCAGCCCCTCGGCGGCCGCGCACATCAGCATCGGCGACCCTTTCCACGCCATATTGTCGGTCTCAGCGAGCGCGACAAGGCAGGCGGCATCGCCGATTTCGCGGCAGGCCTTGATGTCGAGGAGTCCCTCGCGCATCTCATCGTCGACCTTGGCGGCCATTTTCACCGCCCCCGGCGGCAACGGCTCACCCTCCAGCCCGTAGAGCAGCGACAGCAGGCTGGTCCCCGACGGCCCTTCGCGCTGTTGGGAGAAGTCAACCCACAGCTTGGCCTGGGCCAGGCCGGTGATCTCCGAGTCGTCGATCCGTGCGATCACATAGCGGAAGCCGGCCCTCGTGTTCTGTTTCGTTTCCAGCGTCGAGAACTCCTGCATGCACCACGCCGAGTCCTCATAACCGCCTGACCACACGAGAATGGCGGACTCGCTGGCATCGAGCGCCTCGCCTAGGGACAGCGCCAGCGGTGCCGCCGCGGTGAGCACGTACTGATCCAGAAACACCTTGTAGCCAAGACCGTTGAGGATGTCGTAGAGCGCCAGCACCCAGGGCCGGTGGGTCGATCGGTAGCTGACAAAGACATGCCACTTCTTGCCCGGCTGTACGGGATCTGGATGCGGGGCCAGGTCGGTCCAGTTCTCAGCCATTGCTTTTACCTCCGATGCGGACAAGCCCTCGGCACGGGCTTGAGTATGCCCCACGTGGGCCTCCGGTCGCCTCGAAACGGTCAGGCAAGTGTTGGCAGCGATCTGTCGACCAAGCGCAATCGACCTAAGAACCCGACTGAACCGCTCAGCGGCGCAACGGCAACCGTTTGGGCATCGGCCCACCCGGATCACACGCCCCAATACGCCAGGCGATAAGTGAGCAGGGTGTCGGCGGAATCACGACGGCTTCCAAATGCCGCGACAGCAGGCAGATCACCGCCTCACAGCGAGTGTTGGCCTGCTTCAACGCCTGCTTCCATCGCTCCCCGGGGCCGAATCCCGGTGTGCGGATCCAGATCCATTGATCGGATCAGGAGTTGGACTTTCAAACGGTCTTCGAAGATCATCGCATCTCTCCGCCGCTAGCCAGACAAAGCTCATCAGGAATCCTCCCGATATCTCTCGCGCGACCAACGTCGCCCACTGCCCACCAGCGACCCGTCGCTCTTGCTCCATAATGTTTGCCGCCCAGCCTGATGAGAGATATCCATTGCACCACCTCGCCGATACCGAAAAAAGGGACAATAGTCCCAACACGCAGCTCCCACCTGCATGGCAACGACGCCTCGGTCGCCCGACCGCGCGCTACCGGCTGACCGTGGCACGGCTATCGAAATCGGCTACCCCGCAACTAAACCCCTCGCAACCACACGTCTCGGTTTGCAAAAGGAACGCCCTTTGGGCGAGTATCGCCGACACCTCGGGAGAAGGTGGGTGACCTCCAGGCGTCGACAGCGAACCCAAGTTTGGAGCAACGCAACGGTTCCCCGCACAACAGCGAGTAAAGTTTGCTGTGCTCGCGGCAACGCTTCAGGTTTTCGCCTGGGTGAGTGGCTTTCCCGGGCACATCGCTCATCGACTGCCGATCCGGTGTCGGGGGTTGCGGAAAGGCGGCACAATCGCGGGTGGCGCGCCCTCAAGCCGGCCATCCTCGGCCGCGGCGAAAGGCGAGTGATCTCAGCTCTGTAGCACTCATGTGTAGCCGGGCTCTAGGACGCGGGGTCTAGTGCTCGTCACCACGACACGCGCTACCAAGGGTGGTCACACCAGCCATACCAACGCACTCATTTATTTTCGTTTGCTAACCGGGCTATTAGTCTCCAAATCAAGGCAGGGCTAGCAGTTGACTTCTTTTGGCAAAGCCTGATGCGGTGCAAGCGGTTCGACGTGCGGGTTGTCTTAAACAACAGATGTTGCCAGCCTTGTGCCGTCACATCGCGCGGAGCGGCCGGCGACCCGACCTGATCGTGAACCTATCAAAACAGTGCGGGTGACACCGGGGCGTTGCCTTTTGATCGTTTTGCTGGAGTCGGTATAAGAAGCAATGTAGTTTGGCAACCGCAGGTCTAGCAGCAAGCCAGGAGGTATGCCGATGGCAAATGATCTTCTGCGTATTCGTCGCGACTCGAGTAGTTGTCATCGGATCGCCGTTCCTGTTGGGCACTGCACAAATGAGTAGGCGACTACGCTAGACCGGCTTGACCCGCTGGCCGGAAATTTGAAGCCGAACCGCTATGAAACGCCAAGTCGCCATACCAAGTTAAATGCAGCGAGGCCCACATGGATGTCTCGACGTATCCACCTTCATCACCTCCCGTCGGCCCAAGCCTGCCCCCCTCGGTTGCCGATTCCGGCATCAAGCTAGAGCAGTTGGCAGCACTGATGCCGCCGGTCGCTGCGAGGCGGCGAGTCCTAGACGGGGCGTTCGCAGTGTTGGGCGCCGGTGGCTCAATTCGTGTCGGAAAAGACCACATCTGCGCCCCTCTGACGGCAGGCGTCACAAGGCAGCGAGTGCTCCGACCTCAGGCGACATCCGGAGCAGACTGGCGACGGGCCGACCGGGTCCGGGTAAACCCAACCAATGGTGCAGAAGGAGCCTCTAAGCTTCGAGCTACCCATAGCTGGTTATCAGCTCCAGGAGCCGCACAGCGATGAAGGTCTTCATCAGCTACTCCCGCCAGGACGAGTCGGCGGTCACGTCCATGGTGGAAGACCTTGAGCGCGCCAGCGTCGATGTCTGGCTGGACAATGAACTCCGTGGTGGCGAGGCTTGGTGGACCCAGATCCTCACACAGATCCGCGACCGCACGGTGTTTCTGTTCGCGTTGTCGGACAACTCTCTGTATTCCCGGCCGTGCCGCGCCGAACTGGGCTACGCCGAAGACCTGGGGTTGCCGATCTTGCCGGTGCAGGTAGGCGAGGTATCCAGCTATCGCGCCGACCCGATTTTCAGCAGGCAGCTGGTCGACTACCGGAATCCCACGGCTGCAAGCGGATTCGCGTTGATGGGCGCGCTGAACGAACACGCCACCCACCGCACCGACTTGCCGGACCCGCTGCCCGAAGCGCCCCCGATTCCCTACGAGTACCTGCAGCGAGTCGGTGCCCAGATCCACGACTCCGCGATGCTTGCACCGCCGGTGCAGGCCCAGTTGCTGTTCGAGCTACGCAACGCGCTCCACGAAGAGGACGACCCGAGCATCGTTGATGACATCTGCAAGTTGCTGCGCGCGCTGCGGCGACGCACGGATGTCACGTACCCAGTCGCCGCCGAGATCGCCTCGATGCTCGGCGAAGTTGCACCTGACGCAGGCCAAACCGGGGACGCCGAGATTTGCCCCGACGCCACGGTGTCAGGGACTGATGCCAGACCCAGTGGGAAGGGGGTGCCTCTCGTCCGGCGGCTCAACACCCGCACGAAAACCCTGGCTTCGCCGATTGAACCTGCCGCAGCACCGACCGAGCAACCGAGTCCAGCCGGCACGCGTCGGTTGAGCCGTCGCACGATCCTCATCGCGCTGGGGGGGACCGCGGCGCTCGTTGCAGGAGGAACGGCGATCACGCTGAGCACCTCCGAGCCCGGTCCCCAGAATTCCGCCCCAACGCTTTCCGGGAAGCCCGGCGCGGTGCTGTGGAAGGTTTCCGCCGGGAGCACCCTCATCTTTTCGTCCCCGACCTTGGGTGACGGCTCGGTCTTCGTCGCGGGCTACGACAACAATGTGTATGCGCTGGACAAGGCCAGCGGCGCCGAGCGTTGGACCGCCGCCATCAGCGATCGCGCGCGCCCGTCGCCGGCCTTCGCGGACGGGCGTGTATATGTCGCCAGTTGGGACGGGAATGTCTACGCGCTCGATGCGCGTAGCGGCCAGGAACGATGGAAAACCAAAACCCCGGGCGACAACTCGTTTCCGGTTTCGCCCGTGGTGGCCGACCAAACATTGTACTTCGGCACCACCGACGGGTATGTCCAAGCGCTCGACGCCGCCTCCGGCGAACCCCGCTGGAAGACCCTAACCACCGGCGCGGCCAGCGCCGCCCCAACCGTCACGGATGGCGTGTTGTACATCGGAACCGAGGGGCATGTGTACGCGCTGGATGCCCCTACCGGAACGGTGCGCTGGAGCAAAGAGATCGGCGGCCAAGTGTGGAGTTCGCCGGCGGTTGCAGACGGACGCGTCTTTCTCGGCAACGATGACCACTGGGTATACGCCCTGGATGCCGGCTCCGGCGAGGAGCGGTGGCAAACCCCCACCGGCGGTGCGGTCTATTCCTCGCCGGCGGCCGTCGGCGGTCTGATCTACATCGGCAGCGACGACAAGAACGTCTACGCGCTGGATGCCGGCTCCGGCGAGGTGCGGTGGAAAACCCCCACCGGCGGGCAGGTGCATTCCTCACCAGCGGTTGCCGACGGCGCGGTCTATGTCGGTAGCTTCGACGGGTTTCTGTACGCCCTCGGTGCGACGGACGGTGTGGTGCGCTGGAAAGCCGGTACCGGCGGCCAGGTTTGGTCCTCACCGACTGTCGCGGAGAAGGTCGTATATGTCGGTAGCCACGACGGGAAGATATACGCACTGGAGCGCTGACAATCGCTATCTGGGTTTATACTCCTCATGCCAAATCGTTTGGCGCGTAGCATAACTGACGTTCCCGAGTAGCGGCAGGTAATCCTCGTAGCGGCCCCGGTCGGCGAAAACCGCGGCAGGATTGGCATTGTCAGCGAGGTAAGTATCGACCCTGGCGGGTGAGTCGACGATTATGGGCTTGGCCACCATGACGCGTGGAATCTGCTTGCCCTCGATCCAGTCCGCGGCAAACTGACCCAGCCCGTAACCCATGAGCCGCCATGCGAACGCGAAGCTGACTCGGTACGGACCGCGGGCCTTGACGAGCGCCAGCGCTTCCTTATCACCATCAACTCCAGAAAAGTACATGTCGTTGGAGAGCTTGCCGGACCCGTCCATCTCCCGGAAGGCGCCCACCACCATCGTGTCGCCGCCGAGGACGATTCTTATGTCCGGATGCTCCGCGATGACCCGATGCATGATCGCTGCGCCGTTGTCGATGGAGATGTCGGGAGCGTCCACGTCGCTGACGACGCGCACCCCGTCGCCCGCGGTCCGTAGGCCCTCCAGCACGCCGGTGTGGCGCAACTTCAGCTGCGGTGAGACGGAGTCCAGGTTGAAGTAGTGCACCTGCGCGTTCCGTTGCAAGCGTTCTGTCGCGAAATCCGCGGCGGCCTTGCCCTGCATGAAACCGATGTTGTACTGACTGGCGGCGACCTGGAGCGTGCTGGGCTGGGTGATGATGCCTTGCACGCAGACACCCTTTCGCAGTGCGGCATCGAAGACGGGTCGTTGAACCTCGGCATTGAGCGGTTGGAATGCCACGGCGCCGACGCCGTTGGCAAGGAACGTTTCGAGCTGTCGAAGATTCTTCGCCGGGTCATCACCGGAGAAGGCGGTGAGGTAAAGCAGCCCGCGTTCCTTGGCGGCGTCTTCCATCCCCGCACCGAGGGAGAGAAAGAACCCCGCGTCCGACGTGCTGGCCCAGGCGGCGCGTCGGGGTAGACCAGTGGCGGGTCCGGCGGGCTGGTTCCGGTCGAACGGGGCAAGGTCACCACTCGGAGCCGATGACGCGGCTTGACCGTCGGTCGTCCCGCGCTCGGAACCGCATGCAGTCAGCACCGCCGCGGGTATTCCTGCGCCGACCAACGCGCCGAGTCTGAGCAGGTCACGACGGCTCGGCCTGGGCAGAGACTCCCGCGGCATGGTCGAAGAATAACAGCCGCGGCGACCGCTACGGCAGGGCTCGCGAACACCGAGGACTCTGGCGCGAATCAAACCGGGCGGGAAGGGTTTCCAGTATCCAGTGGTGCCTGGTGTCCTGGAACGCGGCGACTGGGGTGAGTCTCACGGTGATCACCGGCTTTTGCCACTCCGGCACCATCACGCGGGCCCTCGAGCCGACCGACGCGCCCATCATCGAGCGATACTTGCCGGGCCCGTGGGACCCGGTCGCCGTGGAGTCGGGACGTTGTCTGCAGGGCATCACCCGCGGCACGCTACACAGCGTGCGGGAGGCCGAGTGCGCGACGCGCGACATCGTTCCCGCCGACATGCCGGAGATCCTGATCACGGGCTGCTGCGCGGACCAGACCTCGGCCGGTGCGGCCATCGGCGGCGGCTTTGCTGCAGCGTTGACCTATCACCTAGTGCCGGCGCTCACCTAATCCCACACGCCGCTCTCCTATCGTGGCTGCACGACCAGACCCTGCGCCAAGTTGACGCGAGCGGGTTTCAGGCAGGTCTTGCAGGCACGGTGAAAAAGGTCACCGAGTTAGCCCTATCGCCTAGAGACCAAACAACGAGCTTTCCGTATCCTGTTATGCAGATCGCTGCACCTGGCCAGAATGGCAGATAGCGTCAACATCACACCCCCAGGACAAGAAATGACGAGCATCACCCTCACGGTTTTCCGGTTGCTTCGCGTTGCGCTTGCCGCGCCGTTAGCGGCGGCGGCGATCCTCGGCGGCAGCGCATTCGGAAACCCTGCGACCGCACGAGCTGCGCCAGAGTGGGATATCGGAGCATACGACAACTGCATGGATGCCGGGGCAGCGCAGGGCCTTAAGGGGCAGGATTGGGACAACCACAACAAGGCCTGCTGCGAGAAGACGGGCGGTGATTGGAACGTCGGCGCGAAGAAGTGCCAGGCTCCCCCCGGTTGACGGTTGACAGCCGTTACGCAGCCCTGATGTCGGGCGCGGGGTCAATCGATCGGACGGCCCAAGGCACTCGACGCCTCCAAAGTCGCTCTTGCACAGCCGATGCACGCCAGCGGCGAATCGCCAGGCACCATCGCGACCACGCTTGGTGTCAGTCGAGCCACCGTGTATCGCGTGGTGGCCGAGTAGGCGGCCAACAGCGACACATCTCCGTAACCCGCGAGACGTGCCGCCGACGGTGACCGATTAAACCGACTGCTATGCAGGGTTTAGCGCCCTATGCTTGGGAACCGGACCTCGGGGGCCGGAACCCGCGGAGGTGTCGGATGATCGCAGCGACCCCGTGCCGCAACGCGATGGTCGATGGATGGCGCCTCAGATGCTCGCACGTGGCCTGGCGGTGGATACCATCAAAGGCTGGTGTCGGGTCATCTCTCGGTTTGTCGAATTCGCCAACGAGTATCCGTGGCACTGGCGCCCGCTTGATGTCGATCAATTTCTGGCTGATCTGAGGTCGCAGCACACGCAGATCGCATTGTCGACGCTACGTTCATATAGCAACGCGATCTCGATGTTCTGTAGTTATGTCAGCGACAGCCGATACGAGTGGGTCGCCTTCTGCGAGAAGCAGTTCGGCGATGTCCCGTCTCTGATTTACGTGATTGCGCTGACACAACGTCGCCGGGCAGGGTCGCACGTGGCTTGCACGATGGAGATGATCGCAGACAGACTCCGCGCCGCGTGGATTGGCTTTCACTCCTGACCGGCGGCCTGATGGCTGTCTGCGGGCGCGGCCAGAATCCTGTGGTCATGCAGGTTTATCAGTCGACCTGGAAATCCGGAACGCGTCAGGTGAATACCCGGAAATTATTGGTAGCGGCGGCGCACACTGAGCGTGCTGAGTCAAAACCACGATATGCCGCAGATGTGATGGTGGCGGCCGGAGCGAAGGGTTTTCGGTTCGGGGCGGGGGTGCTGTGTCGCGCGTGTTCTTAAGTCACGCCAGTCGAAATGGCCGCCAGGCGATGGCGGTCAAGAAGTGGCTGATCGAGCAGGAGCCAGGGCTTGCCGACGAGATCTTTTTGGACCTGGATCCGCATACCGGTATCCAGCCAGGGCAGCGCTGGAAAGAGGCGTTGCAGCAGGCGAGCAGTCGCTGTGAGGCGGTGATCTGTCTGCTGTCGGCCGACTGGGAGCGCTCTCATGAGTGCACCACCGAGTTCCGGTACGCCGAGACACTCAACAAAACCATCCTCTGTGGGCGGCTCGAACCGTTGCCCGATACCGGGATCACCTCGGAGTGGCAGCGCTGCGACCTATTCGTCGAAGACGGCCCGGTCACCGAGATCCATGTCGATACGGGCCCCTGCGTCCGCTTGGCGACCGAGGGGCTGCAGCGGCTGTTGGCGGCGTTGCGGGCGTTGGGAATCGGGGCGGAGTTCTTCCCGTGGCCGCCGCATGACGACCCCGACCGCGCCCCCTACCGGGGCTGGGCGGCGCTACAAGAGGCTGATGCGGCCGTGTTTTTTGGTCGCGACGCCCAAATCGTGCGTGGGCTGGATCAGCTGCGCCGAATGCGCACCTCCGGGGTGGAGAGCCTGTTTGTCATCCTGGGCCCCTCGGGTTCCGGAAAGTCGTCATTCCTGCGGGCGGGGCTGCTACCGCGACTCCACCGCGACGACCGCCGCTTCATCCCGCTAGACGTCGTGCGCCCCGAACGCGCGGTGCTCACCGGGGAATTAGGTCTGGCTCATGCCGTGCACAGCCTGCGCGTCCGGCTGGGCCTGCACAAGCCGCCGCTGGGCGAAATCAAAAACGTTTGCCACCCCCAGGGTGTGCCGCAGCTGCATGGCTGGCTGGAGGAGGCCCGCGACGCCGCGCGAGCGCGGCTGCTGGATGTGCCCACCGATCAGCCCTCCCCCACCTTGGTGTTGCCCCTGGATCAGGCCGAGGAACTCTTCAATGCCGACGCCGGACCCAAGGCACCCCAGTTCCTGCAGATCCTGGCCGGCCTGCTGGGCCATGAGGCCGGCATCACCCCGGCGCTGCTCGTGGCGGTCACCATCCGAGCCGACCGCTACGAACCCCTACAGTTGGCCTCCGAACTGGCCGACGTGCAAAGCACGGTGTTCGATGAACTCAGACCCCTTCCCGCGGCCCAGTTCACCGAGGTCATCACCGGCCCGGCCAAACGCGCCAGCGCCGCGGGGCGGCGACTAACCGTCGAACCCGCCCTGGTGGACCGGCTCCTCGCCGATTCCTCTGAAGGTGCCGATGCGCTACCACTGCTCGCTCTGACCTTGGAGCGGCTGTACTGCGACTACGGCGACGACGGCGACCTGACCGTGGCCGAATACGAGGCGATGGGCGGGATGGCCCAGGTGGTGCAGACCCAGGTGGACGAGTTGCTGGCCGGCGACCCCGAGCAGCGCCAAGCCCAGCTCGACATCCTCCACGATGCGTTTATCCCCTGGCTGGCCACCATTAATCCCGACAACGACCAACCCATGCGCCGGCTGGCCCACTACGAGGACCTTCCCGCCGCCAGCCACGACCTCATCAACGCTCTCATCGACGACAAACGGTTGCTCGCCAAGGGCACCCGCAACGGCCGCGTCATCGTCGAGGTCGCCCTGGAAAGCCTGTTGCGCCAATGGCGTGAATTAGCCGCATGGTTGCGCGAGGAGGCTCACGACCTCAAAGACGCCGACGCGCTGGAACGCGCCGCCGCCGACTGGCAAGCCAGCGACCGCGATCCCGCCTGGCTGCTGGAAGGCACCCGACTGCAGGAAGCCGAAAGCCTCACCGCCAAAACCGGATTCCGTGAACGCCTCGAGCCCACCCGCGACTACCTGCAAGCCTCCCGCAGCCGCGAAAACCAACGCGCGGAAGCGGAAAAACAACGCCAACGAGCCGAACTCCAAGCCGCCCGAGACAAACAAGAAACGGCTGAAAGATACGCAGCCGGTCTGCGTAAACGCTCGCGCGTCCTCATCAGCGTGCTGGCGGTCACCGTCGTCATCGCCGTGGCGGCCGTGATCAGCGGCGTGCTCGCAGTCAAAAACCAGCGCAACGCCACCGCCGAACGGCTTGTCGCTCAAGGCATGTCGATGATCGCCGATCAGCAGTCTGGCGGCGAGGTGCGAGGAATTCAACAGCTGTTGGCCGGCAAGGCATTGCAGCCGTCATCAGCCGAGACCGCGCTGCCCGATGCGGTTGTCCAGCGACGTGCCGTGGTGAAGATCCTGCAAGTTTCACCGAGCTCGGCCGCTGGCACCGGCGTGGAGAGCGTGGCTATCAGTCCCGACGGTCGGCGCATCGCCTCAGGTATAGACCGCAGCAGGGTGCAGCTGTGGGACGCCATCACTGGCCGGCAGCTGACGGAGCTGGTGGTCGCAGACGCCCATCCCGCCTGGGGCGTTGCGTTCAGTCCGAACGGCAAATGGCTTGCCACTGCCAGCGCCGAGGGGGCCGTGCAGCTGTGGGATGCGAACAGCGGTGACAAGTTTGGCGAGCCCATGGCGCACGGCGAACCAGTACGCAGCCTTGCGTTCAGCGGCGACAGCCGATGGCTGGTAACGGGCTGTGAGCATGGCGCCGTGCGTATCTGGGACGTGCCAACCCGGAAAGAGGACCCTCCGTTAGCCGGACACACAGCGGGGAAAATCGTGCGGAGTGTGTCCTTTGACTCTACGGGTGACCGCATCGTCTCCGGGGGCGACGACAAAACAGTACGGCTGTGGGACGCCCACAGCGGTCAACCGATCGGCCCCCCGGCACAGGCCGACGCCCAGGTACTGAGCGTCGCGTTCAGCCCCCAGGGTGACCGCATCGTCACCGGCCGGTACGACGGGACCATCCAGGTCTTGGACGGGCGGACTCTGCAGCCGCTGGGCGACGCGTTCGCAGCCCACACCGACGCCGTGAACAGTGTCGCGTTCAGCCCAGACGGTGCCCGGATCGTTTCGGGCAGTTCGGATAACACGATCAAAGTGTGGAACGCACAGACCCACGCGGTGATCGGGACCTTGACCGGACACCAGGGGCAGGTGTCGGGCGTCGTGTTCAGCGGTGACGGTACCCGGATCGTGTCGGGAAGCGCGGACGGGTCGGTGCGGGTGTGGGATGTGGTGGCCGGACTGGCGATCCCTACCGGGCAGGGACTTGTTCGGGCCGTCGCGTTCAGCAACGACGGCCGCCAGATGGCCTCCGGCGGCGACGACGGCACGGTGCGGTTATGGGATGCCCGAACCGCCAGACCGATCGGCCAGCCGCTGGGCGAGCCGTCAACCGGCACCACGCGGGCGATCAACAGCGTCATGTTCAGTCCGGATAGCAGCCGTCTGGTGTCGGCGGCCAAGGATGGGTCAATCCGACTGTGGGACTTGACGACTCGGCAATACACTCTGTTATCCATGTTGCCTGTGGCCGGCCAGCCGCCCCCTGACGGGGATCTCGCCGGACAAAGGACAAGCGTCCAAAGTGTGGCGTTCAGCCCCAACGGGTCGTGGATCGTCGCCGGGGGTAACGACGGGGCCGTGCGGCTCTGGGATGCGCACGGAAAGCCGATCACGGCGGTACCGGCAGGCTACCCAATTTGGAGTGTGGCGTTCAGTCCCACTAACAGGCAAGTCGTAACCGGCGAAGGTTCCTACCGCAACCGCCTACAGCTGTGGGATGTTCCGAGTCTTAACCGGAGTACACCGGAGATGATCGGGCATAATGGATGGCTGCTGTACACCGTGGTTTTCAGCCCTGACGGACAGCGCGTCGCGTCGGGAAGCAACGACGGAACAGTGCGAGTCTGGAACGACACCACCGGTAAGCCGGTCTCCCCACCACTCAGCGGGGATAGAAACTCCGTAAGAAGTGTCGCCTACTCACACAACGGCCGGTGGATCGCGGCCGGCGGTACGGACAGCACATTACGGCTGTGGGACACCGGCAACTACCAGCAGGTAGGGTCACCGCTGGCAGGACACCAAGCTTCCGTGCAGAGCGTTACATTCAGCCCCGACGACAAGTGGATTCTCTCCGGCAGCAAAGACGGGACCATGCGATTATGGCCCGCGCCAACAGATTTCGCTCAAGAACTGTGTAGCAAGATCACCACGAACATGAGCCACAAGCAGTGGCAGCAGTGGGTGTCATCTTCACTGTTCATACGCTATATCAAGATGTGTGATCTGCCCATGGCACTCGACCAGTGACGAGAAGCCAGTGCCATGAACACCGTCAACCCCATACTTTGGGCCCCCGGTTCTTTTGCCACTCATCCCGACGTCGCGCACGGCTCCACGGCCGGAGTCGGCCATATCAACGACGCCACCAGGGGTGTACCCGAACTAGGTCGATGATCTCGATCGACTCCCCAGTGGCCATATCCTGGGTGTTTGCTGGGATGTTGGCCGAGTCACGTGGCCGGCCGGTGCCCGCGTCATGACGACCTGACCGCGTCCAGTAACACGCGTAACCGGGCTGCGTCCATACTGCCGGCATAGGCAGCAAGCCAGTCGGTGAGCTTTTGGACCAAGTCCGGAGACACGAGAACGTCTACGCGGGCAACGATTCCGAGCAAGGTGTCGATGGCTCGGTAGGAATCACCTCCGCCGATGATGGTGTACAACTCGCTGCGCTCGCGGTCAGAAACCACGACGCTGATGGCGTCGGCCAAGTCCCACGCCAGGTCGCATTCGGCCCAATAATCCACCTGTCTAATTGTCGTCGCTAGTAGCAGATCGCGCTGTGTGGCCGAACGGCACGATAAAGCAAGCCCGAGTGAGAGACCTGTCCTGTCGGCTCACGGTCCGGAGGACCAACAGCAACGCGCGCGGTCCCCAGGTGAACCGGAGCAGCAAGTCTGCGTGTGCCACCGTCGGCATGAGCGCTGCCGCACACGCGGCCCCATCGCGTTATTCCCACTGTGAAAATCGCTGCGACCGTGGCAATCTAAGCCGAGGGTCCCCGCTGCGTGAGCCGACCCCCTACATCGAGGGTGTGCGATGACATTCGACAAACCATCACCGGTGACCGAAGCGACGCAGGAACTTCGACTCGCCACGACCCTAACCGGCGGCGTCAGCCTGGCGATCTGGATGGCCGGTGTCGCCCGCGAGATCAACCTACTCGCCCAAGCATCACAGGGGCGCAGAGCAGGGGGAACCTTCCCGGCCGATAGCCGGCTCAGCAAGCAGTCAGCTGCCTCACTCAAGCTCTACGCACAACTCATCGACCTGCTCGACACGGTTGTCGATGTCGACATCCTGTCGGGCACAAGTGCCGGTGGCATCAACGCGGCTCTGCTTGCCTCGTCACGGGTTACCGGAGCAGACCTCGGCGGCCTGCGCGACCTTTGGCTCGATCTCGGTGCGCTGACTGACCTCCTTCGAGACCCCAGAGACAACAACACGCCGTCCCTGTTGTACGGCGACGAACGCATGTTCGCCGCCTTAGCCGAACAGGTTCCCCACCTCGAGACCGGTCCTTTCCCACCGTCGGAGTTCCCAGGCGGTGCTCGCACCCCATCCACCACCGTCTACATCACGACGACGCTGCTCACCGGCGAGACAAGCCGATTCACCGACTGCTTCGGCACCCTCGTCCAGGATGTCGACCGCCGCGGCCTGTTCACCTTCACCCAGACGGACCTAGCAGATCCCGGCACGATCCCAGCGCTGGCACTGGCCGCACGCAGCTCGGCGTCGTTTCCCGCCGCCTTCGAGCCCTCATATCTCCCATTCACCGAAGGAACTCCCAAAAAGGGCGACGTGCCGGCGCGACCCGCGATGGCGGCGTTCACCAACATCACCCGCCCGCACTGGGTCGCCGACGGGGGCCTGCTCGACAACCAACCCATCGACGCACTGCTCAAGCGCGTCTTTGACCGCCCTGCCCGACGCCCGGTCCGCCGCGTGCTGCTTTTCGTCGTACCGTCGTCCGGACCGGCGCCCGACCTGCTGGCGGCAGCTCCACAGGACGACCCCGACAAGCCGCTCGGGCTACTCGACGGGCTTCTCAAGGACCTCGCTGCAATCACAACCCAGTCGATCGCCGCCGATCTCCGGACGATCCGCGACCATCAAGACCGGATGCAAGCACGCGCCGACACCAAACTGCGCCTCGCCGAACTCGCAACACGATTGCCCGAAGGCTCACGGCTTCTCAGCGCATCGGTGCTGAGTGACTATGTGAACCGCGAGGCGACCAGGCACGCCCAACCACTCGCCGACGCTCTGCTGCGCCAACTCAGCACGTGGCCAACGGAATCGAACAACTCGACCGAAGGCATCCCCGAGAACTGGGAACCCGAGCTCGCCATCGGCGGCGGCGCCGAACAGATATGCCGGCAACAAATGACCACCACGATCCTGGCTCGTTGGTCGCAGCCGCCCGCAGCGCCGCTACCCGACGCCGCCGCCCAGTTCGCCCAATTCGGTCGACCGGCATACAACCTTGCCAACGCATGCGCACTCGCCATCGTGCAGGCGGCATACCAGCTGGCAGAGTCCGACGCCGATTACACCGCCCTGGCCGCACTCACCGAAGCGATCCACCGAGCCTGCGAGCCGCCGACACCGATCGACTACGGTAAGTCAGTTCGATCAATCTGCACCGAGCCCGAAGTGCGACGCGGATCACTCACGAACGCCGCCGCCCTGATCTCGTCGGACTATCTTCGACAAGCCACAGTGCCTGAGCAAGCCTGGGACACGCTCGGCGACGCCCTCCTCTGCGGCCATGTGACATTGCGCCACCTCGCCGGCACATCGTCTGCCAACCCTGGCGCTGCACCAGATTCCCGGCTAGCGCAAAAGCAGGTGTTTGCCAGCCAGCTGAACACATACCTCAACTACCTTGCACCCGTAGATAATTCGCAGACCGTGGCGATGAAGTTGTTCGATCTCGCCGTGACACAGCGTGCCATGCTTCCCGCCGAAGCCGACATCGAACAGTCGCTTGATCTGGTGCAGGTCAGCGCCGACACGCGCAGCCTGCTCGCACCCGATTGGCGAACAGCGCAGCAAAAACTCACCGGCATGCAGTTCCACCACTTCGGCGCCTTCTACAAACGATCATGGCGCGCCAACGACTGGATGTGGGGTCGGCTCGACGGAGCAGGATGGCTCGTCCACGTACTGCTGGACCCCCGACGTGTGCAGCAGATCGTATCTGCGTCCACCGCCCAACGCCAACGCAGCGCCGACGCGCCCGAAAGCGGAGGGCAGTGGTTGCTGCGCACACTCAAAGCCGTTGGGGCGCCCGCTTTCCCGCCGTCGGGGTACCGACTATCGACCGGCGACAACACCTCGCCCGAATATCTGACCGAAGACGACCTGCTCGGCGAACTCGCCTTCCTCGACGACCCGGCGGCGGTGATACCGCCCAGCCTCCCGAAGACCTCGCTTTGGCTGGCCCAAGCATGGCAGCAACACGTCCTCGACGAAGAACTCGACGGACTCGCCAACTCGATCATCGATACGCAGCCTGGCAAGAAGCCGGACTGGAGCCCAGCCAACTCCCGAACCTGGGCCAACAAGGTACTGTCGGCGAACCCAGGACACGCCAAATACGCACTGCTGAACGACAACCCGGTCGCGCGTGAAACTCTCGCCAGCGACAAGGGCTCGCCGCTGATGGCACACACCCTCACCAAGGCCGCGGCGACTGCATCCGCGGCGGCCGGCTCGATCCGGCAGCTACCGGGAGTCCTCAAGCCACCCGTGATGACGCTGCGGACCCTGGCGCTCGGCGGGTACCGAGTGGTGGCGTTAACCAGCGGCATCGCCACCTGGTCGATCATGGTCGGGGCCGCCCTACTCGTGTTGGGCGCTGCCGCCGCGGTTCAAAGCTCAACCTGGTTCGGCGTCACCGGCCTGATCCTGGCGGGAACCGGTGCCTACCTGGTCGTGCTGGGAACCTGGCAGTTTTCCAGCCGCCTGCTGTTCGCACTTGTATCGGTAACCCTTGTCGGCGGGGTGCTGTCGCTTACGACGCCGGTCGTACGAGATTGGCTATTCGGCAGCCAGCAAAAACCCGGCCTGATCGGAACTCACATCTACTGGCTCGGTACACAATGGTGGCACCCGCTTATCATCGTAGGAGCGATCGCCCTCCTCATCAGCGTGATCGCAGCGGCCAAACCGGGCCCGCGGTGACGCTAGGCGTTGGACCTTCGGACTTCAGCGGCTGCGCCACGGCTGGCACACCGCGGACAGATCTCGTTTCCCCCGCACTGTCCATGTGCGAGCCGGCGGTGAGAGCTCCGAGGGAGTTTCGCATTGCACCCATGCCAGGACGGTGTTGCGGGCACTCCAAAGAAAAGATTCGGGCCAGCTCGACACCCGAAGTCCCTGCAGCACCCACCCAACAGCCGTGCAGCGCTCGGTCGGTCACCGGCCCCTCCCATCGACCGGGAACGTCATGGGGAAGGTGGTCTGGCCTTGTGCCGTCCCGACCGGCCTCGC
>Ga0335069_10006019_pt1 | contig 17727 bp, 20 predicted proteins | sample Lox_Sample_11_FD_206714 | JGI IMG/M metagenome (GOLD analysis project Ga0335069, IMG submission 206714) | Soil microbial communities from Loxahatchee National Wildlife Refuge, Florida, United States - Lox_Sample_1.1 | ecosystem: Environmental > Terrestrial > Soil > Wetlands | place: USA... | reverse complement strand
GATGCGCGCGAAGAGCCGATCGTATAGACGGAACGCAACGTCCTGTTCATCGGCCTGCCGGAATTCCGCCTCCAGCGCGCGGATGTCTTCATGGGTCTCCATCAATCCCGGAAGAAACGTTCGTACGACTTCGATGCCAGCGTATTCCTCGACTTCGGGAAGCGTCACAGGCTCTGGCAGAGGCTTGTTCGCCTGCCGATAAACCTCGGCGACGATGTCGCCCGTGTGCCGGTGGCGACAGGCCGGACCGTAGTACACCTGGTCAAATGTCGCACCGGATCTCACCCAGTATTCGCCGAGAATGCGCGCTTGTTGCTGGCCGCGATCCGAAAGCTTGTCGTAATTCTCTTTGAGGAAGGACGCTTGGCCGTGACGAACTAACGTAAGGAGTGCCATTCAGAAGCAAATAGGATAGCCGACGCAGGCGAGGACTAAAAGTTCAGCTTTCTTTTCTTGAGCCACTTGAAGACTTGCGGCCAGAGTTCGTTCATCTTCTCAGGTGGGAATCCGTGTTGGCCGCCTTGCACGGTGATGAGTTCGGTGTCGTCGCCTGCCGCCTTTAGAGCTTTGGTCAGACGCACACTCTGCTCGTAGGGCACGATGGTATCCGCGTCGCCATGGATCGCCAGAATCGGCGGCAGTCCTTTGCGAACGTACGTGATCGGTGAAAGACGTCGCGCCAGGTCCATGCGGCCGGGTTGATCCGGGATCCAGGCTTCTGCGTACGGCTGCTTGTGCGCTCCTTCGATTTGATCGGCGACATCGGCAATTCCATAGAAGTCGATTGCCGCGACAATCTTAGTCCCTGGTCCAAGATCAGTAGGCGCCATGGCGACCATCAGCGCCAGTTGTCCTCCAGCGGATTCGCCGATCACGATGATCTGATTGGCATCGACTTTGTATTCTGCCGCATGATCGTGCAACCATTGCGCTGCTTTGAGAACGTCGTTCACCGCAGCAGGTGCCGGAGCCGATTTCGCCAGCCTGTATTCCACGTTCGCAGCCACGAAGTCGCGCTGCACGAATGGAACGCAGAAGCGCTCCAGCATGCTCTCTTTGTCACCTTCGACCCAACCGCCGCCATGAATGACGATCACGCCCGGACGGTTCTTTAGCGCAGGGGCGCGAGACTGTACGATATCCAGCACTGTCTCGGGATATTGATCGTAACGGATGTTGGCTTCGATTTGATAATCCGCGCCGGAAAGAAGCGAGCTTACGGCAACAAGAAGTAGCGGGCGCACTGAGTGAATTATACGGAAGGAAACAATCGGAGGGGTTTACAAAAGCCCCGGGGAGCACGAACCACGCGCTCCCCGGAAAATTTCTATTCAGACTAGAACTATGTGGTCTTTTTCGGAGGAACGGCGCAGCCACCCTTGCCCTTGCAGGAGTTCTTGCCGGCGCAGCCGTTGTCGCCCGTCTTGCAGCCACCCTGGCCCTTGCAGGCGTTCTGGCCCTTGCAATCGTGCTTCGCTTTCTTGGTCTTCTTCGGCTTGTCATCCTGCCCGAAGAGAGCGGAACCGGCCACTAATCCGGCGGTCGCCGTACCGAGAGCGATGTTAAACTTTCTGCGATTCATTAAACTGCCTCCCTTTGTATTCTTTAATCCTCGTTGGGCTTACGACCTCACCCAACGCGTTCCCCCAAAGCTTACCCGCACAGAGACCCGGATTGCAAGGGGGTGAAGGGGCGTATCGCCATTAATTGTATTTAAGGTAGCGACGCTTCGGTAGCTCAAAATGGCTACCATGGAGGTATGCGGTGGGCGCGCAGTTTGTCTTTATTCTTCATCGTTTTCGTCGCCTTCGGCGCGCGCGAGTTTGGGCCGCCAATTGGGTCGCGAATGCCTGGCTTCGATTTGCACGACCAAGATGGCCAGGTGCGCACTCTCAAGAGCCTGCTCGGATCGAAAGGCGCTGTGATCTTGGTTTTCCGCTCGGCCGATTGGTGACCATATTGCAAAGCCCAGCTCGTTGAGCTGGAACAAAACCAGAGTGAATTTCAGAAACTGGGTCTAGGGGTTGCAGCGATCAGCTACGACACCCCCGAAGTACTTCACAATTTCGCGCAGCGCCGCGGCATTCATATTCCGCTGCTCTCCGATCCGGATTCGAAGGTCATTCGCGAACTCGGAATTCTGAACGAGACCATCCCGGCTGACAGTCCGTTTCACGGTATCCCCCATCCAGGCTCATTCGTGCTCGATGCGCACGGCGTGATCGTTGCCAAGTATTTTGAGGAGGATTATCGCCAGCGCTACACGGCCAGCGACATTCTGATGCACCAATTCGGCCTGCTACCGGAATCGGTGAAGAGCGATGTCACGGGAAGACAGCTCAGACTCACTGCCACGGCAAGTAATTCAATCGTTGCCACCGGACAACGCGTGGCGCTGGCGTTAGACATCCAACTAAATCCTGGAATGCATGTCTACGCGCCGGGCGTAGAAGGCTATATCGCGATTGACTGGAGAATGAAGGATTCGCCAGCCGTCACGCTGCACGACGCAGTCTATCCCGCTTCAGAAAAGCTACATCTGAAGGCGATCGATGAAACCGTGCCTGTGTATCGCGGACACGTTCGGCTCAATCGGGATATCACGATGGGGCCGGATGCGCAGATCAAGCCGTTACTCGATGCCAACGGGAAATTCGCTATCGAAGGCGTGCTGCGATATCAGGCGTGCGACGACCAGGTCTGCTATGTGCCGCAGGAATTGCCCATCCGCTGGACGTTCCAATATGCGGATTTCGATCGCCAGCGCGTGCCCGAGGAGATGCAGCGGAAGGCGCCTGCTAAGTAGCTATCCAGCTTTGGTCTTAACGTGCGCGCGAGAGCGCTCGAACGCTTGCACCAGCCGGAGCACGGCCTTTTCAAAAGGACTGAGCCCGGTGACGGGACGCACGGAGTCGCGGACATTCTTCAAATCCAGGAACAGGTCTTGCTCGGCATAACATTCCAACAAGGCGGGATGAACATAATATTTGCGGCACGCCGCCGGACGGTTCCCTAGTTTCTTAGCCGTCTCTTTGATGGCTTCCACGATGTTCTTCTTAATTGCGGTGGCGGATTCGGCAGGGGACAGCGCGACCAGAGAACGTGCAGCGTGCCCCGTGCCATGCCAGGTACGGAAATCTTTTGCACTGAACTCGTCGTTGCTGATTTCGCGGAGATAGTCGTTCACGTCAGTGGAGTCGATCTTAATCGGCTCGCCATCTTCCGCCTGGTATTGAAACAGTTCCTGGCCGGGAAGGTCCTGGCACTTTTTCACGATCTTAGCCAGCTTGCGATCGTGCAGAACGATGTCGTGATCCTGCTTGCTCTTACCGCGAAACTGCAAACGCAATCGATCGCCGCGCACTTCCGCGTGGCGATTCCGGAGGGTTGTTAGGCCATACGAGCCGTTTTCCCTGGCATACTCTTCGTTGCCGATTCGGACACAGGTTTCGTCCATCAGCGCCACAATCGCGGCGACGACCTTTTGTTTGGGCAAGTCTTCGAGGGCGAGGTCCCGATGAACCTGCGAACGGATCTTGGGAAGGGCTGCGCCGAAAGCTTTCATGCGAATGAACTTGGTTTCGTCTCGGACTTCGCGGTAGCGTGGATGGTAGCGATACTGTTTACGACCTTTCGCATCGCGACCGATAGCCTGTATGTGCCCGTTCACGAAAGGGCAGATCCATACGTTCTGCCAAGCCGGAGGGATGACCAGCGAGCGAATGCGTTTCAGAATGGCCGGGTCACGGACAGGCTTCGAATCGGCGTCGACATAGCCAAATCCTTTTCCATGACGACGCCGCTGAATTCCCGGCGATTGGTCCGTGACGAATCGGAGCCCGGCCTCCTTCGCGGCCTGGTCGGAGTCCGCCGGCAGCTTGACTACATTTTCGTGTTGCGAGTTCATCCATTAATGGGATGATCGACGCCGTTACAGTGTTTCGCGCCAGCTACCGCTGCTGAAATAAGCCTTCCGTGTCTCGGCGCCAGAGCACTATCCACAAGGATGTGTTGCCGGTGGTTACCACTAGTCTTTGAGAGTGCCGGGCGGCGAACAATGCCGCCAAAAAGCGGACAGCGAACAGCGGCCGGTCCATGGGAAGGCCGGTTACGAATCCCTGGTCATTGCGTTTAATCGCCGGCAGGTACCGAAGATGGTCGGTGTCCGGGAAGGTCTTATAAAAAGCCGTCTGGAACTCCAACTCGTCAGTCAGCAGCCAATACGGGCCGCCGGCTTCGCGCGCCGCGGCGAACATCGCATCGTACGAAACCCTGGGACGTTCCCTCCCTTTGTCATTTCCTCGATAATGGACCATGGTGCGGCCAGCCATGCGCTCGGCAATCTCACTGGCCACTTCTTTTACCTCGTCCGAGGGAAAACAATAGTGATGCGCAACCGGAAAGATTTTCGCGTCGAGACCGTCATAATCGATGAATTGATCATCGTGAGTAAACACGGGCGGAGCAAAATCGGGTTCTTCGGGCGGGATCGGGCGTAAGAGACGGGTGTCGATCGGGCTATCAGGTCTTGCCCAATAGCGGCTGAATTGGCCCGTGCTATCCACCGATATTGGCCATCGACCGCTGTCGACCCTAAACTGCACGACATCGTGGAGCCGGACCGATAGGCAAGACGTGATGCCGGCACTATGCGTGACGATCAGTTCGCTCACTTTGGATCATGGTAACGGACGGCAACACTGACGCGTGATGGATATAATCGGATTGTGAATCGGTACAGCATTGCCGTAGCCGCTCTCGGTTTGTCCATTACCGTCATGAGCGGATGTAAGAAAGACATTCAGAACAACGACGCCATCAGGCAAGGCATCACCAACTATCTCTCCAAGCGACCCGATCTCTTAGCCATGGATGTGAACGTCGGTGCGGTCACCTACAAAGGCGATGAAGCCACCGCCACCGTGCATTTTCAGGCCAAGGGAAACGCCACGCCGGGCGGCGGGATGACCATGCAGTATGTGTTGACCCGCCAGGGCAGTCAGTGGGTGGTGAAAGGAAAAGCTGCCGGGGAAAGCCACGGGGAAAGTATGGGCATGCCACAGGGTCCTGGAGCAGGCGCAGGTGGTTCGGGCGGTTCCATTGGAGCGATGCCGAACACCCCTGCGCCCGGATCGTCTGGTGCGCTCCCGCCTGGCCATCCTTCCGTCGGTGGTGAAGGCGCGCCTTCAGGTAAACTACCTCCCGGCCATCCACCCGTAAGTCCCGACAAGAAGACTGGGCAGGAAAAATGAAACGGGTCGCCGTCCTCGGTGGCGGTCCCGCCGGAGCGTTTGCGGCGGAACGTCTCGCGCGCGCTGGGCTGGAGACTTTGGTATTCGATGAAAAGCTCGCCTGGGAGAAGCCCTGCGGTGGCGGACTTACTTACAAGGCTTATCGCCAATATCCATTTCTGATCGATAACAATACTCCGAAGAAGATCATCACGGATACGTATTTGGCTGCTCCCAGAGCGGGCGCAGTCAAGATGGGACTCAGTCGGCCTCTAGTGATCTATTCGCGGCTCGATCTCAATCGAATGCTGCTGGAGCGCGCGGATCACGCTGGTGCGCAGCTCGAAAAGACGCGCGTGCTCGAGATCGCGCGCAGCGGCTCTGGCTGGCTTCTCAAGACTCAACACGGATCTGTTGACGCTGATTTTTGCATCGTTGCAACCGGGGCGCGCAACTCACTGCGCAACGTCGGCACACAGTGGACAGCCGCCGACACGATGTACGCGCTTGGATACTATGTGCCCTCGGAACGGGACCACATCGATATCCAGTTTCTGCCGAATCTCGAAGGATATATCTGGGTGTTTCCGCGTTGCGGACATCTGTCCGTGGGCATCTGCGGCAAGGGCGAACCGGCCCAAGCCCTTCGCGCTCGTTTGGAGCGATACATGGACGAGAAGGAGATCCGTTACAAGGACGCGCGCTTCTACGGGCACATGCTTCCCTCGCTCGAGAAGGCGGGGTGGCAGCACAATCGTGTCGCTGGAGATGGATGGCTTGCCGTGGGCGACGCCGGAGGGCTTGTCGATCCGATCACCGGCGAAGGGCTTTATTACGCGATGAGGTCCGGCGACTTGGCGAGCCAGGTGGTGCTCAACGACGACCAGCCTGTCGCGGAGAAGGCTCAGGCCTATCGCAATCTGTTGCGCCGTGATTTCGCCGCCGATCTGGAGTTCGGTGCATCGCTGGCGAAGCGCGTCTTTCTTGGACGATTCCTGTTCAGCACCGTGCCCTCGCGGATGGTCGGATTCGTGCGCCGCAGCCCGCGTTTCCGTGCGCTCATCGAGGATCTGTTTGCCGGCACGCAGCCCTATCTCGAACTGAAGAGCAGGCTGCTCAAGAACCTCAACGGCACTTTGCAGGAGGTGGTGATGAACTTCTTCCTCCAAAAGTTGCTGCCTGAGAAGAGCTAATTTCTCGACCATGAACCGATCCCGATCTGAAGAATTGTTCGCTCGTGCGCAGAAGCTGATTCCCGGCGGTGTCAACTCGCCGGTGCGTGCTTTTCGTAGCGTCGGCGGCACTCCGCCATTTATCGCCCGCGGTGAAGGCTCGCGGATTTACGATGTCGACGGCAACGAGTACATCGATTACGTGCTGTCCTGGGGCCCTCTGATTCTGGGACACCGGCCGGCGTGTGTTACCGAAGCGCTGCGCGAGGTGGTCGATATCGGAACCAGCTTCGGAGCGCCGACCGAACGCGAGATCGAATTGGCTGCGCTGATCCGCGAGTGCGTTCCTTCGGTGGAGATGGTCCGGCTGGTAAGTTCCGGCACCGAAGCCACGATGAGCGCGCTGCGCGTGGCTCGGGGCTTCACCGGACGCGACCTGACAATCAAATTCGAAGGCTGCTACCACGGGCATGTCGATTCGTTGTTGGTCAAGGCTGGTTCCGGCATGGCCACGTTGGGAATCTCGGACACAGCGGGCGTACCGGAAGCGTTCGCGGCAACAACGATCGCGCTGCCCTACAATTCGATCGACGCGGCGGAAATGGCATTTCGCGAACGAGGCGACCGGATTGCCGCCGTGATCGTCGAGCCGGTAGTGGGCAACATGGGCTGCGTTCCGCCGCGTCCTGGTTTTCTTGAAGTGCTGCGAAACCTCACACAGAAGTACGGCGCGATGTTGATCATCGATGAGGTGATGACCGGGTTCCGCCTCGCGGTCGGCGGCGCGCAGCAACTGTTCGGAATAAAACCCGATCTCACCACGATGGGCAAAATTATCGGCGGTGGGCTTCCGTTGGCTGCCTATGGCGGCCGCGCCGACGTCATGAGCAAGGTCGCGCCGGTTGGGCCGATTTATCAGGCCGGAACGCTTTCGGGCAATCCGATGGCCGTCGCGGCCGGCATCGCGGTGCTGAAATATTTGAAGTCGCACCCGGAAGTGTACGAGACCGTCGAGCGCCGGGCTGCTCAACTTACCGCGAACGTCCCGGAGGGCATCACCGTGAATCGCGTTGGGTCGATGTTTACGTTCTTCTTCACGCCCGAGCCGGTCACCGATTGGGAGTCGGCTAAACGGTCCGATACGGCGCGTTTCCGCGAGTTTTTCCATTGGATGCTGGACCGCGGAATCTATCTGGCGCCGTCGCAGTTCGAAGCCGGATTCCTTTCGGCGGCGCATAGCGAACAGGACGTTTCACGGACCGTGGAGGCCGCAGCCGAGTTTTTCAGCCGCCGCTCCACAGCGACCACGTGAGCGAGTTGATTAAAATAGGAAATATATGAGCGACAGCACGGCGGACCCAGCGGAACTGGGGCTGCATCCCGTCGGCAGGGAGTTGCCGATGTGGGAGAAAGCCGCAGGCTCTGCTGCCGCGATTCTGCTGGCCATCATCTTCTTTGCATCCGGCTGCTGGAAACTCACCGATCCGTTCCGGTGGGCGCAGGCCCTCACCGAGTTTCGCGTTCCGGCCGATTTGTCCCTGCCGTTAACGCTCGCCATCGGTATCGGCGAGGCTTTTTCGGCGGTTCTCATTCTGGTCCCTCGCTTTCGCCGATGGGGAAGTTTGTTAATCGGGTTGCTGCTGGTCTCCTTCATGGTCTATATCGGGATCAACTACCCGGCGCTGGTCGGCAAGGACTGCAGTTGCTTCCCGCTGGTGAAGCGCACCGTCGGACCAGGGTTCTTCATTGGCGACACCGTTCTGTTATTGATGGCGATGGCGGCAGGATTCTGGGCTCGTCCGTCAGAGAACATACGCGCTGCGTTAGTTGCTTTGGGGGCCGTTCTCGTTTTTGCGGGCGTGTCGTTCGGCGTGAACTACACGCGGCAAGGCGGAAACAAGGCTCCTGCCACTATTACGGTTGGTGGCAAACCGTATTCTCTTCATCAGGGCGACATTTTCCTCTTCTTCTACGGTCCGGAGTGCATGCATTGCGACGCGGCGGCGCGCCGGATGTCGAAACTGAACTGGAAAGGCACGAAGGTGATCGCCATTCCGACGCACGACCCACAATTCGCAGCCGCCTTCTTGCACGACACCGGTTTGACGGCTGGCACCTCGCTGGACATCACGCTATTGCGCAATACCTTTCAATTTGTCGATCCACCCTACGGCGTAGCGCTGGAGCGCGGGCGTCAGAAGGTCGCGATCCCAACGTGGGATGACAGCGAGCCCGCGGCGACGTTGCGGAAGATCGGGTTTGTGGAATAAGGCGGGCGGCTCTTAGCTGTTGGCGATTAGCTATTGGCTATTGGCGAGTCTGCCTGTAAATCTGACGAGGGTTGTTGTTCCAAAAACACTCGCAGCGCTTGGGTTGCGGCTTCGAGCAGCGCCGGCGCTAATAGCGAGAAATCGTGGCGCAAGTAAAGCCGCCGGAGATAGTAGTCCCATTTTTTCGAAAACGAAGCCAGCTTCTTCAGTTGATCTCTTTCGCCCTGATTTGCCAGCCCTCCCAATTGGACCAGTGCGTCGACTAACGCACCTTCACCGCGGATCAGGATCTGCAGGCATTTCCTGCTTTTGTTGAGCTTCTCAACGGTTGCGACGATCTCATTGACGCGCTTCGGCGCGTACTGGTCGGCAAGCTCAGGGAGGTTCGCCGCAACCAGAGTTGCTTCAATCTGTCCGAGCTTTTCCGTCAGATAAGGTTTCGTGGTCCGAACCAGGCTCTGGTACATCTTCGGGTTCAAAACATCGTATGTCAGATCCGCGCGGACCTTGCCCCGGTAGGGACGGCTACTTTGATAGATCAGCATCGGGTATGCGGTCGGCAGGTCCCGATATTTCCCCGGATCCGTGAAATATGCGGCCGGAAGCGACTCGCGGAGTACAGTCTGGACCGCGATTGAGATTCCGGCGAACGCATCGAAGAATCCCGGTGTACTTTCTGTGGGCGCAGACAGCCAGCACGGATCTAACGTGACAGAATCTGGTCCTGGGATGATGGCTCGCATGGGAATCGCTAGGAGTATAGCGGGCGGTCACGAACATTTTCCAAAACTCATGACATCTCGGGCGAGTGGCGGCCTGCGTAAATCAAACGAACAGAAAGACATAAAAGTGTTCTAGCCGATCGCATCCAGTCTTGTGACTGGCGTTCAGCCAAAATCACTGGGGTACCATGTAAAGCATGAACTACTACGGCGCGAAAGACCTCGCTGAAAGCTTCCGAACGGTACGAAAGAACACGATCACCATCGCCGAAGAGATCGGCGAACAGCACTACGGCTTCCGTCCGGCGCCTGAGACGCGCACGGTGGCGCAAACGTTGACGCACATCGCCCTGGCTCCCACGTTCCAGGAACAAATCCATGCGGTACAACGCGTTAAGACGCTGGATGGCTTTGATTTTCCGGGTCTCTTCGCGAAGATGGTGGCGGACGAGAAGAAGGAGCGCAACAAGGCTCAAATCGTCAGCTTTCTGCGGGATGAAGGCGAACGGTTTGCCAAGATTCTGGAGGGCTTCTCGGATGATTTTCTGGGCGAGCGGATCGCCATGCCGCCGGGAATGACACCTTCCAGCAAGACTCGCTTCGAGATGCTGATGGGCGTCAAAGAGCACGAGATGCATCATCGCGCCCAGCTCATGATTGTCGAGAGAATGCTGGGAATCGTACCCCACCTGACGCGCGAGATGCAAGCGCGGATGGCCGCGATGACGGCGGGGAAGGCGTAGCAGCTCTTAGCGATTGGCTCTTAGCGATTCGCCAAACAGCCGAAGCGAACGCTAAGAGCTAATAGGCCAAAGCTAATAGCCAAAAGCCAAGAGCCAACGGCCAAGAGCCAACAGCTAAACGCCAACAGCTGAACGCTGGTATCTTGTTGTCTTGCGCCGTGAACTGCTCATCGTAGTTCTATTCGTTCTTGCCCTGCGGCTGCCTTTCCTGAATCAGCCGATCCAGGGAGACGATGTGAACTACCTGTACGGCGCTGAGTACGCGCAGATCGATCCGTTGCATCCCACGCACGCCCGGTATGCATTCCTGGGCCGTTTAGTGGATATGCGCGGGCATCCGCATCCGCCATTGAACGCTTGGATACTAGGGGCGTTACTGGCGGGGTTCCGGGATGTTTCAGAGATTCCCTTCCACGCGGCGTACATCGTCTTTTCGTTGATCGCCGCGTGGAGCGCATTGTTGCTGTCGCGGCGGTTCAGTCCGCGGCCGCTTGCAGCGACCTTGCTGTTTTGTGCCACGCCCGCCTTCGTCCTTAATGGGACATCGCTTGAAGCCGATTTGCCCTTCGTTGCGTTCTGGCTGCTGGCGATTGCGCTGTTTGCCGCTGCTGTGGATACCCGCTCCGTTCGATTGCTGGTTTTTTCTGCAGTGGCCATGTCGCTTTCTGCCCTTTGTGCGTACCAGGCCGTGATCCTCACGCCGATTCTATTTGCGTATTTGTGGAACTTCGGCCGGTCGTGGCGGGCCGCCTGGATCGCTTCGTTTACCTCGCCTGTCGTGATAGCTCTTTGGCAGCTTTATGAGCGATTGTCGAGCGGCGCACTCCCTGCGGCGGTGCTTGCGGGTTATATGCAGAGTTATCAACTTCAGGCTCTGATCACTAAGCTGAAGAGCGCGGCGGCGCTGACCGGACATCTCGCTTGGCTGGTTTTCCCAAGCTTTTGGGTGCCTCCGCTCGCCGCCATTCCCGCGGGTGTCGGCGCTGCTTTTTATGACTTGAACCCACTCTTTTGGGGCTCGATCGCCGTGGGCTTGGGCATCTTGATCTGGTGTATCCGGCACTGGCGCGATTTCCTGTGCCAGTGGATCCTGATCTTTTTTGCGGTGGCGCTCGTGATTTTCTTTGCCGGATCGGCGAGGTATCTGCTGCCGATCGCTCTTCCAGTTGCCATCCTGGCGACTCGGCATACAAGGCGCGGCTGGCTGGAGGGCGGATTTGCGGCCGGGCTGATACTAAGTCTCGCATTAGCCACCGTGAACTATCAGCATTGGAACGGCTATCGAACCTTCGCAAAACAGCTCGCGGGCGATGTAGCATCGAAGCGCGTGTGGATCAATGGCGAGTGGGGACTGCGATATTACTTCGAGTCCGAAGGCGCCCTACCGCTGATGCAGGGCCAGCCGCTCTATCCCGGCGACATGGTCGTTTCCAGCCAACTCGGCTATCCGATGCCGCTGGCGAACGGGGCCAGTGCCTTGACGCCCGTTGCCGAACGCACCATCACTTCCCGAATTCCACTGCGTACGGTGGCTGTCAATGGGCGCGCTGCTTATTCGGCGATGATCAAAGGACTCCGGCCGTTCGATATTTCACTCGCGCCGATCGATAAGGTACAAGCCGACTTGATGATGTCGCGCAAGCCGTCCCTTTCGGATCTATTGATGAACGCTCCCGAGGCGGAGCAGCAAATCGTAAGCGGCGTGTACCAGCTCGAAGGCCAGTGGCGTTGGACGGCTCGCGAGGGGATCATTCTGCTCAAGCCGCCGGCGGAGCCTCTGCCACTCGTCGTTCAGTTCGCTATTCACGAGAAGTCGCCCGCGCGTCGCGTGACGGTGTTCTTGAACGGGCAACAAATCGCGTCGCAGACCTTTGATGGCCCGGGGCGCTGCACCCTGAGGAGTCCACCTATGAAGACAGAGGGAGACAGCGTGGTAACCAAGATTGTGGTCGATCAAACATTCTCGGTTCCCGGCGACAACCGCGAGCTGGGGATTATCCTGATGCGGGTCGGATTCCAGCCATGAGGTACTTGCTGCTTTGTAGCTTCCTGACGACTATGGATGCGCAGCAAGTCTTCGAGCGCGGCGGGCACGTCATGTACGAGGATTCAGCGAAGGAGCGGACCGATCTCGGCGAAGGATTCAACCCGATACTCATGTCGGACGGAAAGGTGGCTTTGATTCGCGGCCACGGCTTTGGATATGGGGAAGATTTTGACTGTAGACACCGGGCCACCAAGAATTGGGTTGTCCTGTACGATCCGGGCTCGCAGAAATCGGCTACTATCTTCAACCGCGCGCTCACTTTTGACCGCGGGGGGAATAAGCTTTTGCATCTTCGAGCAGATGCAGCTTTCGCCTGACGGCACGACGCTTTATCTGGTCAGCCCCCGGTATAACAAGAGGATGGAGAGCTATTATTATCCGTTCATTCACGCGCGTTCGGACGGAACGCGAATTAGAATCGCGACTGACGGCGCCGTCGACAGAGATAGTCAGCTGAAAGCCTACTTTCATAAGATCGATGGATCGATCATATCGACAGTCCATAAGGTTCCATAAAATCAGCAACTTACCACTATTTAATTGACATGATTTCGTTCATACGTATAATTAAAACAAACGTATGAATACGAAGGACCGGATTCTCGATACCGCTGAGCGCTTCTTTGCTCATCGCGGGTTCGAGGCCACCTCCCTGCGCACCATTACGGCGGAGGCGGGGGTGAATCTGGCGTCGGTCAACTATCATTTCCAATCGAAGGAAGCCCTGCTTCATGCAGTCATCGCGCGACGGCTCGATCCGGTGAATGAGAAGCGCTTGGCACTGCTGGACGCTTGCGAGGTGGAGGCGGGCAGCGGTCCATTACCACTCAAACGAGTGGTCGATGCGTTGCTACGACCTGTTATTGAAATGATGCGAGGCCCAGCTAAGGAGTTCGCTCCCATGATGAGCCGTCTGTTCACGGAATCCAGCGATTTGACGGCGAGAGTGTTTCAGAGGCATCTTGCGCACGTTTCAGCGCGGTTTCTTCCGGCGCTCCAACGAGCCCTTCCGCACCTTCCTCCCGAAGAGTTGTACTGGCGAATGTTGTTCACCATGGGTGCTGTTGCCCACACGATTGGGGGTGCGAAGGTCGTGCGCGTACTTTCGAACGGTCGATGCGATCCGTCGGATGTGGATTCGCTGTTCCCACGGCTAGAAGCGTTCTTATTGGCCGGACTGCAGGCGCCCGTGCATGAGGAGGTCGTTCAGCATGCGACGCATTAGTCTACCGATGCTGTTGACCTTGCCGCTGCTGGCCCAGCAGCCGGTTCTGCAGCTCAGCGTGAAGCAGGCGGTCGATATGGCGCTTGCACCGGATGGAAATACGCGGGTCAAGCTGGCTGAAGAAGCAATTAAGCAAGCGCAGGCACGATCCGCCGAGGCGCGTGCCGCACTGCTTCCCAATGTCGATGGAAGTATCACCGAGGAAAGCCAGACGCGGAACTTGAAAGCCTTCGGTTTTCAGTTTCCGACGGTTCCGATCCTGGGATTTACGATTCCAACATTCGTTGGGCCGTTCGACGTCTTCGACGCTCGCGCGAACGCGAACGTCAGCATCTTCGATTTCAGTTCCATCCGCAATTATCAAGCATCGAAGGTCGCGATCGAAGCGATCAAGGCAGACAATCAGGGCACGCGGGATCAAGTGACGGACCAGGTAGCGCGGGCATATCTCACAGGACTGCGAGCCGAAGCTGCGCTCGAAACCGCGAAGGCCAACGTCGAACTATCGGAAGCGCTGTTGAAACTTGCGCAATCGCAAAAGACGGTCGGGACTGGAACCGGCATTGAAGTAACTCGCGCGGAAGTGCAGTTGGCGAATGACCGGCAGCGGTTGCTAGTTGCGGAAAACGATGTGGTGCGCGCGCATTTGCAATTGCTCAAAGTGATCGGTCTGAAACTGGACAATCCCGTAGAACTCACCGGGAAGCTCGTTTTCGTTCCGGCCGAAATTACGGATGCAGGACAAGCGCTGGCGACGGCGCGGCAGAATCGCGCGGAGTTGAAAGCGCAGGAGCGGCGCGAAGAAAGTGCCAAGCTCAGTTATAGTGCCGTGAAGTTTGAAAGGTTGCCTTCTCTCGGCGCCTTCGGTGATTACGGGACCATCGGCAGCGGCATCAACAATGCTGTTCCTACCCGGACCTATGGCGCCTCTTTGCGAATCCCGGTGTTCGACGGCGGCAGGCGTGACGCTCGGCGGGCCGAAAGCGCCTCGGCATATCGCCAGGAGCAAATTCGTACCGCTGATCTGCGGGATCAAATCGAACTCGATGTTCGCGTCGCGCTGGATAGCCTGCGTTCAGCCGACGCCCAAGTCAAAGCCGCCGAAGACGGACTGAAGCTAGCCGAAAACGAACTCGCCCAGGCGCAACGCCGCTATAGAGCCGGTGTCACGAACAGCATTGAAGTGACGGACGCACAAACACGGCTCGATCGCGCGCGCGACAATCGGATCGCCGCGCTTTACAACTACAACCTCGCTAGGATCGATCTGGGTACCGCCACCGGGACGATTCGCAGCATGATCCAGTAGGTGTTCATGAAGAAACTTATCTTCCTCATCGTTGTCGTTGCTGCTGTGGCCATTGGGGCGCGAGTCTTCTGGTCAAATTGGCGAGGGCGCAACAACCAGAATGTCTTGTCGGTGTCGGGCAACATCGAGCTGACGCAGGTGGACATTTCCTTCAAAGTGCCTGGAAAGCTCGTCGAGCTGAATGTCGACGAAGGGACTTTCGTGAAGAAGGGGATGATCATCGCGCGGATTGACCGGGATCAAATGGAGCACCAGCGCGTCCGTGATCAAGCGGTTGTGAACGGTGCTGAGACGCAATTCCGCGAAGGAGAGACGCAGGTTCAATGGCAGCGCGCCACGCTCGAGAGCGACATCAATCTGCGGAACGCGGAGATTCGGGCGGCGAAGGCTCATCTCGATGAACTGCTCGCGGGCTCACGTCCGCAGGAGATCCAGCAGGCTCGCGCGGCTGTTTCCGATGCGAAGGCGCAGAACGACGCGGCTAAGCTCGATTGGGATCGCGCGCAGGAGCTTTACAAGAACGACGACATTTCGAAGCAGCAATTCGATCAGTACCGGATGCGCAACGATTCCACCGCGGCCGCGCTGCGGCAGGCTGAGGAGCGTTCCGCCATTGTCGTCGAAGGTCCACGGAAAGAGGACATTGAGGCGGGGCGCGCCGATGTCGCTCGCGCCGAGGCCGCATTGCGCGTGAGCGAGGCGAATCGTCTGGAGCTGAGGCGGCGCGAGGAAGACTTGAAGGCCCGGCGTGCGGAATTGGCGCGCGCGAACGCGCAGGTGGCGATCACGGATACGCAGATCAATGACACCGTGGTTGTGGCTCCGATCGACGGCGTCGTGTTGGTGAAATCGGCGGAGGTCGGCGAAGTTCTTGCGGCTGGAACAACCGTGGTCACCATCGGCGATATTGACCATCCGTGGTTGCGCGGCTATGTAAACGAAACGGACCTCGGCCGAATTCACTTGGGCGAATCCGCCTCGCTAACTACCGATTCGTTTGCTGGGAAGACATATCCAGGCCGTATTTCGTTTATCGCCTCCGAGGCGGAGTTCACGCCCAAGCAGATTCAGACCAAAGAGGAGCGCGTGAAGCTGGTGTACCGCATCAAGATCGAAGTCGACAACCGGAATCATGAGCTGAAGTCCAACATGCCGGTGGACGCGGAGATACGACTCACTTGATCGGGGAATCCATCATCCGCGCTGTGAATCTGACCCGCCGATTCGGGGAACTGACCGCAGTCGATCATCTCAATCTGGAAGTTCAACGCGGGGAGATCTTCGGTTTAGTAGGACCCGACGGAGCGGGGAAAACCACTACGCTGCGGCTTTTGTGCGGCCTCGTGGATCCGACTGACGGCGAGGCTTGGGTGGCCGGGCACAACGTCGCGCGGGAAGTGGACGCGGTGAAGGATCAGATCGGATACATGGCGCAGCGCTTCGGACTTTATGGCGACCTGAGCGTGGACGAGAACATGGCGTTCTACGCGGACCTGTTCGGGATTTCCTCGGAAGAACGTGCGCGCCTCCTGCCCCGGCTCTTGCAAATGACGCGCATGGAGCCGTTCCGGAAGCGGCACGCCGCGAATCTGTCGGGCGGCATGAAGCAGAAGCTGGCGCTGATGTGTACGCTGCTCCATCACCCGCAGATTTTGTTCCTGGATGAGCCGACCAACGGTGTGGATCCAGTGTCACGCCGGGATTTCTGGGCGATTCTTTACCAACTGGTGCGAGATGGCCTGACCGTATTCATTACGACCGCGTACCTGGATGAAGCCGAGCGCTGCAATCGTGTCGGATTGATGGATCGCGGCCGTATGATTCGCTGCGATTCGCCGGCGGCCCTCAAGCACAGTCTCGCGGAGACCTGCTACGAAGTGGAAACGCCGGACCAGCGGTCGGCCCGGGAGATTTTGCAGTCACAACCGGGTGTGTTTGCGGTTGAGCCGTACGGCGCGAAGCTGCATCTGTTTTTGTCTCCGTCACGGACGACTGCGGATGACCTCAGGAATGCCCTCGCGGCAAAAAACATAGGCGCAGTGGAGTTCCGCGAGATCGTGCCGTCGCTCGAAGATGTTTTCATTGGACTGATTCAGAAACCGGAGTCGCATGCAAGCTAACAACGGCAACGCTGTAACAATTCGCGACCTGGTGAAGCGATTCGGGGACTTCGTCGCGGTGGATCGTATCAACCTGGAAGTCGGTCGCGGCGAAATCTTTGGTTTTCTTGGTCCCAACGGAGCAGGGAAGTCGACCACTATCAGAATGCTCTGCGGGTTGCTGCAGCCTACGTCCGGTAGCGCCACCGTCGGCGGCCGTGATGTGATGACGCAATCGGAAGCGATCAAGGAAAACATCGGCTACATGTCGCAGAAGTTCTCGCTCTACGACGATTTGTCGGTGGAAGAGAATATCGACTTCTTTTGCGGAATCTACGGCGTGCCCAAAGCTAGACGCGAGGCGCGAAAAGCCTATGTACTGAAGATGGCAGGGATCGAGGAACGCCGAAAGAGCCTTACGCGGCTATTGTCCGGCGGCTGGAAACAACGGCTGGCGCTCGGCTGCGCGATCCTGCACGAGCCTCCGATTCTGTTCCTGGATGAGCCGACCTCGGGCGTCGATCCGATTGCGCGCCGCACATTTTGGGATCTGATCTATCAGCTCTCCGGGGCTGGGCACACAGTCTTCGTCAGCACTCACTATATGGACGAAGCCGAGTATTGCCACCGGTTAGCCCTGATGTATCGTGGAAAGGTGATCGCGCTTGGAACGCCGGCCGAGTTAAAGCGATCGCTGGAGTCGCACTTCTTATTGCGGCTGGAAGTATCGGCTGTGCTGGATAGCATGAACGTTTTGGAAAAGCTTCCCGGGGTGTCTGATGCTGCGGTCTTTGGCGGAGGGCTGCATGTTACGGTCGCCGATGGCGAGCAGGCGATCGCGCAGATTCGCTCGGCTCTGGAGCAGGCGGGCATCACGGTAAGCGTCCTGGAGCCGATCGAGCCGTCGAT
>Ga0335069_10006018_pt1 | contig 17727 bp, 18 predicted proteins | sample Lox_Sample_11_FD_206714 | JGI IMG/M metagenome (GOLD analysis project Ga0335069, IMG submission 206714) | Soil microbial communities from Loxahatchee National Wildlife Refuge, Florida, United States - Lox_Sample_1.1 | ecosystem: Environmental > Terrestrial > Soil > Wetlands | place: USA... | reverse complement strand
GTGTCGCCGATCGGCTCGCCGCGGCCCAGCTGCAGCTCGTCCGGCCGAAGCACGAGCGGCTCGAGCCCGAGGCGCGCCGCACCGGCCGCCATCGAGACGCGCGTGCGCGTCGAGGGCTTCTCGAAGAAGAGTGCCACCGACCCGCCGCGGAACGTGTCGCGCCAGCCGATCGGGTCGCGCTTCATCTCCGACGCGAGATCGAGCAGGTACTCGAACTGCGTCGCGTTCAGGTCCGCGATCCGCAGCAGGTCGGTCGGCGTCGCGGCGGTCGTGGACGTGGTTGTGGTGGTCGTGGTGGCCATGTGGTCTCCTCAGGCGTGGTCGGGAAGCGCGTCGCGCTCGATTGGGCAGGACATGCAGCGGGGGCCGCCGCGACCGCGGTCGAGCTCGGAGCCGGCGATCGTGACGACCTCGATGCCTCCGTGGCGGAGGCGGGTGTTCGTGTCGACGTTGAACTCGTAGGCGACGACGACGCCGGGTGCTAGCGCCAGCACGTTGTTGCCGTCGTCCCACTGCTCGCGCTCGGCCTCGTAGCGGTCGCCGCCGGTCTCGAACAGCCGCACTTTCGGCACGTCGAGCGCGTGCGCGATCGTCGCGAAGAGCTCGTCCTCGCGCTCGATCGAGACGCCGCCGTTGCGCGGCTCGAGCAGGTAGCCGGTCATCGTGTCCTTCACCTCCGGGTAGACGGTGAAGGCGTCCACGTCGACCATCGTCAGCACCGTGTCGAGGTGCATGCTCGACCGCTGTGCCGGGATCGTGGCGGCGATCACCCGGGTCGCGGCGCCGGCGGCGAAGAGCCGCCCGGCGTACGCCTCGACGGCCGCGGGCCGCGTGCGCTCGCCCATCCCGATCAGGACGGCGCCGTTGCCGATGACCAGGATGTCGCCGCCCTCCATCTTGGCCGGAAGCGGCATGCCGTCACTCCAGACCTCGTGCTCGACAGGCGCGAACAGTGGGTGGTGGCGGTAGATCGCGTCCAGGTGCAGCGACTCGCGCTGCCGTGCCGGCTTCGCCATCGCGTGGATCGAGACGCCGTTGTAGGCCCACGCAGAGGTGTCGCGCGTGAACATGTGGTTCGGCAGGGGTGCGACAGCGAACTCGCCCGGCGCCGCGACCTGCCCGGCGAGCCCCTCGGGCTTGAACGGCAGCTCCTCCCAGGCGATGCCGCCGATGAGGAACGAGGCTGTCTCCTCCGCGGTCAGGCCGTCGAGCCACTCGCGTGCGGGCTCACTCACCTGCGGCCGGAGCATCGACTCCTCGAAGGTGCGCTCGACGAGCTCCGTGCGGACGCCGTCGTCCGCGAGCACGTCCGCGAGGAGCTGCTGCAGGTAGAGCACCTCGACGCCGCGCTCGGTGAGGGTGTCCGCGAAGGCGTCGTGCTCGTCGCGGGCGCGCTTCACCCAGATCACATCGTCGAAGAGCAGCTCGTCCTTGTTCGTCGGCGTCAGCCGCTTGAGCTCGAGGTCGGGACGGTGCAGCAGCACCCGGCGAAGCGTCCCGACCTCCGAGCCCACGTAGAGGCGCGGCTCCGGCTTCGCAGCCCCCGCGGAGCTGCCGGTTCCGTGAGTGAGAGCGGTCATCGAATCCTCCTCGGAAGTCCTATTGGTTGGCGGCGACCTTCCCGCCGACGACGGGCGCGGCTGGATTCCCCATGGTGGGCGACGCGGGCGAGGCCGCTTCCGCCTGACGGCGGTAGGGCTGCCACTTCACCCACAGGTACACGGGGATCCCGGCGAGCATGAGCATGAATCCCTCCGTCACGGGCTTGTAGCCGGCGCCCCAGATCGCCCAGCACGAGTACGCGAGCGCCAGGAACGCGATCACGGTGCTGCGGGCGAAGTTCACGCCGGTGAACGACGGCCGGTCGGCGAAGAACAGGTAGATCTCGGCGGCTGCCGAGAACACGTACGGGATCAGCGCCGCCAGCGTGGCGATGATGATCACGTCCGTGAACAGGTTGACGATGCTGCTCCTCTGCGAGAAGTTCAGCGCCAGCAGGATCGTGATCAGCACCGACGAGACGACGATCCCGTACACCGGGGTCGCCCGCTTCTTGTCGACCTCCCCGAACTTCTTCGGGAAGAGGCCGTCCTGGGCCATGGCGAGCGGCACCCGCCCCTGCAGCAGGACCCAGCCGTTCAGCACGCCGGCGATCGAGACCATCGCGACCACCGCGATGAACTTGCCGGCCCACGTGCCGCCGAAGATCACGTTCGCGCCGGCCGCGAACGGGCTCGTGGACTTCGCGAGCGTCGCGGTGGCGATCATCCCGAACAGCGCGATCGACGAGATGAGATAGACGATCGTCGTCGCGCCCGTGCCGATGATGGTGGAGCGCGGGATCGTCTTCTCCGGGTCCCTGACCTCCTCGGCCGGGATCGTTGCCGACTCCAGGCCGATGAACGCCCAGAGCGTCAGGAGCGCCGCGCTGCTGATTCCCCAGTCGAAGCCGTGGGTCAGCGCGAACGGCGTGAAGTTGCTGCTGTGCATGTGGAACAGCCCGAGGAAGCCGATCAGGAGCAGCGGCACGAACTTGATGATCGTCGTCACGAGCTGGACAATTCCGGCCTGGCGGACGCCCATCACGTTCACGATCGTCATCAGCCAGACGAGCCCGATCGCCAGCAACGTCGCGATCCAGTAGGTGGACGCATCGGGCCAGAAGACGACGAGGTAGCCGGCGAACGCGATCGCGATCGCAGCGTTCCCGACCCAGGCGTTGATCCAGTACATCCAGGCCGTCTCGAAGCCGATGAAGTCGCCGAACGCCTTCCGCGCATAGACATACGGGCCGCCGGTCTTCGGATAGGCCCTGCCCAGCCGCGCGAAGACGAGCGCGAGCATCATCGCGCCGAGCCCGGTGAACACCCAGGCGATGATCGACACCGGGCCCGCCGTCGCGGCCAGCGAGGCCGGCAGCAGGAAGATCCCCGATCCGATCATGTTGCCGATCACGAGCGCCGTTGCCATCCACATCCCGAGCCCGCGCTTCAGCGTCGGCTGGCCCGCAGGAGAGCCGTTCGCGCTCGGCGCGGTCGCGGCCTGCTCCGTGTTCTGTGCTGTGTCCATCGTTCCCACCCTTTCGGTCGAATCGATACACCGATGGTTGCGACCGAGCGAGCGGAGCACATCGGCGAATGACGTGAGCGAATGCGGCTTATTGCCCGTGTCGGCCGGGGTTCGTTCTTTCCGAAACCGGTGGGCCGGCCCACCGATGCCGACGAGTCCGGCGCGGATCACGATCAGGGGACCGGTTAGTCGCGCCGTCACGTGACGGCGGGCCGGGCAAACGAGAAAGGAGATGTGAGATGTCGAACGACGAGTTGGTGCTGGACGTCAACGACGAGCTCTTCTCGGACCCGAAGGTCGACAACGAGGAGATCGCCGTCTCCGCCGACGCGGGGAAGGTCACGCTGCGTGGGACGGTGGGCAGCTTCCGGCAGAAGCGGGAGGCGACGAAAGCGGCCGAGCGTGTCTTCGGTGTCAAGTCGGTCGACAACGAGCTTCAGGTGAAGCTCATGAACGACTCCAAGCGGGAGGACGCCGAGCTTCGCGGCGACGTGCTCCAGGCGCTCATGCTGGACAGCTTCGTTCCCGCGACGGTCGACGCCAAGGTCGACGACGGGTTCGTCACCCTCAAGGGCAAGGCGGACTGGCTCGAGGGCGGCGTGAGCTCGTGGGCCGAGCACGACAAGGCCGTCGAGGCCGCCTGGGCGGCCCCCGGGGTCACCTACGTCAAGGATCGTATTCTCGTCGGCTACTAGGAAGACCACACCCATGACCGAGGAGGATTCGAGATGGCCGGGGAGCTCCACTACCGCCAGCGCGACACGCTCGAGAAGATCTTCAGCCATTCGTCGAGCGGCAACATCGAGTGGCGTCGGGTGCTGTCGCTGCTCGAGGCGATCGGAACGACGCAGAACGAGCACAACGGCAAGCTCAGGGTCACCGTCGGCCCCGAGACCGAGGTCTTCAAGCCCCCGCGCGGCAAGGACATCGACGAGCAGATGCTCGTCGACCTGCGCCGGATGCTGACGAACGCGGGCTACGCGCCCGGGAGCGACGATGGCCGCTGACGCCGAGCTCGTACGGGGCAAGAACGTCGTCGCGGTGATCGACTTCCACCGCAGCTCGATCTATCCGACCGACGCGTCGCCCGGCGAGCGGCCGGAGCACATCGTCCCCACCGACCCGCACGGTCACTTCCACAAGATCCATCACAAGGCCGGCAACCCGGAAGGCGTCTACGAAGCCGACAGCCCTGAGTACTGGCGGGAGCTGACCGACGCGCTGGCTCCGGCGGGGGCGATCCTGCTCCTGGGGCACGGCAAGGGCAAGGCGAACGCGACGCACCACTGGGTCGCCTACGTCGAGAAGCACCGCAAGGACGTCGCCGCCAAGGTGGTCGCCGACGTGCGGGTCGACATCGACGAGCTGGACGACGAGCAGGTGCTCCGGCTGGCGCAGTACTACTTCGACGGCCCGCCCGAGCGAGACTTCGCGGACGGTCGGTGGGGTTCCGCGTAGCCGTGGCGAACCCCATCGACGAGCTCGACCGGCACACAGGGCTCGGGCGGCCGCTTTCCACGGTGCTCGTCATCGTCGCGCTCTTCCTGCTCGCCTGGGTGGTGAGCAAGATCGCCACCCGGATCGCGGCCGCCTTCGTCGACCGAAGCGAACGGCGGCGGAGCGCGGAGGCGAAGGCCGACTCCAGTGTGATCTCGAGCCTCCGTCAGCGGGAGACGGCGATCTCGCTGATCGAGACCACCATCCGCTCCGTCGCCTATCTGCTCGCGTTCGTGCTCTCGCTCGCCGCTCTGGCGGGCGGCACGCACCGGCTGGAGACGGTCCTGGGAGCGTCGTTCATCGCGATCATCATCGCGTTCGCGGCGCAGCGATTCCTGATGGACGTGATCGCCGGCCTGCTGATGTTCTTCGAGGGCTGGTTCCGGATCGGCGACACCGTGGCGATCGACGCATTGCAGGTGAAAGGCGTCGTCGAGGCCGTCTCCCTGCGCTCACTGACGATCCGTGCCATCACCGGCGAGATCCAGCGCGTCCCGAACTCGCAGGTGATCGCGTTGCGCGTGACTCCGCGCGGCTACCACGAGTTGGAGGTCGAGTTCTTCACGAGCGCGCTCGAGCCCGGCCGGGAGCTCGTCGAGCAGGTCGCACGCATCGTCCCTGTCGGCCCGACCCGCTTCGTCAGCCGCCCCGAGCTGGTCGACACCGAGGAGCTCGACGCCGACCTCTACCGGATCACCGCCCACTGCGCCGTAGCCGTGGGACGGGAATGGCTCGCCGAGGATCTCCTGCCCGCGCTGATCAAGGAGCGGGCGACCAAGGGCCTGCTGATCCACGGCCCGATCGTGACGTACATCGACGAGCAGGCGGCACAGAGCTTCCAGCGCGCGCTCATGCCCGGCCCGGAGAAGACGCCGGTCGCGGACGGGAGCAAGGCGTGAGCCGATCGGGCGTTCCCGCCGGCGGGTACTCGCGGATTCCAGTTGCAGATGAGGCGGATCGAGAGTCTCGCGCGCTACGCCAGCCGGGGTCGCGTCGTAAGCAAGCAGGCGTGCCGACACCGCCCGCGGCCGGGCCGGTGTGCCTCCCGCCGATCCGCGCGGTTGCTCATCGGACGTGGGAGGTCGTGGCGATCAGCTCGCGGACCTCGTGGGCGATCTGAAGGTCTTCGCGGGCCTGGACGACGAAGGTGCGGACGGCCGCGGGAGGTGCTCCGATCTCCGCATCCGGGCCCCCGGTGTCGCCGTTCCGGTCGGGGTCGAGCGCGACGCCGAGGAAGCCGAGCCCGGCGGCGGCCCTTGCGCGGATCGCCGGCGCGTTCTCTCCGACGCCGCCGGTGAAGACGAGCGCGTCGAGGCCGTCCATCGCGGCCGCCATCGCGGCGATCCCGGCGCGGAGGCGATGCAGGTAGACGCCGATCCCGAGCGTCGCGTCGGGGCTGCCGGCCTGCTCGGCCGCGAGGATCGCCTGCATGTCGTCGCTGCCGGTCAGCCCGAGCAGTCCCGAGCGGTACTCGAGTGTGGCGGCGAGCTCCGAGGGCGGCATGCCGACGTGCTCCTCGAGCCAGAGGATCAGGCCCGGGTCGACCGAGCCCGAACGGGTGGCCATCGCCAGCCCCTCGAGCGGCGTGAAGCCCATCGTGGTGTCGACGGATGTTCCCCGTTCGACCGCCGCGAGCGAGGCGCCGGCACCGAGATGGCAGGTGACGGTCCTGAGCTCCTCGAGCCGCCCGTCCATCAGCTCGGCGACTCGGCGCGAGGCGTAGGCGTGGGAGAGCCCGTGGAAGCCGAAGCGGCGGAGGTCCCAGCGCTTGCGCCACTCCGGCGGCAGGGCATAGGTCGACGCCGCCGGCGGGATGCGTGCGTGGAACGCGGTGTCGAAGCAGCCGATGGTCGGGACGCCCGGGAGGATCCGGCTGACCAGCTCGAGCGCGCGGAGCGACTTGGGCTGGTGGAGCGGGGCGAGATCGACGAGGGCGTAGAGCCGGCGCAGCACCTGGTCGTCGATCAGGATCGGTTCGACGAACTCGCTGCCCCCGTGGACGATGCGGTGACCGACGGCGTCGACCTGCCCGGCCCGCTCGAGCTCGGCGCGGAGGGCCTGCTCGTCGAGCTGGCCGCGCGGCGAGGCCAGGTTGCTCGAGAGGAGCAAATGGTCGTGCTCGTCGAGGAGCGAGAGCTTGAGGCTGCTCGAACCCGCGTTGACGACGAGGACGCGCACGCGGTCGGTCTAGGCCTGGTGCCAGGTCCAGTCGCGCACGTCGGGCGCGTCCTCGCCCTCGGCGCGTGTGTACGCGCGGCACCGAAGCCGCTCGTCGACCATCCGCTGGCGCAGCTCCGCGGCATGCGAGCCGAGGCCCGGGACACGGTCGATCACGTCGATCACGAGGTGGAACCGGTCGAGGTCGTTGAGCATGACCATGTCGAACGGCGTCGTGGTCGTGCCCTCCTCCTTGTAGCCGCGCACGTGGATGTTGTCGTGATTGGCGCGCCGGTAGGTCAGCCGGTGGATCAGCCAGGGGTAGCCGTGGTAGGCGAACACGACCGGCCGATCGCGGGTGAAGAGCGTGTCGAACTCCGGGTCGGAGAGCCCGTGGGGGTGCTCGCTGTCGGGCTGCAGCCGCATCAGGTCGACGACGTTGACCACGCGCACCTTCAGCTCGGGCAGCTCGCGCCGGAGCAGGTCGACCGCGGCCAGTGTCTCGAGCGTGGGGATGTCGCCGCAGCAACCCATCACGACGTCCGGGTCGCCGTCGTCGTTGGAGGCCCATTCCCAGATGCCGAGCCCCCGCGTGCAGTGCAGGATCGCATCGTCGATCGAGAGGTAGTTGAGCGCCGGCTGCTTGCCGGCGACGATCACGTTCACGTAGTTGTGGGAGCGGAGGCAGTGATCGGCCACCGAGAGCAGGCAGTTCGCATCGGGCGGCAGGTAGACGCGGACGATCTCGGCCTTCTTGTTGACGACGTGGTCGATGAAGCCCGGATCCTGGTGTGAGAAGCCGTTGTGGTCCTGCCGCCACACGTGCGAGCTGAGGAGGTAGTTGAGCGACGCGATCGGTCGCCGCCACGGGATCCCGAGCGTGACCTTCAGCCACTTCGCGTGCTGGTTGAACATCGAGTCGACGATGTGGATGAACGCCTCGTAGCAGTTGAAGAGGCCGTGTCTTCCCGTCAGCAGGTAGCCCTCCAGCCAGCCCTGGCACTGATGCTCGGAGAGCACCTCCATCACCCGCCCGTCGGGTGAGAGGTGGTCGTCGCCGGCGAGCTTCTCCGCGTCCCAGGCACGGTTGGTGGTCTCGAAGACGGCTCCGAGACGGTTCGACGCGGTCTCGTCCGGGCCGAAGAGACGGAACCGGGTCGGGTTTCGGGCGATCACGTCGCGGACGAACGAGCCGAGCACCCGGGTCGCCTCGCTGAAGGTCGTTGCCGGCTTCGCCACCTCGACCGCGTAGTCGCGGAAGTCGGGCAGCAGCAGGTCCTCGAGCAGGAGGCCGCCGTTTGCATGCGGGTTGGCGCTCATCCGCCGGTAGCTCTTCGGCGGCAGCTCGGCCAGCTCCGGCACGAGCGCCCCGCGCTCGTCGAAGAGCTCGTCGGGGTGGTAGCTGCGCAGCCACGTCTCGAGGAGCGCGAGATGCTCGGGGTTCGTGCGCACCTCCGCCATCGGCACCTGGTGCGAACGCCAGGTTCCTTCGGTCTGCAGCCCGTCGACCGTCTTCGGCCCGGTCCAGCCTTTCGGGGTGCGCAGCACGATCATCGGCCACCGTGGCCGCTCGCTCAGACCCCCGCTGCGCGCGGCTCTCTGCAGTGATGCGATCTCCTCCACCACCTGGTCGAGCACGGCTGCCATCCGCTGGTGCATCGCTGCCGGCTCGTCGCCGTCGACCCAGTGCACGGTGTAGCCGTAGCCCTCCAGCAGCGAGGTCAGCTCCCGGTCGCCGATCCTGGCGAGCACCGTCGGATTGGCGATCTTGTAGCCGTTCAGGTGCAGGATCGGCAGCACCGCGCCGTCGCTGACCGGGTCGAGGAACTTGTTGGAATGCCAGCCGGTCGCGAGCGGCCCCGTCTCGGCCTCGCCGTCGCCGACGATGCAGCAGACGAGCAGGTCCGGGTTGTCGAACGCCGCCCCGTAGGCGTGCGAGAGCGCGTAGCCGAGCTCGCCGCCCTCGTGGATCGAGCCGGGCGTCTCGGGTGCGACGTGCGACGGGATCCCGCCCGGGAACGAGAACTGGCGGAACAGCTCTCGCAGCCCCGCCTCGTCCCGGGTCACGTGCGGATAGACCTCGCTGTAGGTGCCCTCGAGGTAGGCGTTCGCGACCGCAGCCGGTCCGCCGTGGCCCGGGCCCATCACGTAGATCGCATCGAGATCCCAGTTCCGGATCACCCGGTTCATGTGCACGTAGACGAAGTTCAGGCCCGGGGTCGTGCCCCAGTGCCCGAGCAGCCGCGGCTTCACCTGGGCCGCCTGGAGCGGCTCACGCAGCAGCGGGTTGTCCAGCAGGTAGATCTGACCGACGGAGAGGTAGTTCGCCGCCCGCCAGTAGGCATCGATCAGGCGCAAGCCGTCCGCGCTCAGCGGTGCGTCGACCTGCCCTGGGGGCAGATCCCGATCCGGTACCGGTCGCTCGGCCACATCCCCCCGCATCACTCAGAACGGTCCGACGGCTGCACCATAACCCATCACTACGGCCGCCGAGGCTGCGGAGAGACCGGGCTCATCGCCGCTTCGAGGATCGGACGGTAGTGCTCGAGGCCTGGTGTCGGCGCGCCGGGGATCTTCGCCGTGTCGTCGTAGCGGCGGAGCCGAACGGCCGCGGCGGCGAACTCCGAGGCCTCGAAGGCCGCGACCTCCTCGGGGTCGAACGGTCCTCCCTGGAGCCCCAGACTCAGCCGCGACGCCGGGGAGAACGCGGAGCTGCGGGACACGCGCGGCCAGACGTTCGTCAATCCCCTCTACACGTTCGACGGTTGCTTCGGCACTGCCTAGCCGAAGGTGAACGCGTAGGCCTCGACGCCGGGAGCGAGGAACGTGATCTCGAACGTGCGGTCGGTGACAGGGCCGGGCTGGCGAATGAGCTGGTACAGCCGCTGCTCGGCGACAGTCCCGTTGCCCTGCTCGTCGACGTCGACTCCGCGGGCGGCGCCGGGCGGCTGACCGTCGAGGGTCACGCGGAACGGCACCGGCGTCCCTCGCGCCGCAGGTCCCATGACGACGTTGAGGTCGCGGGCGTGGAAGCGGTACGAGATCCCGCCGCCGGCCTCGTTCAGCACGGTCGCCCCTCGCTCGACCGTCCAGTCGCCGGCCAGGGCCCAGTGGTTGAGGCTCAGCGCCGCGGCTCCCGCCGAGTCGAAGTTCTCGGTGCGCTCGTAGCCGAGGTAGTTCTCGGGCGACTCCAGCGTGTCCCAGTCGGCGGCGGCCTCGACGCCGTCGGCCTCGACGGACACCGGTGGCTCGGAGATCCCGAGCAGCTGCTGGACGACCTCCTCCGTCCTCTCGTAGTCGCCCTCTCCGAATCGATGGTGCCGGATCTGCCCCTCGGCGTCGACGACATAGAGGGCCGGCCAGTACCGGTTGTTGAAGGCCTCCCAGATCGCGTAGTCGTTGTCGAGCGCGATCGGATAGTCGACCCGCAGCTCCGTCGCCTCCCGGCGGACGTTGTCGAGGTCGTGCTCGAACGGGAACTCGGGCGTGTGGACGCCGATCACCACCACTCCGTGATCCGCGTATCGCTGGCCCCAGGCGCGGACGTAGGGCAGCGTGCGGAGCCAGTTGATGCAGGTGTAGGTCCAGAACTGCACCAGGACGACATGCCCGAGCAGACCCGGCATCGTCAGCGGCTCCGAGTTGAGCCAGCCGGTCGCGCCGTCGAGCGAAGGCAGCCGGCCCTCGACGCCCAACGGGGCAGCCGGATCGGTGTGGAGCAAGTCGCGGAGGCTCATCCGACGCGACTCCCGACTCCGACGACAGCCTCGGCTGCCGCGGTCAGGATCACCTCGGCGACCGCCGCGGGCTGGGAGACCATGATCACGTGTGAGCCCTCGAGCTCGGTGATCGTGGCTCCGGCCCGCTCTGCCATCGAGCGGATCACGTCCGCGCCGGCCGCAATGTCGCCGATCGCAACGACGGCCCAGACAGGAAGGGACTTCCATGCGGGCGGGCCCGACGGCTCCGAGAACGCCGACTCGGCGACCGGGCGCTGCGTTGCGGCCATCACGGCGGTCTGCTCGGCCGGGAGGTCGGCGGCGAACGCGTCGCGGAACTTCGCGGGATCGATCGCGAACTCCGTGGCCGTATCCGTGCCGTTCGGGTACTGGAGCGGCACCAGCGCCGTCGAGAGGACGCTGTCCTTCGACGTGGCCTCCACCTCGCCGAGGCGCTCGCCCTCGTCCGGGGCGAAGGCGGCGACGTAGACGAGGCCGACGACGTTCCCGGCATCGGTCGCGGCGTTCGAGATCACCGCGCCGCCGTACGAGTGGCCGACGGCGAGGATGGGCCCGGGGATCTGCTCGAGGAAGGACGCGATGTAGGCCGAGTCGTGCGCGATCCCGCGCAGCGGGTTCGCGGGCGCACTCACCTGCACCCCCGCCGCCTGCAGGTGCTCGACGACGCCGTTCCAGCTCGAGGCGTCGGCAAAGGCGCCGTGGACGAGAACGACGGTGAGTGGGGCGTTGTCCGACATGTGAGTCTCCTTCGTCAGTGGGCGTCGACGTCGAGGACGGCCTGGGCGAAGGCCTCCGGCGCCTCCTGGGGCAGGTTGTGCCCGATGCCGCCCTCGATCGTCCGGTGCGTGTAGGGCCCCGCGAACTTCCCGGCGTAGGCGCTCGGGTCCGGATGGGGCGCGCCGTTGGCGTCGCCCTCGAGCGTGACCGCGGGCACGGTGATGAGCGGAGCTTCGGCGAGCTGCTTCTCCAGCGCGTCGTATTCGGCTTCGCCTTCGGCGAGGCCCAGCCGCCAGCGATAGTTGTGAACCACGATCGCGACGTGATCCGGGTTGTCGAAGGATGCCGCGCTGCGATCGAAGGTGGGGTCGTCGAAGCTCCACCTCGGTGAGGCGATCCGCCAGATCAGCTTCGCGAAGTCGCGCCGGTACTTGTCGTAGCCGGCCCGGCCGCGCTCGGTCGCGAAGTAGTACTGGTACCACCACTGGAGCTCGGCCTCCGGCGGCAACGGGAGCTTGCCGATCGCCTGGCTGCCGATCAGATAGCCGCTGACCGACACGAGCCCCGTGCAGCGCTCGGGCCAGAGCGCCGCGACGATGTCGGCCGTGCGCGCTCCCCAGTCGAAGCCGGCGACGATCGCCTTGTCGATCTCCAGCGCGTCCAGCAACGCGACCGCGTCGAGGGCGAGGGCCGCCTGCTCGCCGTTTCGAAAGGTCTCGTCGGAGAGGAAGCGCGTCGTCCCGTAGCCGCGCAGGTACGGCACGATCACGCGATACCCCGCAATCGCCAGCAGCGGGGCGACCTCGGCGTAGCTGTGGATGTCGTACGGCCAGCCGTGCAGAAGCAGGACGGCCGGGCCGTCGGCAGGCCCGGTGTCGACGTAGCCGACGTTCAGGAGGCCTGCGTCGATCTGCCGGAGCGGGCCGAACGAGACTGCCGGCGCGGCAGCGGCCGAGGCCGGACCGGTGCTCACTCGACCACCACGAGGAACGGCTTTCCCTTCTCGACCACGTACGTCGCGAGCTCCGACGCACTCTCGCCGCTGACGTTCTTCACCGCATGGATCGCCTCGGCCGGGATGAACAAGACGTCGCCGGCGTTGAGCGTCGCGGGCGGCTGACCGTCGACGTGGTACTCGAGTGAACCTTCGAGGACGTAGATGATCTCGTCGCCCGGGTGCTTGTGCCGGATGAACGGCGCGTCCGGGGCGACGTCGACGCGGTTCTGGATGACCGCACGCCCTGGAATGCCGAGATCGTGCCGCTGGAGATCGGTGCGCGTGAGTCCCGGCACCTGCTGAACCGTGCTGCTCATGGCGGCCTCCTTGCTAACGCAGTGTCCTGAACGCGGCTCGCACCTCAGACGTGAAGATCTCCGGCTCCGACCAGGCCGCGAAGTGGTTGCCTTCGGCGACCTCGTTGAAGTAGATGAGCTTGGGATAGGCCTGCTCGGTCCAGCTCCGCGGCGCCCGGTAGAGCTCCCGGGGGAAGACGCTCACGGCGGCCGGGACCGAGACCCCCTTGACGTCGAAGAAGCCAAGCGTGTTCTCCCAGTAGAGGCGACCCGACGAGATCCCGGTGTTCGTCACCCAGGTGAGCGTGATGTTGTCGAGGATCTCGTCGCGGGTGAGGCTGCCGAGCGGGTCGCCGCCTGCGAACGCCCGCGCGATGTCCTCGTAGCTCTGCGCGTCGTGGTCGAGCATCCAGGCGGCGAGTGCGGCGGGCGAGTCGGCGAGCCCGTACAGCGTCTGCGGGCGCAGGCTCATCTCGGTCGCGTAGCCGATGCCCTTCGTGTAGAGGAAGTTCAGCTGCTCCCAGGCGCGGCTCTCCTCGTCCGACAGGCCGGACGGCTCCTGGCCGGACCCGAGCGTCTTCGAGACCTCCGGCGGGACCGTGCCCGGCATGTTGGAGTGGATGCCGAGCAGCTCCGGCGGTGCCTTCGCACCGATCACGTCCGTGATCTGCGCGCCCCAGTCGCCGCCCTGCGCGACGAAGCGTGTGTATCCGAGGCGCCGCATCAGCGCGATCCAGGCATCCGCGATGTGCACCGGGTCCCAGCCGGTCGCGCTCGGCTTCCCCGAGAAGCCGTAGCCGGGGATCGACGGCACCACCACGTCGAACGCGTCCTGCGCGTCGCCGCCGTGTGCCGTCGGGTCGGAGAGCGGGCCGACGACGTTCAGCATCTCGACGACCGAGCCCGGCCAGCCGTGCGTGACGATGAGCGGCAACGCGTTCTCGTGCGGCGAGCGGGCGTGGATGAAGTGGATGTCGAGGCCGTCGATCTCGGTGATGAACTGCGGCAGCGCGTTCAGCCTCGCCTCGACCCTCCCGAAGTCGTACTCGGTGCCCCAGTAGCGGATGAGCTCCTGCATCGTCGCGAGCTGCACGCCCTGCGTCTCGTCTGCGACGGTCTCCCTCTCGGGCCACCGCGTCGCGGCGATTCGACGGCGTAGCTCGACGAGTTCCTCCTCTGGAATGTCGACGTGGAAGGGGCGGATCTCGGTTGCCTGCTGGACCGTGCTGGCCATGTCGACCTCCGTTCGCGGACGCTGCTGGTACGACCTCAATAAGCCGGCGCCGCGGGAATTCAAGGCCGTCTCCACGTCGTTACACAGGCCAGTGCCATACTCGGTGCTGCTTTCGCCATTGGGGGACGGTGGTGGCTCGACAACTGACCGCGGGACAGGAGCGCGAGCTGGTGATCGCGGCCGAGGCTGGTGATGCGGATGCGTGCCGGAAGCTCGTCTGGGCGTTCCTGCCGGCGATCGCGGGGCTCGCCCGTGGCTTCCACAGGTACACGGGAGTGGAGCGCCAGGAGCTCGTCCAGGAGGGGGTGGTCGGCCTGCTGTGCGCGGCGCACCGCTACGACCCCGCGCTGGGCACGCCGTTCTGGGCGTACGCCTCGTTCTGGGTGCGCAAGGCGATGCAGGAGCTCGTCGCGGAGCTGGCGGGCCCCGTGGCGCTCTCCGACCGCGCGGTCCGGGGCCTCGCCCGGATCAAGGCCGCGCGTCATCAGCACCTGCAGGCCCACGGCACTGAGCCCACCGCCGAGGAGCTGACACGTGCGACCGGTTTGACCCCGGCGCAGCTCGAGAGCCTGCGGGCGACCGAGCGCACCCCGCGCGCGATCGAGGAGCAGCTGAGCGCCGAGACGGGTGCCACCGTCGGGGACACGATCGCCGACCCGCGCGCCGAGCAGGCGTACGAGCTCGTGCTCGACGAGATCGAGATCCGCATGGTGCGCGACCTGGCCGACCGGCTCGACGAGCGCGAGCGCGCTGTGATCCGTGCCCACTACGGGCTGGGCGGGCCCGCCCAGACGCTGAACGAGATCGGCGGCGCGCTCGGTCTGACGGCCGAGCGCGCCCGGCAGATCGAGGTCGGCGCTCTGAAGAGGCTGCGCGAGGCGCTCGCGCAGACGGCCCGATCCGGCCCACATGTGCCGATCGGTTGAGCGCTACCGTTCGGGATTCAATCACCCGAGGAGGGAGCAGTCGTGAGCAGCGAAATCAGCACCGGCGTCGGCAAGTTCGTCTGGCACGAGCACGCATCGTCGGATCAGGAGTACGCGCAGCAGTTCTACGGCCGGCTGCTCGGCTGGGAGTTCGAGGCCCTCAGCCTGGTGGGGGACTCCGACTATCCGATGATCTCCACGGGCGGCCAAACGCACGGCGGTTTTCCGCCGGTCCCCGACGGCACGCCGCCTCACTGGATCGGCAACGTCCAGGTCGAGAGCGTCGAAGCGACAGTCGAGAAGGCGAAGGCCGCCGGCGCAACCGTGATCGTCGAGCCGGTTCACTTCCCGGAGGTCGGCCGGTACGCGCTGATCGGCGACCCTCAGGGCGCGGACATCGCCGTCTTCCAGCCGGATTCAGACGGGCCGATGGGCCGGGGAGTCTTCGTCTGGGACGAGCTCGTGACCAGCGACGTCGAGGGGGCGAAGGCCTTCTACGGCGAGGTCTTCGGCTGGACGGCGAGCGACTCGGACATGGGCGGCGGCTTCATCTACACCGTGTTCAAGCGCGGAGAGGACGACGCCGCCGGCGCGATGGCGCTCGGCGAGATCCAGGCCCCTCCGCACTGGCTCCCGTACCTCGCTGCCCCCGACATCGACGCAACGGCCGCCAGGGTCGGCGAGCTCGGCGGAATGGTCATCCGCGAGCCCTGGGACGTCGAGGGAGTCGGCCGCCTCGCGATCGTGCAGGACCCGACCGGCGCGGTGTTCGGGCTGTTCAAGTCGCGGATGTAGCCGGCTAGGCCTGGGCGAGCCGCCGTACCTCGGCAGCGAGGCTCCGACCGACGGAGCCACTGTCGTAGGATCGGGCCATGACCGACGCTGAGGTGGTCTCGACGCTGGAGCGGGTACGGGTGCTCCCGGTGATGAGCGTCCCCGATGCGGCCGGCGCCGAGGCCGCCTGCCGGGCGCTGCTCGCCGGCGGGATCTCCTGCGTGGAGATCACGTTCAGGACGGACGCGGCCGCCGACGCGATCGGCCGCGTGAGCGGGATCGAGGGGATGCTCGTCGGGGCGGGGACCGTCCTCTCGGCCGGGCAGGCGGAGGCCGCTGCGGCTGCCGGGGCGCGGTTCGCGGTCGCGCCGGGGACGAGCGAGCCCGTGGTCGAGGCCTGCCGAGCGCTCGGGCTGCCGTTCTTCCCGGGCATCGCCACGCCGTCGGAGATCGAGCGCGCCCGCGCGCTCGGCTGTCACACGCTCAAGGTCTTCCCGGCGGGGACGGTCGGAGGGGTCGCGTTCCTGCGGGCCGTGTCCGCGCCGTATCGGGACGTGCGGTTCGTCCCGACGGGCGGGATCGACGCCTCGAATCTCGCCGCGTACCTCGGCGTTCCGTCGGTGCTCGCCTGCGGCGGCAGCTGGCTCTGCGACCAGGCCCTGATCCGCGACGGCCGCTTCGACGAGATCGAGCGGCTCGCGCGCGAGGCCGTGGAGATCGCAGCGTGAGCCTCCTCGAGCTGAAGCCCACCGAGGAGTGCCGGTACGACCTCGTCGCGCTGGGCGAGGTGATGCTGCGCCTCGACCCGGGCGACGGGCGGATCGCGACGACGCGCAGCTTCGCCGCGTCCGAGGGCGGCGGCGAGTACAACGTGGCGCGCGGCCTGAAGCGCTGCTTCGGCCTGCGCACCGGCATCGTCACGGCGCTGGCAGACAACCCCGTGGGGCGGCTGATCGAGGATCTGATCTACCAGGGCGGCGTGACCCGGACGCACCTCGACTGGCTTCCCTACGACGGCGTCGGCCGCGGGGTCCGCAACGGGCTCAACTTCACCGAGCGCGGCTTCGGCGTGCGCGCCGCCCTCGGCTGCTCGGACCGGGGCCACTCCGCCGCCTCGGCGATGCGCCCCGGCGACGTGGACTGGGAGCGGATCTTCGGCGAGGAGGGCGCACGATGGTTCCACTGCGGCGGTGTCTTCTGCGCGCTGGGGCCGGGCACCGCCGAGCTCGCGCGAGAGGCGATGGAAGCGGCCCACCGGCACGGGACCGTGGTCTCGTACGACCTCAACTTCCGGCCGTCGCTCTGGAAGGCATCCGGCGGCACCGAGGCTGCGGCTGCGGTCAACAGGGGGCTCGTCGAGCACGTGAACGTGCTGCTCGGGAACGAGGAGGACTTCTCCGCCGGGCTCGGCTACTCGCTGGAGGGCCTGGACGAGCACCTGCTCGAGCTCGAGACCGCCGTCTACGAGCGGCTGCTCGGCGAGGTGATGGCCGACAATCCTCACCTGGCGCTCACGGCCGCGACGCTCCGCCAGGCTCGCAGCGCGAGCGTGAACGACTGGAGCGGCGTCTGCCGGACGCAGGCTGCGTTCCACATCGGCCCGTCGTATCCCGGGCTCGAGATCTTCGACCGCGTCGGCGGCGGCGACTCCTTCGCCTCGGGCCTGATCTACGGGCTCCTGCAGGGGTTCGAGGTCGAGCGGGCGCTCGCCTACGGGATCGCCCACGGCGCGCTCGCGATGACGACCCCGGGCGACACCTCGATGGCGACCCTCGCCGAGGTCGAGCGGCTCGTCGCAGGCGGCTCCGCCCGTGTCATCCGCTGACGGTCAGCGGGGCGCTACCCGCCGTCACCTGAGGTCAGCGGTCGAGCGGCTCCCCCGCGAGCCACCGCCTGCCGCTCGCATACAGCGCCTCGACCTCCGGCCCGACGAGGCCGGGCATGTCCGGCTTGACGGTGAGGCCCTGCTGCTCCTGCAGGTAGGCGAGATGGCGGTACCCGACGGGGAAGCTCTCGAGCACGTCGGGGTTGAGCTCGAGGTGCGCGGCGGGATCGACCGTGGCGATCCGGTCCTGCTCGTAGATCGGCTGGCGCAGCACGAGGCCCCAGCGGCCGTCACGGCGTTCGAGGAAGTCGTAGAACCGGCCGGTGCAGACGACGTCGCAGTCGATCCAGTGCACCGGGGCGCGCTGCGTGATCGTCATCTTCGTCTGTGCGACTGCGCGGTCGCCGGCGACGTCGACCGACGAGCCGCCGAGGAAGTGGAGGATCCGGACGCCGTGCTCGAACCCCTCACGGCTGACCTGGATGAACTCGTCGG
>Ga0335069_10006017_pt1 | contig 17730 bp, 15 predicted proteins | sample Lox_Sample_11_FD_206714 | JGI IMG/M metagenome (GOLD analysis project Ga0335069, IMG submission 206714) | Soil microbial communities from Loxahatchee National Wildlife Refuge, Florida, United States - Lox_Sample_1.1 | ecosystem: Environmental > Terrestrial > Soil > Wetlands | place: USA... | reverse complement strand
TCCTCTCCGCGCCGGCCCAGTTCCACTCGCTCAGGAACAACACGATGCCCAACGCGACTTGAGCATCCGCGCACGAAGCATCCAAAGCCAGCGCCGCGAGCGCCGCACTCTTCGCTTTGGGATATGCGTCTGAATACGGCACGACGCGAAACTCCGCCTGCGCGCACCATGCCAACGCCAAACCAGCATGAGCCGCCGCGTAGTCCGGCTCTATCGCGATCGCCGACTCGAACGCTGCCACCGCTTTCGGCGTCTCAGTCATCGATGCAGCAAGCAGGTGTTCCCGCCCGCGGCCGAACCACTCATACGCTTCGGACGCATGCACCGGAATCATTGGGCGTGGTCCAGTGCCGGCAATCCAGCGGTAGCCGGATCGCGCCACCGTCTCGATGTACTGCCCGGGCCCGAGCGCCTTTCGCAATTGCGAGATGTGTACAGCGAGGATCCCTTCTTCGACGAACGCATCTGGCCAGACGGCAGCGAGCAGATCGCCCTTGCGCATTAGTCTTCCGCCATTGCGAATCAGTTCGACGAAGACGTCGAAGGCTTTGGGAGACAGCGCGATCGGCTGGCCGCGTTTGGTTAGCCTGCGCTCGCCGACGTCGAGCGTGAATTCGGCGAAATCATAAACTTCCCGCCCAGCCATTCGTTACATCTTAAGCGAAGCTTAAGGGATTCTTTAGGACTTCGATCGGCCTTCGGCCCTATTCTGATCTCCGAAGGAGAAAGTATATGTCTAACGAAAAAGATCCATTCAGCGGAACCTGGAAGCTCAATCCGCAAAAATCCAACTTCGATCCGAACCACCGGCCATCTGGAGGAACGATGCGATTTGAACGTACACCGGAAGGCTACACCATGCGCGCCGAAGGCGTCTGCGACGGCAAGCACGTCGAAGAGCAGCCTCAAATGTTCATTCTGGATGGTCTCGAGCGCGAGGTTCCCGGGGCACCGGGAGTAACCGCCATCGCCACCCTGCCCGACCCGCACACACTCCACGCAAAAGCGACCACTGGCAACCGCTTAGTCGGCGAGGGTACCTACGTAGTGTCACCCGATGGAACCACACTCACAGCTACCGTTCGCGGCATTGATATTCACCAACGACAATTTCAAACCACCGTAGTATGGGATCGCGAATAGTCGAGCGCTTATCACTCTGAAGCCTGCTGCTGGCCTCGCGGGATCTTCACCTTCGGTGTCGCGAGATACCCGATAACCTCGTTCTTCTTCACCTGGTTGATGACGATTTCGTAGGGCTGACGCGCCCCGGCTACATAAAGCTGAACGGGCTCATTAAGAGTTCGGTCCTTCTTCTCGATCGTGCGATCGTCCGCCAAAACATCCAACGTGTATTTGTTGTGCTTCGGATCGGTCTTGCGGAGCTTCAAGCGGATGTCGCCGACCCGTTGCGGGTCTTTGGTTTTCGTCAGATCGAATTCGAAGTAATTCCGCTCGCCCAGCTGCTTCAAAGTAGCCAGCTCTTTCGAATTTGTGGCAACCTCACCGCTCATAATGCCCAGGTCGCCAACAGCGCGCTTCAGATCGGCGCCGGTCTGATCCAAATCGCTGGACACTTTATCGAATCGATCGCTCGTGTCCTGCTTGAAGTTCGACAACTGATCGGCGATCTCGCGATGTTTCTTTTCGAGGCTGTCGGTCAGCTTCCCATTGGTGCGTTTGACTTCCGACCGTGCCTGTCGAACCGCCGCGGCGGTCTGATCTTGGAACTGCTTTTTCATATCGTCAAAACGCTGTTGGTTCGCTTCCAGGTTCTGGACTGCAGCATCGCTCATTTTCGCGATCTGACTCTGCATGTTCTGCTCCAGCAGAGCAACGTCTCGAGCCACTTGTTCGCCTCTCACGAATTGGTAGATGTTCCCGGCTATCGCCAGGGCTAGCCCTAGAAAAAGCACCAGAAACATCCAAACGTGGGAACGTCTTCCTGAAGCAGTGCCGTCAGTCGCCATATAGTTCTCCTCTCGGGTGCTGCCAGGAACCAGCAAAACTCGTTCCATTTGCACAGAGGCGGCTAAGTCCCTGCTCTGTCTGAAACTGGCGCTGACACCCGGGTTGTAAGCACTGCAAGCCCGTGTTAAAAGAGCAAGTAACGTTTACAACCGTACACGCTCTTAGCCGAAACCTTAGGACTCCCAAAATGCAGACCAAGAGTTCGACCAATGGATTCTTCAAGATATGCGTCGCGGAACAATTCCGCATGAAGATTCGTTTATCTGAATGTCGAGGTGATTCCAATGTTCTGTACCAAGTGCGGGATCGAGCTGAGAGATCATGACAAGTTTTGCTCCGCTTGTGGGACTTCTGCAGGGCGCGGTCCGGCGGTTTATCAGGCAGAACGGCTGAGCCGGCCTCACGATGGAAAAATCGCGGGCGTTTGTGCGGGGTTTGCGCGCTATTTTGGTGTTGATGTTACGCTCGTGCGAATCATCTGGCTGGCGCTGACGGTCTGGCCGCTGCCGTTGTTCGGCGCGATCACGTACATCGTGGCTTGGATTGTGATGCCGAAGGATCCGGTGACGTTGCCGGCCACGACCATGCATACCGCCAGCGGTCCGGTGGTCTAACCAGAATAGGCGGACGAGGGCGTCGGCCGCAAGCCAGGGGCCTGCCCACATGCTGCCAAGGGGCCAATGGTTTAACGCAACTGGCTTTCGACTTCTTCGAGCCAGTCCGGTCTTTTCAGAACTTCGCGCGGCTTGCTTCCGTCCGGCGGGCCAATGATGCCTTCGTGCTGCATCATGTCCAGAATGCGAGCTGCGCGACCGTAGCCTAGGCGCAGACGGCGCTGCAGCGTAGAAGTTGACGCCTTGCCCATCTCCAGAACGACGCGGACGGCGTCTGTATAGGCTGGATCATCCCCGCCCTCAAATTCGCCCCCTTCGGCGTCTTCGCCTTCATCGGACGGTGGCGCAAGCAGGAATGTCTGATCGTAGTCGGGCCGGGCTTGCCCCTTCCAGAATTCCACTACCTTATTGATCTCCGCCTCGGTGACAAAAGCTCCATGTACGCGAATCAAGCGTGAAGAGCCTGGAGGAAGGAATAGCATATCGCCCTTGCCGAGCAGATGTTCGGCGCCCATCACGTCGAGAACGGTTCGAGAATCGACGCGAGTTGCCACGCGGAAGCTGATCCGCGACGGGAAGTTCGCTTTGATCAGACCGGTGATCACGTCGACGCTGGGACGCTGAGTGGCGAGTACGAGGTGCATGCCGACTGCACGCGCCATCTGGGCCAGTCGCGTAACCGCTTCTTCGACGTTGCCCCGCTCAACCATCATCAGATCCGCCAACTCGTCGATTAGGATCAGGATGTACGGCAGCGGCTTCAGGTCTTCTTCGAGGACATCCTCATCCTCTTCGAAAAGGCTGCGCGGCTCATTTTGTAACTGGCGCACTTTGCGGTTGTACTGATCGATGTTGCGCACACCCTGGGCTGCCAGGAGCTTCAATCGGCGCTCCATTTCGAGCACCGCGTTGCGAAGAGCGTTCGTTGCTTTCTTGGCGTCGGTGATCACCGGCGTCAGCAGGTGCGGGATGCCTTCGTACAGGCCCATCTCCAGGCGCTTCGGATCCACCAGGATCATGCGTACTTCATCGGGTGTCGCCTTGTACAGGATCGACATGATCATGGAGTTGAGCATCACGCTCTTTCCGGCGCCTGTCGATCCAGCGATCAGCAAGTGCGGCATCGATTCGAGCGCGGCCACTTTGATGCGGCCGCTGATGTCCTTCCCGAGGCAAATCGACATGCGCGAGTTGGAGTCGCCGAATTCGTCGGATTCGAGAATCTGGCGAAGGCTGATCACCTCGCGGCGCGTATTGGGCACTTCGATGCCGACTGTCGGCTTGCCAGGAATGCGTTCGATCAGAATGGATTCGGCTTGCAGGCCTAAACAAAGATCTTCGCTCAGCGTGGTAATGCGGCTGTACTTGATGCCGGCCTCGGGCTTGAATTCGAACGTGGTGACCACCGGTCCCGGGTTGATCTGCACTACGTTGCCATGCACGTTGAATTCTTCGAACTTAGACTTGATGCGGCCGGCGGTTTCTTTTAATTCCAGCGAATCGTACTGGCTTCGCGCGGGAACTTCGTTCAAGAACTCCGTTGGAGGCAGCTTGTACGCAGGATGCTCGCTGACCTCGGGAGCGAGCGGTCTCCGTTGGCGGACTGGCGCAGGGTTCGATGCGGGAGTTTCGGCAGGAAGCGGAATCGGGGCTGGAGCTTCGTACTCCAGCGCGCGGATCGGAATCTCCTCCATGTTGCCGGATGACGCTGGCGAAGCTTCGGGCTCGGCCGTCTCGACAACAGGAATGTCCCTGGGCTCGCGACGTTTCCTGCCGGGTTGTTCCGAATCCGCTAAAGCGGCCTCACGCTTCGCGTTTTCCTCGGCTCGGCGTTGAGCACGGAGCTGTGCTTTCTCGATCGCCAGCTCTCGCCGGTGGGCTCTCCAAGCGGACCAGCGCGCGTACATCCGGCCTAGGAACGCTATCGGCCCGGCCATCCATTGGGCGAGCGTTGCCATGGAGAACGTCGAAATCAGATAAATCGATAGGATCAGGCAAATCAGGGTCGCCAGAAATGCGCCGGTGAGGTTGAGCGAAGTTAAAAGAGAATCCGCCAGGAGGACGCCGATGATACCGCCTGCCGTGAATGCGCCACTCCATGGTCTCCAGGTCCAGCCGATCGAGAGCAAAGAGCAGATGCTCAGCAACAGCATCAGCGATCCGAAGATCTTGATTCCGGGCGCTGCCACTTCCTCTGACCGAATCCAACGCCAGGCCAGCAGCCAAAGCAGAGCAGGAATCCCGAAGGCGCCGAGACCAAATAACTGAAAGCAGAAATCCGCGACGTAGGAACCTGCGAACCCGGTTAAATTGTAGGCGCGAGCTGCGCCTGACACGGAGTTGAAGGATGGATCTTGCGGATGATATGAAACAAGGCTGAGGACAAGGAACAGTCCTGCGAACAAAAACACCAATCCCCCCGCTTCATTGAGCCGGTGGAAGCGTGTGGGTCCTAGAAATCTCATTCCGCGCCGACGCGGAAAATAGCCAGAGCGATTACTATTATGCCAAAAACAAATCGATAGTATACAAAGGGCTTGAGGCTGTTCCGGCGGAGATAGCGGAGGAACACAGCTATTACGATCGCGCCCAGAACAGCGCTCACTGTGGTTCCGACGATGAACGGAATCTTCATGTCGTGCGGGATTCCGCCTTCTTTGTGGATGTCCCAAAATTTCTTGAGGACTGCTCCGCCAATTGCCGGGGTTGATAGCAAGAATGAAAAACGCGCCGCTGTTTCGCGAGTGAGTCCGCGGAACAGTCCAACCGTGATGGTGATTCCGCTGCGGGAGGTGCCTGGGGCGATTGCGAACGTCTGTGCCAAGCCGATCAAAATTCCGTCAGTCCAATTGACGTGCCCCAATCCTTTGTTGCCGGTGGCGCTCCGGTCGGCGATCCACATCAAGACTCCGACCACGATAAGCAGGGATCCAACTAAATACGGACTGCGCCAGGTTGTTTCCGCCTGCTTATCGAAGAGGTACCCGGCTATACCGACCGGCACCGTTGCGATAGCAAGCAACCAAAGGAGACCGCGATTCTGGCGGAGTTCCGGATCGGTGCCCGCATTCTTGAGCCCGAATCCCTGGCCGAGAATCTGAATCCAGTCGGAGAAGAAGTAGATCAGAATGGCTAACAACGTTCCGGCGTGGAGCGCTACGTCGAACGTCAGGCCTGGATCCTGCCATTTGCAGATCCAGGGGATGAACCACAGGTGTGCAGAGCTGCTGATGGGCAGGAATTCAGTGAGCGCCTGGACAACGGCGAGGATGATCACTTGGAATAGGGGCATCAGTTAGCTGGTGCTATCGTACTACCACCTTCGCCAGTCCCGCATTATTTGCTGTGTCGTAGGCGCGCACAACCAGTACATGCTCGCCCGCTCGGAGCTTATCGATCACGATGTGGAACTGCTCGCGAGGCGAGTCCGTTACGCCGTCCGCTGCCTCGACCGGCGTCCAGGGCCCTGCATCCAGAGAATATTCGCACCGGCGGAGCGGTGATGTTTGATCCGTGACATCGGCATCCACTTCCAAGTGTGCGTCTGCGCGGCGCGGCGCGCTTAACGTGACGACGGGCGGCGTGTTGTCGATCAACACCGGCGAGCTCACCAGATCGTCCTCGCGCGCAACGTTCGCCGCATTGGACGGCCGGTCGGATGCGACCACGCGGAAGAAATAACGGCCGTCGGCCAAGACATCGCCATCGAGCAGCAGCGAATTCTCGAACATGTTCGTACGCAGAAGCTTCCACTCGGTTTCATCTTCGCCGCGGAAGTACAAAGTGTAAGTAAGCTTGTCGCCGTCGGGATCATCGGCCTGCCAACTCACTTGAATCTGCGAGCCGGCTGCGCGCGACAGCGCCTGCGTGGGCGTACCGGCCGCTGTGGATGACTCGCCCGTATCGGTAACGGTGATGCTGTAGGCCGCGGTCGCGGAAGAACCGGCACTTAACTTCGCCGCGGAACCGCCTGCTGCCTGCGCACTCACGTTGATGCTTCGAACAGCCGGCGGATTGTTCTGCGGCAGGTAGGCGATGCTGACATTTTCAAGAATCGCGCCAGAGCCGCTTAATTCTGCACGCCACTGTATGTAGCGGGCATTCGGGCTCTTCACCATGGAGCTAGCGACTGTTTCCCAATCGCTCCAGGTCTTGTCGGGGCGCGCCGAGTTTCCCGACCGCGTCGAAAAATTCACCGTTCCTGCGCGGCTGCGCCAATTGATGCGGCCCCAGCGCGCGATGGTTCCAGCGTCGTGCACGGGCGATTCGTAACTCCCGCCCGGCGAGGGCGTACTCGAAAGCCGGAAGAGTTTGCCCATGTCGCCGGTCGCGGCCAACAAGCCATTAGAATCGGCCAGCAGGCGCGTAGCTTCGCCTTCGCTCGTTTCAACCAGCAGAGCGGCCTTTCGATCCTTATTCAGACGGTACACACGGCCTTGAGCGTCCGTTGCAAACGCGATTCCACCGTTCGCTTCCACCACCATGCTATAGACGTTTTCTTCTTTCGAGGTCCACAAAGTCTCGGCGGTGCCATCTGGATTGATCTTGTAAAGCGCGGATTTATCGACGCCCGGAATCTCCAGGAGAGGGCTCGCCGCTGCTGTTGCGGCCTGAACCTGCTGTGCAGCGGCTTTCGAGGTATCGGCTTTGGGCTTGATGTCGGGCCCCGCCTGCGTCGAAGTATCGGAAACCGTAATCGATGTCGCGGGCGCCGTGACAGTGATGCTCATCGGAGCAGCAATAGCAGCAGTCGCCGCGCCGGTGCGATTTGCAATGGAGCCGCCCAAGGCAGCCGCATAAACCGTTCCGTCGGGCATGGGAACGATGGATCGGATTTCGGGAAGACTCGCGTCGTATAGCACAAACGCTTTCTCACGCGCGCTGATCCGGTAGAGGATTCCGTTAGGCTCGGTGCCAGCCAGTGCGTTTCCGTGGGAATCGAACGCAAGCGCTGTCACGTGAGATTGTCCGGTTTCATAATAAAGTTCCGATTTTCCAGATTTATCGACGCGATAGACGTTGCCAGGATCACCCGTTCCAACGAAGAGGCTGCCATCCGGAGCAAATGCGAGCGACCAGATGTATTTCGCCTTTGGCGCGAAGAACTCCACTGCCTTCCCTTTTTCGACGCGATACACCTTGCCATCGGGCGAACTGGCAGCATAAAGCGTCCCGGTTGAATCCAGAGCGACAGCGAAGACCTCCGGTTCATCGGATGTCCAGATCAGCGAGTTCGCGCCCTTGGAGTCGATTCGATAGACGCGGCCGCGATGTCCCGTTCCCAGATAGAGAGTGCCGTCCGAGGCGCGCGCGACGCTCCAGATCGCCGGTTGGCCCGACGAGAAAACCGTATCCAGCTTCGGAGCGAGCGTCAGTCTGCCATCACGGTCGAGCGAAATTCCATTGAAGCGGCCTTTCACGAAGTCCGCGTAGGTATTCATTTCCCATGTCGTCGTCGTGGCAGCGTGGATGGTTGCGATCGCCGCGCAGCAGAAGCAAAGCGTGAAGGATTTCATTCCTTCACTTCCACGGTTACATTCTTGGTTCCCAAAACGACCACGTCGCCGGTATCGATGCGCAGTTCCTCGATCTTCGATGTCCGCGCCAACCACGTTCCACCCTGAGCCGCCTGCGCTTTCGAGAGGATCAATCCAACCGAAGGTGGCGGATCGGGAAGATCCTGGCCTTGAACCAGAAACGCGGGATCGGAGCGCCAGACGCGAACATAGGCGTTCATGTTGGGCCGCAGGCTATTCAGGAAAGCGATCAGTTGCGTGGGAGATTTCTGAGCCATGCCCACGGTTTGCTGATAGTCGAGCAGGTTTGAATAAGTGCCGTCAGCGACGGTGAAATTCCAAGTGCCAGTTGGTGCGCCCGTGGGAATCTTGTAGCGAATGTTCTTTTCTAGTTCGACGCCGTTTTCTCCCGTGAACGTTACTGCAAGATCTACCGAATCGCCGGGATGCACCTCCTTGCGAGAGGCACTTATCTGGTCGATTTGAAGCTGGCGCTTGCGCTCGGAGGCGTCGATCTCGAGCGAGATGCTCTTCATCTTGAGCGAATCGAATCCTGCGGCCATCAAATAGGCCAACGGAGAGGTGATGCCGCTCGCCGCCTGCAGGGGGACATTGAAATCCCCCGCGTAAGTGTTGTCCAGTTTCAGCGGGTCAACGCCGTTTTCGAATTCAATCGCACCGCGGACCGAGTAACTGCCGAGCCCAAGCGTTCGCTCGGTCGCATCCATGGCCGAGTAAACGGCCATCTGCACGATGAAAGGCGAAAGCACTCGATCGTTCACCATTTGCATGTGGTATGTCAGCGGATTGCGATGCCCATCTTTGAGCGTGAGAGCAATCGGGACGGTCGCCGCTTTCCGGCCGAGTTCGCCATAAATGCTGGTGCTGCGATCCTGCGTGATTGTTCCCATCCATTGCTGAGGCGATGAAATCTTAAAGGACGACTGCAGATTTGGCAGGAGCGCCAGCACCTCGGCCCGAGCGAAGGGAAGCTCGGTGTCGCCGACGGCCAGAAATCGATGACCGAAAGCGTAAACGCGATTCCCCTGAACATCGGTGACCGTACCCTCCGCCCCGATGCTTAGGTCTCCCGACAATAACTCTACAGCGATCATGTCGCCTGCATGCAACTGGCCGGGGCTCCCGAGTTTCGACGGCAAAGCGCCGCCGCTCGAAATGCCTTGGCGCGGTTCGAGTCCCATCTTCTTGAGGTCCGGCGCGAATTGAGCCAGGGTATTGGAGGTGAAGCCGCTAAACGAAACAGGCGTCGCAATTTCGACAAGATTGGCGGAGAGCGACCCCCTGGAAGCAGCAAGGGTCTTGTCCGGAGCGAATTCAGGGAGTCTCGCGCGCGCTCGCTGGCCTTGGGATTGACCGCTGACCGGTAGCATCTCCTCGATCGGCCGGATTCCGGCGATCGGTTCCTGCGAAAAGGAAAACGCAAGCGCCACCGCGCCGACGAGCCGTCCGTTGATGTAAACAGGGCTGCCGCTCATGCCTTGCATCACTCCAGTCTTGGAGAGTGGGCCGCCTGAAAGCCGTGCCAGAATCACCGATTGCCGCGGTCCGACATTTTCTAGCACGCCCAGAATTTCGACTTGAAATTCCTCGACCTTGTTGCCGGAAAATACAGTTTTCCCGACGCCGTGCTGGCCTGCGCGTACGTCTTGTAACGGAAAAATTGCGGTTTGGCAAAAGAGTTTCGATGCTATGATCAAAAAGACAGCAAAACGCGCAGTCACAAGTTTATTTTAGTCCCCTTCAATCCAGCGGATGGGACCCTACTGTTTAGTGTCGCCCCACCGATATTAGGAGTATGGCAACCTTCGCCAACAGTCTTCAGGATCGCAACACTGCGTCCGCCGAAAAGGCGCAGTTGCCCTGGGCTGCGCTTGCCTGGTTTGGGGTCCTCCTCATTGCCTGCTACGCTCCTTTGCTTTATGGTCTGGTCCGGCAATGGGCTACCGATGAGGACATGGGGCATGGCTTCTTTGTTCCCCTCGTTTCCGCGTTCATCATCTGGCAGCGGCGCGCGGAGATTCTTGCGGTAAAACCAGTCCCCAGTTACTGGGGTCTTGCCCTGGTGATCTTCGGTGGATTGCAGATGATGGCAGGAACGCTCGGAGCGCAGATTTTTATCGCGCGAACTGCGTTTCTGGTTTCGCTGGTCGGCGCGATCTGGTTTTTGGGCGGCACGCGCACGTTGAGGATTCTGGCATTCCCGTTGTGCCTTTTGGTTTTCATGTTTCCATTGCCGGCTATTATCTACGCGCGGATAACACTGCCGTTGCAGTTGTTCGCTTCGAGTGTCGCGGAGACATTATTGAGCTTCATGGGTATTCCTGTCCTTCGCGATGGCAACGTGCTGGAGCTGGCCAGTCAAAAGCTTTCGGTGGTGGAGGCCTGCAGCGGAATTCGGTCGCTGCTGACACTGTCGTACCTGGCGCTTGTGTTCGCCTACTTCTTCGATAAGAAAGTCTGGATGCGCTGGGTCTTGCTTGCAGCCACTGTGCCGATCGCGATCGCGGCTAATGCCAGCCGCGTGACACTGACCGGAATCATCAGCGAATATCGCACGGATTTGGCGCACGGTTTTTTCCACACCCTGGAAGGTTGGGTGCTGTTCGCAGTTGCTGGCTTTCTGTTATTCCTGTTTCATCAATTCGTGAATCGCGCCTACAACGCCGCGCAGGAGAAGAGGACGTTTACAACATAAGGTCATGCCTGGTTTCCTGAAAAGCCGCGCAGCAATCGTGCTGACCGTGTTCCTGCTCACGCAGTGCGCGCTGTTCTATGGATTTTCGCGCGGCGAATCCCCGGCCGATCATCGGCCGCTCGATGGCTTTCCACTCGAAGTCAATGGCTGGCATATGGTCCAACAGGGGGTGATGGAGCAGGAGGTGAAAGACGTCTTGCGCGCCGACGATTATCTGACCCGCGATTATTCACCGGGTCCCGGCAAGCTCGCAAACATATTCGTCGCGTTTTTCAAATCGGAGCGAACAGGCCAGACGCCGCATTCTCCGAAGAACTGCCTACCGGGCGCTGGGTGGGTATGGACTGTTTCGGACACGATCCCGGTGGCGATCAACGGAAGGCTTGCACCGATCGTAATCAACCGCTATATCGTTTCGAAAGGCGAATCGCGCGCGGTGGTGCTTTATTGGTACCAATCACGAGATCGAGTCGTCGCAAGCGAGTATAAAGCGGTCGCTTACGTCGCCTGGGATGCTTTCCGATACAACCGCAGCGACACGTCGCTGGTTCGCGTGCTGGTGCCGTTCCAACCTGGCCAGGAAGAGCAGGCCACGCAGACCGGTGTCGATTTCATTCACGCGTTCTTCACCACGCTTAGGCAGTTTTTCCCTGCGTAAAATACACGGCGCGCTCCGCGCCGCGCCCGCACAAGCCGGAGGCATGTGCTACAAAGATCCTGTTGCGTAAGCCTTTGGCTTGCGCAGTCGCGACGCGGAACGCGCACGCAACTGGAGCCCTCTTGGCTAAACTAAAACATCATCTATGAGGAAGCCCCTACTCGCACTGCTCTGCTTTTTCCCAATCCTCCCAGCGCAGGAAACTCCGGCACCGACGCGGCCCCCGACAGCGCAGACCGCTCCGGTCACCCCTGCACCGGAAGGACGCTGGGACGAAGTGCTCAAATCTGTCGACGACCTGATGTGGAATTTGAAGCTCGGCGATATCGCCGATGTCGATAAGATCGAATACACCAGCCTTCCGCCGCAACACGTCACGAATCCCAACGCGCCGGGCGCTACGAACCCTCTGATCATCCACGCCTATACGTTTATCCCGAAGAGGCTGGACCGCTCGAAAAAGCAGCCGCTGATCGTTCTGATTCACGGCGGCGTACATGCCAATTTCGATTCGAGCGACGCGCACATCGTTCGCGAATTGATCGAGCAAGGTTATTCGATTATTTCCACGGACTATCGCGGCAGCACCGGATACGGCCGAGGCTTTTACGAGCAGATCGACTACGGCGGCCGCGAAGTAGACGACGTGTTCAACGGCTGCACCTGGATGCTCGGCGAGTACGACTTTCTGGATCCGAAGCGCGTGGGCATCGTCGGGTGGAGCCACGGCGGCCTGATCACGTTGATGAACATCTTTCAGCATCCGCAAACCTATGCGGTCGCCTACGCTGGTGTTCCCGTCAGTGATCTGGTGGCGCGGATGGGTTATGAGGCGGAGGGCTATCGAGCGCTTTACTCGGCGCCGTATCACATCGGCAAGACGGTCCGGGAAGACATCAAGGAATATTTAAAGCGTTCGCCCTACTATCACGCGGCTGAATTGCAAACGCCGCTGTTGATCCACAGCAACACCAATGACGAAGACGTCAACGTACTCGAAGTCCAGCACCTCATCGATGCCCTGAAAGCGGCCGGCAAGAAGTTCGAGTACAAGATCTACGACAACGCGCCCGGCGGCCATCATTTCAACCGCACGGACACCAAGATGGCCAAGGAGTCGCGGCGCGAGGTTTATCAATTTCTCGCCGGGTATCTGCACCCGGCAAATCCGGTCAGGTAGACATTGAAGTACGACGTCATCGTCGCCGGTGCGGGACCGGCAGGCGCAACAGCGGCGAAGATTCTGGGCGAAGCTGGAATCTCGACGCTGGTGCTCGATAAAAGCACGTTTCCCCGCGACAAGCCCTGCGGCGGGGGAATCAGCGCGCGCGCCATGCAGCGGTTCCCCTACTTGCGCGCGGCGCTCGCCCGCATCCCGGTGAATTGGGTTCCGAAAATCTATTTCGAGTCGCCGGCGGGATTCGCCTTGGATTACCATTGCGCCGATCCTCTGTACCTCATGGTGCGGCGTTGTGAGTTTGACAATCTTCTGTTCGAGATCGCACGCCCCAATGTCGAGTTCAAGGCGAGCGCGCTCATTCGAAAAGTTTCGGTCGATTCTGAAGGCGTGACGGTTACCGCCGATGTTTGTGGAGAACCCCGGCAGTATCGAGTGAACATTCTGATCGGCTGCGATGGAGCGAACAGCGTAGTGGCGCGTGCCTGCGGGCTGCGCACTGGCGCCGCGCGAGATGAATACGCGATCGACATGATGGAAGAAACTCCGTACGAGGCGCTGGACCTGGCCGAACGCGATCGAATGTACGTCTACTACGGGTTTCAGGGCCGTTTCGGATACGGATATATATTTCCGAAGGCAAACCATATCAACCTCGGCGCGGGATGCAAGCTCGATGAGTATCTTGCCGGTTTCCGCGGCAGCCACTACCGGCACCATGAGTCCTTCGTCGAAAAGCGTCTGGCGGACACCATCGTCAAGGGCAAGTCAGATCGCAAAAACTTTCGAGCATTCCCATTGCCCATATCCGGTCCGCTCGCGCGAACGTACACCGATCGTGTCCTACTCTGCGGAGATGCCGGCGGATTTGTAAATGCGTTCACCGCGGAAGGGATTTACTACGCGATGGTCACGGGGGAGTTGGCGGCGACGGCTGCCATCCTGGCGCTAAGGGCGAAAAACTTCTCGCAGCGCTATCTACAGCGGTACGAGCAAGCCTGGAAAGAAGAGCTTGGAGTGGATCTCGAGAAAAGCGTCACGATCCAACGAATCCTTCGGCAGGATATCTCTCGAGTGGACCGTCTGGTGCAGGAAGCCTCCCGCAATCGGCCGCTGGCGGACCTGCTGGCGCGTTACGCCACGGGCGCGGTTTCTTACAACAGTTTCAAGAAATCGCTTCTCCTTCGTGCGCTTCCACTCTATGCACAGGAGCGGGCGCGCGAACTTCTGTTTCATCGATAGTCCGCGATGTTTTCGCTTGCTAAACTAATCCTTTGATCCCATGAAAATTCACGAATATCAGGCCAAGGCGATCCTGGCCAAATACGAGGTCCCTGTGCCTCGCGGCGAGGTCGCATTCACGGTGGACGAAGTGGAGGCCGCAGCCAAACAGATCGGCGGCAGCGTGGTGGTGAAAGCCCAAATTCATGCCGGTGGCCGAGGCAAGGGCGGTGGCGTGAAGGTTGCAAAGGACGCTACCGATGCTGCCGAAATCGCCAAGAGGATGCTGGGCATGAAGCTGGTGACTCACCAAACCGGCCCGGAAGGACGCATCGTGCAACGGCTACTTGTCGAAGAGACGCTACCGATCGAGCGCGAACTGTACTTGGGCATCGTGCTGGATCGCGCGCTCGGCAAGCCGGTATTCATGGCATCGGCAGCCGGCGGAATGGAAATCGAAGAAGTCGCCGCGAAGACCCCGGAACTGATTCTTCGGGAGGCTCTGGAACCCGGCTATGGTCTGTCGGCTTTTCAAGGACGCAACCTCGCGTTCGGGATGGGAATTCCCGCCGCGAGCGTCAACGCTGCCGTGCACGCCATGACAGCGCTCGCCAAGGCTTATGACGCCTGCGACGCATCGCTCGCCGAGATCAATCCGTTCATCCTGACCAGCGATGGCAAAGTCTACGCGCTCGACGCAAAGATCACCTTGGACGACAACGCGCTCTATCGCCACAAGGATCTGCTCGAGCTTCGCGACTTGAACGAAGAGGAGATTCTCGAAGTAGAAGCTTCACGATACAGCCTGAATTACATCAAGCTCGATGGCAACATCGCCTGCATGGTGAACGGTGCCGGCCTCGCGATGGCGACGATGGACATTGTCAAATACGCAGGCGGCAGCCCTGCCAATTTCCTCGATGTCGGCGGCGGAGCCAATGCCGAGCAGATCAAGAACGCGTTCCGCATCCTGCTGTCCGACTCCGCTGTTAAGGCAGTTCTGATCAACATTTTCGGCGGCATCCTGCGCTGCGATGTTCTTGCGACCGGTGTAGTGAATGCCGCTCGTGAACTGCAAGTTAAGGTTCCGATCGTCGTGCGCATGGAAGGAACCAACGTGGAAAAGGGGCAGGAGATTTTGAAAACATCGGGGCTGAATTTCACGATCGCCGACGGAATGAAGGACGCAGCCGAAAAGGTCGTACGCGCTGCGGCGAAGGGGGTGTCGGCATGAGCGTCCTGGTAGATAAGAACACTCGGGTGATCTTCCAAGGTTTCACCGGCCGCGAGGCGAGTTTCCACGCGCAGACGGCCCTTGATTACGGAACTAACGTAGTCGGCGGAGTCACACCCGGAAAAGGCGGACAAACGCATCTGGGCCTACCGGTGTTTAACACTGTAGGTGATGCCGTGAAAGCCACTGGCGCGAATGCGTCGGTGATTTTTGTCCCGCCGCCCTTCGCCGCTGACGCAATCATGGAAGCTGCCGAGGCGAACGTGCCGCTGGTGGTGTGCATCACCGAGGGGATTCCGACATCGGACATGATTCGTGCGGCATCGTTTCTGCGCGGCCGTTCGACACGTCTGATCGGCCCAAATTGTCCGGGAATCATTTCTCCCGGACTCTGCAAGATCGGAATCATGCCCGGGCACATTCACCTGCGCGGAAACGTCGGGGTCGTTTCGCGATCGGGAACATTGACCTACGAAGCGGTCGGGCAGCTCACCAAGCTGGGCATCGGACAATCCACATGCATCGGAATCGGCGGCGATCCTATCATCGGCACCACGTTTCTGGATGCGATCAAGTTGTTCAATGCCGATCCGGAAACTCATGCCATCGTGATGATCGGCGAGATCGGGGGCAGTGCCGAGGAGACCGCCGCTGCCTACATCGGCGAACACGTCAAGAAGCCGGTGGTTGGATTCATCGCCGGACAAACGGCGCCTCCGGGCCGACGCATGGGTCATGCAGGTGCGATCATTTCCGGCGGCGCCGGAAAAGCAGAAGACAAGATGAAGGCGATGGCAAATGCGGGTATCACCGTCTGCGAAACCCCCGCCGAAATAGGAGAAAAAATCAAGAGCCGTGTCAATTGAACAGACTTTTGCAATCATAAAGCCCGATGCCGTGGCCAGCGGCCATACCGGCCAGATCCTGGCCATGATCGAAAAAGCGGGATTCCGGATCCGCGGAATGAAAATGACCCGCTTGTCAAAACAGCAGGCCGAAGGATTCTATGACGTGCACCGGGAGAGGCCATTCTTTTCGGGCCTGGTGACTTTCATGACTGAAGGTCCGGTCGTAGTGCTCGTTCTCCAGCGACAAAACGCGATCGCGCACTGGCGCGAGTTGATGGGCGCCACGAATCCGGAGAAGGCCGCCGAAGGAACAATCCGGAAGAAGTTCGCTTCGAGCATCGAGCGCAATTCAGTTCACGGCTCTGACGCGCCGGAAACCGCCGCAGTCGAAATCCCGTTCTTCTTCAGCATGGCCGAGCTGCTGTAACCTAAAACGTCGCGATCGGATTCACTGGAAATCCGGTTCCGCCCGGCACAGGCACTGCAGCCAATGTGACCAGAAACTCCCAGCGGTGCCGTTTCGCGGATTCTTCGGCGACCGCTTCGAGATCCATTACATCGATCAATGGCAGACCGAGCGCGACAATCGCAAGCTGGTGGATCGGCCGCGATACACCTTCGACGCCAGACGGCTGAACATCTTGCACCCCGTCGTTGCCCAGCAGCGCAACATCGCGTTGCTTGAGCCAAGGCATCATCGATGCGTGCCATCCGGCGGCATTGGCCGCGACATTCCAGGGACCTACCTTCGCGCGCCGGACCCATCGGCCGGTTCGTAAGAACACCGCGTCACCACTCCCAATTTTCACGCCGGCATATTTCTCCCACGCTTCGATGTCCGATGGATAAACCGGCGTGCCCGGCTCGAGATATGCGACGCCTTTCAAGAGTGGCAGATCCACCAACACACCACGGGTCATGACGCCGCTCTTCTGATTCTGGATCCCCAAAACTCCGCAACCGTTCTCGGTAATCTGCTGTTTCGATAGTCCGTTGTACAGCTGCCCATCCACTGAGTAGTGGCACAAAGCATCGATGTGCGTGATGGTCGAGCCGTGATACCAGATCGTATACAGGTCCAGCGCATGTCCGAATGCATCAAGCGTCATCTGCTGCCCTAACGGCCGCGGGTTGTCCGGGTACTTTTCCTTGTCGAGAGTATGAGCCAGCGAAACTGCGACTCCGTCACGTACCAGCTTGATGGCCTCACGGCGCTTTTCCGGCGTGATCAGGTTCAATGTTCCGCGCTGATCGTCTTTGCCCCAACGGCCCCAATTCGAGATGTCGGTCATCCACTGATTGACCTGATCGTGCGTGACGGCAGGCGGGGTCTGCGCCACTCCAAGTACAAAACACCCGAATACGATAAGTATAGGGACGCGCATTCTAAACCGCCCGAACGTACGCTTTGCTAATCTCATCCAACGACCGCGTTCCGCAATGTTTCATCGTCGTTTCCAACTCGACACGCAGGATATCCAACACGCGCTCGACGCCCGGCTGACCGAATGCCCCCAAGCCCCATAGATAGGGCCTTCCGATTCCGACTGCCCGCGCGCCTAGCGCCAACGCTTTGAAGATATCAGTGCCACGCCGGAACCCGCTATCGATCAACACTGGAATGCGGCCACCCACAGCATCGATGATTTCCGGCAGCGCTTCGATCGTGCCTTGACCGCTTTCGGTCTCACGTCCACCGTGATTCGATACGACGATTCCATCCACGCCGTGCTCGACACACAGCTTCGCATCCTCGTGTGTCAGGATGCCCTTGA
>Ga0335069_10006016_pt1 | contig 17732 bp, 13 predicted proteins | sample Lox_Sample_11_FD_206714 | JGI IMG/M metagenome (GOLD analysis project Ga0335069, IMG submission 206714) | Soil microbial communities from Loxahatchee National Wildlife Refuge, Florida, United States - Lox_Sample_1.1 | ecosystem: Environmental > Terrestrial > Soil > Wetlands | place: USA... | reverse complement strand
CGAAGTTGGGAAAGCGCGCGCCGTCGATCTGTTCGTCGCGATCCATCAGCGCGAGCAGGGACAGCTCGTCGAAGACGACCACCACCACCGGGGCGGGGTGGGCTACCGCGGGCGCGGCGGTCGCGACGGGCGGCTCGGGGCGCACGAGCTCCGCCGCCGGCGAGGTGAAGAGGAAGGCCAGCGGAAAGACCAGCACGGCGGGCGATAGCGCCGTCACGAACATGCGCGCCGGCGTCCAACGCGCGTAGGCCCAGGCGCCCAACGCGCCAGCCAGGCCGGCGATTGCCAGCGTGACGAGCGGGGCCAGGGCGATGGTGCGGTTGAGCGGCGGCAGGACGATGATCGCGAGGAGCACCGCGACCAGCACGAGGTGGAGGGCCCGACGGGCCCGTCCCGATACGGAGCCGACGCCGAGCTCGAGCAGCGCGAGGGCGAGCGGTGGTCCGACGCAGAGCGCGAGGACGAATTGCACGATGTCGCTCGGTGTCGCGTCGTGGGCGACGAAGAAGGTCGCATACCGCCCCAGCAGGTCCAGCAGCGGCTGCGCAACCGCGAAGGCCGAGAAGGCGAACAGGTGCAGGAGACTCTGCCGAGCGCTCACCGGCGGAGCGGTGGAGACCATGGCGACCCCGGCAGCGTCGCCGACCGGGTTGCCGATTGCAAGGACGCGCCGCCGCTCAGCGGGTGAGCAGGAACAGGTGGCGGGTCGGCGAGACGGCGGTCTCGGCGACGATGCGCCCACGGCGGGTGGCGAGCGTACGGAACGCGGCGAGATCGTAGCCCGGATGCGCCGCTTCTTTAGTGGCCAGAATGGCCTGGCTCATCGGGTCGTCGGCGGCGACGAACTCGATGACCGACGCCGGTGAGCTGGCGCAGGCGAGGTCGAGGAAGTCGTCCAGCGGAACGCCGCGGCCGAGGCAGAGATGGTGGACGAGGGCCAGGTAGAGGGCGAGGTCGGGCTGGCCGCGCTCGGTCAACGCCGCGCGCTCGCGGCCACGCCAGCCACGCGCCGGCGACGGGTCCATGAGGTCGGCGACCAGGGGGACGATGGCGCGTGCCGCGGGCGTGCCGTGGACGCTCCGATAGAGGCGGTCGACCGCCCCGGCGTCGGCGTCCATCGCGACCACGCAGCGATAGCGCTCTGCCAGCACGCGACTGTAGCGGCCGGTATTGGCGCCGACGTCCCACGCCAGCCGGCCGCCGCCCAGACGTTCGCAGGCCGCGGCGACGAAGGTCGTTTTCCGTTCCAGCGTCGCCGCATCGTAGGTGTTGGCGTCGTCGTACTCCGCCCACACGCTGGGGGTGCGGCTGCGCAACCGCGACACGATGCGGTGCAGTCCCTGCAAATTGCGCAACACGGCGGCTTTTGGCACCGCGGCCCGGCGCACCTCGCGGCGCAGGCTGGTGGCGAGGCGGCGGGTGCGGCGGTCGAGCAGGGCCCGCGCCTTGACGTGCACGAGCACGCCGGGGCGCCACAGATCGGCGACCGTCAGCAGCGGCGCCAACTGATCGGTGACCGACAGCCCTTCCAGGCTGCCGCGCAGTGCGGGTTGGAAGCGGACCCCGCGGTAGGCCTCGAGCATGAGCGGCGCGAGGAAGTGGTCGCAGAACTGTCCGTAGGCCGCCCACGGCGCGTTCTCCTCGTAGGGTGCGAGCGAGGCCACGTCGACGAACAGCGGCGCGGCGCCGTCGAAGAGCACGTTGTACGCCGAGGCATCCTTCAGCATCACCCCGCGCTCGAGCAGGCGCTCGCTCAGACGCAAGGTCAGCAGGGCGGCGTCCTGCAACATCCCGAACGACCACTCGTACGGATAGCTGACGAACGGCAGGCGCGGCGACTCGATCGCCGCCGCCCAGCCGTCCGGGATGGTCACGTCGCGGGTCGGCGCGCTGGGCACGAGCAGGCGGTCGCGCACCAGCTCGTCGAGCAGACCGTTGGCGCGCAGCGCGGCGTCCGCCGCCGCGGCGCGCGCCGAGAGCACGCGCACCACGCGCCCGCCGTCGACCGCGAGCACGCGCGCGTCGGGGTCGCGAAACGAGCTCGGCGCGAAGGTCACCGCGGCCGGTCGGAGTCGCCGCCGGCGCTGGGCTCGGCATCGGGGTCGCGGCGGCCAAACCAGCCGAGGATGCGCCGATAGGTGAGCTTCAGAGCAACCAGGATCCCGGCCACGCCGCCGAGCAGCAACTGGAGGAAGATGCTTCCTGCCGACGGGTCGACGTAAGCCCACGCCGGCCGAGGCGCGCCGAGCGCCAGCAGGACGACGACGGCGAACAGGGTGCCCGACCGCAGCATGCGGCGAGCTTCGCGGCCGGCCGGCGCGATGTCAACCACGGTCGGCATCGCCTACTCGGCGCGCGGCCCGACGAGGTTGGCGCGGAAGTCGGCGATGCCGCGCTGGACCGCCTGCACGGCCTGCCACGGTGGGCGGCCGGCGCGCAGCGCGTAGGCGGTGCTGAGCGCGATGACGCTCAGCTCCTGCAGCTTGCGCTGCCAGGCCGGTCCCGGGGAGTGGCGCTGCAGCAGCAGGAGGTGGTTGCGGGTGCTGTAGTAGAGGCTGGCGAGCGACTGACGGCCGCGGTCGGCGGGGGCGCGGTCGTGCAACACACGCGCGCGCGGCGCGAACGCGACGCGCAAACCGGCCTCGCGCGCGCGCAGGCAGAGATCGGCATCCTCCATGTACGCGAAGTAATCCGGGTCGAAGCCGCCAAAGCGCTCGCAGGCGGCACGGCTGACCAGCATCGCGCAGGCCGTGACCGCCACCGGATCGCTGCGGTCGTCGTACTGCCCGCGGTCGGGCTCGCCGTGGCCGAGCAGGCGGACACGGCCGGTCTGCAGATTGACCTGCAGCGCGGCCGAGTCGAGCACCTCGGGCTGGTCGCCGCGCAGGATCTTGGCGCCGACGATCGCCGCCGCCGGCGGGCCCGTGGCGACCGCGACCAGCTCGTCGAGCGCGTGCGGCTCCGGCCGGGCGTCGTTGTTCAGGAACCAGATCCACTCGGCACCGCGCGCCAGCGCCGCGCGCATCCCGTGATTGGCGCCGCCGGCGAACCCGAGGTTGTCGTCGGTGCGCAGGTAAGTCGCGTCCGGGACGGAGGCGGCCGCCGCCTCGGCGGAGAAGTCGGCGCAGCCGTTGTCGACCAGCACCAGCGTCCGGCGCGGATAGGCGAGCCGCGCCACGGCCTCGAGGCAGCGCCGCGTCGCCGCGGGGGCGCACCAGTTGACGACGACGATGCCCACGGGTGGCGCGCTGGCGCGCGCCACGTTCGGCGTTTGGCGTTCGGCGTTCAGGGGGACAACCTGCACGGAAGATCGCGCTGAGCCGGGCCGGTGGGGAACGCGGAACGCCGAACGCCAAACGCGGCGCGCAGCGCCGCCCCCTCAGTGGGCATGGCCCTTGGCGCGCAGGTAGTCGGCCAACGCTTCGCGCCAGGGCCGCAGCTCGGCGAAGCCGGCGCGCATCCACTTGCCGTGGTCGAGCACCGAGAAGGCGGGACGCGTCGCTTTCGATCCGGATTGGGCGGTGGTGATCGGCGACAGGGCGACGTCCATCCCGCACTGCTCGAAGATCGTCTTGGCGAAGAAGTACCACGAGCACTGCCCGGCGCTGGTGATGTGGTAGAGGCCGTAGTCGACGCCGGGCTGCCCCTCGCGCGCCAGCAGGGCCGCGACCGCGCCGGCGAGGTCGGCGGTGGCGGTGGGGGTCATCACCTGGTCGTCGACGACGCGCACCGCGCCGGCCTTGCCGAGGCGAATCATCGTCTCGACGAAGTTGCCGCCCTTGCCGCTGGCGCCGGCGACGCCGTAGAGGCCGGTGGTGCGGATGACGAAGTGGCGCGGGCAGAAGGCGCGCACGAGGTCCTCGCCCGCCAGCTTGGAGACGCCGTAAACGCTGAGCGGCACGGCGAGGTCGTCCTCGCGGTAGGGGACCTGGCCGCGGCCGTCGAAGACGTAGTCCGAGCTGAAGTGCACCAGGGTGAAATCGAGCTCTCTCGCCAGACGAGCGAGGGTGTAGGCGCCGGTGGCGTTGACCGCGAACGACGCCTCCGGCTCGTCCTCGCACACGTCCACCTTGTGGAAGGCGCTGGTATTGATCACCACATCCGGCTTGAGATCGCGCAACCGCCCGGCCGCCTGCACCGGCTCGCAGACGTCGAGCTCGCCGTGCGCGAGGCCGGTGACCCGTAGCCCCTGCAGCGCCGGCTGGAGATCGGTCCCGAGCTGCCCTGTGGCGCCAATGACGACGACGTGCCGCATGACCGCGCCCTGTACCGCAGCCCGCCCTGGAGGGCAACGCCGCCCGCGCTGCCAAAACGCGTTGACATACCGTCGGGGCTGCCACTAGGCTCAAGGACCGAGCGTTTCGTGCAGAAAAGGAAACCCATGCGAGCAAAAGCCAAGAAGATCCTCGTCATCGGTGGAGCGGGGTATGTCGGCTGCGTCCTGGTCGAGGAGCTGCTCCGGCGCGGCTACGCGGTGAAGGTGTTCGACCGCCTCATCTACGGCGACCAAGGGTTGCGCGACATGCGCGATCGGGTCGAGGTGGTGGTCGGCGACATGCGCGCCATGGACCAGTCGGTCTTCGACGGCGTCGCCGCGGTCATCAACCTCGGCGGCATCTCCAACGACCCGACGGCGGAGTTCAACCCCGACGCCAACTACGAGATGAACACGATCGCCACCGAGGTGTCGGCGAAACAGGCCAAGCAGGCCGGCGTGGAGCGCTACATCTTTGCCTCGTCGTGCTCGATCTACGACCAGGGGGTGGAGGACCCGGACGCCGATCTCATCCTCGACGAGACCGCCGAGGTGCACCCCCGGGCGGCCTACTCGAGCTCGAAATACGAGGCGGAGCAGCGCCTGCTGCCGATGGCCGACCAGCACTTCTGTCCCGTGGTGCTGCGCAAGGGCACCGTGTACGGCTGGTCGCCGCGCATGCGCTGCGACCTGGTGGTGAACACGTTCCTGAAGGACGCGTTGACGCGCGGCACGATCACCATCCACTACGGCGGCGAGATGTGGCGGCCGCTGGTCGACGTGCGCGACGCTGCGCGGGCGTACATGGCCTGCGTGGAGGCGGATGCCGAGAAGGTGCGCGGCCAGATCTTCAACGTCATCTTCCGCAACATGCGCATCTCCGAGCTCGCCCTGCGGGTCAAGGAGACGCTGGTCGAGAACAAGCTGCCGGTGGAGATCGCCCCCGCATACGGCTACACCGGCGTGCGCAACTACCGCGTCTCCGGCCGCAAGATCTCCCAGGTGCTCGATTTCCGCCCGGTGGTGACCATCGAGGAGTCGGTCGCCCACGCCCTGGGGAAGTTGCGCGGCCTGAGCCACGCGCAGCTGGAAGATCCGCGCTACTACAACATCCGCTGGCTCAAGCTGCTCGAGGAGGCCGAAACCGTGCTCGGGGCCCCGGGCGCGCTGTTCGGGATTCCCGGCAAGGTCGAGCGGGAGAGCACGACGGTGCGCTCCTTGCGCAGCGCCCCGTAGTCGTCACGCGCCTCGACCGTGGACGGTCGTCGACGGAGATCCTGCGCGACCCGGATCCGTCGAGGCGACTCCGCGGCAGGAGCGCGTAGCGTCCGACGAATGGAATGAGCGCGGCCCCCTCCGCGACGCGAACGCCGCCTGCGCTGAGAACGGGCGTGACGCCCGCGCGGCAGAGCGATCCGGGATCACCCGCGGCGCCGATCGGAGTTGCCGTGGCGACGGCATATGTTCCCGAGCTCGAGTCGCTGCGCGGGATCGCCATGCTGCTCGTGCTCGTGTTCCACCTCGACGCCCAGATCCGCGCGCCGTTTCTCGACCACGACAGTCGCATCGTTGCGCCGGCGCTGGCATTCGTACGCGCCGGGCACAGTGGCGTCGATCTGTTCTTCGTCTTGAGTGCATTTCTGCTCTCACTGCCGTTCCTGCGTCAGGCCGCTGGCGGCACGCGGGTGTCAGCGCGCCGGTACTTCGAGCGGCGCGCGCTGCGGATCCTGCCCCTGTACTATGTGGCCGTGGTCGCCGCGACGGTGCTCTCCGCCAACGTGCCCGGCGAACTCTGGCGCGGTCTCCCCTACCTGCTGTTCCTCAACGCCTTCCCCGGTGTCGCCACCCATTTGCCGCCGTACAGCAATGTGTGGTGGAGTCTGGCCACCGAAGCGCAGTTCTACCTCTTGCTCCCCTTGCTTCCCTTCGCACTCGCTTCGCGTCGGGGCCGCGTCTGGGGGGCAGCCGTGCTGGTCATCTGGGCGGGGGCGTACGCTGGGTTCCTCACCCGACGAGTGGGCGCTGAGACGATCCCTGGCGAAATCGCGCTGGGTCTTTCAGTGTTCGGTCGCGCGCCGGTGTTTCTCAGCGGCATCGCCGCTGCATGGCTCTATCTGCGGTACGGCAGTGCCGTCCGGGCTCGTCTCAGCGGCCTCGCGGCACTGCGCAATGGCGGGGCCGACGCAGTACTGCTCATCGTCGTCGTCGCGCAGGCATACCTGCTGCGCTGGGTGGCGCTCATCGGTCCGCAGGACGATATGAACCCGCCATATCACGCGTGGCACATCGTGACGGCACTGCTCTGGGCCACGTTGCTGCTGTTGCTGCTCGTGGCCCCGCTCCGGCTCAAGCCTTTCGTGTCGAACCCGGCGCTTAGCCGCCTCGGAGTGCTCTCGTACTCCATGTACGTCTGGCACGTACCGCTGTTCATGTTCGGCGTGGGGGTCTTGGCCCGGATTCGTCCTTTTCCCTTTGGATGGAACGCCGCAACCGCCGTGGTCGCCGCCGTGCTCTGTCTCCTCTGCACTGGACTGTCAGAGCTCACCTATCGGGTGATCGAGCGGCCCTTTCTCGTCAGGAAGCAGCGGCTTCAGGCGTGAGAGGGGGCCCGGCGGGTCGTGGCTTCGAGGCCGCGCCGGCGAGGAACGCCCGCACGGTGGGCTCGGCGAGCACAGCCTCTTCCAGGTGCTTCGCGATCACGCGTTGCCCGTCTTCGTTGGGATGGGTCGGATCGGACATCAAGGAAGGGTGGCCGAACAGGTCGATCGGGGGTTGGCCGCCGTCGTGGAAGACCTGCCGGAGCGTGTCGCCGCCCGGATATCCATCGAGGACGTCTTTCACTGGCGTTGCGCGGAGGTCGGACCAGTAGCTGTACTTGAATCGCTCGCCCGGCTGAGCGGGCACCAGTACGCTCCAGATGCCGTCCCCCGCTACCTGATCGCCGCTCGTCCCGTCGTCGTGCATGGGGATCATTTCCGGCGCTTGTAACCACCGCAGGAGCTTCAGGCCGACGTCGGAGCGACCAGGCGCGACAACACGAAACAGCATCTCGCCCGGCGCTGGCGTGGCAGGGGCGAGGTTGCGCTCAGCCGCGAGGGTGCGTGTGTGCTCTCCTCGCTCGGCGTTCAACACAGCCGGAAGATCCACGAACGCCACCTGTGCCTGGTTGGCGCCCGCGCGGAGGCTTTCTCGGGCGTCGGTGACGAAGAAGTCCGTGTTCAGCACCACGAGCGCGCTTCCCCGCGCGGCGAGCAGATCGCGTGCGGCGAGAATATTGTCGCGGATGCCCTCGAGCGACACGCGCTTGCCGAGCGCATTGGTGCCCGGCAACCGACCTTCCGGCACGCTGTGCTGCGCCAGGCGGTAGACATACAGTCCATCCAACCATTGTCGAGCGTAGAACAGGAAGGTTCCAGTCCAGGTCTGGCCGAATCGCATGAGGGCGTCGTCCTCAAACGGGCGCGGGGCGAATCGATCGTTGGTGCCGAAGGCGAACGTGACGAGGTCGGGCTCGTAGGTCAGCGCGGTGCGGCGCAGCAGCTCCAACCCCTGCCGGCTCGTATAGCCGGGCACGCCGAGATTGATGACCTCGAAGGCTCCCGGGAAGTCGGCTTCCAGACGCGCGGCCAGCAAGCGCGGATAGGTGTCCGACGCACCGACGTTCATGCCGAACGTCGATGAATCGCCGAGGCAGACGATCCGAAAGACGCCGGATGTCTTGTGCGCACCGAACGATGGCGTGCGAAAGCCGTGCCCCTCGGTCAGCACTTCATAATAGCGCTCGTCGCCTTCCGACACCGCGACCTTCGAATACATCCGTCGAAAGTGTGGTCGCATGGCGAACAGGAGCACCGGGTCTTCCTGGAACAACCGCTGCTCCACGGGGGCATCCCGTCCAGCATAGGTTTCGTCGAACCCCTCGATGGCCGTCGAAGGAAGGTTCACCCATCCCAGACGCGCGGCGAGCCGGGTCCCGGCTTCGAACGCGATGAACCAGGCGAGCGTGACGGTCGCGACGATCAGTACCCGCGGCGCGCGCCGGTTGCGGGTATCGGGTTCGGCATCAGGGCGTCTCATGTCGATCCGGCAAGCCCGTTCGGCATCGGCCCGATACCAGTCGAACGGCGCGCGGTGGTCGCTCGGACGCCGGCATCGTTCGTGTCGCGCCGCCGCGCCCCCAACAGTGCGACGCGCCGATTCGATTGGCGGACGCGCCTGATTCGAGTGACCATGCTCCCGATTGCCTCAGCGGCCGACATGTCATCCTGCAGGCTGTGCTGTCGATTGCCAAGTCCGCCCGAACGCGCCCCCGCCCAGCTGAGCCAGCGCGGCCCTGGCGCCTATCGGACGGGGGAAACTCCGGCGGACGATCTGCGTCACCTCGGCGTCGGTTCATCCGCCAGCAGCGGGCGCTGTCGCCGTCGGCGCTGCTGGAGGAGCGCCGCGGCGACCAACACCAGGGTCGAGCCGGACACGAGGGCACCAATCCAGACGCGGCGAGGGCGATAGCGGAACTCCACGGTGACCGGTCCCTTGGGGACCTCGACTAGGCGAAACGTGTGGTTGGCGAGGAGGATGGGCACTGGTTGCCCGTTGACGGTCGCCGACCACCCCGGGAAGTATTCGTCCGCCAGAAACACGAAGCCGCGCTCCGGCGCCGTGACCTCGAGCACCACGCGCTCGGGTTCGTCGATGACGAAGTCTGCGGCGGCGGTGAGCGCGTTCCCGGGGGCACCGAGGAACCCCGATGTGGGCGCCGCGTCGACGAGCGCCGTGACGCGAGGGTCGTCGAGTCGTGCCGCGAGGCGTTGGAGGCCGGTCTCGGGGTTCGCGACGACGCGGATCTGCGGCACGTAGTATGCCCGCGGCAGCGCGCTGGCGTTCTCGTAGATGCGAACCGTGTCGTCACCGTCGACCGGCGTCAGGGGCGCGCGCGCCCCGGCGTCGAGGCCGTTGTCGACGCTCTGATCGATCACCAAGTAGCGGGTCGCGGCGAGATCGACGAGCGGCCAGCGAACGCGCCGCGCGTCCCAGGGCCCGGCATAGTAGACTTGGTTGATGCTCTGGAGGACCTGCCCGCTGAGCAGCATCGTGACGTACTCCGCGTAGCGCTGCGTCATCTGCGTTTCGTAATCTGCGATGGCGCGGAGCGCGAACAGCGTCGCGGTCTTCTCCTGCAACCCGGGGGTCCGATTGAGCGGTAGGGCGAGGTGGACGCGGTCCTGCGGGGTCATCCGCGACCGTAGCCGATCGAACAGAGCGGCGTGCGTCCGGAGCGGCGTGTCGTCGGCGAGGAAGTGCTGTGCGGTCCACGCCGGGGACAGAACGGGCGCGAGTCCGACGGCGCCGACGACGAGCGCCAGCGCCACTGGCCGTGCGCGCGGCACCGCTGCAGCGAGCAGACCGCCTCCCAACACGGCACCGATCAATTCCCGGTCGATGACCCAGGGGACCCCCAGCCACATGTACAGAGCGAGCAGGCCAGCCGCGGCGACGGCCAGCGCCCATCGACGCCCGCTCGCGACCACGTCGATCGCCAGGCCGCTGAGCACCGCGGCGCAGAATCCAGTGACGAAGCGGAAGCGCAAGGGCCAGCGAAACAGGCTGGCGATGGGCAACGTGTAGTAGAGTCGTCCGAGCGGAGTGGCAACGCCAAAGGAGAGCACAAAAAAGAGGACGCCGGCGAACAGATAGAAGAGGGCGATGCGCCGCCGTGCAGGGTTCGCGAGGGCGACTGCCGCCAGGACCCCTTGCACGACGGTGAACGGGGCCTGTGTGGAGTGCATGTTCATTGATTTGGCGATGCCAGCCAGCGTGTCGTTGCCCTGCGGCGCGATCTCGTCCACGCTCAGTGACCCATGCCGCACCGATTCGGCGGTCAGCTCGAGGGAAGCGAGGAACTGCACGGCGGTCAGCAGCAGCATCACGACGAGCGCCACAACGACTCCGCCGAGCGCCCGCGCGCAGCGGGCCCGCTCGGCTCCATCGAGGGCGCTCCACAGCACCCGAAGCGCAATCAGCTGGCATGTGAAGAGAACGAACTGCGGATGACCCGGTAGCAGGCCGACAGCCAGCACCAGGCCGAGCAGCAGGGCCTCCGCGAGCCGTGGGGCCTTGATCAGGCGCTCGCAATACAGCATCGCCACCGGCATCCACATGTAGGGGGCCTGAATGGTCGGCATCCAGGTCGTCAGGTTGTACGCCGCGGTGCCCAGCATGAACGTCAGCGCACCGCCGACCGCGCCGACCGCGCTGCTCCCCAGCTCGCGGAGCAGACAGTAGGCACCGAGGCCGCCGATGACGAGGTTGGTGAACAGCAGTGCCCGCAAGGCGATCTGCGGCGACGCGACGAGGAAGAGGGCGTTGAAGGGGTACAGGAGCCCCGTTTCAGTGATGGCGAAAAACGGCTGGCCGCAGTTCTGAAAGGGGTTCCAGAGCAGGCCCCGACCGCCTGCTGCGAGACTGCGCAGGGCGTGGAGGATGTTGGGGTAGAAGTAGCCGTAGACGTCGAAGGCGAGCAGATTGGCCTTGCCCTCGCCGAGCCCGAACGCGATCACATACGCCGCCGCCGCTATGACGGAGGCCAACACCAGCCCCCGTCTCACGGCGCGGCCCCGGTCGAGTCCCGTGCGTCGACGGTCGGCGGGCTGATCGCCGGCTGACTCACTGACGGCACCGGGCTGCGGGGCGCCAGCCGGGCCGTGACCGAGCGTTCGCCCCAGTCGTTGGCGGTCGTCGCACGCTCACCGGTTGGGGAGGTCCTTCCGCACCACGTCGCGGACGACCGACTGCGGGCGGCGGTTGACCGTGAGGTACATGCGCCCCACGTACTCGCCGACCAGACCGATGGTCAGCAATTGGACGCCGGAGAAGACGAGCAGGGCGCACATGAAGGACCCCCAGCCCGGCGGCGTCCGGGTCACGAGGGTCTCCACAATCACCTCCAGCGTCGCGAGAAACCCCACGATGCTGAAGACGAGGCCGAGCACCGAGCTGACGCGCACGGGCACGACGGAGAAGTTGAGGAAGAGGTTGAGCCAGAGGCGCGCGAGCTTCCGCACGGTGTACGTGCTCCGTCCGACCCGTCGCTGCTCGTGCGCGACTTCCATGCACCCGACGTTTTGCGTCACCTGGAAGATCAACCCGTCCACGTACGGGTAGGGTCCCTCGTAATGGCGGATCTGCTCGACGACGAATGCGCTCATGCATCGGAAGCTCGACAAATAGAGACCCTTGGGCTTGTCGAGCAGCAGGTCGGCGCATTTGTTTGCCAACCAGCTCCCGAGGTTTCGCCACGGCGCGTGCTGTTTCTCGGCATAGTACGTGTACACGACGTCGTGGCCCCGCTCACGGGCATGGCGATACAGCTTTTCCACCTCCGAGGGGGGGTTCTGGCCGTCGTCGTCGATGGTGATGACCTGGGCGCCGTGTGCGAACCGCAGCCCGGCCATCACCGCGTTGTGCTCGCCGAAGTTGCGGGCCAGATCGACGAAGGTCACGGGGACCGACGCCGTGCGCACCAGCTCGCGACACACCCGCGCGGTATCGTCGCGGCTCCCGTCGTTCACCAACACGATGTCGTGACCGTCCTCGAGCTGGAGCGCCGCGAGATCGGCCACGAGCGGACCGATGGTGGTGGCGCTGTTGTAGCAGGGGATGACGACGGTGAGGCCCGGACGTTCAGCCATCCGCTCTCCGTGCGACCGCGAGTATCGACCCGCCGAATGGGAGCCGTGCGCCCACGCGCAGGAGTGCCCGCTCGCAGGCCAGCAGGGCGCCAAAGGCCGCCTCGATCGGGCGGGGATACAGGTGCACGTCGCTCTCGCGCTCGCTCGCCCTCGGCACCAAGCGCTGGAGAACCATGATTGGGAAGAGCAGCGTGTTCCAGTACGTGGCGTACACCAGCCGCAAGCCGGCGTGCTCGAGCAGCGCGCGGGTCCCTTTCACGGTGAAGCGCCGGGCGTTCTGCACGCGCTCGTCGTGATACGAGAGCAGCCAGGGGTAGGCTGGCAGGTTCAGGACGAGCACCCCGCCCGGGCGCAAGCAGCGTCGCGCCTCGCGCAGCGCGGCCGATGGCGCGATGTTCTCGTGGCACAGGACGTCGGCGCTCACCACGCAATCGATCGTCGCGTCGGCGAACGGGAGCCGATCGAAGAGCCCTCGGACGACCGGACGCCGGCTGCGGGCGGCCGTCACGGTGCACGCCGGTTGCCACGCGTCGAGTCCGACCAGCCGATAGTCGGCGTGGGCCGTGTCGAGCACGCGCAGCAGGCCCCCGGTCCCGCATCCGGCGTCGAGCAAACGCGCTGCCGGCGCATCGAGGAACCGCTCGATGAGCCCGAGGAGGTTGCGGTGTAGGGCCTTGTACCACCACATGCGGTCTTCGACCTCTGCCATCTTCTCGTACTCGCGGGCTTCCATCGCGTCGCCGTCGTCACGGCCCGCCGTCGTGCAGCAGTTGAGCGAGCACCTGGGCCGCGCGTTCGACGTCCTCCTCCGCCAAGTGCGGGTGCATGGGGAGGCTCAACACCTCTCGTGCGGCGGCCTCGGTGAGCGCGAGCCCGGCGGGGTCGAGGGCCAGGCGGTCGCGGTAGGCAGGCTGTTGATGCACCGCCACGGGGTAGTGGACGAGGGTGAGGATCCCCTCCCGCTGCAACGCGGCGCGAAGGGTGTCGCGGGCGGCACTGCGCACGACGTACTGGTGCCACACATGGGTGGCACCGGCGCGCACCTCCGGCAGGCCGAGTCCCGTCGCGGCCAGCCGGAGCTGGTAGCGCTCGGCGTGTCGGCGGCGGCGTGCGTTCTCGTCTTCGAGGTAGCGCAGCTTGACTCGGAGAACCGCGGCTTGGAGCTCGTCGAGGCGGCTGTTCATCCCGGGGATCTCGCTGACGTAGCGCTCGCGCCATCCGTATTCGCGCAGTCGCCGCACGCGTTCGGCGAACGAGGGATCCGCGCTCACCACGGCGCCGCCGTCGCCCAGCGCGCCGAGGTTCTTGGTGGGGTAGAAACTGTACGCCGCGGCATCGCCGAAGCTGCCCACCGACCGGCCGTCGAGGCGAGCACCGTGCGCCTGCGCGCAGTCCTCGATCACCAGCAGCTGGTGACGGCGGGCGACATCGAGGATCGCCGGCATGTCCGCGGCCTGTCCGTAGAGGTGCACGGGGATGACGGCGCCACGCTGTCCAGGCCGCGCGTAGCGGCGGACCGCGCCCTCGAGGCGCGCAGGGTCCATCGTGAAGGTGCGCGGGTCGATCTCCACCAGCACCGGGGAGGCTCCGGCCAGCTCGACGGCCGCCACGGTCGCGACCGCGGTGTGGCTGACGGTGAAGACCAGGTCGCCCGGGCCGATTCCCACGGCGCGCAGCGCCAGCACCAGCGCATCCGTCCCGCTGGCGACACCGACGGCTGTCCCCTCGCCCGCGGCGTGCGCGAATTCCTTCTCGAAGGCCGCCACCGCGCTGCCGAGGATGTAGCTGCCGCCCTCCAGAGCGTCGCGGAGCGCGGCCTCGATCTCGCGGCGGTGGGCGAGAAAACACGCCCTCGGGTCGGCTGGCAGCAGCGGGTCTTGCGGCACGAGCAGATTCCGTCAGAGGTAGTGACGCAGGTGTTCCCGGTAGAACGCGAGCGTCCGGACGAGCGCGTCCCGCAACGGCACGCGCGGCTGCCACCCGAGCACGCCGCGGATCAGGCTCGCATCGGCGTAGTAGTCGCCGATGTCGATGCGCCGCCGCTCGTCGGGGAACGGGTGGATGGCGACGCTGCCGGCCCCGTTGACCTCGACCAGTAACGCGGCCAGATCCTTGAGCGAGACCACCGGCTCGCCTGCGAGGTTGAACACCCGGCCGTTGGCGTCGTCCGACACGGCGGCGAGCAGCAGCGCGTCCACGGCGTCGTCGACGTAGGTGAAGTCGCGCAACTGATCGCCGCCCCAGACCTCGATGTCGCGGCCTTCGAGCAGATTGCGGACCCACACGCCGACGAAGGTCTGCCGGGCGTCCTTTATCCGCATGCGGGGCCCGATGGTGTTGGTCAGACGCAACGCGGCGGCACGCAGCCCGTACACGTTATTATACAAAATATGATACCACTCGCCGGCCATCTTGTTGATGCCGTTCACGTCGACCGGCCGCAGCAGGTGCTGCTCGTCGACGGGTAGATACTCCGGGCGGCCGTAGATCTGCCGCGTACTGGTGAACACGATCTTCACGCGGGGGTTGACGCGGCGACAGACCTCGAGGATCGACAGTTGCGCGCGGCAGTTGATCTCCAGGTCGGTGAACGGATCGTCCATCGAATCGAGATGGCTTGTCTGTCCCGCGAGGTTGAACAGGTAGTCGCGGTCGCGGACGAGGTAGGCGAGGCTGTGCTCGTCGCGCACGTCCGACACGTTGACCGTGACCTGTCCCTCGATCCCGGCAATGTTGAACAGGTTCCCTCCGTACTCGGGCACGAGGCTGTCAACGAGCAGGACCTCGGCGCCGAGCTGGACCAGACGGCGAGCTAAGTTGGACCCGATGAAGCCGAGCCCGCCGGTAACCAGCACGCGCTTCCCCCGAAGGGTATCGAACGGATCGCCGGTCACCGAGGTCCCGTGCGGGCAGCGGGTCTCGCTTCGCCGCCGTTCTCGCGGGGGTGGTGAGCGGGACACTCGCCCGCTGGCGCCCGCCGGCCGGCCGCAGAGACCTCTCCGGTGTCAGATGAGCGAGCGCGGCGCATGGGCGAGGCGATGTTTACGTAAGGCAGCGGCACAACGTCAATCGTCCCTGCTACGGCGCCGCCGGTCGCGAGGCGGCAAACGGCGTCAGGGCTGATAGCCGAGAGCGCGCAGTTTCTCCTTCGTGGCGTCATCGATGGGCTGCCTGCTGGCTGTTGCGGCCCTGTCCTTGGTGGCCGACTCGATCTGAGCGAGGCGGCTGAGGAGCTGGGCGGCCCGCGCCGCTGGCTCAGGCCCTTCCAACGGTGTCATCTCGCCGGGATCGGTGTGCAGGTCGTACAGCGTGGACGTTCCATCGGCCGCCTCCAGCAACTTCTGTGTGCCGTCGACGATCGTGCGCGTGTGCCGTCGCACGTCGAATCCCGGATGACGGGGTTCCAGCTCGCTGATGACCTCATCGACGTCCTTGCTGCCGAAGTACCGCGCCCACAGGCGGTCTGCGACGGACGGGGTGTGCATCAAGGATGTCAGAGAGCGCCCTTCGAACGTCGGCGCCGCGGGGAGCCCGGCGAGCTCGAGCAGGGTCGGCGCCAGATCGAGCAGCGACACGTTCTCGGTCACGGTGCGCCCTCCGCTGACTCCAGGTGCGATGACGATCAGCGGGATGCGAATGCTGGGGTTGTACAACGTGGCCCCGTGCAGAAACACGCCGTGCTCGCCGAACTCCTCGCCGTGATCGGCGGTGATGACGATGATGGCGTGGTCGAGGAAGCCCGCCTGCTCGAGCTCGGCAAACAGGAGACGGATCTCGGCGTCGACGGCGGCCACCTCGCCATCGTACAGCGATTCGAGCAGCGAGGTCTCGGAGGGGCTCAGGTCCTTCACGAACGCCTCCGTCATGAGCTTGGCGCTGGCGGTGTGCTCGTCTGCGCCCGCCTTCAGCTCGAACCGTGCGCGGTAGGGCTCGGGGGGTGCATACGGCGCGTGCGGTTCCATGTACTGCAGGTAGAGCAGGGCCGACCGCTTCGGCGACGCCGCCAAGGTGCTCTTGGCCCACGCCACACCATCACGGCGCAGGACGTCGCCGCGCGGCTTCCCTCCCAGGTTGGGATCGAGATAGGCCTGCCAGTCGGCGAACCCCTGTGCGTAGCCGAGATTGCGGGCGATGCGGAAGTTGGCCGAGAAGCCGCCGGCGACATACCCGCCCTCGACCAGCTGTTCGGCAAGCGTCACCTCTCCGTCGCCGAGCACCGCTTCGAAGTTCACCACGCCGTGCTGCGAGGGGTAGCGCGACGTAAACAGCGAGGCGACCGACGGGCAGGTCCACGAGCTCGGTGCGTAGGCGTTGGCGAACACCACGCCGCGCTGTGCGAGCGAGTCGAGGAAGGGCGTCAGGCCGCGCTGGTTCCCGTACGCCCCAAGCCGATCCGCGCGCAGCGTATCGACGAGGACCAACACGATGTTCGGAGCGTCCGCGCGCGCCGCGGTCAGCGGCCAGACAATGGTCGAATACAACAGGAGCAGTACGACGCAGTGACGCATTCTCTGGTGTGCCTCGGAGTGGCGCCGATGGTAGCAGGACGGTGCGGTAGTTCATCCTACGCTGCCAGGCGCACGGATGGGGTGCAAGCATCAATCAGACGTCGGGCCGGCGAAGGTTCGGGCTGCGCGGGCTGCGGTCTGGTGTGCCGGCTCGGGCCGGCCACTGGCCGCGCTAGGGCGCGGCCTCGGCGGGTCGGGTGTCCTCCTCCTGCCAGCGGTTCCATACGGCCGCGGCGCGTTGGTTATCGGGGAAGCTCTGCATCGTCTGCCGTAACATGACGGCGGCACCCATCCGGTCGCCGGCATGCCGCTTCATCTGGGCCAGGTCGATGCGCCAGTCGACCATGTCGGGCCGGTAGGTCACCGCCTCCTGCATGTCGGTGGCGGCCGTCTGCCAATCCTCGCGTTGTGCAGCGATTCGGCTGAGCAGCATGTACGCCATCGGGCGGATCGCCAGGTACTGCCCGCCGAGCTCGATCGCCCGCTGCAGCTCCTTTTCCGCGCGCTCGAACTCCTGGCGCGCGAACAACACCGCGCCGAGGTTGTATTGAATGAAGGCGCCAATGCGCGGGAACGCCTGGATCGACTGCTGGCGTTCATAGAGGGCCTTGGCGGTCAACAGCGTCTCGTAGGCGCGCTGCTGATCGCCGGCGTTCAGGTACGTCGCGGCGAGGTTGAGGCGCACGCGCGGGTTGCCGGGGGCCTTGGCCACGCCGTCTTCGTGCAGGGCGATGGCATCGCCCCACAGCACCGCCCGCTGGTACGTGAGGCCGCCGGATGCCACCAGCGGCACGACCACCAGGGCCGCGTAGGTCCACGCCGGCTGGGCCCGCCACGTGGCGGGCAGGCGCTGCACGAGATCCCACAGCCAGGCGGCGGCCAGCAGCATCAGGCCGGCGAGGGGCAGATACATGCGCCGTTCGACCACCAGGTCGGCGATCGGCAACACAGACGACGTCGGCGCGAGCAGGAGGAGCGTCCACCCCACCGTGAAGGTGACGAGCGGCTGCGTCGGTGCCAGGCGGACGGCCGCGACCACCAGCGCGACCAGCAGGGCGAAGGGCAGCACGACGCCGAGTGCCAGCGGGGTGCGCGCCAGCGGCCAGTCGTAGTCGAACGTGAGGCCGACCGGTAGAATCGCCAGGCGCAGATAGTGCACGATGGCGCCGAACTGCGTCATCAAGTATTCCCAGCGGGTGAAACGATCGAAGCTGAAGCCGGCGGTCGACCCGTAGTCGCCCATCGGCGACGGGCTCACGTAGGCGCGCACCAGGAGGAAGG
>Ga0335069_10006015_pt1 | contig 17732 bp, 15 predicted proteins | sample Lox_Sample_11_FD_206714 | JGI IMG/M metagenome (GOLD analysis project Ga0335069, IMG submission 206714) | Soil microbial communities from Loxahatchee National Wildlife Refuge, Florida, United States - Lox_Sample_1.1 | ecosystem: Environmental > Terrestrial > Soil > Wetlands | place: USA... | reverse complement strand
GCTGCTGACTGGCGAGTTCGCTTACGTCTACGCCAAGGCAGCTCCGGAAGGCGGCTTCGGTTCGGTGAAGGAGCAGATCCCCGTCCTGCTCGTCATGAGCGGCATCGTCGCGACGTTCGTGACCTCGGGGCTCCACGGCCTCAATCAAACCGCACGATGCCGCGACGCGCGAAAGGTCGAGGCGCTCTGCCCTCAGGTCCCGATCCAGCGGCCGCCGGCCATCGCTCCGGTGCCGGACCCGGATCCGCCGGCGCCGTTCCGGCCGACCTTGCCGGACGGCTCGCCTCCATCCGAGGGAGCCCGGCCGCCCGAGGACTGATGCGCTCTGCCGAGCCGGCGCGCGCCCCCACCGGCGCGGTGCACCGAGTCGGTGGCCGCACGCGTCGTCGGCGCGCTCACCGGGCCTGGGACGGACAACCAGGCGGGCACTCGGAGAGCGAAGCGCCACGGCCGGGTCGGCGCGCGAGGCGGTGGAGCCCTTTCAGGCCTCCGCGACCCGGCGGATCGCGGCCAGCAGCGCCTCGAGGTCCGACTCGGTGGTCAGCGGATTGATCAGCGTCACCCGGAGGTGCAGCTGGCCGCGGAGCCGGGTCTGCACGAGGTAGAAGCTGCCCTCGGCGAGGAGGCGGTGACGCACCCGCTCCTGGTGCGCGTCCAGGTCCTGGAAGTCCTCGGGCACGTGCCGGAAGCAGACGATGTTGCAGTCCGGCTCGACGGCGAGCTCGAAGTCGTCGGCGTCGTCCACCATCGCCGCGAAGGTGCGTCCGAGGTCGAACATCCGGGTGACGTACTCGGAGAACATCCGCGTGCCGTGGAGGGTGAGCGCCCCCCACAGCTCCAGGCCCATCATCCGCTTGGTGCACTCCAGCGTGCGGTGTGCCGGGTTCCACCACTCGCCCTGGCCATGCTGGCGAAGCAGATAGTCGGCCCGCTGGGAGAACGCCTCGTACGAGCGCCGCCCGTCGCGGAAGAGCACCGCGGTGAGGAGCGCCGGGAGCAGCATCATCTTGTGGGCGTCCCAGACGAGCGAGTCCACGTGCCCGATGCCCGCGGCGAGGTGCGCGTACCTCGGAGAGAGCACCGCCGCGGCGCCGTGGGCGCCATCGACGTGGAACCACAGCCCACGCTCGCGGCAGAACTCCCCGACCGGCTCGAGCGGATCGAAGGCGCCGGTCGACGTCGAGCCTGCGCTGGCGACCACCGCGAACACCTCGCGTCCCGAGCGTTCCGCCGCGGCGAACGCCTCGGGCAGCGCCTCGGGGCGAAGCTTGAATCGCTCGTCGACCGGGATGGAGACGATGCCCGCCTTGCCGAGGCCGAGGATCTGCGCGGCGCGCTTCACGCAGTAGTGGGTCTCGTCCGGCACGAGGATGGCGAGCGGCTTGGCTCCGGCGAGCCCCTCGTCCCACACGTCACGACCGGTGACGGCCTGGCGCGCGGCGAGCAGCGCGGTCAGGTTGCCGACCGACCCGCCCGAGGTCAGCACGCCGTCCGCCTCCGGGGGGAATCCGGCCTGCTGTGCCATCCAGGCCAGCGCCCGTCGCTCGAGCGGCACCGAGACCGGCCCCATCTCGTACACGGCGGTTCCGTTGTTGAGGAGGGCAGAGGCGAGGTGGAGCAGCGCCGCGGAGGGCAGGGGGGCGGTGACCTGGTGCCCGACGTAGCGCGGGTGGTGGAGGTGGTTGGACCCGGCGAGCACGCGGATCATCAGCTCGCCGAGCGAGGTGGCGGGTTGCTCCGGAGGCGTCGTGGGCCACCGGGCGAGGTTGGTCTCCGGGTCGGCCCAGGGAAGGACGGGGCCCTCGCCCGCGGTCACGGCGCCCAGGTAATCGGCGAGCTGGTCGACCAGGGAGTGGCCCTCGCGGCGGAAGCGCTCGGGGTCGTAGGCGGAGCGGAGTGTCTCGGGAAGAGCGTCCATCGCCCGGAGCGTGCCCGAGACGACGGACCGGCGCCCAGGAGAAAGCTCCGGTGCCGGGGCCCTGACTCCGCGAGCGGCACGGTGCTAGAGCATCGGGCGTGCCGCCCTATCGACTGCACATCTTCACCTGCACCAACCGCCGTCCCGACGGCGATCCGAAGGGGTCGTGCGCGGAGAAGGGCAGCGAGGCGGTGCACGCCCGCTTCAAGGAGCAGGTGGCAAAGCTCGGGTTGAAAGGGGAGGTCCGGGCCAACCAGGCCGGTTGCATGGACGCCTGCGCCTTCGGGGTGACGGTGGTCGTCTACCCCGAGGGGGTCTGGTACGGCCGGGTCAAGGTCGAAGACGTGGACGAGATCGTCCAGTCCCACATCATCGGGGGCCGGCCGGTGGAACGCCTCCGTCTCAAGGGCCACTTCGAATCGCCCAAGGTGAAGCGCGCCGAGCCGGGCGAGGGCTGAGTTTCAATGGATGGTGCGCCCGTGCGCGCTCCGGGCCGAGAGCCCAGCGGGCAAGACTCGGTCTGTCATGTCGGACCGCAGATTCGTCGTCGTCCTGATCTCCGGGCTCGTTGTCTCTGGCCGTGCCGCGACGTTCTCGGGGTCGCCGAAGGTCGAGGGGGGAGTCGCAGGCTGCAAGGCCAAGTGCTCAGCCTGGGGGATGGAGCGGGTGGGAATGCGACGAGGGGCTCAGCGTGGCTCGATCCGGAGCCGCCCCTTTGAATCGCTGAGCGTCTTGGCGAGCAGCGCGACGCAGGCGTGAATCGCCGTGAGGTTCGGAGTCGGCACGCCGGTGATGCGCCCGAGCTCGAGCACCGAGCCGACCAGCGCATCCAGCTCCAGCGGCCGGCCGGTCTCCACGTCCTGGAGCATCGAGGTCTTGTGCTTTCCCACCGCCTCGGCGCCGGCGATGCGCTTCTCCAGCGTGACCGGGAAGCGGACACCCAGCTTCTCGCCGATCTCCTGTGCCTCGCGCATCATCCGTTCGGCGAGCGCGCGGGTCGGCGGGAACTGACAGATGTCCACCAGCGTGGCGTGGGTCAGCGCGCTGATCGGGTTGAAGGTGCAGTTACCCCAGAGCTTCACCCAGATCTCGGAGCGCAGGTCCGTGGAAACCCGCACCTTGAAGCCCGCGTCCCGCAGCAGCTTCGCCGTGCTGCGGAGCCGCTCGCTGTCCGAGTTGTCCACCTCGCCCAGCGAGAGCCGGTCACCCTCCACCTGCCGGATGACCCCGGGGGAGACGATGTCCGCCGCGGGGTAGACGATCGACCCGAGCACCCGGTCCACGTCGATGTTCCTGGCGATGACCCCGCCCGGGTCCACCGACTCGAGCACCGTGCCCTGGTACGGCCCGCCGGTCTTGAAGAAGTACCACCAGGGGATCCCGTTCTGCGCGGTGACCACGGTCGTCGTGGGTCCGCACAGCCCGCGGATGTCCGCCGCCACGCCGGCGACCTGGTGGGCCTTGAGCCCGATGATGACCAGGTCCTGAACGCCGAGCTCGGCCATTCTGTCGGTCGCGCGCACCGGGAACGTCCGCTCGGTGCCGTCCGCCTGGAGCGTCAGCCCGCGCTCACGGATCGCCGCGAGGTGTGGGCCGCGGACCACCACGCTGACCTCGTGCCCGAGCGCGGCCAGCTTCGCCGCCAGCAGCCCGCCGATCGCCCCGGCGCCGACGACGCAGATCTTCACCTCACGCCCCGAGGCCCAGCTTCTGGGCCAGGCCGATGCGCTGGAGCTTGCCGGTGGCGCCCTTGGGGATCTCCGTCAGGACCACCACCTTTCGCGGCACCTTGAAGTCCGCCAGCCGCCCCGAGCAGAAGTCGCGCAGCTCGCGCTCGGTGACGGTCGCCCCCTCCCGCAGCACCACCGCCGCCGCCACCTCCTCGCCCAGCTTGTCGTGTGGCATGGCGAAGGTCAGGGCCTGCGCCACCGCCGGGTGCGAGGACAGGACGTCGTCGACCTCCAGCGGGGAGATCTTCTCCCCGCCCCGGTTGATCAACTCCTTGAGGCGCCCGGTCAAGCGCAGGTAGCCCTCCTCGTCGAGGAGGCCCTGGTCACCGGTCCGGAACCAGCCGTGGGTGAAGGCCTTGCCGTTCGCTTCCGGGTTCGCCTCGTAGCCGGGCGTCACGTTCGGTCCACGGATGCAGACCTCGCCGATCTCCCCCTGCCGGAGCTGGTTCCCCTTCTCGTCGAGGATCGCCACCTCGGGCCCCGCCGCCACGCCGACCGAGCCGGGCTTGCGCGCCCGCGGGGGCAAGGGGTTGGAGGCCATCTGGTGCGAGGCCTCGGTCATCCCGTAGCTCTCGATGACCGGCACGCCGAACACCTTCTCCATCTCCAGCATCACCGGCGTCGGGAGCGGGGCCGAGGACGAGCGGATGAGGCGCAGCCGGCTCCGGGCGATGATCTCCTTGTTCCGGTCGGCCCGGGCGAGGATCGCCTGGTGCATCGTCGGCACGGCCGTGTACCAGGTGGGCCGCACCTCATCGAGCCAGGCGAAGAACTTGAGCGCGTTGAAGCCCGGCGTGCAGGAGACCGATCCACCGGCCGCGAGCGAGGACAGCGTCGCCGCGATGAGGCCGTGGATGTGGAACAGCGGCATGATGTTCAGGCAGACGTCGTCCCGGGTCAGGGCGATCGCCCGGCCGATGTGCTCGGCGCTGGCCAGGAGGTTCCGCTGGAGCAGCGGGACCAGCTTCGGCCGCGACGTCGTCCCGGAGGTGTGAAGGAGCAGCGCCGTGTCGTCCTTCTCGCCCATCCCGCCGCGCCCGGGCTCACCCGGCGCCGCGCCGGAGGAGGAGAGGGTGAACCAGCCCGCGCCCCGGGAGCGGTCCGCGGTCAGCTCGAGCACCGGGATGGACATCTTCCTCGCCGTGGCCCGGGCCGGAGAGTCCACCCCCGCCTCGAGCACCAGCGCCTTGGCCTTCAGGTCGCCGAGGTAGAACTCCAGCTCCTCGGCGCGGTAGGCCGGGTTCAGCGGCGCCGTCGCCGCGCCCGCCCCCACCGAGAGGAACGAGCTGGCCATCTCCGGCCCGTTGGGGAGCACGATGGCCACCCGGTCTCCGCGTCCGATGCCGTGCGCGTTCAGCGTCTCGACGGTCTGGCGGGCCAGCGCCTGCAGGTCCCGGTAGGTGAGGGACTTCACGCCCTCCGGGGCGCCGATGGCCGGCGCGTCGGCAGGTCCTGCCTCGAGGAGTGCAACGATCGATGCGTGTGGCATGACGCCCCGGAGTCTAGACGCGGCTGATGCCGAGCGCGTCGGGGATCAGCTCCTCGGTCATCTTCCGGTGACGCATCGGCTTGAGCACGAAGAGCGCCAGCGCCGCGGCGAGAAAGTTCAGCACCGCGGAGACGATGAAGACCGACGACCAGCCCGAGCGCTGGGCGATGACGCTCCCCACCGGAACCAGCAGCGACGCGGTGCCCTTCGCCGTGTAGAGCATCCCGTAGATGGTGGTGCAGTACTTCCGACCGAAGATGTCGGCGGTGGTGGCGGGGAACAAGCTGTAGATCTCGCCCCAGGCGAAGAAGACCAGACCGGTGAGGACGACGAAGGCGACCGGGTTCGCCGCGAACTTGAGCAGGAGCAGAATGCCCAGCCCCTCGAGGATGAACGCCCCGAACATGGTGTTCTCGCGCCCGAGATGGTCCGACACCCAGCCGAAGAAGGGCCGGGTGATGCCGTTCATGATCCGGTCGATGGTCAGGGCAAAGGTCAGCGCGGGGAGGGTGATCCCGATCAACGAGACCGGAATGGTCGCGACCTTGTAGTCCTTGGCGATCGGCGCGAGCTGGGCGACGGCCATCAGGCCGCCGGTCGCGACCATCACGAACATCACGTACATCACCCAGAACATCGGGGTCTTCAGCGAGTCCGGTGGGGAGTAGTCGCGCGCGGTCTGCTTGTTCTTCAGCGTGACGGTGATCGGCGGGACCTCGCCCGCGCGGGGCGCCCGGAGGAACAGCGCGCAGAGCATCACCACCGCGCCCTGGAGAATGCCGAAGCGAAGGAAGGCCGTCTGGTAGCCGGAGCTCTGGATGAGGTTGGCGATGGGCACCACCGTGAGGGCCGATCCCATGCCGAAGCCCGCCGCGGTCAGCCCCGCCGCCAGCCCACGCTTGTCGGTGAACCACTTGAGCGAGTTCCCCACCGCAGTGCCGTAGACCGCGCCGGCGCCGGTGCCGCCGATGATCGCCGCGGTGTAGAGACCGGGCAGGGTGGTGACCATCGAGTTCATCACCCAGGCGATGCCCACCAGGAGCCCCCCGACCAGCACCACGATCCGCGGGCCGAACCGGTCGATGAGATACCCCTCCACCGGCACCAGCCAGGTCTCGGTCAGCACGAACAGGGTGAAGGCCACCTGGATGGCCGGCTTCCCCCAGCGGAACGTCTGGTCGATCGGCCCGACGAACAGCGTCCACCCGTACTGGAGGTTGGCGATCATCACCATGCTGAGGACGCCAAAGACCAGCTGGCCCCACCGGCTGCTCGGTGGGTGCACTGCCTGACTCTGTGCGGCGGACGGTTCGGCCACGAGCAACCTCCCTCGCGCGACCTGCAAGTGAATCGCGATGATCTAGGACCTCGGGTGATTTCGATCCAGCACCGTGTTTCGTCGACTGCCGGCGAATTCGCCCGATCAGCCTGGTGGACACTCGACCATTCTCCGCGTTGCTCCCATCGCGACCCAAAGCCGCTTCCTCCGGCCCAAGTGGCCGAGACCACAGCTGAATCTTGACTCGTTTCCCGGCGTCCCCGAGAGTCTCCAGCCGCCCGAGGGCTGGGTGGCACTCTCGATTTTCCATCTTCCGGAGGAGACGACAGGTGAACGGACACGACGACGAGACCATGCGCTTCAACCGCCGGCGGGCGCTCCAGATCCTCGGAGCGGGGCTCGGCGCAGCGAGTGGCGTGCTCGCGTTGGCCAGCACGGATGTGCATGCCGAGGCTGCCCTCAACTGCAAGAACAAGATCCCGGTCGATCCGGCCGCGGTCCAGATCCGGCGCAATCTCCAGTATGCGGAGAAGTCGACCCAGCCCGGGAAGAAATGCTCCACCTGTGCCCAGTACGAGGCGGGCAAGTACAAGGAGTGCGGCGGCTGCAAGCTCTTCGCGGGCGCGGTCAACCCCGAGGGAAGCTGTCTGAGCTGGGCGGCGAAGAGACCCTGAGGCCCGCCGAAGACCAGAGCCCGGTCACCTCGCGTGAGGTGCCGGGCTCAGGTGCCTCGTTCTGCTTGGTGCCCGCGCTTCGCTTACCGGCGCCGGTCGCCGAAGAGCCGGAGCAGCGCCAGAAACAGGTTGATGAAGTCCAGGTACAGGTTCAGCGCGCCCACGATGGTGAGCGAGGTTAGGCCCGCGCCCGCAAACTGCGCCCCGAGCATCCGGAGCTTCTGGGTGTCGTACGCGGTCAGGCCGGCGAAGACGACCACCGTCGCGCAGGACAGGGCGAAGCTGAACGCCGGGCTGCTCCACCAGAACTGGACGATGCTGGCGATCACCACCCCGATCAGCCCCATGAAGAGGAAGGTTCCCCAGGCGCTCAGGTCGCGCTTGGTGACCGTTCCGTAGAGGCTCAGGGCCGCGAACGAGCCGGCGGTCACCAGGAATGCCGTCCCGATCGACCCCACCGAATAGACGAAGAAGATGCCGCTCAGGGTCAGGCCGGTGAGGCCGGCGTAGACCATGAACAGCAGCGCTGCCACCGGCCCGCTGATCCGCTGGGCCAAGAACGACAGCGCCAGCACGACCAGGAACTGCACCATGACCAGCGGCCACACATTGCGGGCCACGGTCATCGCCAGCTGGATGTTGCTCGCCGTGTACAGCGCCACGCCCGCGGTCACCGCCAGACCCAGCGTCATCCAGCGGTAGACCCCGGCCATGAAGCCCGCCGCGGTCGTGCCGGTGAGCTCGCTCGCCCGGCCAGAGCCGCCCGTCTCGCCGAGGTCGCGGCCGTCGCGCGCCGCCCTGCGTGCATCGAATTCCCAGGCCATCGTGTCCTTCTCCTTGGAGGGGCCACCGCCCCTGATTTCAAGTCTCATAACGCAGCGCGGGTCGGTGGCCAGCGCGGACGAACACCCGGGAAGGGGTCAGGATTCCGCCCGGAGTGCACTCCGGACCCGCGCCCAGACGCTCTCCTCGACCAGCGGAAGGACCCCGCCGCCTCCCTGGATGTTGACGATGCGAGAGGCCGAGGCCCGCACCACGCCGCCCCACGCCGGCTCGGGGTCCAGGCCCACCGAGGCGAAGGCCGAATAGTCGACGAAGACCTCCGCCTCCACCGGACCCGCCGGGGTGGCGAGGAGGTGTCTCTCGCGCGGGATGTCGACCACCTCCTGGACGACGAAGCCGCCGCCGCGGGTGTCCTTCGCCGCTCGCCGGACCAGCTCCGCCCAGGAGAGGCGCTCGCCGAACGCCATCTCGGAGCGGGTCGCGAAGCCGGGCTCGTCGGATGCCGGACCGATGAACACCGCCTTGCCGCCGTAGTCCCACGCCCGCTTGAGGACGAAGGACTCGGGATGCGCGGCGACATGGGCGACGAGGTCGGTCACCACCTCCCCGGTGGGACCGCGGGCCGAGCCCGGCGCGAGCGCGCGCGTCCAGGGCACCGCCCGGCGAATGGCCTCGAGCGCGTCGGGACCGAGCCCGGCCGCGCTGGCCAGGGCCGGGTCCTCCAGGGCACGCGAGAGCAGCGCGAAGTTGCTCTTGGCCTCGACGTGCGCGGCCGGGCGGTTGAACAGCAGCGAGCCCCGGGCCGTCTCGCCGGCGAAGAACGCCTCCAGGAACGGGCTCGGCGTCTCGCTCAGACGGTGGACGAAGAGGTGGCGGTAGACGAGGTCGAAGGCCTTCCCCTGTGCGGTGAAGCGCTCGTCGCCGCTGGCCTCCTCGGGGTAGACCCGGTGGGTCTCGGTGCCCAGCTCGCCGAAGCGCTTCACCAGATGGTCCACCTCCGAGAGCTGGCTGTCCGCGCGGCGGCAGAGCACCGCGATGCGCTCCGGGGGACGGCCACGCTCCTGTACCGACGCCGTGAGCAGCGCCCGGTAGAGCGCCTCGACGTTGCTGCCGTTGTCCCGCTCCAGCCGCCGCACCGCGGCCTCATCCAGCCCAGCGGCACGCCCCACGACGTGGAGAAAGGCGCCCGCGGCCAGGTCCGAGTAACCGGGCATCGCCGGGATGGTGGCGTTCAGCTCGAGCGCGGCGGGATGGTCCGAGACCAGGAAGTCGACGCGGGCGATGGCCAGCCGCCGCGTGCCCGGCGCGGAGCGCTCGACCACCCGTCGCTCCAGCGGCGAGAGGGCGCCGAGCAGCAGCTCGCGCGAGGGGCCCTGCACCGTGGCCTGCGCCATCTGGAATCCGGCACGGGCGAGCGTGCTGGCGAGCGTGCGGCGCTCGGCGATGACCCGGCCCGGGAGCACCACCGGTGTCGCGCCAGGGGTGATGGCCTTCTGCGTCCCGTCGGGAGCCGTGGTGACCAGGCCACGGGAGAACGCCTCCCGGGCGAGCGCCGCTGCGTAGGCGCCGGCGAGCGGGCGGAGGTCCTGGAAAGGATCGGGCACGGGGGATAAACGACGACCCGCAGTCCTACGACGGCCTGCGCCCCGGCGCCAGGCAGGAGACGAGCCTATGGGGATGGTGACCGGCGGGCAGCTCGTGGCGCGGATGCTCAAGGAGGAGCGGGTCCGGCACGTCTTCACCCTCTCGGGCCTCCACGTCGCTCCCATCTACGCGGGCCTGGTGGAGGAGGGCATCGAGGTCGTGGACACCCGGCACGAGCAGGCCGCGGCCCACGCCGCGGACGCCTACGCCCGCATCACCCGCGGGGTCGGTGTGGCGGTGGTCACCGCCGGCCCGGGTGTCACCGACGCGCTGACCGGAGTGGCCAACGCCAACGCGGCCAACTCGCCCCTCATCCTCCTCGGCGGTGCGGCGCCACTCTTCAACCAGAGCCGCGGGAGTCTCCAAGAGATGGAGCAGGTGGACCTCTTCCACCGCATCTCCAAGTGGTCCGACCGGGTGCCATTGCCGGACCTGGTCCCGCTCTACATGGCGAAGGCGTTCCGGGTGGCCCTGAGCGGGCGGCCGGGGCCGGTGTTCCTCGAGCTCGCCTGGGACGTGCTGTGCAACGGCGTCGACCAGGAGGCGCTGCAGATCCCCCGGCTCTACCGGACGCGCGCCCGGGTGTACCCGGACCCCATCGCGGTGGACGAGGCGCTGGCGCTGCTCGCCGCCGCCGAGCGCCCGGCGGTGATCGCCGGCTCGAGCGTCTACTGGGACGACGCCGCCGACGCGCTGCGGGCCTTCGTCGAGCGCGCGCAGATCCCCACCTACCTCAACGGCGCGGGGCGGGGCTGCCTCCCGCCCGACCACCCGATGTTCTTCCAGCACACCCGGAAAGAGGCGCTCACCGGGGCGGACGTGGTGTTCGTGGTCGGCACGCCCTTCGACTTCCGGCTCAACTACGGGGCCGAGCCCACCTTCAGCGCCGCCTCGAAGATCGTCCAGGTGGACATCGACCCGACCGAGGTGGGCCGGAACCGCGCGGTGGACGTGGGCATCGTCGCCGACAGCCGCTCGGCGCTCTCGGCCTTCGCTGACGGGGCGAAGAAGGCCACCCGCACCGCGTACGTCCAGCAGCTCCGGGCCGCAGAGCAGAAGAAACTCGCGGCGCTGGAGGAGTGGACGCGGAGCGACGCCGTGCCCATCCACCACTACCGGCTGGCGAAGGAGCTCTCGACCGTCGCCAACGCCGGCGACCGGGACCCGATGTTCATCGCCGACGGCGGGAACTGGGTCGCGCTCGCGGCGAAGGTGCTGAGGCTCAAGGCGCCAGGCCGGTGGCTCGACCCGGGCCCGCTGGGCTGCCTCGGTGTGGGCGCGCCGTTCGCGATCGCGGCCAAGCTGCTCCACCCCGAGCGGCAGGTCTGGGTGGTGCAGGGCGACGGCTCCTTCGGGCTCAACGGGTTCGACTTCGAGACCGCGGTCCGCTTCAAGCTCCCGATGGTCTGCGTGGTCGGGAACGACGCCGCCTGGGGGCAGATCCGGTTGCCGCAGGTGGGGATGTTCGGACCGGAGAAGTCGCCGGCCACCCTGCTCGCGCCCACCCGCTACGACGAGGTCGTCAAGGCGTTCGGCGGCTGGGGCGAGCTGGTCACCGAGCCGGCGCAGATCCGCCCGGCGCTGGAGCGCGCGCTCGCCTCGGGGACCGTGGCCTGCGTGAACGTGATGCTCGATCCGCAGGCCCCCGCCACCTCGGGGGCGATGGGGTACGCGGTATGAAGCCGCAGCAGCTCGCGCGCGACGACACCGCCCTCCTGGTGGTCGACGTCCAGGAGCGCCTCGCAGCGGCCATGGAGCCCGAGGCGGTGACGCGGATGCTCGGGCGGCTCGGAGCGCTGATCGAGGGGGCCCGCGCGCTCGGGCTCCCCATCGTCGTCACCGAGCAGTACCCGAAGGGGCTCGGGCACACCGTCGCCGCGATCCGCGAGCGGCTCGGGGACCTCCCGGTCATCGAGAAGCTGAAGTTCTCCGCGCTGGACGACAAGGTGCGGGCGCGGCTCTCCGGCCGGCGTCACGTGGTGGTCGCCGGGATGGAGACGCACGTCTGCGTCTACCAGAGCGCCCGGGACCTCGTTCTCGAGGGGCGCCATCCCACGGTGTGCATGGACGCGGTGCTGAGCCGGACGGCCGTGGATCGCCAGGCAGGGCTCGAGCTGGCACGCGCCGCCGGGGCGACGCTCTCCTCGGTCGAGGCAGTGCTGTTCGATCTGCTCGGGACAGCGAGCACGCCCGAGTTCAAGAGGATCTCGGCTGCGGTGAAGTGAGGCGAGGAGCTCCGCCAGATCACGTTGCGCTGGCGGGCGGCGAAGGCAAGGTGAACTGAAAGACGGCACCCCGGGGCACGTTCGCGGTCGCCGACAATCGTCCGCCGTGGGCGGCGATGATCGAATGGCAGATCGACAGGCCCATCCCGAGGCCGCCAGCCTTGGTGGTGTAGAAGGCCTCGAAGAGGTGCGCGAGAGCCGCCGGCGTCAGTCCCGGACCCGAATCCCGCACCGCGACGAGCACTCCACCCGGCTCCAGCTTCCCGGTGGTGATCCGCAGCTCTCGCGCCCCCTCCCTCATCCCGCTCATCGCCTCGATGGCGTTGAGGATCAAGTTTAGGATCACCTGCTGGAGCTGGACTCGGTCTCCGTGAACGGGCTCCAGGCCGTCCGCGAGTTCCGTCTGCACCGAGACTTCGCTCTTCACCGCCTCGCCACGGGTGAACTCGATGACCTCGCGGATTGCAACATTGATGTCGAAGCGCTCGTGCTGCACCGGCGTCCTCTTGCTCAGGGCGCGAATCCGGCCGATGACCTCGCCCGCTCGATTGCCATCCTTGACGATGCGAGTGAGGGCCTGCCGCACCTCCTCCAGATCCGGTGGTTGACCACGGAGCCACCGCAGCGCCGCTTGAGCGTTGGAGACCGTCGCGGTGATGGGCTGGTTCACTTCATGGGCGATCGAGGCGGTCAGGTGCCCCATCGTTGCGACGCGGTTGGCGTGCGCCAGCTGCATCTGGATCTCACGCAACGCCTCTGCGGCACGCTTGCCCTCGGTGATGTCCTCGGACACGATCAGGATCACGGATTGGTTCTTGATCAACATGGCCCTGCCGGTCTCGCGAACCCAGAGCGCCTCCCCATTCTTGCGAAGTTTGCGCAGCTCCCAGCTCAAGGTTCGCCCGGGATGCGCGAGGCAAGTGGCCTTGTTCCTCAGAGCGGACTCGCGGTCGGCCTCGTGAAACAGGATCTCCACGTGACGACCGATCAATTCTTCGGTGGTGTATCCGAGCTGCTGGGCACCGAAGGGATTCACGGACAGGATCTTCCCGGTCGGGGCCACCATGAAGAACATGGCCGGGTTGTTCTCGAAGACTGCCTTCCATTGCTCCTCGCTCTCGCGCAGCGCTTGATCGGCCTGCTTGCGCTCGGTCAGATCGAGCACGAAGGCGACACCTTGGTCCCCACCCTGGTCGAAGGTCGCCGCGCCGATGAGCACCGGCACGCAGCTGCCGTCCTTCCGGAAGAACTCCTTCTCGATCGGTCGCCGGAGCCCAGTCGTCTTGTGCTCCTCTATCCACTGTACGTCGCGCTCTCGCCAATCGGCGGGCGTCAGATCTGTCCAGCGCATGCGTCCTGCGAGGAGGTCCTCACGATCGGATCCCACGATCCGGAGAAACTCGTCGTTGGCCTCGAGGATGCGACCGTCGAAATCCCAGAAGAAGATCCCGACGATGTTGGCGTCGACCAGGCGCCGGATCTTGGCCTCGCGTTCTGCCAGATCTCGGTAGAGGTAGGTGTTCTCCAGCGAGATCGCGGCCTGCGAGGCGAGGAGCTTCAGCACCGCCACCCGTGCCGGGGAAAAGGCGCCTGGGGCCGAGTTGTTCTCCAGGTAGAGCACTCCGATGAGCCTGCCCTGATTGATCAACGGCAGACAGAGGATGGAGCGAGCCTGTCGCTGGCGGATGTACGGGTCAGCGGCAAAGGGTGACTGGGCCGCGGCATCGTCGAGAATGACGTTCTCGCGGGTGCGCTGGACGTGGTGGAGCACCGACTGGGGCAGCACGGCGTCCGAGACTGCCGCGTCGCGCAGCTGCACGAGCGCCGTCTCACCGCTGTTGGTGGCCTCCGCGGTGATCCGTGGCTCGGCTTCTCGCGAAAGAATGAGCAGCCCGCGCTCGGCCCCTGCCTGCTCGAGCGCCACCCGCATCAGCGCCTCCACCAGTCTTTCCAGGACGATTTCGCCCGAGACGGTTTGCGAGATCCTGTTCACCGTCGCGAGATCCACGTGTTCTACCGGCGCCGTGCTCACCGCTTGCTCCGCGGGTCGATGGCCGATGGCGTTGGGGTCAGCCTGTCCACTGCCCCAGCCTAGCCCGTCTCAGGTCAGCCGGCTGAGCGCCGAACGCATCCTCTCCGGGAGGTCCAAGGGCCGGCGGGTCGTCCGGTCCACGAAGACGTGGACGAAGTGGCCCTGCGCCGCCGCCGCGCTCTCGCCGGCGCGGAAGATGCCGACCTCGTAGCGCACGCTGGATCGGCCGATCCGCGCCACCCGCAACCCGGCGTCCAGCACCTCGGGGAAGGCCACCGGAGAGAGGTACCGGCATTGAGACTCGACGCACAGCCCGACGACCGGGCCCGACTCGATGTCCAGACCGCCCTCGTGCACCAGGAACGCGTTCACCACGGTGTCGAAGTACGAGTAGTAGACGACGTTGTTGACGTGCCCGTAGACGTCGTTGTCCATCCATCGGGTCGGGATGCGCCGGAAGTAGGGATATGCCGTGCGCTGCTCGGGCTCTGGGCGGGACATTGCGGTGCAAGAGGAGACCTCATCCCGGAGGCGCGCGGAAGTGCCGAGGTGACCTGTGGCCCCGTCGGGCGCGGGACCTCCCGGGCGAGGCCGGTGAGGGTGTGCCCCCCCCCGGGGGCCAGCCCCCCCCCGGGTCAGTGCGCGGCGAGCTGCGCGCGGCGCATCAGCCACGCGCCGGCGACGCACACGACGCCACCGACGATGGACAGTCCCGCGACGTGCTCGCCCCGGATCAACCAGCCGAGCACCAGGGCCACGCCGGGGATCAGGAAGGTCGTCGCCGAGGCCCGGGTGGCGCCGACCCGTCCGGCAGCCACCGCGAGCAGCACGTAGGCCACCCCCGTCCCCAGCGCGCCAAGCGCCAGCACCGACAGCAGCGGCCCGGGCGTCCAGTGCGCGCGCAGCAGCTCGGGGACGCCGAGCGGCGCGGTCATCAGCAGGGCCCAGCCCTGCGCGCGCCAGATGACCGGGAGCGCGCCGCTCCGCTGCTGGAGGGGGCGGGCCAGGTTGAGCGCGAACCCGTAACAGGTCACCCCCACGAGAATGAGCAGAACGCCGTCCACGCTGCTCCCACCGAGGCGAAGGCTCGGCCACGCCACCAGCAGGGTTCCGGCGAGCCCCACCGCGAGACCCACCAGCACCTCGCGCCCTGGAAGCCGGCGCGAGAGACCCGCGGCGACGATGGCCACGAACAGGGGATTGGCCCCGTTCAGCATCCCGGTGAGCGCCGAGGAGACCCGCTGCTCGGCGAACGGAAACATGCTCAGCGGGAGCGCGAGCCAGATGAGCCCCAGGAGCACCACCTTCCCCCGGTCCTCGCGGGCGATGGGCCGTCGTGCGCTGGGGACGAGCCCGAGGGTCACGAAGCCCACCAGGATGCGGGTGAAGGTCAGGCCGTTCGGTGGGATCGCCTGCAGCCCCTCCGCGATGAAGAGGAACGAGGCACCCCAGATGAGCCCGGGGCCGAGCAGGAGCAGCCAGTCCAGTCCATGAGGCCTGGCCCCCGCATCGGCCGGACGGGCGATGGGGACGGTCGGAGCCGGAGCGGGGGAGACGTCGAGCGGAGCGCGCATGGTGTCCGGGTCAAGGGTGCTCGGTGCCGGGGTGGCCCACCGCCAGGAGCAGCGCGGCCGCCGAGGCAGAGAACACCGAGTAATCGAGCGGCGACTTGATTCCCAGGGAGACAGCCATCGCCAGCCCGAACATCGCGAGCAGCGCCGCGGAGGCGAGCGACATGGCTCGCGGCCAGAGGCCCAGGACCAGCGCGACGCCCAGCCCGAGTTCGGCGATGGTCGCCGCCCAGGCCAGGAACGGGATGGTCGCGCGGGGCATGAAGGCGTTCACCTCGGCCGTGTACCGCTCGAAGGCCTCGAAGCTGCCGTAACCCACGTCCTTGCCCCAGAGGCCGAACCGGCTGGCGATGCCGGAGAGGAACGAGGCGCCGAGCGCGATCCGCGCGTAGCGGGGGGCGGCGCGGACGAGCCAGTCAGGAAGGTGCATGGCGGGAGAGGTACCGGCGGCTGGACCACCCGGAAACACCCAATTAGGCTGGTCCGACTGGTCCACTTCCATGCCTCGGCGCAGCGGCACGCTCGAGCTGGTCCTCCAACCCCGCGCACCCGGGCAGCCCGCGCAGCGCTGGGTGTACGAGGCGCTCCGCTCGGCCATTCTCGCCGGCCGGCTCCATGGCGGGGCCCGCCTCCCGGCCACCCGTGACCTCGCGCGCCAGCACCGCCTCGCCCGGGGCACCGTGGTGGCTGCCTTCGCCCAGCTCCGGGCCGAGGGGTACGTCCGGTCCACCGTGGGCTCCGGAACGTTCGTCGGGGAGGTGCCCCCGGACGCGCTGCTCGGGCTCGGAGGGCCGGCGGGGCGGACGGCCCAGCCCCCCCGTCCGGGCCGTGTCCAGCTGTCGCGGTTCGCGCGGCGGGTCCGATCCTTCCCCGTCCTCGAGGGGCGGAGGACCCGGGCGTTCCGCACCGATCTCCCGGCGCTCGAGCTGTTCCCGGCCACGCTCTGGGCGCAGGTGACGGGGCGGGTGCTCCGCCGGGCCTCGACCAGGCTGCTGCTCGGGTGCGAGCCGCTCGGGTACCGGCCGCTTCGCGCCGCCGTCGCCGCGCATCTCCGCGCGACCCGGGGCGCGCGCTGCGAGGCGGACCAGCTGGCGATCGTCTCCGGGGTCCAGGAGGCGCTCGACCTCGCGGCGCGGATGCTGGTGGACCCGGGCGACCGGGTGTGCCTGGAAGACCCGGGCTATGGCGGCGCGGCGCGCGCGTTCTCGGCAGTGGGTGCGCGCCTGGTGCCCGTTCCGGTCGACGCCGAGGGCCTGGTGCTCGACCGGCGGCGGCTCGACGGGGCGCGGCTGGTCTACACCACGCCAGCGCACCAGTACCCGCTCGGGGTGACGATGAGCGTGGCGCGGCGGCTCGCGCTCCTGCGCTGGGCGCGCACGAGCCGCGCGGTGCTGTTCGAGGACGACTACGACGGCGAGTACCGCTACCACGGACGGCCCATCCCCTCGCTGCAGGGGCTCGATCCGGACGCGCCGGTGCTGCTCGCCGGGAGCTTCGGGAAGGTGCTCTTCCCGGCCCTGCGGTTGGGCTACCTCGTTCTCCCCGGCCCGCTGGTGGAACGGGTCGCCGCCCTGCGCTCGGCCACGGTGCGACACCCGCCGGTCCTGGAGCAGGCCGTGCTCGCCCGGTTCATCGACGACGGGCACCTCGGCCGGCACGTCCGGCGGATGCGCGAGGTGTACGCCGAGCGCCGGGGGGTGCTCTACGAGGCTGCCGGGCGCGCGCTCGGGGATGTGCTCGCGCTCTCACCGGTGGAGGCGGGGCTGCAAACCTCCGGGCTGCTCGCCCCGGGGCTGCGCGCGGATGGCATCGTCCGTGCGGCGGCGGAGCAGGAGGTGGAGGTCACCGCGCTCGGACGGGAATGGCGCGGGGGCTTCCGGCGCGAGGGGCTGCTGCTCGGCTTCGCCGCGGTGCCGCCCGGCGAGATCCGCCGCGGGGTCGAGGTGCTGGCGAGCGTGCTGGAGGAGGGCAGGACCGCGATGCGACGCTGACGCGCCACGAGCTGAGTCACCCGAGCGGGAAGCCGAGCGACAGGCCGATGCGAGAGCGTGTCGAATGGATGGACTCGCTCGGGCAGCTGTCCGGCGGGCCTGCCAGAGTTTGGACCTGCGCCTTCCGGCTGCCGCTTCCGCGGGCGGCCGGGCGATTGCAGGTCCGGGAGATCGGGGTTACGACGGTCCCATGCCGATGGACCTCTCGGTCGACTTCCACTTCTGCGCCGCGCACCGGCTGCCCTATTACGACGGCCCTTGCTTCCGGATGCACGGGCACAACTACAAGCTGCAGGTCGTGGTGACCGGCAAGCCGAATCCGCGCGACGGGATGATCATCGACTTCGAGGAGATCCGGAAGAAGGCGTGGGAGCTCGCGCTCAACCAGTGCGATCA
>Ga0335069_10006014_pt1 | contig 17733 bp, 10 predicted proteins | sample Lox_Sample_11_FD_206714 | JGI IMG/M metagenome (GOLD analysis project Ga0335069, IMG submission 206714) | Soil microbial communities from Loxahatchee National Wildlife Refuge, Florida, United States - Lox_Sample_1.1 | ecosystem: Environmental > Terrestrial > Soil > Wetlands | place: USA... | reverse complement strand
ATATTGATGTGGGTCGTGATCGGCAGCTCCTTCTGGATGCGGTCGATCACGGCCTGGATGTCGCGGGCTGTGCCGCCGAGATCTCTGCCATCGATATTGGCGGCCACGTTGATGATCCGCTGAACCGTGTAGTGATTGATCGATTCGGCGCTTGAGCGGATGTTGATCGAGGCGACGTCGCCGAGATGCGAGCCCGGAGCGCGAGCCATCGTGGCGATCGGCAGGACGGGGGTGGGCGGGGCCACGTCGGTCTGCGGGCGGCCGACCGGAATGTTCATGAGGTCGCGCACCGAGGCGATCTCGCTGGCCGGCATCCGCACGACGACGGGATAATTCACGCCGTTCTGCGGGTTGACGAAATACGAGGGCGCGACGAGCTGGCTCGACGACAGCGCGGTCAGGAGGTTGTTCGCGACGTCGCGCTGCGTGATGCCGACTTTCGCGGCGCGCTGGCGGTCGACCTCGACCTGCAGCGCCGGGTAGTCGAGGACCTGCACGATATGCGGGTCGGCGACCCCTGGAATCTGCTGCAGCTCGTGCAGCAGCCGCTGGCCGGTGGCGTAGCCGCGGTCGAAATTCGGGTCCTGGATCTGGATGTCGATGGGGGCCGCCGAGCCGAAGTTCAGCACCTGGCTCACGATGTCGGCGGTCTGGAAATAGAACTGCGCGCCCGGTATGGCCTTGGGCAGCCGGTCGCGGATCGCCCGCATGTACTCGATCGACGGCCGATGCGGCGAGTTGAGGGAGATGAGGATCTCCGAATCCATCGAGCCGACGTTGTCGCTTGGGACGAACGCCAGGTTGTAGGAGACCGGCACGCCGACGTTGGAGTTGATGGTCCGCAGCTCGGTCTCGGGAATGATGTCGCGGATATGCTGCTCGACCTGCGCCACCAGGCGTTCGGTTTCCTCGAGACGGGTCCCGGGTGGCGCGCGGAAATGCAGCTTGAGGATGCCGACATCGGCCGTCGGAAAGAAATCGGTGCCGAGGAGCGTGGCAAGACCCGCGGTGAGCACCACCAGACACCCGACGCAGGCCAGCATGAAGCGGCGATGGTGCAGGACCAGCTCCAGCGCCCGACCATAGGTGGCGCGGAAGCGTTCGAACACGCGTTCGGTCAGTGCTGTCAGGCCGGTCGCCTCATGGCCCTGCGGATGGTCGACCAGCATGTAGCGGGCCAACGCCGGCACGACCGTAAACGACAGGATGTAGGAGGCCAGCATGGCCAGCACGACCGTGATGGCGAGCGGGATGAACAGATAGCGGGCGGCACCGTTGAGCAGGACCACCGGGCAGAAGGTGATGCAGATGGCGAGCGTGGCCACGGTCAGCGGCTGGATGACCTCGCCCGATCCGTCGAGAATGGCGACGGTCGGCGTCTTACCCAGCGACTGGTTGCGGTGGATGTTTTCGATGGTCACGGTCGCGTTGTCGACCAGAAGACCGATGGCGAGCGCAAGGCCGCCCAGGGTCATCAGGTTGATCGACTGTCCGGCCAGGAAGAGGCCGGCGATCCCGGCGAAGATCGATAGCGGGATCGAGACCGCCACGATGATGGTGTTGCGCCAGCTGCCCAGGAACAGGAGGATCATCAGCGAGACTAGGATCGAGGAGATCACCGCCTCGCGCACGACGTTCTGGACCGCGGCGCGCACGAAGACCGACTGATCGAAATCGAGCTGAAGCTCGAGCCCGTCAGGTGCGGCGGCTTTGATCTCGGGCAGCAGGTCGCGCGTCGCGTCGACCACGGCGAGGGTCGACGCGTCGGCGTGCTTCAGGATCGTCAGGTAGACGGCGCGCTTGCCGTTCAGGCGCACGAAGTTCTGCGGCACCGCGAAGCCGTCGCTGATGACGCCGACGTCGCCGAGCCGGACCGGCACGTTGTTGCGGATCGCGATGGGAAGCTGGTTGAACTGCTCGACCGCGGTCGGGCTCGAGTTGAGGCCGACATTGTATTCGCGGCTGCCCAGCCGCGCGACACCGGCAGGGACGATGATGTTCGACGCCTGCAAGGCCGTGACCACGTCATTGGGCGCCAGACCCTGAGCGGCCAGGCGCGAGGGATCGACGTCGATGGTGATCAGCCTCTGAGAGCCGCCATACGGCGCCGGCGTGGAGAGCCCGGGGATCGTGAACAGCTTGAGGCGGATGAATTGCAGCCCGTAGTCGAACATCGCCTGTTCGGTCAAGGTTTTGCTCGACATCGTCAGCTGGATCACCGGCACGTTGGTGGCATTGAACTGGATGACGTTCGGCGGCGTCATGCCCGGCGGGGTGATGCGCAAGACGCCGTCATTGACCGCGTTGATCTGTGCGATGGCGCCGCCGATGTCGGTGCCGGGTTGGAAGTAGATCTTGATCAGCCCGGTCGACGGGATCGATTGCGATTCCATGCGGTCGATGCCGTTGACCGTCGTCGAATAGGAGCGCTCGCTCACCAGCACGACCCGGCGCTCCATGTCCTCCGCGGAGAGGCCGGGGTAGTTCCAAACCACGAGGACGACCGGGATGTCGATGATCGGGAAGATGTCGACGATCATCCGGGTGAGCGACAGCGCGCCCAGCAGGAGGATCAGGAACGCGGCGACCGCAGCCGTATAGGGCCGGCGAAGGGCGAGCCGCACGAGAGCAATCACAGCGGCAAAGTCTCCCCGTCGAGGCCGCGAAGGACCCTATACTAAAGACCGGGGGGAGTTAATTGAAGGCGTTCTTCGCCCGCAAAATCAATCCGTTGGCTGAAGCCGGACCCGCTCCGTAAGCTTTTGTCAGGCCGGCAGCGCGCCCGGCCGGCCGTCCTCGACCACGTAGCTGCGCAAGGTGGCGAGCGGCGCATTCGGATTGGCCGCGTCGCCGACCGATTGCAGCCGCACGCTCATCCGCGCCGGGGTCGCGTCCACCATGACGTAGCCGCGCTGCCGGCTGTCGAAGAAGTGGACATGCGGGTTGTCCGGCAGGGCGGCGGCCAGGCGGTCGTAGGGCGGGCCCCACGACGCGATCGAGGTGCCGACGAATTCGGTGGCGATCACAGGCGAGCGCTCGTCGTCGAAGTTTTCCTTGAGGTCGTTGACGAAGAACGAATGGATGTCACCCCCCGCCACCACGACGTTGCGCACCCGGTTCGCCGTGATGTGGCGCAGCAGGCGGTCGCGGCTGGCGGGATAGCCGTTCCAGTCGTCGGTCGAGAAGGCGGGCAGGGTGTCGCCGGGGCGCTTCTGGCGGAACTGCGCCATCAGCACGTCCTGGCCGATCACATTCCAGCGCGCGTGCGAGCGGCTGAGCCCATCGAACAGCCAGGCTTCCTGCTCCATGCCCAGCATCGTGCGGCTGGGATCGAGCCGTTCCGGGCAGCTCTGGTTGGTCTCGAGGTGGAAGCCGCCATGCCGGGGCGGCGGGCCATAGCAGGCCTCGGCCGACCGGTATTCCCGGCCGTCCAGTATCGAAATCTCGACCAGGTCGCCGAAGGCGAACCGGTCATAGACGCGCATGTCCGGCCCGTTCGGCCGCGAGCGGCCCGGCCGCACCGGCATGTGCTCGTAGAAGGCGCGATAGGCCGCGGCACGCCGCGCAAGGAACAGCTCGCGCGGCATGAAACTCGGCGACAGGTCGGCCGCGTAGTCGTTCTGCACCTCATGGTCATCCCAGGTCATGAGGCAGGGGATCTCGGCGTGCAGCCGCTGCAGGTCGGGATCCAGGCGATATTGGGCATAGCGATTGCGGTAACTCGACAGGGTCACGCAGTCGATGCCCTCGCTGTGGCGGCGGACGACGGCGGGCCGCATGTCGACGTACTCATAGATATAGTCGCCGAGAAACAGCACGAGGTCGGGCTGCTCATCGGTCAGATGGCGGTAGGCTGCGAAGTAGCCGTGCTCGTAGTTCGCGCACGAGACGAAGGCAAACCGCAGGCGGTCGAGTGCCGCACCGGCTGCCGGTGCGGTCATCGCCCGGCCGGTGCGGCTGGCCGCACCGCCGCTCGTGAAGCGGTACCAGTAGGGGCGTCCGGGGGCGAGGCCGTTCACCTCGGCATGGACCGAATAGGCATAGTCCGGCTCGGCGACGGCGGTCCCGCGCCGGACGATGTCGCGGAGCGCCGGGTCGGTGGCGATCTCGTATTCCACGGTGACCGGGCCGCCGGTCATCCCGCCGGGTGTCGCCGGATCGAGGGATTGCGGCTCGGGCGCAAGGCGGGTCCATAGAATGAAGCCATCGGAGGCGGGGTCGCCAGCGGCGACACCGAGGCTGAACGGGTCGCCCTTGGACCAGTGCCGCGCCGGACCGCCCGTGCAGCCGACGAGCGCCGGCGCGGCGAATGCGCCCAGCGCGCCAGCGCCTGCCATGTGGAGCACGGACCGGCGGCTCAGTCGTTTCATCACGTCAGTCCTCCCAAGAGTCGCGGACCGCAACTTGGCAGCTAATTATGACAGGATGATCAAACGGCGCCGTTAAGAATTTCGACCTAGAAGGGTTTGGCCTCCGCCCGCGTGAAATTGTGCAATCCCTCCAGATGCCTGTCACCTGGCCGCAGCCCCAGCCGGTGGGCCGGTCAACCACGCTTCCGGGTTTTGCGCTATTGTTCCGGCAACAGCTGAGATGAACGACCTCGACATCAAGCGGGAGCTTAGGGAAAAGCTCGGCCATCTGCCCCGGCAGGTGCGCACGCCCGTGTGGCGGCGCGTCGCCTGGATCGCCCTGGTCGTGCTGGTCGCGATCGGCGTTGCGTGGTGGATCCACACGCGCCCGGCGCCGCAGCAACAGCGCGGCCGCTTTGCCGCACCCGATACGATGCCCGTGGGTGCGGCACCGATCACCCAAGGCGATATCAAGGTGACCCTCAACGCTCTCGGCACGGTCACGCCGCTTCAGACGGTCACGATCAAGACGCAGATCAACGGCCAGCTGACGCAGGTGTTCTTCACCGAAGGGCAGACCGTGCACAAGGGCGACCCGCTCGCCGAAATCGACACGCGGCCCTATGCCTTGGCGCTCGAGCAGGCGCAAGGCCAGCTCGCTCGCGACCAGGCGCTGCTCAACAACGCGAATGTCGACCTTGTCCGCTACCGCAAGCTGTTCGCCGAGGATTCGGTCGCCCAGCAGACCCTGGCGACGCAGGAAGCGCTGGTGCGCCAGTACGAAGGCACGGTGAAGATCGACCAATCGCAGGTCGACAGCGCAAGACTCAACCTCGTCTACTGCCACATCACCTCGCCGATCACGGGCAAGGTGGGCCTGCGCCTGGTCGATCCTGGCAACTACGTCCAGGTCGGCGATACGACCGGCTTGCTCGTCATCACGCAGATGCAGCCGATCACGGTCATCTTCACGGTGCCGGAAGACAACGTGCCGGCGATCATGAAGCAGCTGCGCGCCGGCTCCACATTGCAGGTGACAGCCTATAACCGCAGCGACACCACGCTGCTGGCGACCGGCAAGCTGATGAGCGTCGACAACCAGATCGACACCAGCACCGGGACGCTCAAGCTGCGCGCATTGTTCGACAACGACGATGAGGCGCTATATCCGAACCAGTTCGTCAATGCGAAGCTGCTGCTCGACGTCGTGCATGGCGCCACCATCGTGCCGAGCTCCGCCGTCCAGCGCGGAGCACCCGGCACGTTCGTTTACCTGATCAAGGACGACGGCACGGTCGCGGTTCAGCCCGTGAAGCTCGGCCCCGTCGACGGCGACAAGGTGCAGGTCCTGTCGGGCCTCAAGCCCGGAGACCGCGTCGTGGTCGACGGCGCCGACAAGCTGCGCGACGGCGCCAAGGTCGTTGCCCACGACGTCACGCAGGCCCCGAGTGGGGCCGCGGCACCGGCGAACGGATCTCCAGTCCCGGCGACAGGACCGGGCAATCCGCGGGGGCAGCGGCAAAACCGCCGCACCCCATGACCACCGGCCCTAGGGTTCGCCCGTGAACCCCTCGCGTCAGTTCATCCTTCGGCCTGTCGCCACGACGCTACTGATGCTGGCGGTGATGCTCGTCGGCATCGTGGCGTATCAGTTCCTGCCGCTCGCGGCTTTGCCGGAGGTCGATTACCCGACCATCCAGGTGCAGACGTTCTATCCCGGCGCCAGCCCCGACGTGATGACGTCGTCGGTGACGGCCCCGCTCGAAGTCCAGTTCGGCCAGATGCCCGGGCTGCAGCAGATGATGTCGACGAGCTCGGCGGGCGCGTCGGTCATCACCTTGCAGTTCAACCTGTCGCTCGGTCTGGACGTGGCCGAGCAGGAGGTGCAGGCCGCGATCAACGCCTCGGGCAACCTCTTGCCCTCGGATCTGCCCGCACCACCGGTCTACGCGAAGGTGAACCCGGCCGACGCGCCGATCCTCACACTGGCGCTGACCTCGAAGACGCTCCCGCTGCCGCAGGTCGAAGACCTCGCCGACTCGCGGCTCGCCCATAAGATCTCGCAGCTGCCGGGTGTGGGCCTGGTCAGCATCAGCGGCGGCCAGCGCCCGGCGGTGCGCGTCCAGGCCGATCCGCGCAAGCTCGCGATCTACGGCCTCAATATCGACGATCTGCGGACCACGATCGCGAACGCCAACGTCAACACGCCCAAGGGAAATTTCGACGGGCCCTCGCGCGCCTACACCATCAATGCCAACGACCAGCTGCAGAGCGCCGAGGCCTACCGAGACCTCGTCATCGCCTATCGGGACAACGCCCCGGTGCGCCTCTCCGACGTCGGCGACGTGGTGGAAAGCTCTGAGAACACGCACCTCGCCGGATGGATGAACACGACCTCGGCCGTGATCGTCAACATCCAGAGGCAGCCTGCCGCGAACGTGATCGAGGTGGTGGACGGCATCAAGGGGCTGTTGCCGCAGCTCGAGGCCTCGCTGCCGCCGTCGGTCAGCGTCGCCGTCCTCACAGACCGCACCACCACCATCCGCGCCTCGGTGCGCGACGTCGAATTCGAGCTCACTCTCGCCGTGGTGCTGGTGGTGATGGTGATCTTCGTGTTTTTGCGAAACCTGCCGGCGACCGTCATCCCGAGCCTGTCCGTCCCGCTGTCGCTGGTCGGCACCTTCGCAGCCATGTATCTGCTCGGCTTCAGCCTCAACAATCTGTCGCTGATGGCGCTCACCATCGCCACGGGGTTCGTCGTCGACGATGCGATCGTGATGATCGAGAACATCGCGCGCTATATCGAGGAGGGCGAGCCGCCGCTCCAGGCGGCCCTCAAGGGCTCGCGGCAGATCGGCTTCACGATCGTGTCGCTCACCGTGTCCCTGATCGCCGTGCTGATCCCCCTCCTGTTCATGGGCGACGTCGTGGGCCGGCTGTTCCGCGAGTTCGCGATCACGCTCGCCGTGACCATTCTCATTTCGGCCGTGGTGTCGCTGACCTTGGTTCCGATGATGTGCGCGCGAATCATCCGGCCCACGGACGAGGCGCGCGAGACCACGTTTGCCCGCTGGAGCCGCCTGTCGTTCGATGCGTTGACCCGCAGCTACGATGCAGCGCTCAACTGGGTGCTCGACCGCCAGTTCGCAACGCTCGTGGTCGCGGTGTCGACCCTGGTGCTGACCGTCGTCCTCTACATCGCGATCCCGAAGGGGTTCTTCCCGGTCCAGGACACCGGACTCATCCAGGGCATCTCGGAAGCCTCGCAGTCGATCTCCTACGGTGCCATGGCCGAGCGCCAGGAGGCGCTGGCCGCGGCGATCCTCAAGGACCCCGATGTCGACAGCTTGTCGTCGTTCATCGGCGTGGACGGTACCAACCTCACGCTCAACAGCGGCCGCTTTCTCATCAACCTCAAGCCCGAGAGCGAACGGTCATCCGACGTGAGCACGGCGATCCGCCGGATCGCGCGCGAGGCGGCGGGGGTCGAAGGCATCTCGCTCTACATGCAGCCGGTGCAGGACCTGACGATCGATGCCACCGTCAGCCGCACCCAATACCGCTTCGTCCTCGAGGACGCGAATCCCGACGAGCTTGCCGAGTGGGCCCCCAAGCTGGTGGACCAGCTCGCGAAGCAGCCGCAGTTCGAGGACGTGGCAAGCGACATGATGGACAAAGGCCTCGCGGCCTATATCAATATCGACCGCGACACGGCGGCCCGCTTCGGCATCACCCCGGCCACCATCGACAACGCCCTCTACGACGCCTTCGGGCAGCGCATCGTCTCCACCATCTACACGCAGACGAACCAGCGCCGCGTTATCCTCGAAGCCGATCCGACGCTGCAGGCCTCGCTGCAGGCGCTGGAGTCGATCTATCTGCCGTCTTCGTCGTCCAGCACGGGCCAGGTGCGGCTGTCGACGATCGCGCGTATCGAAGAGCAGACGGCGCCATTGCAGATCAGCCATCTCGGCCAGTTCCCGGCCGTGACCGTGTCGTTCAACCTGGCACCCGGAGTCTCGCTCGGCGAGGCGATCACGGCCGTCAAACTGGCCGGGCAGGACATCGGCCTGCCGCGCGGGGTCCTGACCGTCTATCAGGGCGCGGCTCTCGCGTTCCAGGCGTCGCTCGCCAATGAGGTGCTTCTGATCCTGGCCGCGATCGTCACGGTCTATATCGTCCTGGGCGTTCTCTACGAGAGCTTTGTCCATCCGATCACGATCCTCTCCACCTTGCCGTCGGCTGGCGTGGGAGCGTTGCTGGCGCTCATCCTCGCGGGGCAGGACCTCACCATCGTGGCGATCATCGGCATCGTGCTCCTGATCGGCATCGTGAAAAAGAACGCGATCATGATGATCGACTTCGCCCTCGAGGCGGAGCGCAACGAGGGCCGGTCGCCGCGCGAGGCGATCCACCAGGCCTGCCTCCTGCGCCTGCGGCCGATCCTCATGACCACCATGGCGGCACTGCTGGGCGCGCTGCCGCTCATGGTCGGCACGGGCGTCGGCTCGGAGCTGCGCCATCCGCTCGGCATCTCGATCGTCGGCGGGCTGATCGTGAGCCAGATGCTCACCTTGTTCACGACGCCCGTGATCTATCTGGCGTTCGACCGGCTGGCACTGCGGCTCGCCCGCGCGTTCCCCAGCCTCGCGGATGACACCGAGGGGCCGGCGCGATGACGATGTCGGAGCCTTTCATCCGGCGGCCGGTCGCGACGGTCCTGCTTACGCTCGGCGTGGCGCTGGCCGGCATGATGGCGTTCTTCAAGCTGCCCGTGTCGCCGCTGCCGCAGGTCGACTTTCCGACGATCATCGTGCAGGCGCAGCTTCCAGGGGCCAGCCCGGAAGTGGTGTCGACGAGCGTGGCAACACCGCTCGAGCGCCACCTGACCCAGATTGCCGACGTGAGCGAGATGACCTCGACCAGCACGGTCGGGAGCGCGCGGATCGTCCTGCAGTTCGGTCTCGACCGCGACATCGATGGAGCCGCGCGTGACGTGCAGGCGGCGATCAACGCGGCGCGCGTCGACCTGCCCGTCAGCCTGCGCAGCAACCCTACGTATCGCAAGGTGAACCCCGCGGACGCGCCGATCCTGGTTCTGGCGCTCACCTCGGCAACGGCGACGCCGGGCCAGCTCTACGACGCCGCGACCACGGTCATCGAGCAGAAGCTGTCGCAGCTCTCCGGCGTGGGACAGGTGCAGGTGGGCGGCGGCTCGCTGCCGGCGGTCCGTGCCGAGCTCAATCCGCTGGCGCTGTTCCGCTACGGGATCGGCCTCGAAGACGTGCGCGCCGCCCTCAATGCCGCCAATGCGCACTCGCCCAAGGGTGCGATCGAACAGGGGGGGCGCCGGTACCAGATCTACGCCAACGATCAGGCGCGCGAAGCCGATCAATACCGCGACCTCATCATCGCCTATCGCAACGGCTCGCCGGTCCGCCTGGCGGACGTGGCCCAGGTCCAGGACTCGGTGGAGAACATCCGAAATGCGGGGCTCGCCAACGGGCGGCGGGCGGTGCTGGTGATCATCTACCGCCAGCCGGGGGCCAACATCATCGACACCGTGGACGGCGTGATCGACGAGCTGCCGCTCCTGCAGGCGGAGATCGCGAGCGACATCGACATCAAGGTCGCGGTCGACCGGTCTACGACCATCCGCGCCTCGCTGCACGACATCCAGGTCACCTTGCTGATCTCGGTCGCGCTCGTGATCATGGTCGTATTCCTGTTCCTGCGCAGCGCGCGGGCGACCTTTGTGCCCAGCGTGGCGGTGCCTGTGTCGCTGCTCGGGACGTTTGGCATCATGTACCTGCTCGGCTACAGCATCGACAATCTGTCGCTGATGGCACTGACCATCGCGACAGGGTTCGTGGTCGACGACGCGATCGTGGTTCTCGAAAACGTGTCGCGCCACATCGAGGCGGGCATGTCGCGCTTCCAGGCGGCGCTTCTGGGGGCGCGTGAGGTCGGCTTTACGGTCCTGTCGATGAGCGTCTCGCTGGTCGCGGTGTTCATCCCGATCCTGCTCATGGGCGGACTGATCGGCCGGCTGTTTCGTGAGTTCGCGATGGTCCTTTCAATCGCGATTGCGGTGTCGCTGGTCGTGTCGCTGACCACCACGCCGATGATGTGCGCGCGCATGCTGCGGTCGCCCGGGCAGGGGCGGCAGAGCTGGTTCGCGCGGGGCCTGGAGCGCGCGTTCGAGGCCATGCGGAACCGTTACGACAGTACACTGCGCGTCGCCCTGGCTCACCCGCGCACGGTGCTCCTGATCCTGCTCGGCACGTTGGCTCTCAATTTTTATCTGTTTGCGATCGTGCCGAAGGGGTTTTTCCCGCAACAGGACACCGGCCGCATCATCGGCGGCGTTCAGGCCGACCAGAGCATTTCGTTTCAGCTCATGCGCCAGAAGATGACGCAGTTCATGTCGATCATCCAGAAGGACCCGGCGGTCGAATCCGTGGTCGGCTTCACCGGCGGCGGTCAGACCAATTCCGGTTTCTTCTTCATGTCGCTGAAGCCCGACCGCTCGCTGACCGCCGACCAGGTCATTGCGCGGCTGCGCCGCGAGCTGGCCGTGGTCCCCGGGGCCACGCTGTTCCTGCAATCGGTGCAGGATATCCGGGCCGGCGGCCGCGCCAGCAATGCGCAGTACCAGTACACGCTGCAATCCGACGACCTGGCGCTGCTGCGCGAGTGGGCGCCCAAGATCACCCAGGCCTTGCAAGGTCTTGCGGAGCTGCGGGATGTCAACTCCGATCAGCAGGACAAAGGCCTCGAGACGGACCTGGTGATCGACCGCGCCACCGCGGCGCGGCTCGGCATCACGGCAAGCCAGATCGACAACACGCTCTACGACGCCTTCGGCCAGCGTCAGGTCTCGACCATCTACAATCCGCTGAACCAGTACCACGTGGTCATGGAAGTGGCGCCGGAGTTCTGGCGTAGCCCGGATATGCTGAAGGACCTGTATGTCAGCACCTCGGGGGGCTCGCCGAGCGGCACGCAATCGACGAACGCCCTGTCGGGCACCACCGGAGCCGCGCGCTCGGCGTCGGCGAAGACGTCCTCGCATGTCACGGGTGCGGCCTCGATCTCCTCCAATGCCGTGAGCAATCAGCGCCAGAATGCGCTGGGTGCGACCGGCCACAACAACACCAGCGCGTCTGCGGGGGCGGCCGTCTCGACGAGTGCCGAGACCATGGTGCCGCTCGCGGCCTTCACCCATTACGGCCCGGGCAATACGCCGCTTGGCGTCAATCACCAGGGCATGTTCGTGGCGAGCACGCTGTCGTTCAACCTGCCGCCCGGCGAATCCCTGGGCGAGGCCGTGGCCGCGATCGACAGCGCCATGATCCGCATCGGCGTACCGAACTCGATCCATGGCACGTTCCAGGGCACGGCTCGGGTGTTCCAGCAGTCGGTGGCCAACGAGCCGTTCCTGATCGTGACTGCCCTGATCGCGGTCTATATCGTGCTCGGCATTCTCTATGAGAGCTTCGTGCACCCCATCACCATCCTGTCCACTCTTCCGTCGGCGGGCGTGGGTGCCGTGCTGGCGTTGATGATGGTCAATACGGAGTTCAGTCTCATCGCGCTAATTGGCGTCATCCTCCTGATCGGCATCGTGAAGAAGAACGCGATCATGATGATCGACTTTGCGCTCGACGCCGAGCGCAGCCGCAACCTCAGCTCGCGCGAGGCGATCTATCAGGCCTGCCTGCTGCGCTTCCGTCCGATCATGATGACGACGATGGCGGCCCTGCTGGGCGCATTGCCGCTGGCGCTGGGTATCGGCGAGGGCGGGGAGCTGCGCCGGCCGCTCGGTGTGTCCATCGTGGGCGGCCTGATCGTCAGCCAGGTCCTGACGCTCTACACGACGCCGGTGATCTATCTCTATCTCGACCGCTTCCGGCTGTGGAGCCAGGGCCATTGGCACCGGCGGGTGCAACCGCCGCTCACGGACGGCCATCCGGCGGGGGAGGATTGATGCGCGCCCGTGTCGCCCTGCTTCTGCTGCCGCTGATCCTGTCGGCCTGCGAGGTCGGCCCGGACTACGTCCGCCCGCCGCCGGCGTCGCCGACGCCCGCCGCGTTCAAGGAAGTGCCGGACGGCTGGAAGGTGGCACAGCCGAACGACGCCATGAACCGCGGGCCGTGGTGGGCGGTTTACAAGGATCCGGTGCTCGACGACCTGGAGAGGCAGGTCAACATCAACAACCAGACCATCAAGGCCTCGGAGGCGGCATTCCGCCAGGCCAGCGCCATCATCCGCGAAGCCCGGGCAGAGCTTTTCCCGGTCATCACTGGTTCGTCGTCGGTGACGCGCTCGCAACAGGGCACGGGGTCGATCAGCACCGGAAGTTTTGCTAGCGGCGCCGGCGAGCCGCACACGCGCTACTCGTTTGCGGGTGCGGTGTCGAACTGGGAGATCGATCTGTGGGGGCAGATCCGTCGTCAGGTAGAGAGCGACGTTGCCACCGCACAGGCGACTGCGGGAGATCTCGCCTCGGCGCAGCTCTCCGCACAGGCACAGCTGGCGACCGCTTATTTCGAGCTGCGCACCGATGACGAGCTCAAGCGGCTGCTCGAGGCGACGGTGGAGGCGTACGCGCGCTCGCTGAAAATCACCAACAACAAGTACGCGGTGGGGACGGCGGCCCGCTCCGATGTGGCGCAGGCACAGACGCAGCTCGACACCACGCGGGCCCAGCTGATTGCCGTGGGTGTCACGCGCGCCCAGTTCGAGCATGCGATCGCCGTGCTGATCGGCAAGCCGCCGGCGGATTTTTCGATCGCACCCGTGGTGCTCAACACGCAGGTGCCGGTCATCCCGCCCGACATGCCGTCGGCGTTGCTGGAGCGCCGGCCGGACATCGCGGCCGCCGAGCGCCGGATCGCATCCGCCAACGCGCAAATCGGCGTCGCCATATCAGGCTATTACCCCAACCTAACGCTCAACGGCACCTACGGGTGGCAAGGCGACGCCCTGAGTCAGCGCTTTGCGCCCTCGAGCCGCGTCTGGTCCGTGGGTGCCAGCCTGGCGGAAACCATTTTCGACGCCGGGTCGCGCCACGCGCAGGTCGACGTCGCGCGCGCGGCGTATGACCAGAGTGTCGCGAATTACCGGCAGACCGTCCTGATCGCGTTCGAGCAGGTCGAGGACAACCTGGCCCAGCTCCGCATCCTCGAGCAACAAGCCGAGGTCCAGACGTCGGCGGTGCAGTCCGCCGAGCTCGCGCTGCGGCTGATCCTCAACCAGTATCTGGCGGGCACGGTCGACTACACGACCGTCGTGACCGCACAGGCTGCAGCCCTCAGCAATGAGCAGGCGGCGCTCACCATCACGCAGAACCGGCTGACCGCGAGCGTGGCGCTCGTCCAGGCGCTGGGCGGCGGCTGGGATGCCTCGCAGATCCCGCCGAACGGCGACGAACGCGAGGTGAATATCGCGCCAACCGAAGACGCGCGCCCCACCTGGGTGCGCTGGGTCTCGAAGGTCCTGCCCTGGTGGTGATGCAGGTCATCGGCAGGCGCGTTGGCGCCTGCCGATGCCTGTCGTGGTCAGCGGCGAGCCACGTGCTGTTCGCCGCGATTGCCCAGGGCGAACCTCTGCACGACACATTTAGCGGACCGTCAGTTCGGCGACGGTGTCGCCCCGGCCCTCGTGCCAGGCCAAAAAGCGATAGGGTGCATCGGGAACGCCCGTCAATGTGACCACCGCACGGCGCGTGAAGGCGGCGCCGTGCGGCGTGCGCGCTTGCGAGACGATCGTGAACACGCGCAGTGCCGACGACGCCAACAGCTGCTGACCTGTCTGCAGGCCCGGTGCTCCGTTCGGCTGCGTGCGCGCCGCAAGATACGCCTGCACCTGGGCGGGAGTCACCTCGGGGAGACTGTAAAGGACTTCTGCCGGCGCTGTCTGCGGATCGACGCTGCCTTGTCCCGAATAGACGGTCACGAAATCGGGAAGACGCTCGTAAAGCTCCGGGGTCATGCCGGCCAGGCCGCGGAGATCATCGAGCACCGTAAAAGCCGGCGGGGGCGGGCGCCCGGTGACGGAAGGATCGGCCCCGGCGGCCGCCGCACGCCGCTGTGCGTCGATCGCCGCCGCGATCTGGTCGGGATCCGCCGCACCCAGGGTCTGGAACAGGCTCCGCAAGGCCGGCAGCGGCGCCATGTTCACGTCGAGCTTTCCATCCTCGTCCTCGACCCGGGCCTGGATGGTGCCACCCGCGTAGCGGAGCGCGTGAACGCTGCCATCGCCCCGCCATTGCGACGCCGGGGTCGGATCGAAGACGCCGAGGATGGCCAGGGTGATGCCGGCGTCGGCGATGGCCCGCGCCTCCGCCGCCTCGCCGTCGTTGTGGACGATGCGCAGGTCGGTCCGCGCCTCGACGACGAACCCGAGCACGAGCGTCGCCAGGAGCGCGAGGATCCACAGCACGGCGACGAGCGCTATCCCGCGCTCGCCGGCATGGCCGTGCCGACGGTCAGTGGATGCGGACTTCAAGCGGCTTCAGCGTGCGCATGCGGTTGCGCAAGTCCTCTGTCATGTCGGGCACGTCTTGTCCGCTGCGGATGATCTTCGGCGAGATGAGCACGAGAAGCTCCGTACGCGCCCGCTGGTTGTGCGCTAGAAGCGCCGATTTTGGTTGAGCCGCAGGTCGACCGCGGACGACGACAAGCGAAGCGCGATCGCAAGGTCAGGCATCTGTTCACCGTCCGCAAACGTGACCGACAGCCGGACGAGGAGGGGCAGGTAGGCCATGTTCTGCCAGGTTGTCTGCCAATAGGGATCGTCGGAGGGCGTCGGCGGTCCGTAGTAGACGAACCGGGCCGTGCGGACGTGGTCCAGGAGCACGGTCGGCCGCCTTGCCGCTGGCGCCGCATCAACGTCCTGGCGCAGCGGCCGCGACCCCAGCACGAGCCGCCCGTCGCTCTGCGCGCCGCCGTCGACCAGGGCAAGCGACAACACCTGCAGGCCGCCGGACGGCAGACTTTCCGGTGCCACCGTGACGAAGTCGACGCTGTGCGGCTGGCCGTCGAACTGGACGATCCTGGCCTGGTCCGAGGGGAGTACCAGCGGCTGGGCCGTGCCGATCTGTGCACGCAGGAAGTGCTGCACCAGGGCCACCTGCTGCGAGCGGTCGACCTGGCCGGTCAGCCGGCCCGTCTGGCGCGTGCCCAGCTGCAATGCCCCGATCAGCACGACCATCAGCAGCGCGAAGATCGTGATCGAGACGAGGAGCTCGAGCAGGGTGAATCCGGCACAGGCGCGTTTCATGGCTCGCTCTGGGTCTTCAGCGAAGCCAACGGCGGTCCCAGCCACAGCGTCGAGAGCGAGACGTCGCGCGCCTGCACGCCGTCCCGCCAGGCGACGCGCACGACGATCTCATAAGGCATGACTGAAATCTGCGCGCTCCGCGGCAGCAAGTCCGGGCGCATGCGGACATCGGTCGTGCGCTCGAACGGCCCGACCATGTCCGTGGTCTTCCCAGGCGCCACGGCGACGCCGGTGATCGTGTCGAGCGACGATTGGGCGACCAGGAGTGCGTCGGCGGTGTGCCGCCCGACCGCCGTCGCGCGCACGCCGGTCGAGAAGATCTCGTAGATCACCGCCAACAGAAGCGAGGCGACGGTGAACGCGACGAGCAGCTCGATCAAGGTGAACCCGCGCTCCCGCCTTGGCAGATCGGCGCTGGGCCGGTCAGGGTGCTGAACGCTGCTCATGCACGGACACTCCGCCGGTCAGCCAGTTCACGAGGACCTCGAACTGGTCGCTCCCGCGGCTCACCGTCACGGCACCGCCGGTCGAGCTGCCGTCTGGAAAGAAGCGGATGTCGCCCAGGGCGGAACCGCCCGTTTCGCGGCGTTGCGTGACCAGGGCGAGGCGAGTGCCCCGCGGCAACGCCTCGCGGGCAGCGCCGGATGATTGATAGACCGCGTTGTCGACGTCGACCGCAAACACAGCAGAGCGGCCGGCGTTGATCGCCTGCAAACGTGTCATGCGCAATCCTGCCGCTATGGCGCGCGCCGCGTTGGCCAGTTCTGCATGGTCGCGCTGCCGCGAGCCCGCCGGCACGACGAACACGAACAGCAATGCTGCGATCGCGAGTGCAATCAGCAGCTCGAGCAGCGTGAAGCCGCGCGTGCGGCTGTCAGCGGCTGGCGCTTTGCGTGTCGGAGCCGTTGCCATCCGGACCTAAGGTGAAGAGATCGTAATCGCCGTGCTGGCCGGGGATGCGGTACTGATACGGGTGGCCCCACGGATCGAGCGGCACGGTGGCCGATTTCAAATAAGGCCCGTGCCAGGTCGGCAGGTTGTCCGTGTTCGACACCAGAACGGTGAGCCCTTCCTGCTGGTTCGGGTAGCGGCCGATGTCGATCATGAACAAATCGAGCGCCGTCGACAGGCTCTTCATCTCGATGTTCGCCGTATCGACCTTCGCCCGCCCGAGATATTTAAGCACCTGCGGCGTGGCGACCGCGACGAGCAGGCCCAGGATCGCGAGCACGACCAGAAGCTCGACCAGCGTGAAGCCGGCCTCGGGCCGCGTCTGCGCGGCCCGTGCTCGCTCCCTGATCGGGGATAGGAATCGCATATTCATTCTCCTTACATCGCGAGGTCGTACACGCTGAGAATCGCCGTCAGGATCGAGCCAATGACCCCGGCGACGACCAGGCCCAGGACGACCGTCAAGGCGGGGCCGAGAAGGGCCAGCATGCGGTCGATGCTGCGGCGCGTCTCGGTCTCGAAGATATCGGCGATCTTGAACAGCATTTCCTCCTGGCGCCCGCTCTCTTCCCCGACCCGGATCAAGTGGATCGCGAGCGGCGGGAACACCTTCGTCTGTGCCAGCGGTGCCGCCAGGCCTTTGCCGGTCTTCACCTGCTCCAGCACATGGCTGACAGCGCCCACGAACACCTGATTGCCGATCGTTTCTCGCGTGATCGCCAATGCCGCCAGTAGCGATACGCCATTTTTCATCAGGGTGCCAAGGGTCCGGCTGAACCGGACCACCTCGACCTTGGCGATGAGGTCGCCCACGAGCGGCAGGCGCAAGAATAGCCGCTCCCAGCGCGCCCGGCTCCCCCGGCTTTTGAACTGCGACACCACAAGGACTGCCAGCAGTAGCGGGACGAGAACGCCCACCCACCAGAACGAATTCACGAGTTCCGAGGCCGCGAGCAGCAAGCGCGCCGAGGTGGGCAGCGCCGCGCCCGCCTGCTCGAACAGCGGCCGGAAGCGCGGCACCACGAACATCATCAGGATCGCGATCGAGATGCAGCAGGTCGCCGCGACGATCAGCGGATACATGAGCGCCGACTTGACGTGCTCCTTCGACGCCTCCATGCGCTCAAGGAACTCGGCGAGGCGGCTG
>Ga0335069_10006013_pt1 | contig 17735 bp, 15 predicted proteins | sample Lox_Sample_11_FD_206714 | JGI IMG/M metagenome (GOLD analysis project Ga0335069, IMG submission 206714) | Soil microbial communities from Loxahatchee National Wildlife Refuge, Florida, United States - Lox_Sample_1.1 | ecosystem: Environmental > Terrestrial > Soil > Wetlands | place: USA... | reverse complement strand
TTAGGCCTTGATTTTAATTCTGATTTTCGCCAGATGTCTCATCATGCCGGCGAATTTGCCTTATTCTGACTCTTCGGGGCCGATAGAAATGAGAATGAACCGCCGCGAGTTTCTCTCGGAATCGATGATGGGTACTGCAGCTGCAGCGATGGCGCGGCTTGAGTTCGCTCGGTCGGTTCGGGCACAGACTGCACGGGCGCGCTTGGCGGCGGACCCACGCCGTCCGCAATATCATCTGTTGCCTGCCGCAAACTGGATGAACGATCCCAACGGTCCGATCTTCTGGAACGGTCAGTATCACATGTTCTACCAGTACAACCCCGACGGCGCGTATTGGGGCAACATGCATTGGGGCCATGCTGTCAGTCCCGACATGGTGCACTGGCATCATCTTCCGGTGGCGCTGGCTCCGACGCCCGGCGGCCCGGACGCAGATGGCTGCTTCACCGGCACTGCGGTGGTCAAGGATGGCAGCGTCGCCATCCTGTACACGGGAGTGCGCGCAGTCCGATTGAGCGAGGCCACCATCAAAGACGGCAACCCGCCCTTGCGCGAGAGTCAGTGCCTCGCCGTAGCCGAGGATCCGGAACTTCGGCGCTGGCGGAAGGCGCCGACGCCTGCCATCGAGGCTCCGCCCCAGGGAATCGAGGTCAATGGCTTTCGCGATCCTTCTCCGTGGTGGCAGGGCGCCTGGTGGTACACGGTGCTCGCCTCAGGTATTGCGAAAGAAGGCGGCGCTGTACTGCTCTATCGTTCGCGCGATCTTCGCCAGTGGGAGTATGTGCACGTCTTGTCGAAGCGTGATGCGAAGGCTCCCGGAGGTCCGGAGACCTTCGATGCATCCGAGGTTTGGGAGTGTCCGGAGTTTTTCGCGCTTCAGGACCGGCACATCCTTATTTTCTCCACCTCCGGAAAGACATATTGGCAGAGCGGAAAGCTCGACGAAACGTCGCTGAGGTTTGAGGTTGAACAGGCCGGGACCGTGGACCATGGGTCGTTTTATGCGGCCAAAACGCAGTTGGATCAGGCGGGGAACCGGATCATCTGGGGCTGGATTCCCGAAACCCGCCCCCTCGCTGAATACAAGGCCGCGGGCTGGGCAGGAATGATGTCGTTGCCGCGGGTTCTATCACTCGGCCCCGATGGCAGGCTGCGGATGCGTGCTCCGGCCGAGGTGAGCCGTCTGCGCGGGACCGGGCGGACGTTAGACACAGGCGCCAGCGAGGAACGCATCCATCGCCAAATCGAAACCATGCGGATTGCCGCATGCTGTGGCGAGATGCGCTGCGTAGTCAGGAGCGACGCTGGACCGTTCAGCCTGGGCTTGGGCAGCGGTCCGACCGGCAGGGCGCCATGGCTCACGATTGGTTATGACCCGAATGAGCCCAGCCGGATTTCGATCGACAGCCATCCTTTGGCCCTGTCGGGGGCTAGAAATCTGGAAATCCAGGCTCATGTCGACGCCTCGGTCATCGAGCTGCTGATCAACGGAGAAATCGCATGGACCAAACGCTTCTATCCGGAGGGGAACACGGCCCGGGATCTGCGATTGCACTGGAACGGTGGCACGGCTGCGATCGCCAGCTTGGAGATGTGGCAATACTCGCCGATTTCCGCTGACCGTCTGACAACCTGAGCCGGGACGTTTGTCCAACGACGGAGGCAGGGATAGGGACGAGCGCCCCGGTTTGGGACTCTGGCTTTTCCTCATCGGCTTGCCAGTCGCTGTGCTTGCCATCGGATGCCTGAGTCTAGTGCAAAGCTGGCGCGCGGACTCGTCGCTGCGTGAGGCAGCGCTGGCATGTGCCGGACTTATCCGGCGGCATTTCGCTGTCCTTATGGTCGCACTCGCTACCTCAGCTTCGACTTTGATCCTCGCCATTGTGACTTTGCACATGCTCACAGATTGAGCCGATTTTCGCGCAGTTGCTCAGACGGAAATGGCGCCTTGGAAGGGTCGACGATCAGATCTCCGAGAGCGCGCGATGCACGAGGTGAATAGAGATCGATCCTTCACCCACGGCTGACGCTACGCGCTTCACGTTCCCGGAGCGAATATCGCCGACGGCAAAAACCGCGGGGAGGCTGGTTTCAAGCATCTGCGGAGGCCGGCTGAGCGGCCATTTCACTGGCGCGCTGTCCGGAACCGGGTCCAGATCCCGTCCGGTGAGGATGAATCCCTGTTCATCGAGCGCCAGGCATCCATTTAACCAGTCGGTTCGCGGCGAGGCGCCCGCCATCACGAAAACGTGGCGGATATCATGCGCGGTTTCTTCACCTGAAGCCTTGTCGCGCCAGGTGACCTGCTCGAGATGTGAATCGCCCGCCACAGCAACCAGCTCGGTTTGCAGATGCAGTTCGATCACAGGATTCTCAACGATCCGCTGCACCAGATAACGCGACATCGTGTCGGAGAGTTCCTTGCCGCGAACCAGCATGTAAACCTTGCGGACGTTCTCTCCCAGGAACACCGCGGCCTGCCCCGCCGAGTTGCCGCCGCCCACGACGACGATCTCCTCTCCGGCGCAAAGCTGCGATTCCATGAACGTGGCAGCGTAGTAGATGCCCTGCCCCTCAAACCTCTCCAGATCCTTGACATTCGGCTTGTTGTACTGGGCCCCGGCGGCGATCACAATGCTCCGCACATCGATGACTCTGCCATTTTCCAGGGTCAGCTGGTAGGGCCGCTGGTCGCAGCGGATCTTCACCACCTTCTCGCCGACCATCATGTGCGCGCCGAACTTTTCTGCCTGCGCCACCGCACGGCCGGCCAGTTCTTGCCCTGAAACACCGGTGGGGAAGCCAAGATAGTTTTCAATCTTCGAGCTTGCGCCGGCCTGGCCCCCGGGGTACTCGGATTCGATCACGACGGCGTCGAGGCCTTCAGAAGCCGCGTAGACCGCCGCGGCCAGGCCTGCCGGACCAGCGCCCACAATCGCAACGTCGTGAATACGCAACGGGTCCACCTCGCCGCTGAAGCCAAGACACTCGGCCAGGTGCTGATTGGTCGGATTGCGAAGCACCTTGGTGCCGCTGCAGACCACAACCGGAATGTCCTCGAGCCTTACGTCGAACCGGTCGAGAAGCTCCTGTGATCCCTTGTCGGTATCGAGGTCGATATAGCTGTAGGGATGGCCGTTGCGGGTTAGGAATTGGCGCAGGCGCAGGGTGTTCGACGAGTGCTGCGATCCCAGCAGAACGACGTTGCTCACGCCATCGGAAATCATCGCCAAGCGGCGCAGCAGGAAGGCCCGCATGAAAAGATCGCTCAACTCGGAGTCTCTTGCAATCAACGCTCGCAAGGAGTCTGCGCTGAGTTCGAGGAACTCCCCGTCCTGGGCTACTCGCCCGCGAGAAAGCGCGCGGCCTCCAGAGATCAGGACGACTTCGCCGGAAAACTGGCCGGGACCGTAAGTCACAAACACGTGTTCGCCCGAGAGTTCCGGCATGGCGATCTCAAGCTTTCCTGAGAGGACGATGAAACAAGAGAGGCCCGACTTACCCGGCTCGAAGAGAATCTCTCCAGCATGGACAGGACGGACACTCCCGTAGGGGTTGATGCGGGCAATCTGCACCGGTGTAAGAATGGGAAATGCCTGTGCCTGGCGGTCAGGCGTATCGATCGATGGCAGCATAGTCCGAAGCCCTTAACAGGATTTTTAAGTGCGCCCTGCGGCGATCCGACACCCGGTTGAAGTGACGGTGGTGCCGGAACTACCCACGAGAAGGATAGACCTTGAGGATCTCCCTGGCGATGACCATGCGCTGAATTTCACTTGTGCCCTCGCCGATGGTGCAAAGCTTGACGTCACGATAGAATTTCTCGGCCGGATAATCCTTGATGAAGCCGTAGCCCCCGAAAAGTTGTACCGCCTCGTCGCAGATGCGCACCGCAACCTCACTCGCAAAGAGCTTGGCCATCGCGGACTCGCGCGTGATCTTGCGGCCCGCGTCCTTGAGCACCGCGGCGCGCTGGGTGAGCAGGCGGGCGGCATCGAGCTCGGTGGCCATGTCGGCAAGCTTCCATTGAATGCCCTGGAATTCGGCGATCGCCTTGCCGAACTGGCGGCGTTCCTTCACGTACTTTAGTGCCGCATCGAGCGCCCCACGAGCGATGCCAAGTGCAAGCGCGGCGATGGAGATGCGGCCGCCGTCGAGGACACGCATAGCGTCGATGAATCCTTCGCCCTCGGCCCCGAGCAGATTTTCCTCAGGAATCTCGCAATCTTCAAAGATCAGCTCGGCGGTGTCACTGGCGCGGAGACCGAGCTTGTTCTCTTTCTTGCCGGGACGGAATCCTTTGCTTCCCTTCTCGACGACGAAGGCCGACAGGCCATGCGTGCCTTTGCTCTTGTCGGTGACGGCGATGACAACAACCACGTCAGCATAGTGGCCGTTGGTAATGAACGTCTTGGTTCCATTCAACACGTAGCGGTCGCCGCGCTTCTCGGCGGTGGTGCGGGCGTTGCTGGCATCAGAGCCGGAGCCCGGTTCGGTCAGCGCCCACGCGGCGAGCCAGTTGCCACTGGCCAGTGGAGGCAGGTACTTCTTTTTGTGCTCCTCGGTCCCGGCGAGATAGATATGGTTGGTTCCGAGAGAGTTGTGCGCGGCGACGGTGAGGCCGATCGATCCGTCAACGGACGAGAGTTCCTCGATAGCCAGCACATAATCCAGGTAGCCCAGGCCGGCGCCGCCATACGCGGGCGGAAAGATGACGCCGAGCAGGCCCATTCTGGCGAGCTTCTTCACGACCTCGAGGGGAAACTCGCTCGCTTCGTCCCACTCCATCACGTGTGGGGCGATTTCACGGGCGGCGAAGGCGCGAATTTCACGCTGAAGATGCTCCTGATCTTCGGTGAGCACGAAGGGTTGGAGTGCTGCGATGGGTTCTGCTGCGACGGTCATAGGGCCTCCTTGGGGAATTCGGGTGCCATCAGGTTTGCAGGACGCCTGGGTTGAAGCGCGGGACGTCGGGATTGAGGGCGCAGGCTTCGAGGGCGGCGATGAGGACGTTGCGCGTTTGCGCGGGGTCGATGATGGCGTCGATCCAGAGGCGCGCCGCGCCGTAGCGCGGATCGGCCTGGGCGTCGTAGTCGGCGCGAATCTCGTCGTGCAGAGCGGCGCGATCGGCCTCCGAAAGAACTCTGCCATCGCGTTCCAATTGCCGTGCGCGGACTTCGGCGAGCGTTAATGCCGCCGACGCTCCGCTCATGACCGCATAACGCGCCGTGGGCCATGCGAAGAGGAAGCGCGGATCGTAGGCCTTGCCGCACATGGCGTAGTGACCGGCGCCAAAGCTGCCTCCGACAATGACGGAGATCTTGGGGACGACACTGGTGCTGACCGCGGAGACCATTTTGGCGCCGGCACGAATAATGCCCGACCATTCGGCTTCCTTGCCGACCATGAATCCGTTCACGTCGTGGAGGAAGATGAGGGGAACGAGATTCTGGTTGCAGTCCATAATGAAGCGAGCGGCTTTTTGCGCGCTCTCGGTATAGATGACGCCGCCGACCTCGATGCGCGGGGAGCCGGCGGCGGGGCCCATGGCTACGGTCTGGTTCTGGTTGATCTTTTGATTGGCGACGATGCCGACGGCGTGACCACCGATCCATGCGTATCCGCAAAGAACGGTGCGGCCGAACTCCTCTTTGTATTCATCGAACTCGCTGCGGTCAACGATGCGCGCGATGATTTCGCGCATGTCGTAGACGTTGCTCGCTCCGGGCGCGGGATTGACCAGGCCGTAAACATCCGCAGCGGAATACTTCGGCGCGTCTATTTCCGGAGCAAGTTTTCGCCGGCGAAAGACCTCCATAGTCTGAGAACGCTGGCCCATCTTCGCTACGAGCGAGCGCAGGCGCGCCAGGCACATGTGGTCATTAGGCTCTTTGAAGTCGACGGTGCCGGAGATCTCGGCATGCATTGCCGCACCGCCTAGTTCTTCGGCTGGGGTTTTCTGGCCGATGGCGGCTTGGACAAGAGAAGGGCCGGCGAGAAAGAGGCCGGAGCCTTCGGTCATAAGAACGGTATCGGTCATGACAGGAAGATAGGCGCCGCCGGCGACACACATGCCCATGATGGCGGTGATTTGCAGAATACCCAGGGAGCTCATAACGGCGTTGTTGCGGAAGATGCGGCCGAAATCGTCGGTATCGGGAAAGACGTCTTCCTGAAGGGGAAGGAAGACACCGGCCGAGTCGACCAGGTAGAGCGTGGGAATGCGGTTCTCGAGAGCGATGGTCTGGGCGCGGAGGACCTTTTTGGCCGTCATGGGGAAAAAGGCGCCCGCCTTCACCGTGGCATCGTTGGCCACGATCATGCAGAGCCGGCCGGAGACGCGGCCGAGACCGGTGACGACGCCAGCCGCGGGGGCGCCACCATATTCCGTGTACATGCCGTGCGCGGCCCAGAGACCGAGCTCCAGGAACTCGGTTCCTCCATCGATAAGAAGGTTAAGACGATCGCGGACAGTCAAGCGACCCTTCGATCGCTGCGCTTCAGCGGCTTTGGCCCCGCCGCCTTCACAAATCTTGTCCTCTTCGGCGTGAATCGCCGCGAGAAGCGCAAGCATAGCTTCGCGATTCGCGAGGGCACGCGGCGATTGCGGGTCGAAGTTCGAATGAATACGGTTATCGAGTTGGAGGTCGTTTGTCATCTGGCAATCGGGAATCCCTCACGCCGAGCCCGCGATGGTTCCGCTACACTCGCCGAAACCAATGCGCGGCAGTCCTGGCTGTTGACAGTATGCGCGAAGCGTCACCTGATCGCCATCTTCGAGGAATCTGCGAAGTTCCCCGGTGGGCAGGCGGAGGGGTTCGGGATTCGGCTTGAGCTCGAGGAGACATCCTTCAGAGCCGGGGCCGGCGCCGGAGACGGTGCCAGTGGCGAGCAGGTCACCGGGGCGAAGGTTGCAGCCGTTGCAGGCGTGGTGGGTGAGCAACTGCGTGAGGGTCCAGTAGAGGTCGCGAAGGTTGCTGCTAGCGACGAGGAACGGCGCGATGCCGGTTTGTTTCATGCGGGCGGATTGGATGTAGACCTCGAGGGTGAGATTGATAGCGCCGCGGGAGGAATCGGGCGGCCGGAGATAGGAGAGCGGAGCCGGGTCGCCGACGGGACGTGAATATGCCGGCACGTGATAGCACGCGAGGGCCTCCGGCGGCACCACCCAGGGGGAGATCGTTGTGGCGAAGCTCTTGGCGAGGAAGGGTCCGAGCGGCTGGTACTCCCAGGATTGGATGTCGCGGGCAGACCAGTCGTTCAGCAGGCAAAGTCCGAAGATTCTTTTCTCGGCCTCGGCGATGGGGATTGGCTGACCCAGCTCATTGCCGGGACCGACAAAGAACCCCACCTCCAGCTCGTAGTCGAGAGATTGGCTGGGGCCGAAAACGGGCTCGCCATCGGGTGGCTTGATCTGGCCACTGGGTCGACGGATGGTTGTGCCGCTGACGACGACCGACGAGGCACGGCCGTGGTAGCCGATCGGAACGTATTTGTAATTGGGCAGCAGCGGGTTCGCCGGGCGGAACTGCGCGCCGACCCGCGTGGCATGGTAAATGGACGCGTAGAAGTCGGTGTAGTCGCCAATAGCGGCGGGGAGCAGCATGACGGCATTGCGCTGGGGAACGAGGTGGGGCTTGACGCGAACCCGCGTGCCGGCATCGGCATCTGCCGATAGCAGCTCCGTCAGCGCTTGACGCAGCGCTGACCAGGCTGAGCTTCCCAGAGCCATCAGCGGGTTCAGCAGCGGTGCAGCGCATCCGCCCACCACAGCGTCGGACAGGCCATCGAGCAGGTTATCCGCGGCGCAAGCATGAAGATCGAGGATCTGATCGCCGATGGCGACGCCGATGCGCGGTCCGCTGCCCGAATCGAAGACGCCGTAGGGCAGATTCTGTAAAGGAAAATCGGAACCAGGGTCATTGGCCGATGCAAGCCAGCTCTTGCGTGTCATCCCGGCTTCTCTTCCCCCTGACAGGCTCATGCCTTAACCGGTTCCTGCGCGCGATTTGGCGCGACAAACCGCTTCTTCAGTCCCTGCCAGCACTCGAAGTACTCGTGCTGCAGGATGCGGGAGTTCATGGCAAATTCGGTAGGCCGCACGGCAAGCTGGGTTTCGAACATGAAGGCCAGCGTGTTGCCGAGATACTGAGGTCCGAGTTCGGCGTGGCTGGCGCGCTCGAAGGTTTCGGCGTCGGGACCATGGCCGGCCATACAGTTGTGCAGGCTGGCGCCGCCGGGGACGAAGCCCTCGGCCTTGGCGTCATAAGCGCCGAAAACCAGGCCCATGAACTCGTTATTCAGGTTGCGGTGGAACCATGGTGGACGGAAAGTATGCTCGGCGACCATCCAGCGCGGAGGAAAGATGGCAAAGTCGCAGTTGGCCGTGCCGGGAGCAAGCGACGGCGCCGTAAGCACCGTGTAGATAGACGGGTCGGGGTGGTCGAACGAGACAGTATTGATGCAGTTGAAGAGCGCCATATCGTATTTGTACGGCGTGTAGTTCCCGTGCCAGGCGACTACGTCGAGCGGCGAGTGATCGATATAAGCCTGCCACAGACGGCCGAGGAATTTGGAGACGATGTGGAAATCGCCGTCGCGATCCTCGTAGGCTGCGACCGAAGATTTGAAGTCGCGAGGATTAGCGAGTCCGTTGGCGCCGATGGGGCCGAGCTCCGGCAGCCGGAACGTGAGCCCGTAGTTTTCGCAGATGTAACCCCGCGCGTGATCGCCAAGAAGTTCCACCCGGAACTTGACACCGCGCGGAATCACGCAGATCTCGCCGGGCGCAACTTCGAGAATGCCCAGCTCCGTGTGAAAGCTGAGGACACCGGATTGCGGAACGATGAGCATTTCGCCATCGGCATTCGCAAAGAAGCGGTCTCGCATAGAAGTGTTGGCGGCGTAGAGATGGATGGCGAGGCCGGTTTGCAAGGCCGGGTCTCCGTTACCGCCGAATGTCACGATGCCGTCGACAAAATCAGCGGGCTGCTCGGGCAAAGGTAGCGGGTCCCAGCGAAGCTGGTTGGGCGAGGTGGGCACTTCGCTGAATGGGCCACTGCGCATCAGGCCCGTGGACATCTCTTCGAATGGGCGATGCGTGACCGACGGACGGATGCGATAGGTCCAGGTGCGGCGGTTCGTAGCGCGCGGCGCGGTGAATGGCGTGCCGCTGAACTGCTCAGTGTAGAGACCGAGCGGATGACTCTGCGGCGCGTTTTGGCCGACGGGGAGCGCGCCGCGAACGGCTTCGCTGGCGAATTCGTTGCCGAACCCAGTTTGATAGCGAATTCCTTCTGTCATACGGATACCCTCGCAAGAAAGTTTGCGCCCGTCAAAGCCTGCCGTTCATCGCGCGGCGTTCGGCTTCGTGCATCGCATCATAAACCTGATCGATGCTGCTCACGGCAAAGAGCAGCTTGTGCAACTCGTCGACTTTCACCTTCGTGGCAAGCACCTCGTCAAGGTCGAACGGATGGATGGCGCAACCGCCTTCGATCACGTTCATGCACTCGCCGTGGGAGCTGATGAGGCCACTGCCGTAGACTTTGAACTCGCCGCGCTCCACGATCACCCCAAATTCCACTGTGTACCAGAAAAGCCGGCCTAGCTTCTCGAGGACGGCAGCATCGGAGATAGACGCACAGACCCGGCCGTAATGCTCGAGGAAGTCGGCGAAGATCTTGTGGGCATGCATGGGAACGTGACCGAAGACGTCGTGAAAAATGTCGGGCTGGGGTGTGTACTCCAGCGAATCGCGGCTGCGTAGCCAGGTAGTGGTGGGAAAGTTGCGTGAGGCGAGCATCTCAAAGAATGCCGGCGCAGGAAGAAAGCCGCTGACCGGCGTGGAACTCCAACCGGTGCGGGGCGCCAGGCGCGCGCTGATCGAGGTGAGGTTCGGCAGGCGATCGGGCCGCAGCCCGATAATGTCGAAGCCTTCGAGGTATTCACGCGCTGCGTGCTGTTCGAGCACGGGCAGCACGCGGCCCACCAGTTCGGACCAGATTCCATGCTGCTCATCGGTGTAAGCCGAGTAGTCCTGATGAATGATATAGGGCGCCGCGGTGGAGAGAACTGCGGTGGTCATAGCTTGCCTCCTGGGATCTGGTTCGCGCTACAAGTTGCCGCGCGCCTGCTGCTCGCGTTCGATGGCTTCAAAGAGCGCCTTGAAGTTGCCTTTGCCGAAGCTGCGGCTTCCCTTGCGCTGGATGATCTCGTAAAACAGCGTGGGGCGGTCTTCAACGGGGCGCGTAAAGATCTGCAGCATGTAGCCCTCGTCGTCGCGGTCGACCAGGATGCCTAGCTCCTCGAGTTCGGCAACCGGCTCATCGATCTTGCCCACGCGGCCTTGCAGTTCCGTGTAGTAGGTATGCGGCACGCGAAGAAACTCGATGCCCTGTTCGCGAAGACTGTTGACGGTGTGCAAGATGTCGTTGGTGGCGAGCGCGATGTGCTGCACGCCGGGGCCCGGATAAAAGTCGAGATATTCCTCAACCTGCGATTTCTTTTTCCCTTCGGCGGGCTCATTGATCGGGAATTTGACGTAGCCGTTCCCGTTGGCCATCACTTTCGACATCAGCGCCGAATACTCAGTCGAGATGTCTTTGTCGTCGAAGTGCTGGTAGAGCGAAAAGCCCATCACGTTGGCGTAGAAGTCGACCCACTGGTTCATCTCGTGCCAGCCGACGTTGCCCACCATGTGATCGACATGGAGCAGCCCGACCGGCCGGGCAACATGATCGCTCGTGACGGCCTGGTAGCCGGGAAGAAACGGACCGGAGTAGCCGCTGCGTTCGACGAAGGTGTGAATGGTATCGCCGTAGGTGCGTATACTCGCAAGCACTGCGGAGCCATTCTCGTCGGAAACGATGCGCGGCTCATCAACGCTGACGGCGCCGCGGTTGGTCGTCTCATGCCAAGCCTGGCGCGCGTCGTCGACCCACAGCGCAACGGCTCGCACGCCGTCACCATGCTGGTGGACGTGTTGGGCGATGGGATGATGGCTGCGCAGCGGCGTGGTGAGAACGAAGCGGATCTTGCCTTGCTGGACCACGTAGGAAGCGCGGTCGCGCTGGCCGGTCTCGGGCCCAGCATAGGCCACAAGCTTCATCCCGAATGCCGCGCGATAAAAATAAGCCGACTGACGCGCGTTGCCGACGTAGAACTCAACGTGGTCTGTCCCTTTGAGCGGCAGAAAGTCGGTCTTGGGTAGAGGTATGGCGGTCGCAGAAATGGAATGGGCAGATGCAGCCTGGGGAAGGGTGCTCATGATCGATATTCCTGTTCTGCCGGAGCGCTCGCGAAAGGGGAAGCCGCGCCACGGCTATCGAATACTATAGGCTCGGTAGAAATGTACAGAAAATGGTATTTTGAAGGAAAAACTCTGGAGAATCCTAACAAAATTAGGCATACTTTGCATGTAACCTAACGACCTTAAAAACAGGATAAGTGAATTATGCCTCACCGGACTTTGCCCAATGTGTTCGAGTTGGACACGATCAGCTGGAAGATTCTGGAGGCGCTGCAACACAACGCGCGCCTCACGTTTGCTGAGCTTGGCAGAAAGATCGGGCTTTCCACACCGGCCGTCGCGGAAAAGGTGCGAAGGCTTGAGGAGGCGGGCGTCATTACCGGCTACCACGCCGCGCTGGATATGGCGAAGCTGGGTGTGCCGATTCGCGTGCTGGTCCGGCTGACGATTCACGGCGGAGACCTGCAGGTGACCAGGACCGTGGTGGCGATCAAGGAGATGCCGGAGATCAGCCGCTGCCATCGCATCACCGGAGCGGAGTCATTTGTCATCGAGGCGCACGTGGTGTCGATTCGCCACATGGAAGCGCTGATCGACAAGCTATCGACGCTGGGAGCGACTTCGACTTCGACAGTGCTCTCGTCGCCGGTGGTTCGGCGGGATTATCGGGCGGGACACATCGAGGCTTTCGCCAAGTACCTTTGAACGGCCGAAATGGTCCCCGGTCAGGCGATTACAGCATTCTCGGCGACAGCCGCAGGGTCTTCATGAGTAACCGCACGGGTCGTAGTAGCCGGACCTGCCAGTTGCGATACAGGTGGAAGCGGCCGGCAAAAACGAAATCGTCGTCGATGAGGCGCGTAAGCAGAATCTGGCTGTGACTCCAACGACGTCGCATGCGGTTCCATCCAGGGGTTTCCAGTTCGAGATAGAAGCGGTGCTGCGCGGCCCAGTCGAGCGTAGGCGGCGGCGCGAGCATGAGCTCTCGCCAAAGCTGCGCTGCAATCTGTTCCAGCCGATGGCGTTCCCGCTGCGAAACGCGCGGTGTTTGCGGGACAGGAATCTCCGACGCAAGCTCGGGCTCTAAGTGAAGAGCCATCATCCATCCCAGGACAAAGATGTTATCGAAAACCGGGGAATTCCACTCGATCTGGCCGGCGCTCGGGAACGGCAGACGGCGAAACGCCAGGGCCAGATCGAGCATCAGGCAGAGCCGCTCAAAGCGATGGCGCACTCCATGCATGCAAAGGTAGAGCAGCTCGTCAGCCGGTGAGAGAAGCCAGACCGGGACGCCGTGGAATTGTGTAAGTTTCGCGCGCGCCCAGGCCGCGTCGATGTCGAAATCAAAAGCGTGCGGGTTCTCGACGTTGTGGTGGAGTTCCAGATTGATCCCTTTGCGGCTCCAGGCGCGATGGTAGTCGTCGGCATGTCCGTTGGGCGAGAACCCGATCTCTCCTAGCAACTGCTCGGCACGGACGACATCGGACCGCCGCACAAGAAGGTCGATATCGTAGCAGGTGCGAAACGACGCGTCGCCGTAGATCCGTTCTGCGAGGCAGGGGCCTTTGAGCGCCATCACTGGAATTGTGGCGCGATCGAAGGCGGCCAGGGTGCCTTTCAGCGTCTCGGTCCAAACCAAGCCTGAGATCTGCCCTTCACGTTGGATTTCGTCGAGACGCTTTTTCTGGGATGGTGTGTAATCGATCGCCGACCGGCGCATCAGCTCAGCAGCATAAAGCAGGAGGTTTTCCTGCTCGGCCACGTGGAGAAGATCGTCGAATTCGGATCGCTCGAGGCTGGGCTTGTGCAGGCGGCCGCGGAGCAAATCGAGCAGGGACTGCATTCCTGCTCTCATGCCGAGCGCGCTTTCCTCGTTCATCACGACGACCGAAGGCTCACTGCAAGCCGGAGATTTGGACAAGGCCGGTGAATACCTGCGGAACCCGTTGGCCCAAGCGCTCCATTGCGGCTGAGGGAACGCCGGTGCGAGCATAAGACTTTTCGCAATCGCGCTGCGACGGACCGCGGAGATCGCCCTCCATATAGGCCAGCCCGGGGCACCGTGAACAGTACGCCGTGTGCGAGCAGTGCGAACAGGTGTGCAGGTCGCGCACGTGGATGGAACGCAACTCTGCGAACTGCGGCGAGTCGTACCAGATGTCGCTAAACTTCTGCGTGCGCACATTGCCGCAAGTCATCGGAAATTGCACGCAGGGAAAAACGTCGCCAAAGGGTGAGATGTAGGCCAGCGTGTGGCCGGCGCTGCAACTATAACCGTCGAGGACATTGTCATCGACCGTGGAAATCGGGGCGCAGAACTCGCCGACACTGCCGACAAATTCCTCGGTGTGCATGATCTCTTCCAGCTCGTCGGTCGTGATTCCCAGGTTCATGATCGAGCGGTCGCCATTGATCATCGGCGTGATGGTGGGGTCGACGACAAAGTTGACGCCCCACTCATCGGCCAGCCGTTTCACGCCCATCGCGTCGCGGCTGTTGTACTTCATCAGGACGTTGGTGACGGAAACCTTGATGTTGTTCGCCCGCAGGTGGCGAATCGCTTCCGAGGTCCGGCGCAGCGAACCCGGCAGCTTGGTAATCGCGTCGTGTACCTCCGGGCGATGAGAGTAGACGCTGATCTGCACCTGCTCGATGCCCAGTTTCCGCAGGCGCGCAGCTTCTTTCGCCCGGATCATAAAGGCATTGGTCTTAAGCTTCACGTTGAAGCGCTTGGCCCGCGCGAATTCGAGAATCTCAAAGCAGTCGAGGCGCAGAAGCGGCTCGCCGCCGCTGATGCTCAGAAAGAATGTACCGACGTCGGCCAGCTGGCAGATCACGTCCTTGATCTCGTCGGTCGTCATCTCGCCCTTGCCGTCATGGTCGAGATAACAGTGAACGCAGCGCTCGTTGCATCGCCAGGTGATGTCCATGTGGGCGCTCAGCGGCACTCCGCGCGCGGTGGCTTTCTCGTTCATCTCTTCGAGCAGGCTCATTGAATCTCCTTTGGCGCAGCGGGGGTTTCTGAAACCAGGAGAATACCGTGCGTTGCAAGCTGATCCACAAACTCCTTCGCGTCCGCGAAGGCTTCTTCTTCGCCGACTTCGAACTCCTCGCACAAATGCTCGTGCACAATGCGCGAAAGCGGCGTCGAGCCGTCGGCCGAGTTCCAGATGGCCGAGCCGACGGAATTCAGCATGAAGATCGTCGAATCGAGAGTCGACATGATCAGCGTGTCATCACCAATGGTGCGCGCTGCGACGTCGTTGCTCTGCGTAAGATAAATGTCTGTTGCCGCCATCGATTCACCCAATTCATCCGCGCCGTAAAAGCCGGCGGCCCAGAAGCATCACCCAATCAGTTCCCAGACCCTCCGGTCGGGAAAGAACGAAAGTTGCCGCACCGGCACTTCCGCCACAAAAGCCACGGCGGCCTCAAAAACCTGGCGCACAATTGAGGGCTCGTGCGCGAAAAAGAGAATGTTCCGGAGCAGCCGCTGAACCGCAATTGCCGGGTCAATCTCTTCGATGCGATTTTCCCCCGCCTTGTTGAGCAGGAACAAAGTCTCAATCGGCGCCGAAATGTTCTTTCCTGGCTCGCCAAACTCTCCCGCAAAAGGAGTGCCGTAAGCAAAGTATCGGCCATCCACCTTGCGGACGTAAGATGCCTCGTCGGTCAGCAGCGCCACATCGGGCGGAGCCAGGCGGGCCATGGTTGTCTTTCCCGCCTCCGAGACACCGGAAAACAAAAACGCCTTGCCGTTCCTTACCGCGCTGGAGGCGTGCAGCAGAAATCCGCCCTCGGGCGCCAGCATCAGGGTGTGCACAATGCGCAACACCGAGTCGATGGAGTAGGGGTTGGCCGATTGAAAAATCTGGCCCCGGCGCTCTTCGGGACTGAACCGAGCCCGAAAATCGCCCCTCTCCATCCTCCATTCACGATCCTCCAGCCAGACTTCAGCGTCCGCGTCGGGGTCAAACCGGTCCGGATCCATGATCTCAACGCGCAGCGCAAACTGTGATGCCGTCCCCGGCCTGACATAGTCCCTATAGCGCCCCATCAGAATGCGCTCGAACTCGGCATCGGTTGTCTGTACTTCGATGGGAAAGCCGCCAATCTCAATCACTACATCGTGGTTCTGGTCGGTTGCGGGGAGCTGCATCGATAACGCCATTCTAACCTTGGCCCTGTCCCCCGGCAATCGCACTTAGGTACTTTGGGAATCACCCCGAACCAGCGGGAACCCCTTTCATTACTCCGAAGTTGCGTATTTTGGGACCCAGGCGCAGAAACAGGCGGGTCGAAAGCTCCGAGCGCCGCAAAATCGAGGCTGCAATCCGCTGCCATGCCGAAGGCTGCGCGTGAACCAGACGGCCATCGCGCTGGATGCTCTCCACCCTGCCCACCACGTCCGCGGGCTTTACTGGCTCATCAAAACGCGGACGGGCATCGCCGCGGGTGACCAGATCCGCACCCGGTGTGTCGGCGGCGCGGCGCACAAGCCGATGTGCGATCAGCCTTTCTTCCTGGCGAAAAACAATGATTGTGCCCGGTTCGAGCTCTGCCGGATCGCAGTCGTGAACTTTCAGAAGGTCGCCCGGCCATAGGACCGGGACCATGCTGGCCCCGGCCACCCTTAACTGCACTTTCCCGTGACTTCGAGCAACGTCAGCAACAAGATCGCAACACGCCTCGTGTAAATGGGCCTCAACGATCGATCGTGCCATTGTGGCCGACATCGTCTCCGCGAGCGTTATGAGGTCTTGCGGTTGAAGTGGCAGGCAAACTGCGTGGTCTGCACCTTGCCGCACGAGAGCGCGTTGGTTTCAAAGACACGCTCGTGACGCACTTCCGGCTTCGCGTACGGCTTTTTTGTCGGCCGCTTCAGGCCGCCGGCAGCGGTACCCCGCTGCTTTTGGTCGGTAGAGTTCGTATTCACCTATGTACCTCGCTCGATTGGGGTTTTCGTGCGTTATGCTCCTCTTGCCGATCGTCCTAAGAATAACAGAGGTAAAAGCCCGATCCGTTGAAAACCCGGATCAAATTAGGGCGCAGATTGCGTTGCCTGTATGGCACAGCCGCGCGTCCCGTAGCCCGTGCTGCCCGACCCGCTGTAACCGTTGCAGGTTTGGACGCCAAGCGTGCTGAAGTAGACGTTGGAATATCCGTAGGTGCTGCTGACGCCCGAGTTGTCAACGATGATACCGCTGGTGCCGCCTGTCTCCGGCGTACCCGTGGTGGGTGCGGTCGGGATGCCGGCGGTTACCTTGTAATTGAGAACACACGCGTTTCCGGTCGCGCATGTCCCGACGATCGCAGTGCCGCTGGCGTTGGCGGTGATGCTCGTGAACAGCCATTCCTGGATATCCTGGACCGCCGAGCCGCTGCTTTGTGCCGCTGGCGAAGTGCCAAGCACGCCTCTGTATGCCGTCAGGGTATTGCCGGCGATCGCCGAGACATACATGATCTCGGTGCCGACCTGGATGAAATCGCCGGTAGAGATGCCAGTGGCGGACGCCACGCTGACCGAACTCGTTTGCATGACGGCGAGGGTTGCACCGCTCGCGTGTGCAACCGCCAGGCTGCCATGCTGGCCCCTTGTAACAGTGAGCGTCGTCCCCACGACCGCCGTGACAAACATATCTTCGGAGTCGACTTCAACGTAGCTGCTGTTTGCGGTGATCCCGGTGGCGCTGGTGACAGTCACGGTCGTCGAGCCAGCGGTCATTGCTGCTGTGGTCGTTGTCGTTGTTTGCGCGACCGTCGCAAGCGCGGCGCTCAACGTGGTGTTCGCCTTGGAGCCGAGAAATTCCGACACGGGCGCGCAGCCTGCTGCGGCACTAGCGATGGTGCCGAGAGCCGTAACGGTGCTGGTCGTGGAGAACGGAAGGTTGATTGCATACAGCTCCGGCGTCCCTATTCCTGTGCCACTGCTGGTGCTGCACACGTACAAGTGGCCGATGCTGTTTGGCGCGGCCGTGGTGGGAGCGTCGAAATAAAGGTTGTCGAAGGAGCCCGAATAGTAATTCGCGGTGGTGCTTCCCGTTCCGACAGTCCGCTCGGTGCCCGTCGCACTCGCCGCGAAGCCGCCGGCAAACTGCCAGACGCCGCCGTCGGCAGTGAAGTAAACCTCCGATGTTCCGGTCGATGTGTCGACAAGGGGGCCGTCAACGATGCCAGTCCCCGTGCTACCCACATCTGCGGTGCTTTGGATAATGAGGGCACCGGTTGTGCTGCTTACCCAGCCTGCCCTCCCGTCATCGAGGCCCCAATAGACGTCACCCGTGCTTTCATCCATCACCGGGCTCGACATCGAGCCGCCTGAGTCGTGTCCAGCACTCACAGGGAAAGCAGTCGTGGTCGAGCAGCCCGCCACCACTGTGGTGCACTCGGAGGGCGGAGAGCTGGATGAGTTGGTGTAGATGTGGATGAACTTGTGGATGTAGGGGTCTGTGCCGGTAGGTTGCGTATCGCCGACGTAGATGGC
>Ga0335069_10006012_pt1 | contig 17738 bp, 34 predicted proteins | sample Lox_Sample_11_FD_206714 | JGI IMG/M metagenome (GOLD analysis project Ga0335069, IMG submission 206714) | Soil microbial communities from Loxahatchee National Wildlife Refuge, Florida, United States - Lox_Sample_1.1 | ecosystem: Environmental > Terrestrial > Soil > Wetlands | place: USA... | reverse complement strand
GGATCCATGCGGCTCGCCTCGAGCAGTTGCTCACGGATCCAGTTCTGGAAGTATTCTCCCTGGAGCTGATTCTGCGCGTACTGCTCGCCGCGCGCCTCGGCACCACGAGCGGTGCGGCGATGGGCGGCGCTGGGCGCGCGCACCGTGCGCGACGGCACGAACTTCACGATGCCGCCCGCGTTGTCCGCCTCCCTGCGCGCGTCGCTGTAGTGCTTGAAGGGGCCGGCGACCTGGCGGTCTCGGGGGTCGACGGCGATGTAGTCGCGGACGACTCCGCGCCGTCCGATTTCGCCGACTGGTGCTGCGTCAGCCGGTAGTTGATGAACGGTTTTCCTGTCAGAAGGCGCCGAGAGGTGCCAGTAACCGTTTTGTCGAAAGACTTTTGCCTCGTCGTATTGCCCATCGCTGCGCGGGAAGTAGAGCTTCGAATTCGATCCTGCAACCAGTACGTGTGTTGCGCCCTCATCTCCTGCGTGTCGGATGAGATCGGAGAGCGTGTTGAAGTCGGCGACGCGATGGCCGACGGCCTCTTCCAGTTCGCCACGAGGTGCGACTTCTGACGGAGGAATCGCTCGCACGACATGCGACAGCGGAATTGTATGCTCCTGATGATGCCACGGGCCATCGGGTGAGAAACGTACGTCGATCGACGCGCGCACATTTACTCGTCCGACCCTGACCACCTTGAACACGCCGTCGCCGTACATCACCCGTTTATGCGGGTCGCGTACCTCGATCCAGTCTCCTGGTTTCAGATCACGAGCGCTTACCTCTTGTGCGCGCGGAGAAACGAAGTGCCGCTTGGGTTCGGGGAGCTTCGGGTAGCGGGTCTCTCCGGGCTTGAGTTTTCTGTGTGCCATGTTCAACTCCCGTAGATCATTCCGTCGTCTCCGACGTACAGATAGAACTCACCGTAGGACTCCGCAGCCTTTTGTAGATCGTCGAGGTTGTCGTCGAAGAACCCTGCACCGTGTCCGTTGCGACTCAACCAGAAGTTATGGCCCGCGCGTCCGCTGTCGATCCCGCCTTCGCCGTAGGCGTTGTCGAGCATGTATCTGTATCGCTGCTGAAAGTCGATGCAGTCGTCGATCATCTTGTCGCGCGTCTCCGGTGCGATGTCGTCGATGCCGTAGTTCTTGTCGAGCGGTTCGCCGCCGCTATCGTCGGCGTTGTCAGTGCTCGACCAGAGAGCAGTTTCCATGTACTGGCGCGTGAAGGTGTCCAGACGGGTAAGGGCGCGCACCGCTCGACCAGCGGCTGGCGCACGCATTTCGTGAGCACGACGACGCGCGCGTTGCTGCAACGTGATGCGGCGCCCCGTATGCTCGAACCACAACTTCTCTGCTTCGAGCGGCTTGTCCGCTGGGATCCAGTGAAAGCCTCCCTTTGCGATCCCTTGCTCGTCGATGCCCATACGGAACGCGAAAACTCTACGAAGGCGTCGCGGGACCCCTACGGAGATGTTTTCTAGAGAGATCCGTTCGAGCCCATACTTCCCTTGGGCCTCATCGATGAACGCCGCGTGCTCGTCTGCCGGAGCTCGTCGTCCGCTCTCGTGTACCGTCGCGCTCTCCGGACGGCTGCCCCAGTACGCCCCGAAGTCCGCCTCGGTCGGCATGTAGTCGGGGTAGAACTTCCGGATGAAGTGCACGCCCGCGTGGTCGTCGGCGTTCGCGATCGGATCACGATCGCGATCGACGATCATCGTCGAAGCGTTCCACTGCTCGTCTTTGGGCGCGTTCGGGTTCCGGTACATATTCCGGAAGTAGCCGAGCACTTGCTGGCGCCAGTCGACGATCTCAGGGCTGTTCGGAGGCGGGGGCTGCCAGCTCTTGAGGAGCTTTTTCGCTTCGGCGCGTGTGGCCGAGTCGAGCCACGTGGCCTCCGTTGCCGCTGTGAGGCTCATGCCACCGCGATTCTCTGGACGGCGATGGAGATCCGTCTGGACGTGCCACTCGTGTTCCGGGTGTGTCGGCGGGTTCAGGAACCCACCCATGCCCGGATTAACGATACGGCCCTTCTCTTTCGTTGCCATCAGCGTCTCCTCCGGCGCCGTGGCGCCTCTTCGAGTTCTTCTTCCTCTTCGCCTTCGAGCTTCTTAGCCCAAACCGTCACGTCGCCATCGGTCGAGCCGGGGATCTCCTGATCCCCGCGCCCGCGGTCTTCCGGCCACCAATCGATGCCCTTGGCCGCTTCTTTGACGGCATCTTCGTCGAGATCCATCTCGCGAGCGACCGCTTCGATTACGAACCGGGCGACGGCGAAAGCCTCGGTGGACGGCACAGCGCCGCCGAAACGCGGTACGACCTCGTAGCCGTTCTTCTCGAGCCACGACTCGAGCTCGCGGGTGCCCGTGTCGCTCCAGATGTAGACGTTGTTTTTCGTCGGCTTGACCCCGATCTCGCGTGCGAAGTCCGAGCCGAACGTGGTCTCGGTATTCACAGCGATCATGGGCTCGTTGCCGAACGCAGCGATCACGTACGCGCTCTGGTCGTCGTACCCGTCTTCTTCTAGATCCATCATCATTTGATCGTCGAGCTGGCTCCAGCTCTGAGCGCCGCTCTCGTCGACCATTTTTTGGACTTCGGCTTCGATGTTCTCCCGGATCTCGCTGTAGCCGAGCACGTCGTTACGGAACGCCTCGTCTTCGTCGGCGAGATAGTCGCGGAGGGGCACGGCCTTACCGATCATCGGTTTGATCTCGTAGTCAGGAAGATCCTTGGACCAGCCTGCGGGACCTTCGTCGCCGCGCCCGTAGTCGAGCAAGGCCGACGCGATCGTGAGGGCACGCTGTTCCGGCGTCGACCTTTCCGCGAACCATTCCTCGGGGTTGTCCAGGTCGATGCCGATCGAATCGAGCGCGCTCCTGACATCGTCATTCTTCAGATTGAGATCGTCGATCTCGAACCACGCTTCTCTCGTCCAGAACGGGAATCCGACTTCGGCCGCTTCCTTGTCGCCGACGTACTCGCGCACCGGCTGGATCTTGAGCAGTTCGATGTGATCCCCGTTGGCCATCGCGATGGTGCCGCCGTGACCACTGAGATCCATGGCGCCGTCGATCTGCTCCCAGGACATCTTCGGAATTCGGACTTCCAGCTCGTCGGGGATGTCCGGGTAGCCAGGGAGACTTGGTTGGCGACGACTTCGTACTTTGCGGGTTGCCATGATCACACCCTCGACTTCACCACGTTGCCGTCCTGATCGAGCAGGTCGACGTTGCCGTGGTCGTTGACGTAGTAGATGTTGGGGTAGAACTTCTCGCGTTCCATCTCGTCGTTGATCTCTTCGAGCGCGTTCTCGATCGATCGGTAGTGATCGAAGTGTTGATGCTCGTGCGTGACGTTGTAGCCGCCGCCACGAGCGTCCGAGATGACGTAGCCCTGAGCCATCTCCTCGTCAGAGAAGACGTCGTCTTCCTCTTCGCTCTCTTCGGGTTCCTCCTCGTCGTCCTCTTCGGAGAACTCTTCTTCGAGCTCGGTCCACTCTTCCTTGGCCTCTTCCGGGTTGTCGAACCAAGAGATCTCGACGATCCCGTCCGACCGCTCGAAGAGGATCACTGCCGAGGTGAACGTGAGCTGTTTTTCTTCGGCAGGAGTGAGCTCGTCCTTCTCTTCCGCGGCTAGTCTGCGGACGGCGTCGGCGGTCTTTTCGTCGAACCCCACGAACCCGTACCAGCCGTTGCCGTCGCCGAGACTGATCTCTTCGTCGGCGCCTCCGTCGAGCGTGATCCCGTACACGTAGCTGTCCAGGATCGTGTTGAACTTGCCGGACCCATACGGACGAATTCCTCTCGCCATCACATCCTCCACTCGACCCAACCCGGGTCAACTTCCACTGGTAACTCCGACGTGGGCACGCCCACCGTCTTCAAAACTCCCCGAAGCGCCTTCCACTCTTCGGCGGCGATCTCGTCGAGGTATTCTTGCTCGGAATCGCTCTCGATGCCGTTCAAGCCGCCGCTCTGGAGCGTTTGCAGGATCCCCTCGATGACGACGTCGGCTTCGGCGCGGGCGCTCACGAAGTTGAAGTCGCCGCGCTTGTACTCGGCGCGACGCTCCTCGAACTCTTCTTGATCGAGGTACGACGCGTCGGGATCGGGATCTTGGTCGAAGATCACGCGCACAGCCTGGAGCTTCACCGCTGGTCTACGGGCTTGTGCCGCGACCACGCGGCGGCGCGTGCGCTCGGACGGGCTCATCTTGTACGGGTAGTGTCGCGCGGGCGGGTGGGGGGCGTCAAGGGCGTATTTGCCGCGAGATCCGGGTGGTGCCCACGATCCACGGCAGCATCCGAGCGATGTTGCGCGCGTCGTCGATGCCGCGGTGATGTGCGCCTTCGAGCTTGAGGCCGCAGAGCTTCAGCGCCTCAGCCATGCCCAGCTTTTTCTTGAGGCCCTGCACCTTCGTGAACTCCGTTTTTAGGTTCAGGTGCGGCGGCATGTTGTTCGGCACGCCGTGCAGCGTGCAGTCGCGCTCGAGCTGAATGCGGTCGTAGCGGCCCCACGAGGCGAACACGAGCGGATGCCGATGATCGATGAGCCGAGCGCGCAAGGCCGCAAACGCTTCGGGGAAGAGCGGCGCACTGTCCACCAGCGCCTGCGTGATGCTCGTGAGCTTTGTCACGAAGGGGAGAAGCCTCGGATGCCGCACCGGCCGCACGAACGACTGGAACTCATCGACCACGGCGAGTGCTTGCCCGTCGACGAGCACCGCGCCGATCTCGATCGTCTCCATGTGCTCGGGAGGGAGCGAACCGTCGTCGCTGGTCGTCGCTTCGAGATCGACGACGAGGTAGTAACGCAACTCAACCACGACGCTTCTCATCAGCTTTGAGTCCGCGCTCGATGAGCATTCGCACGACCTCGTTGATGCTCGGTTCGATGCCGGTCAGTTTGGCGATGTTCTGCTGTTTGGCGACGATCTTGGCGTGAAGGCTCCGGGGCACGCGGGCGCCCATGACTATGGTTTCTTCGGTCATTGACAACAACGGTAGCACGTGTTAGCATCTTGTCAAGATGAGCAATTTACCTCCGACAGATCCGGCTATTACGAGCGCGTTGATGGATTTGTCCCGTGCCGCCAGGCAAGCGCACAGCGCGTGGACGCTCATCGGAGGGCACGCGCTCATTTCGCACGGGGTACCTCGACACACCGAGGATGTCGACACGCTCTTTTTGAAGCACGAGCTACTCGGAGTGGCCGAAGCGCTGGTAGCGAACTTCGGATACGTGCCGTTGATCTACAACATTGAACATGAAGGATACGTAGCGACCGACGAGGTCACGGTCCACTACATGGACGATCCGGTGCTATTCAGCGTCGGGGAAGAACGCGAACTCGTTCCACTCGAATCGCCGTTGGGTCTGATCGTAGAACTGCTGGCGGCGCAGCACCCGATCGAGCGCGAGATGATCGAAGCCTCCGCGCTCTGCCGTCACTACGGCGTCTTGGTGCCCATCGCACCGCTGGGAGGCGTCCTGCTTGTCAAGTCGATCGCTGACAGGGTGAAGGACGTGGCCGCCATAGAACAGACGGCTGAGAGTTTGCCTCGCGAAGATCTAGAGCAAGCTCTCACCTGGGCCGCGCAGCGAGATCCTGAAAACACGAAAGATCTTCGCGCCATAATCACGAATGTCCGCACGCGGCGCATACCGAAAACTACGAGAAGCTATCGCTTTCCAAAGAGGTGAGGTGTATAGGGAGTGAATAGACGGCGAACCAGTCCGTCTCACTCGTCGATGAAGCCGCAAACATGGAGAGCTTGGGCCCGCGCCTGTATCCGCGATCCGCAGAGCCCCTCCAAGATCACAAAGGACATGCTCGCTGCGCTGACGGGTACCGACGCGCGAGTCCTCGACGCAATCGTCGCGTGCTGGACAGCGTACGCCTACACGGGCGACCCGTTCGTGCTCGACGCCGTCCGCATACTGCTCAGGCTCATGCAGGTGCACACGCGCTCGCTCGCGCGTGAGCTCATCCCGTTCGCGATGAACTGGGAGGACCGGGAGAGGTTGTGGCCGCTCGTGGTCCCTTCTGGTCCGATACCGCTGAGTAAAGGCTACGACACCTCCGAATACGACGAAGACCAAGGACCATGAACATCGTAAGCTCGAAACAGAAAACGGAACTGAAGCGCCTCATCGACAGCGGCGGCCCGCAAGCGCCTTACGCGGCGGAGATCCTCAAGTGCGTCGACAAGGGCATCGCTCCGCCGCCAGAGGCGATCGAGTGGTTCATCAAGTGGATGCGCGAGAAGGCGGCATGAGAGCCGCCCTGCTCGCCGAGCTATCCGACCTCTTCGTGGCCGAATCGTTCGCCGCCGTCAGACGCGGCGACAACGACGAGTCCGATCGGCTCTGGGAGATCGCGCTCGAGTTGAACGTGAAACGGAAGAAGGCGCTCGCGCGGGAGCTCAAAGAACTATGAAACGCTCCTTCCAAAATTTCGTGAAGCGTCTCGACGACATCGGTCTCCACGAGAAGGTCGAAGCGCTCACCCTGAAGCATCACGTCTCGCTTCTCGATCTCTACGAAGGTCCGAGCCGAGCGACGTCGATCTCCGCCGCTCGGCGCGCTGTGTACCTCTGGCTCATGAAGCGAGGAAAGGGCGTGAACGAGATTGCGCGGCTCTTCGATCGGGCGCCGAACGGGGTTTGGAAAATAACGAGGGGGAAGACGTGACCGAGAAGAAGAACTCCAAGAGCGTGAAGCGCATCGTACGCGACCTGCAAGAGCTTCGCGGGTGTTCGTACATGCAGGCGCTGAACGAGCTACGAGGACTGCCGGAGGGCACGAACTGGAAAGAGCACGTCATGCGTGTGGCTTTACAAGAACCGGAAGATCCGAAGCCGTGAGCCACACCTGCCACTCCCCCGACTGCACGCGCCCCGTCCCGCCGCGCATGCTCTTTTGTTTGGATCACTGGCGCGCGCTCCCGAAGAAGGTTCAGGACGCCATCTGGCGCGAGTATCGCTCGGGTCAGGAGATCGACAAGAAGCCGAGCCTTCGCTACCTCTCCGTGCAGCGGCTCGCGTGCGCGCATTCGGTGTTCAAGCCAGACGACGAGGAAGCTGCGCTCAGGGCTCTCGTCTACCTGCAAGAGGCGGTGCGGTACGCGAAGGAAGCGGTCGCCGCGGGGCTCGGTGATCCGCTCGAGAATCTCGTGCCGAAGGATTGGCCGGTCGCGAAGGCGCATTTGAGGGTTGTTCGATGAGCGCTCGGCCTTGCCTTAAGGCGGTGGGCGGAAAGACGGCTCTCCTTCCCGAGATCCTTCCGCGCCTCCCTGCGAAGATCAGAACGTACTACGAACCGTTCCTTGGTGGCGGCGCCGTGTTCTTCGCGCTCGCCGCGGAGAAGAAGCGGCGTTTCGGGCGCGCGGTCCTCAGCGATTTGAACGGAGAGTTCATGCACGCTTACGCGACCATCGCGCGCGACGTCGAGGGCGTCATCCGCGCGCTGAAGAAGCACGTCTACGAGGAGAAGCATTACTACGCCGTGCGCGCTCTGAACCTGTTCGGACTCAGCCTGAACGATCGCGCGGCGCGGCTCATCTACTTGAACAAGACGGCCTTCAACGGGCTCTATCGCGTGAACAAGAAGGGGCGGTTCAACGTCCCGTTCGGCAAGTACACGAACCCGACGATCTGCGACGAGGAGAACCTGCGCGCCGTGGCGGACGTTTTTCGCACGGTGAACACCTCGCTCTTTTCGTTCGACTTCGAGAAGACGGTCGAGGGCGCGAAGAGGGGCGACGCGGTGTATTTCGATTGCCCGTATGCACCCGCGTCGGAGACGGCGAACTTCACCGGCTACACGAAGAGCGGCTTCGGGCCCAAGGAGCAAGAGCGCCTCCGTGATGTCGCTCGGGATCTTGTCGAGCGCGGCGTTCACGTGCTGCTCTCGAACAGCGACACGCCGTTCGTTCGCGATCTCTACCGGGGGTTCAAGATCGAGGAGGTCCAAGCTCCCCGCCGCGTCAACTCGAAGGGCGACAAGCGCGGAAATGTCGGCGAGCTCCTCATCTCGGGGAGGCAGAAGTGATCCACGTCGTCGCGATCGTTGCCGGGCTTCTGTTCGGCGCGTGGCTCGAGAGCTGGGTTGCGCGGCGGGCGGAGACGCGGAAGAGGATCAAAGCGCGGCTGCCGAGAAGGGTAGGATGACGAAGATGACCGAGCGGAGACAGGTGAGTGCGGACAGCCGGCACATGATGAAGCAGGGCGCTCAGCGGCGTACTCGTAGGTCCGCGCTACCCGGTTCCGTCTGGTTTCGGGTGACGAACCCGATCGACGGCTTCATGCAGATGTACCTCATCGTGGATGGGCGTGTCGCCGTTGCCCTTCCAGACGCGCATTTCGTGAACCTCGGCGAGGTGTGGAGCGCTCGCGAAGCGGTGTTCCGCGGTCGCCTGTGGCGAGTGGAACAACTCCCAAGGGTGAGCGGAACCCGCTCAAAGAAGGGCTCGCGAAGATGAAGCATCCCAGCGAACCCGACACGAAGGAGCCCGTCACGGCGGAGGCGAGTCCTCCACCTAGCTGGAACGCGCTTTGGTCGCCGGGTCCGTACGTGCGAGCGGTCTACGATCGACTCGTCGAGCAGTACGCCGAGCCGCATCGGGCCTACCACACGATGACCCACATCCGAGCGTGTCTGGCCGAATTGGAGCGCACCTCTCCGGTCTCGGATGTCTGCCGCATCGCCCTCTGGTTCCATGACTGCTACTACGAGCCGCGCGCCGTGAACAACGAATGGCGGTCGGCCGTCAGCGCGGCGAATATGTGCCGACAACTCGGGCGGCCGGAACTCTGTGAACCAGTGAAGGCGGCGGTGCTGGCCACGAAGCACAACGCACGGCCGGAGAGCTGGGAAGCGTGCCTGGTCGTGGACGCGGACCTGTCGATCCTTGGCGCCGAGGCCGTGGCGTTCGACGCCTACGAACGCGGCATTCGCATCGAGTACGCGCACGTTCCGGAAGAGGCGTTCCGGGCGGGACGAGCGGCGATCTTGAAGACGTTCCTCGAACGCGGGCGCATCTACGAAACTGACGCTTTCAGGGACCTGTACGAGGTACGCGCCCGAGAAAACCTGGTGCGGTCAATCGAAAGGCTGGCGTAACCCCATGGGCATGAAATTATTCGGTACCTCGTCATCGCGTTCTGAGTCGTCCGGAATCCGCGTGGGCTCCGGCGGAGACGTAGGTGGTTTACTGCCTGGCGATCCGAATCCGGCGCGCTTCGAGTTTCTTCGGTTGGAACGCATCGGGTCGTACTGCGTCGCGGAGGCGTTGTATCCGGATGCGAAGAACTTCGACGGTAAGAAGATCGCCGTCTATCGCGCGACTCCGGACGAACTGAGGTCTACGACGCGCCTGGATCCGCACTTCCAAGAGCGGCGCGGGCCACTCGTGCCCGTCGCTCGCTTCGAGCCGACTACAGAGGGCTGGGAGATGGCCGGATGGCTGGCGAAGAAGTTAAGTGAGCGAGGCGGAAAGTAGTCACATGGCACGCCTGAAGCATCCCCGAGCTACTGTCCGCGCGAAGCGGGTCACGCGACCGCCTGAGTCCTCCACCGAGTCCCCGCTCACCCTGGAGCAGGCTCGCGAGGCGGTCGAGATGGCGTGGGCGGACGCGACGCGCCTGCCTACTACGCCGGGGAGTCTTGAGGTGTGCGAGCACCTACAGCAAGCGGCGGAGTGCCTCGACGTGATGATCGAGCGAAAGGGAAAACCATGACCGAAGAGGCGAATCATCCACCCACAGAATCGCTCTGTCAGGTTTGCGAACGGCGTCCGCTCGTCATGGTCGCGAGCAGTCCCTACGGCGCAGTCTCGTTCGGCTACTGCTCGGTGTGCGCCGCGCTGCAACTCGAACCGGTCGAATTCGTTGAGCTGGTGGCGGTCGAGCTGTGCGGCGGATGGGAGCACACGGGCGACCATCTTCGCGGCTACCCGGCGTGGGCGCTTCAGATGGGACTCGCGACGGTGAGCGGAACCACGTTGCTCAAGCCGCAAACATCTGCGGTGCAACCGTGAAGCAGTCGAAAGCAGCAGTCCGGAAACGACGGGTCACGCGAACGGTCAGGCCCTCCACCGAGAAACAGGCGGCACCGCTCATCGAGGAGCGCGCGGCGGAAACGTGCGCGCTCTTGGAGCAATTGTTCTCGTCGCTCGACTCGCTTCGGGCCGCCGCGGAGTCGTGCGGCAACTGGACCGTGAAGGACGACGCTCGAACCATGAAGGCGCGGATCGCCGAAAGCGGCGCGTTGTTCTGGCTTCGTGAACTGCGTAGCGGGCCCTTCAAGAAAGCTGCGGTGCAACCGTGAAGCATCCCAGCGAACCCGACACGGCGAAGCCTGTTACGGGAACATCTGATTCGTTGACCAAGAGTTTTTGGTCCCGGTTGCTGGACCACTTCAAGTCGTCGCCGCGCGTTCCGGCTCCGCCGCGCATTGGTCGTGTGGTCATACATTCGATCCGATGTGTCGGGTGCGAGAAGCCGCTTGAACACGGGCAGCTTGTCGTGACGGTAGACGGAGAGCTATCGACTGGAGAACCGTTTCCCTTCACAGGCCATGCGACGTGCATGGTTCTTGTGCGCAAGTCAGACGGGACAGTCGAAGGCACGCCGCACAAGCACAGCATTCTGCTCAACGAATCTGAATGGGAGCGTTGGAAGGCAACCGAGGCTCGTGGCGAGTCGCCTGGCGGAGAGCTGCGAGTCATCGGCGTAAACGAGCACGCGCTTCCCCGATTGGTGGGCAGGCCCTGAAAGGACCAGATGAAGCCCGTGAAGCAGTGGCTGCTCGCAATCCTCTGCCACTTGCGCGGATCGCACCGTCTTCGGATGATCTGGGCCGAGCCTGCCGGGCTCTACTGCAAGACGTGCGGCTTGGGTGTGCCAGGACCAGACGGACGACGACCCGCTCCTAGATTTCGGTAAAAACGGTGAGATAGCCGCCCGTCGCTCCCTCGTGATACCCTCCGGGGATGTTGCGCCTCCTCGTCGTCCTCTCGATCCTCCTCGTTTCGTGTGCGGGCACCTCGAGCACCTGCCAGACCCCGGTGCAAGACGCCTGCTCCGCGAAAGCCCAAGAAGTCTCCGCTGAGCTCGCGAAGATCGCGACGCAGCGCGGAACGACGTCGGTCGAGATGACGACGGAGTTCATGAACGCGTGCGAGGGGCAGCTCCAGAGCGATCTCGATCAGACTCTCGCGAATCTCCAGACCATCGCCGCGGACGGCGGCACGACGGCGTCGAAACCTTGAAGGAGCCCCGACCATGAAGGAAGTTTTCGCCCCGCACCTCGGACGCAAAGTGAAGTTCGGACGGAAGCGCCCCATCGCTCCGGCGCCGCGCATGCGTTTCTCACGCTACCTCACCGCGGCGGTACCTGCTCCGCCGGCATCTCTCGACTTTAGCGCGAAGGCCGCGTCGGTGCTCGCGATGGTGTACCTGAACGACCAACTCGGAGATTGCGTCATCGCGGGTGGATACCATTTGGTCGGTGTCGAGACGGGCAACGCGACGGGGAGCCCGTACGTGGCGACTGACGCTGTGCTCAAGGCCGACTACCACGCCATCGGTGGATACGTGGACGGCGATCCGTCAACCGACAACGGTTGCGACGAGGACACCGCGATCCACTACTGGACGAGTCATGGCTTCGCGAACGGCACAAAACTACTAGGATCGTTTTCTGTCGACGCGACGAAACCGATCGAAGTGAAGCAGGCCGTGTGGGTTACGGAAGAGATCATCATCTGCATGGAGCTGCCCGACGCCTACGTGGATCCGTTTCCGAGCGGAAACGGTTTCGTGTGGGATGTTGCCGGTGCGCCGGTGCCCGAGAACGGGCACTCGATCATGGCGTGTGGCTACACCGACAAGGGTCTCATCATCTGCACGTGGGGCATGCTCGGGATCCTCACGTGGGCGGCGCTCGCGAAGTACGCGGTCACGTCTGCCGGAGGTTCGCTCAACGCAGTTCTGAGCCCTGATCAGCTCGCGAAGGGACAGACGACCGCGCCGGACGGTATCTCGTGGCACGACATCATCGTCGACTTCGACGCGCTCGGTGGAACCGTACCGGTGCCATCACCTCCTCCTGCGCCCCCCGCTCCTCCCGTCTCCGGCGGCGTCTCGCTCGCTCAGGCCGAGGCTGTCGTGAACCAATCCTTCGCGAAAGCACCGTTCATCATCGGTCGCACGGCTGCGGCGGCGATGGCGACGAAGGCGCTCGCGAGTCTCCCCGGCTGGCCTAAGTAGCGCACCAGAGCATCGGCCGGCGCCCGCGCAAGTCGGCGCCCGTCATGCTCATGTCGACGTTCACTCCGGCGACCGCCTGTTCGAGTGGTGGGATTTGCCAGATTGCGAACTCGCAGAGCGGCTCCGGCATGCCGCGCGATCCGCCGCGCCAGTACAGGTGCACGCTCGGGAGCGCGTAGAGCTCTGCTCCAGACAGCGCCTGCTCCGCGCCCACGTACGCGAGCGGGATGTAGCCGGCGACTTCGAGATCGGAAGCGAGCGCGTTGTCGTACGCGATGATGTCCGAGTGAGCTCCGTGTTGCGCTTCGAGATCGATCATCACGTGGACACCGCGTGGCGCCTCGAGCGTTGCGAGATGTTGGAGGAGCGACGCGGCGCGCGCGTGACCGACGTCTTTCGAGAGCACCCCGGACGGCGCCTCGGAGAGCAGCAGGATGTCGAGCCCGGAGGCGAAGAGCCCGTCACGTTCGGCGACGGATAGGTTCTCGAGGTAGCGCCCGACGGCGCCGACTCCCGCGTTTTTCAACGCCAAAGCTGCGCTGTTCGAGAGCGGCGAGAAGGTGTCTGCGAGCTTCGTGAAGAGGGGACACGCGCGGGCTGTACCGACCATGGGGAGGTAGGATAACATGAAGCGCATGTTGAGCATCAGTTTGGAGTTCGCCCCCGGAACGACCGACGCCTGTAAGAGATTGGTCGCAAAGCTCTTTCAGCCGGGCGAAATCCTCGGTGCCTACCGCCAGGCGCGCGAAATGTTCCACACGGGCGATCTCGTGCTCGCCGTCTCGGAGCAGAACCCGTCCGGGTTCCGCGTCGAGCCGCGTATCGCGTACCTCAAGAATCTTCGACAGGCGCTCGGGCACAACGCACCGAAAGTGATGAGCGCGCTCGGGATCGCGCAGAAGACGGCCCACGCGGTCGTGAAATTGCCGTTCGAGTCGGAAGCTATGTGGCTCGTCGTCTCCCGTGGACAAGATCTCCCGGCGATGTGCGTGCTCTACAGCTTGCCGTACGAACAAACCGCCGCTGCGGCGAACTGAACCAAGAAAGGACGGAGGAGATGTCCAGCGCACGTACAGGATTCTGGAGCGCCCTCGGGGCAGTCGTCGGCGGGGCCGCGGGTGCCGTTGCCGGTAAGTACGCGGCGCTGTACCGCCCCACCACGCGTCACAATCGAGGGCGCGGGCTTGGTCAACAAATCGAAGACGCAATGGTGATCGGCGGCGCGACGGGCGCCGTGGTCGGCGCGTTCATCGGTGGCGCGACGTTCGGCGAAGATCCGGCGCCGAAGCAGATCGCGGCGGGCAAGTAGATCATTTCGCTTCGTGCGCAGCCGCTGCGGGAGCGGGCGGGTGCTTAATGGCCGGCACGTCGTGCGCGCACTGAGAGAGCGCCGTCAAGACGGCCGCGAGCCCGGCGAGCACGCCTCCGATCGCGCCGAGCTTCGCGTTCCGCGCGCGGATGCTCGGGGGCGTCGGTGACGGACGCTCAGCGATCACGAACTGCACCGGCGTCGGCATCGGAGGGCGTCCCTCGACGGCCTTCTCCGCTGCGGCCCGCGCGATCTCTTCGACCTGCTGCCGGTTCGTGATCTCTTCGTCGGGCGGCTCGCCACGATGCTCAGCGAGCAACTGATCCACGCGATCGAGGTGCTCGTCACTACTCCGCGTCGTGATTCCCGTTGGCGATTTCTTCTCGTTCACGGCGTTCCTTCTCGATCTCTTCCAGCATGATAACACGACCCTTGATCCGTTCCTTGTCGGAGACGAAGGCGCGGATCTCGGTGGCGAATCCTCGCGTTTCTTTGGCTAGCTCTTGTACGGCGCGAGACTGCCCGTCGATGCGCCCGCCGAGCGCGTTCATGTTGTCGGCGATCTTGCCCATGCCGTCCTTGACCTCGATGCTGACGGCCCGCACGGCGCTCGCGAGCTCGGTGAGCACCTCGATGGTGGAGTCGAGCGGGTGCGCGGGCGGGGGAACAGTGGCGGCTTCTCGACGGGGTAGCATCAGGGGATCCTCTGTGGTGGCGGAGGTGCCGGTTGGCGCACGGGCAGGTAGTGAATGATCAGCACGCCGCCCACGACGACAGCGCCGACGATGAGAACGATCTTCGCAGCGTTGGCGACGGACTTGACGAGGTCGTCGCTACCGCCTTTCAGCTTGTCGAGCGGATCGGGTTCTGGTGCCGGTCGATCTGCCGTGTCCGTCGAACTCTTGACGCCGGGTCCTGCGATTGTCGGAAACCCGGGACCTTCCCACGTCACGGGTGAGTTCACTTCGAACAGGCGCCACACACGGCCGGGATAGTCGCCCGCCGGCTCGTACGTTTCCGTCGTCGTGACGATGACGTTCGCTTTGTTTCGCTGAAGCCAATCTTGGAAGGCGGCTTCTTGAGGAGTAAAGACGTCGACCCAGTATTTTCCAGGAGGGAGCGGGTTCGCGCGCTGCACGGCGCCGAGCGCTCCAGGATTCAGCGCGATGACCTTGCGACCGCCGTAATAGATCCCTTCAGGATGAACGACGGGGCACTCGCCGATTGCTCCGAAGCCTGCGACGGGCGCGCCTCCCAGAAAAATTTGCTCGTTCACCGGCGTCTCCTCTTCCTCACCTTACGCGCGACTTCCTCGATGACCCACCCCGTCGCCGCACCGACGACGCTCGTTGCGAGCGCGAGCGCCCATGGCGACGTCGCGACGACGGGGGCCGCGAGCATCTCGCTTTGGCCGAAGCCGACGAGGATCTTGTCGCGCGAGATCCTTTCGATCGGTGTCGTTGTGCAGCGGGTGAGCGGAGGAGAGATCATAGGGATGTGATCGGTTGCGGGATCTCTGGAGGTTTGGCGTTGCTTTCTTGAACCCAGCCGCTCGTGATTCGACCCCAGTGGTATCCAGGTGCTGGAGCAGGCAGCGCCGAAGACGGAGTCGAAGGCGGTAGCGGCGCAACCTTCGATCGCACCCACAGTTCGAACGTTCCCATGCTCGGCGGCGGGGTTTTGATCGTTGCGGCCTCCGGCGGTGCGTCCATGACGACGTCTTCGATCACGCGGTAGGCGTTGGAGCCCAAGTCGTCGTCCGGCGGCCAGTCACGCGGAAGCTGAGATCCTGGCGGGTACGGGATGATGTTTTTGACCGGCAAATTCGCGGGCGCAGTTGTTAGCGCAGTGAATTGCGTCGTTATTTTCGCAACGTCTTCTGGCGAAATGATAGCGCTGCCTGGGAGCGCGAAAGCAGTAGCCATCTGCTGACCGGCTTTCAGGTTGGCGATGTCGCTGATTTGAATGCGCTTCCACGGCGACCACCACGTCGCAGCGGGCAGTGCGGGTGGTCCGTCGTTCGGAGGCATCGGACTTGGCGCCGCCGGAGCCGCATCCTCTCCGAGCACCGCGTACGTGACCGCGCCCACGCCGATGCTCCCTACCGCGACGCCGATCAGCGCGCCCGTCTTCCCTCCGATGAGACCGCCGAGCCCCGCGCCTGCTGCTGCGCCGAGGAAAGCGTCCGCGAGCGTTTGCGCGATCCGAGATCGCGGAGGCGCCGTCGCTGTCTCTCCGAAGCCGACGACCGCGTGACCGTTTCGTGTGATCATTTTCCGCTCCCGAAGATCGTCGCGCCGATCCCTACCACGAGGCTCGCGGCCGTAAGCCAGCCCACGACTTTGCTCGTGCTGTCCGTTGTCGTCGGCGGTGTGATCGCCATCGTCCCGCTCGGCAAGTAAATACCCGCGGATCTGAAGCATCCTTGCACGAGGTTCCCCTGCGCGTCGCGGCTCCAGAGGCGCGGCTCGATTCGAATGAGCACGGTGACGCCCGGCAAGGGGTAGCTCTCGGTCGCGCCGAGCGGCACGGACGGATCGTTGACGATGGCCTGCGCGCGCTTCGTCAGATCGGCGGGGAGGGGTCCATCTCCGTCGACCCATGCTCTCCAGCCGTCCGGTGTCGGAGCGGTCGGGCATTGCGCCGCGAGATCGGGACCGGCGCCGAATTGAGCCATCCCCTTGCAGTCTACGTGTGCGCTCTTGACACGTCTACTTGAGGAGGAGCAGTATCCCGAACAGACTCCGCTGGTAACACGAATGGCGCACGTCGTAATCAAGACCAAGGGGAAGACGATCAGGCTTACTCCCGAGCAATTCCGGACGATTGCGCAGCGGGCAGAGCAGTGCGGGGTACGAATGAGCATCTGGATGCGGTCGATCTTGCTGCAAGCCGCCGCCAGCAAGGCGGACAAGGGTTACTTGCGCATCCGTGAACCCGATGGAGATAGTGTCTGATGGATCCGAAGAAGCTGATGGGCTTCGAGACGCCCGCGGATCAGCGAGTACCCGTCTCGGTTCGAGAGTGGACCGCGATGAAGCTCGCGATGTGGCGGAGCTTCGTTGCGTTCGAGATCGCCGCGCGCGAGGCGGCCGAGATCATCGCGCGGTGCCGGCACACGGAGAAGTGCCCTGGCGAAGAGAGCGAGAGCGCCCCGTGTTGGGCGGATTGCCCGGACCGCGAGCTTCGCATGAGTGCGCTCGTCATCCTCAACGCCGCGCGTTCGTTCGCGCCCGTCGACGCTCGGAAACCGAACGAGCCCTACTTCGCGCCGAGCCGCGAGCGCTTCAGCGAGGTGATGGCGGAACTCGGGGTGGCGCAGATCGAGCGCGACGCGCTCCGCGAAGTGCTACGCAAGATGGGCGTGGACGTACCGACGCCCCCGCCGGTGAGTCCGGAAGAGCTGCCACAACTAGAGGAGAGCACTACGTGAAATTCGCGCCCCGACACAACATGGCCATCGGTCGCATGGTCATCAAGAAGTCCGAGTCACAGATCATCCGCGTCGACGAGACGAAGGTCACGAAGTTCATTCTCGTCGACGCCGTGGGCGCCGACGCCGCCGCGTCGGGGATCAAGGTCGGCGATCTCGTCGTCGTGAACGCGCTCGGCAACATCGTTCTCGACGCGGGGACGGTCTACTTGCCGGTCTTCGAAGAAAAGAACGTCGTGTTCTTCGTGAAGGGCGTGGACCAGAAAGATCTCCTCGTGCAGACCTCGCGCGGGGATCGATTCGTTCCGTTCGACTCGGAGATTGCTGCAAAGCCTTTCGGCGTTCCGCCGGAAGTCGCCGAGGCGGCGCAGTGAACGCGCTCGCGCGCAACCGCGGTGGCGCCTGTGCGTGTCGTCCTCTCGTGCGCGAGGTTCGGCGTCCCATCGTTCGAGCGGCCGAATACGTGAAGCCCCGTCGCCCGAGCGGCACCGAGCCGGTGATCCTCGCCGGCAAACCGGGATCGAAGTGCCGGCCCTTCCTCAAGATCGAGAAGGACGCCGAGAAGTTCGCCGCGTGCAACGCGCTCGCGGAAGAACTCGGAGAGATCAATACGCCGAAGAAGGCGTTCGAGATCATCGAGGACGCAATAGGGGACGAAGTCAATGAGGTGTTCGGCGTGATGATGCTGGACATTCATCTCCGCTTCAAAGGTCTCGCCGAGACCGGACGCGGAGA
>Ga0335069_10006011_pt1 | contig 17739 bp, 14 predicted proteins | sample Lox_Sample_11_FD_206714 | JGI IMG/M metagenome (GOLD analysis project Ga0335069, IMG submission 206714) | Soil microbial communities from Loxahatchee National Wildlife Refuge, Florida, United States - Lox_Sample_1.1 | ecosystem: Environmental > Terrestrial > Soil > Wetlands | place: USA... | reverse complement strand
GCAGGACTTATCACCAACCGCCTGAACACTTGCATCACCTCCGTAGAGGCGGAGATGAAATCGAAGTACTTTCCTCGTTGGAGTGAGGTTCTCGTTGCCTACAGCATTGTCGCGTTGGGAGTTGCAACGTTTGCTTTGATTGCCAAACGACTGCCGGTATTTCGTCAGTCAGGAGACGCACAACCCGAAGCCTTGCCGTAAACCCTCCCAAACACGAAGGCACCGGTCGACTTCACATGGTCGTGCAGACAGGGCAGGCGTCGTTGTCGTGCCAAAGCACTTTCTGCAGACTGCAGCCTGCATGGGGCTACGGTTCCTGAGGGAGAGCTAGCACTCCATCACTTCGTAGAACTCGACCCAGGTGCCCTCGAAGAAATGCTTTTGTTGCTCGGCAAGAGCAGTGTGTTCCGGGTTGGTTTCGAACAGATTCAACGCCTTCTCCGCGGCCGCGAGACTCTCGAACCGTGCCTGCCACACCACGGTATTTCCCGGATCGCGACTGGAAATGGGGATCAGCCTTTCACCACGAGGAAGGATTCCGCGATGTTCCAACTCCGCGAATTGCCTCTCTAGGACCATAAACTCCTGCTTCTTCGAATGTTGATACCGCTGAACCAAACGCAGCACAATGGCCACGGCTTCCTCCTCGTATGTGATTTCGCTAGCTCGCGGCGCCCTCGGCAGTTGCCGTATCGTCCGGAACATCAAACGACACCAGTTCCGCGCGGAAGCCACGGGTCCGAATCGCTCCGTAGGCAATGCCCAGCAGCATCCAGATTGCCCCGGCGATCTTCGCGGGCCTGCTCAAGTTCAGCCAAAGTAAAAGGCAGATGGCGAACCCGAGCACGGGCACCAGGAAGTTCGTCAACGTTCTTTGGCGTTCGCGCCAGAAATACCGAGTGAATGACGCGGCATTGACACCCATGAACGCCAATAGAGCGCCAAAATTCAGCAGCTCGGCGGCGCGTTCGAATGTCAGAACGGCCGTGCCGGCGAGAGCGAGTACCCCGACAAACATGACATTGTTCTGAGGGATGCGGCGCTTGGGCTCAATGGCGCCAAAGAAAGATTTTGGCAACGCGTTACCGCGCCCCATTCCGTACAGCAACCGGGCCGCTCCCAGTTGCGATCCCATGCCCGAGCCGATCGTCGCCACCAGCAGCGTGATGTTGATCATCATGAATAACCATGCCCCGCCCGCGCGGCCGGCCACATGAACAAAAGCGGTGTCCACGTCAGGAAAGGGCTGCGAGCCGGGCCACACCAACTGGGCAGAATAGACCTCAACCGACGCCAGCAGTCCGGTAAGGAGACAGACCAGGACGGTGGCCAGCAGAATGTTTCGCTTGGGATTCTCGGCTTCTTCGGAAAGCGTGGAGATACCGTCGAAACCGATGTAAGTCAGAACCGCCAGTGACGTTCCGCCCAGCACCGTCGGCAGCGTAAACGATTGTGGGTCGTAGAACGGGCGCGTGAAAAATGCCAGGCCATCATGCGGCGTCTTGAGAACATAACGTGTCGCAGCGGCAAGAAAGATCAGAATCACAATCCCCATGCCTGCGGCCAGTGTTTCGTTAATGCGCGCCGAAGTGCGAATGCCGAACAGGTTCAGGCCGGTAAAAAGTGAGATGAAGAAGATCACAAGGATGGCGTAGGGAACCTCGGGAAAGAAATTGAGCGTGAACTTGCTGCACAATATCGTGCATACGATCGGATTGAGCATGTAGTCCATCGCCATGCTCCATCCCGTCACATACCCGAGTGCCGGATGAATCTCCGATCCGACATATGTAAAAGCTGATCCGGCACTGGGATACGCCCGCGCCATCCGGCCATAGCTGATCGCGGTGAATAACATCGCCACCATGGCGATGAGGACGGTGGTGACCGCGTGGCCATGAGCCCGCTGAGTCATCACTCCGAACACGGGCATCGGAGCCGTGGGCTGAATCACGATGAGGCCGTAGAGAATCAGGTCCCAGAGGCCGAGGGCACGCCGAAGGCGTGGCCCATTCGCAGCGGTAACAGTTTGCTGAGTTGCCATTCGATGGCTCGTTGCACTGAATACCACGCGACCCGCGCACAGCGCGGATCCCTCGCCCGGGCCGTTGCTCAGACCGGCAGTTAGAAAGCGAACTTCAACGCAAACTGGATCAACCGAGGATCGCGCGCTGCCTGGACCCTTCCAAATTGGTCGGTGCCCAGTTCGACGGCGACCGGTTCCACCTGGCCGGCCGCGCCGACAGGACCCCAGAGCGGATTCACGTGGTTCCAGATATTGAAGAAATCCGCCCGGAACTCAAATCGCATTTGCTCCCGCATCGGGAAAGTCTTCAGCAGCGAAACATCCCAGTTTTGATAGCCCGGCCCGCGAACAATGTTGCGGCCCCCGTTTCCAAGCACCGTTGGATCGGCATTGCGATCGAACGCACAGGTGTTGAAGAAGGTGCCGCTCTCGCAGTGCTTTCCGTTGGGATCGCCGACACGGTTCGCCCGGGCGCAGTTCCAGGTGACAGTGCCGCCGCAGTCGACGCCTGTTTCGCTGAAAGGATCGGTGACGGTGGCGTAGTTGCCGGTGGAGGCCGACACAATGCCCGCCACCTGCCAGCTGCCGATGACCTGATTCGCGAATCCCGATGCATTCCTGCCGAACGCGCGCCCCTTGCCGAACGGAAGATCGTAAATATAGCTGCCGATGAAGCGGTGCCGCACGTCAAAATCGGCATTGCTGTACTCGAGCTGAGGAAATCGCTGGTCGCGGAAATCGCCGTTGTTGAGCGAACCCAGACTTGCGCTCGATGCGTCGTCCAAGGCATGGCTGTAAGTGTAGGAAAACTCAAACTGCAGCCCATTCGAGAAGCGCTTTTCGAACCTCGCCTGAAGAGAGTGGTAGTTCGAATACGTGTTGGAGCGGAAGGTTGAGATCTGCGTATTGATGTTGGGGACCGGGCGCACATGGTCTTCCGGAGGGCCGACGGGAACGATCTGGTTTCCATTGTAGAACGCATAGAGATTCTGGCCGTGAGAACCCCCGTAGGACATCTGGAACACAATCTGGCTCGGCAACTGGTATTCCATTCCGAAATGCCATTGATGCGTCATTGGGGTGCGCAGGCGAGGATCAACCGAGTACAACACTGGGCTGTTCGGGTCACTGAGGGAGGTGGCAGGGAATCCTTGTGACCAGAAATCGTTGATGGCCAGACCCATGTTGTCGGGTGGCACAAACCCGATAGCGCAATTCGTTGGATCGTCCAGGTTCGCGTTCGGGAATAGCGGGGCAGCTTGACATTGATCGCTGAACTGCGGAACAAACGACTGACTGCTGAAAAATGGAGGGTTGAAGCCAGGGCTCGGATTGGAATAGGGACCATTCTCCTGGCCGCCGTAGAAAATCCCGTAGCCACTGCGGAGGACGAGTTTGTCGGTAAGCCGGTAGGCTAATCCGACGCGCGGGGCGAAATTATTCAGGTCGGGACTGATCAGGCCGCGCGATCCGTTGCGATTTACCGGCAGCAGAAAGCACGGCGGGTTCGGCTCCCCGGTCGCCAGACACGGCGTCAATTCCTGGTTCTGGCCCTTGGGAACGATCAGCGACTGCGTGGCGAAGTCGAAGGTCGCTTGTTGATCATGTGCTTCCTTGATCGTACTGAAAAGCTCATAGCGCAACCCAAGATTCAGCGTGAGACGGTCACCCACCTTGATGTCATCCTGGACATAAAAGGCGTAGATGTTGCGGTGATAGTCCACATTGTGCAAGCTCACCAGCTGGGCTCCGTCCGAGACCCCCAGCAGGAAAGAAGCAAAGTCAGACCCGCCGGTGGGGGAGCCGTCTGGATTTGCCGGCAACCCGGGGTTATTCGTGAAGTCTTCTCCGAACTGGAGGAACCCACGGGGCGTGGACGGCTGGAAGATGGTGAACTGCTCTTTTCGGATCTCGGTGCCGAATTTCATCGCGTGACGGCCGCGAGTCCACGTCAGGTTCTCATTGAGCACGTAACTGTTCTGCTTTTCCAGGGATGGCAGGAATCCACTGCTGCCGATACAGGCGAAGTTGTTAAAGCAGATGTTTGGCAGTCCCCCAATCCCCGGACTGAACGGCACTCCCTTCAAACCCAGATCGCCTGAGACATCGACGCCGGCATTCGCCTCCAGGCGGTGCGAATTGATGCGGTTGTAGCCCAAGCGGGCTTCATTGACGAACGTGGGCGAGAAGAGGTGCGTCTCGCTGATTGCCACGCTCCGATACGCGTTGTCCTGATCCCCGGAAGTGAAGCCCCCGCCATCTAGCACGGATGAGAATGGACCTGGCGTTTGACTCGGCTGATCTTCGTAGCTGAACCGCCCGAACAGGAAGTCTTTCTGCGAAATGGTGTGGTCGATCCGAACGTCGAAGTTGTTCTGGCTGCTGTGGATCTTCGGATCCACCAGATAGTTGTTACCTCCAAAAAGGTCGGGATCCACGTTGGGCGCAGGAAACAGCGCTCCCATAGCCACGGCAACCGGATTCATCGCATTCGGCCCGTCGCTCGGAAAGATATTCGTGGGCACGCCGGATTCGTCTACGCCAATCGGAACCCCGCAATACAATCCCTCGCCGATCTGTTGCGTGAGCCGCGTATTGAAGATCTCCCCTTGATAAGTCGGATTGCCGCTGCAATCGAGAACAGGGTTGCCGTCGTTCATGACAGGAGAGCTCAGATCCAGCTGGCCAGAAAAGTTCCCTTGGATCTGGTCCTGCGTTGGGATCGCGAGCAGTTGCGGCGTCGCGCGCCGGACGCGCAGACCTTCATAGTCGACAAAAAAGAAAGTCTTCCCCTTAAGAATAGGACCGCCGAATGTTGCGCCAAATTGGTTTTGCTTGTGAGGCTGTTTCCCGAATGCGTCAAAAGCGTTGCGGGCGTCGAACATGTCGTTACGCAGGAACTCATACGCGCTGCCGTGAAGGTCGTTCGTGCCTGACTTGATCACTGCATTCATGATGGCGCCGTTGCCTCTGCCAAACTCGGCGCTGTAGGAGTTGGTCTGCACTTTGAATTCAGCAATCGCGTCGACCGACGGCTGAATCACGTACGCACTTCCGTTGAGCACATCGCCCAGATTGGCGTTGTTGTCGATCCCGTCGAGCAGAAAGTTGTTCTGCAATGCGCGTGCTCCATTGGAGCTGAAGCCAAACGTGGTTTCCGTGCGCGATCCCGGCTCGCTCGGAGCGACTCCGGCGCCTAGCAGAGCGAGTTGGGCATAGTTCCGTCCGTTCAGAGGCAGCGTGGTGGCGCGGCGGCTGTCGACGACCTGCCCGAGGTCGGAAGTCTCCGTCTCCAGTTGAGGCGGCGCGGTCGTGACCGTCATTGTCTCGGTGATGGTGCCCACCTGCAGAACCGCATCCACCGCGAGACGATCCTGGACGTTCAGGGAAATCGGGCCAATCGCCGTCTTCTTGAAGCCGGCCTTTTCCACCAGCACGCGATAGTTGCCGATTTTCAGAGGGCCGGCCACGTACTCTCCGGCGACATTCGTCGTGGTTTCAAAAGCCGTTCCGCGATCCACGTCGGTGACCGTAACCTTGGCGTTGCCAATCAGCGCGCCGGAGGAATCCTTTACAGTGCCGACGATCATGCCGGTATCTTTTTGCCCCCAAGCCACGCCGGCGAGAAGCACTAATGCCACAAGAACAACCATCCCCAACCGCCAGGGAAACCGATGAAGCGGTTGCCCTGAGCCGTGATTGTTGACGACACTTCTCTGCTGTGGCCGGAAAGGAAGGTGTGTTATCGCAACGGCTCTCATTGGTCCTCCTGGCTCCAAGGGGCATCTGTGGATTCGGGCGCGCCACCCGGCAGCCCTAAACGCTATCGCTTTCGAACGCTTTCGATAGGTTTCGTATTCCTGCGTTTATACGCTCCCGCCCGGATTCCGTCAACTCTTCTGCTTCCTCGCCGCCTCTACAGGGGAACCGCTTCCAGGAGCAGGTGTTCGGTGAACGAGACCTTGAGCGCAGGGTTATCGGAATTGATCTCGCCGATCTGCCTACGGTTCTCGTAATCGACCACCCGATACCTGCCTGGCTTCAAGCCTCGCAGCTCAATCATCCCCGTCCAGCTCCGCTTGGCCGGCGCGTAGAACGCATAATTCATGCGCCCATCTTTCTCAATCGCGTACCCCTCCGGCGAGTCGTAACCATACGTGTACAGGTTGCAGAACTCCCCGCGAGACAGCATCTTCTCGTTGTAGAGATCGATCCACTTCTTCCAGTGCTGTTCCTTCTCCGCAGTCAGCTGAACGATCCTGAACTTTGGTCCGTAGTCCGGCCACGTGAACTTGGTGCCGAGGACCGCACCGACCCCGACTTCCGAGGCGAAGTCGCGTCCCTTATCCACCTCTTGCACCGTATTGCTCAAAACCACTTCGGTGAGTTCGACATGGTCGCCATATACCGCCGCCTCGGGGCCGAGCAGGGCCTTGTACATCTTTGTGCGAAGCCGTACCTGACGCGAACCCACCGGATCGGCAGTGACCGCCTGGTCGATGTAGGGCAGCCATGCCAGGCTGGGCGGAGTCCCGCAAGGACATGCCTGGGTCACGCTGTCGGGCTTCAGAGCGCGCGTGGTTTCGAAGATTGTCTTGTAGACCTCGCCGACTGCCTGGATCGAATCGTTCGGCGATTTGTGGTGATGCTTCGGGTTGTAGCAGGCGGGGACGGTGTAGGAGAAATCCAGTTTGTGGCCGTCGAAATCCCAGTCCCGAATGAAGCGCTCGGTGAGCTTTTTATAGTACTGCTGTACCTCGGGGACCGCTGGGCACAACGCGCCCAAATCGGCCGTGGCACGGGCGGGCTTGCCATCCTTGTCGAGGATAAGCCAGTCAGGATGTTCCTTGACCACATTGGATAGCTGGTACGGCCGATGGTTCAGGATGTCCTTGCCGTGACCGTCTTCGACCACCAGCGGAATCCACCAGAGAGTGATGTGAATTCCGGCATCGTGGTATGCCTTCACTACTTTCTGTAACGAGTCGTCGGGGAAAGTGTCGGTACGCGGTTCCCAGTCGCCGCGGGACTTGAACCAGCCTGCGTCCAGCGTGGCCCATTGGAATCCAAGCTCTTTCAATTTCGGAATGGTGCCCTGCATCTGTTGGGGCGTGAAATCCATCTCATAACCCCAGCCGCACCAGTTTGCTGCATAGTCAGAGGCGTTCGGATGCGCTAGGCTCAGGCCGCGCTTCTGCAGCATCTTTGAATACAGATGGAGCGGCTCGTAGAAGTCGCCTTTGAAAACCGCGACGAAGGTCAACGGAGTGGAGAGAGCTTCACCGGGGTGCAGCGGAGCGCCCCCCTCGAATGCGACCGCCGCACTCACCCGGCCATCGGTCAGAGTCCTGACCGGCAAGCTCATCTTCAGAGGGACAGTTTCCGCATGGCCAATGGCCTCGCCCATAGAACCGGTCCAGAAGGCAACCACCGGAATCCCGCCCCCAGTCTGGTTCTCGTCGTTGTGCTGCATCGTCTGCATCGGGTTCGGGCGGGAGAACTTGGCGTTCAGCAGCATCACGTCATCTTTGCCCCATGCTTCACTCGATCCGTGGAATGACCACATGGCATACGGCGGCACTTTGTTGTCGCCCAACGAAGCACTTAAAAAGTGTTGCTGGCTGATGATCTCTTCAATCGGGATGTCGGTTGCCCCCGAATTGTGAAACGACGCAGCTGTCAGGGCGACCGTGGGAAACTCGTCGTAGACCTCGACAACGACAGTGATCGCCAACGCTGGCACCGAACTGCTTTTGCCGGACACCTCGATGCGCTGCCCCGCTGCACCTAATCGGCCGGACGAATCGCTGATCTTGGCCTGGTCAAGGTCAAGAACGAAGTCTCGAATCTCCTTGCCGCCACTCTGGATTGAGTCGGCGCTGATGCCTGCCGCGTGGGGCGGATCATCCAGAGTCAGAGAGCGGCCATCGCGCAGGAGGCTGGCCTGAACGTATCCGCTCGGCAACAGGCGGAACTCCGCCGCCGGTGTCCTGATTGTAATGGCGTTACCGGATTCTGCCGTAACGTTGACCTTCGAACTTGCCGGTCCTGCCGCACTCTGCTTCCGGTCGCAGCTGATCGCGGAGAAGCCAATCAGAATCAGCAGAGAGAAGGAGAGCAGCAACCCGGCAGACATGGTTGGAGGACGGAAGGCTTGCGCCAGCCTCACTTTCATGACATACCTCCAGGGCAGGAAGTGGACTAGTGTAACGTTTCACCTGAGGCGAACTTGATATACCCAACAGCAACGCCTGTCAAGCTAAAAAATCTGATCTCATCATTGGCGACTGGAGGCGAGGTCTGACTGTCATGACTGACTCCCTCTGGACACGCCGGAATGCGTTGAGGTATGTCTTTGGTTCCCGCCCGTTGTCAGCGGTTTCGTCCGCCAAATGCGTGATCTCTTCTGCGCACCGCTCGTCGAGGCTTAGTCAGTTCCCGTGTCAGATCGTAGGCGATTCGGTGAAGAGGCTGAGGAACGACGGGCCGAATTGGACTCCGGATGCTTCTGCAAACTCGATCAGGCCGGAGAGCGAGGCTGCGGGATGGATGGTATGCGGTGAAGTTACCTTGTAACTTGCGAGCAGAACGCCGAACTCGAGTGCGGTCTCCAGAGGCCGCTCCGCCAGACTCTGCCTGGGTCGTGAAGTGCCTAAGAGCGGAATGCCCGCTGCCATCGCCGCCAGTACGCCACCAAGCAAACAATCTCCGGCGCCGGCCGTGGAGGCTACATCGACTGGCGGAACGGGACAGTAATTCCATGTGTCCTGATTCAGGGCATAGGCTCCGTTCTTGCCGCAACTGATGACCATTTGCAGATGCGGGTACGAACACCGGAGATAGTCCAGGCAAGTAACCATGCAGGCCCCGGGATCGTCGGCGGAAAGCCCGGAACCGATAAGCTCTGCCGCCTCAGCTTCGTTGAGCGAAACAAGATCGACCTGTTCAAACATCCCTGATTGCTTCGCGGCCGCGATCTCGGCCGAAACGAACGACGCAGCGCGGAAAGCACCCGCCCGCGTTGCGCGCTTCAGGAAATGGTCGCGCACTGCCAGCGGCACTTCCGGCAGCGACAGCGCGACCGTTCGCGGCCCGCCGGCAAGCACAGTGTCGATTTCCGGAAAGTCGTTCTCGCTAAGCTCCGCCGCGGCGGAGTTGTTGGTCGTGATGTTGCCGCCTGCGCCGTCGGGATACTGAAAGCAAACGCTGAACAACGTCGGCTTTCCCGGCAGGATCTTCACAAAACGCGTGTCGATGCCTACCTCGCTCATCTCCCTGAGAACGAATCGTCCCGCCTCATCGCTTCCCACATTGCCCGCCGGAAACAGCCGAAAACACTGGCCTCCCAGCAACTTGGCGATGTAGTGGATGACAATGTGGAGTTTGCAATAATCCCTGACGTCGAGCAGTGCGCCGAGTCTGCTTTCGTTGCGCCCCAGCGTTTGGTTCCCTTCGAGCGCGAAGAAGATTCCGGTGCCGAGGCCCCCGACCCCGACGAGTTGCTGGAAGGGAGAACGGTCATCAATCCGCAACACGCGCATGACGGGTGCTCCCTAGAGAAGCTCCCAATCAGGATTCTCGCTGATGGGGTGGCTCGCGGTTTCTTTCGTGGCTGTTACGATGGCGTCCGGGTGGCGCTGCAACAGGGTCATCGGGTATTCGGGAGTCGGTTCGGAGAACAGCGCAACTCGAAGTGCCGTTTGCTTCCAGGAACCCGTGTCGCTGTAGACGCGCACTTTGCGCGCAGACAGACACTCTTTCACTCCCAGCGTGATCGACATCGGCGGGACGAACTGGTAGGCTCCGCCGAAACTGCGCTGCGCCAGGGCAAGAATCGTATCCAGATTGTTCTCTTGCACGCGGATTGTCGAGTTTGCCACCTCTTCGATCGTGAGGGGGCTGTACGGGTGGCGCCGTGCCTGGTTATAGGCGATGTGGCCATCCTGTCCCCAACCGCCCACAGTGATGTCGATAGGCGCGGCCTCGATCGACACCCGTACGCGGTCCGCCGTGGAGGGCAGCAGCCAGAACCGCTGCTGCTCCGGTACGGCCAAATCCTCCTCGATCCCTCCGTAGAAGTACTTCTCCATAAATGTCCGAAAATTGTAGGGATGGTTTGCCGGCAGTGGGCGAGCCTGCCAGTCCAAGCACTCGTCCATGTGAAACACGGAGAGATTTCGCAGCGACACGCGGCGTGAATTCACGAGTTCGGTGAACGGAGCGTACCAACACTTAGGCCCACAAGGAATGATGGCGCGAGTCGGCTGATTCTTCAGGTTATTGCCTTCAATCACTTCTAGGAGTTCCCGCGCCATCAACGCGCCCATCTCAGTCGAGTCCTGCGCTATGCGAAAGGGAACGCGCCGCCCCGGATGGCTCACGAGATCTTGCGCTGGAATCTTGCACCATTCATAGAGGTTCTGCCTGGGAACGTGGCTCATCACATGTCCTGGTGTGGATCAGATTTTTATGATGTAACGTTTCATCTCATACAACCGACGGCCGCCCGATCGTTGCTGAGCATGGCTGCCGACCGCCTCACGAACTCCGTGCCGGGCAAGTCGAGTCGCGGACCACCAGCTTGGGCGATACTTTGCGGTGCTTGGGTTCCACTGGCCTGTTTTCCGCCGCCGCGCGGATCAGATCTTCGATCATCTCCGCTCCGAGCGATCCCTGCAGCTCAAGTTGTTGGTGCACCGTCGTCAGCGGAGGATTATAGAAAGCCGAGCCGGGCACGTCATCGAACCCGACTACGGAGCAATCTTTAGGGACCTGAAGTCCTGCCTTGGTGAGTGCGCGGATGGCGGCGCAAGCGGTCAAGTCGTCGAACGCCACCAGCGCCGTGAAATCAGAGCGCTGGCGAATCAACTCTTCGGCCAATTCGTACCCTTCCCTGTAGGTTGAATTGCGCCCCTTGATCTCCAGGATGAGCTTGGGATCGAGTCGTATACCCACTTCTTCAGCGAAGCTTTCCAACCCCTGCCAGCGCTGCAAACTGTCGACCAGAATCTTGGGGCCCTTGATGAACGCGATCCTGCTGTGCCCCAGATCATAGAGGTGCTGGATGGCCTGACGCGTACCGGCAGCGTTATCTACGACGACTGAACTCACGGGAACGTCGGCCAACTCGCGTCCGATCACGACCGCGGGAATGTTCCGTTCAGAGAATTCCGACAGGAGCTTGCGGTCGAGGTACAACGGGTTGGCGATAGTGATGATTCCTTCCACCCGGCGTCCCAGCAGCATGTCCAGACACGGGTGAAACTGGGAGCCGTCATCGAGTAAGTCAGTCACGATCGGAAACAACCCGGAGGGACGCAGGTGATTCTGAATGCCGCGCAGAATCTGGGTGCAATAAGGATCGGTCAAATCAAAGACCACCACTCCGAGCGTATGGCTGCGACGGCTTCGCAGGGAGCGTGCATAGAGGTTGGGGCGGTACCCGAGTTGCTTGGCAACTTTCCAGATGCGGGTGCGGGTGCGAGCGGAGATTCGCGAGGAGGCCGGGCCGGCGTTCAAAACCATCGAGACGGTGGTCACGGAAAAACCACTTTGGCCGGCCACATCCCGAATCGTCACCATGCGCGTCCTCGTGCTTCGAGCAGTCCCGATCATCTTTCCGGAAAGAGTATAGTTGACAAGCGCGGATTCGGCATCTACATTTTGTTGCGGTGTATCGTTTTACTAGAGGAAAATTGTGACACACTGCGGGAAAGCCAACCGCCTCCGGCGCATTCTCAAAGCAGGCCGTGGCAGCCTGGTTGTGGCCTTTGATCACGCCCTCGTCCTCGGGCCGATCCCGGGAACGACCCATCCCGGGCGCCAGATCGCCCGCTTCATCGAAGGCCGCGCCGACGCTCTGCTCCTCAATCTCGGCATGCTGGATCGGGTCGCCAAAGCGGCACCCCAAGAGAGTTTGCCGGGCCTGATCGTTCGGCTCGACTGGACCACTGCCCTCGGAACTGCAAGCCGGATCCCCGGTGGCCCGTTCCGTAGTTGCCTCGTAGCCAGCCCCGAAGACGCCCTTCGCCACGGAGCGGACGCGGCAATCGCGTTCCTGGTTGTCGGCAGTGGTGATCCCGACTTTGAGCGTAGCGAAATTCAGCGCGTAGCCAGAGTCTCGCGCGAATGCGAGCAACTGGGTCTTCCGTTGATTGTCGAATCAGTCGCGCGAGGGCCGTCAGTTGATAATCCGCGCGATCCCGAGTGGCTCTTGCTTCACACGCGGATCGCCGCGGAACTTGGAGCTGATGTCATCAAAACCGAGTACACCGGCGATCCCGGCAGTATGCGCCGGGTCGTGGAGAGCTGCCCAATCCCCATTCTCGTGCTGGGAGGAAGCCGCACGGGCAGCGACGCGGAGATTCTGAATGTGGTGGCGGGCATCACGCGGGCGGGAGCTGCCGGCGTTTTCTTCGGTCGAAACGTGTTCCAAGCGAAGGACATTTCCGGACTGATGGAGCGAATTCACGCGGTATTGCGCGGCGGCCAACTGGAAAAGAAGAGGCGGTGATCCGTGAGCCTGCTGGCCATCGACATGGGCTCGAGCAGCTGCAAGGCGGTGGCGTTTTCTCTCGAAGGGCAGATCCTCGCAGAACGCGTCCATTCCTACACGCCGGAGACGCCGCGTCCGTCGTGGGCGCAGATGCCGGCGGACGTCTTCTGGGACGCGCTTCGCAACACCACGCACAGTATTGCCCATGCCGTACCGGAAGATCCCGTTGAGGTCCTTGCGATCAGCTCGCACGCGGAGACATTCGTCCCCGTCAATGAAGAACTTCAGCCAGTCGGACCGGCAATCTTCAACATGGACAGCCGCGCCGTTTCGCAGGCAGACTGGCTGGCAAGAACTCTGAACCCTCGGCACGTGTTTGACATTACCGGCCTTGCCGTTCATCCGATGTATCCCGTGCCAAAAATTCTGTGGCTGCGCGAGAACCAGAGCGGGACCTTTCGGACGGCTGCAAAATTTCTCGGAGTCATCGACTATCTCCTGACGCGTCTTGGCCTGCCCGCCTGTATCGACTATTCACAGGCTTCCCGATTTCTCGCGTTCGACATTGTTCACAAACGCTGGTCGGCAGAAATTCTTTCTGCTTGTGAACTGACTTCCGATCGTTTTTCTGAACCCGTTCCAACAGGAACTGCCGTCGGGAACTTGCCCGCGTCGATTGCAAAGGACTTAGGACTTTCAGCCGGCACTCCAGTCGTCATCGGGGGGCACGATCAGCCTTGCGCAGCTCTGGGCATGGGAGTTGTCGAGGCCGGGCGTGTTTCCGCATCGCTCGGCACGTATGAATGTTTGCTCGCTGCGTCGGAGACGCCGTCGCTCAACGATGTTGCATATGGCGCAAACCTGAATACCTATTGCCACGTTGTACCGGATCGCTACGTGACGCTCGCCTATTTCCCCTCTGGAATCATGTTGGAGTGGTTCCTTCACTTGCTCTATCCGGACCGGGCGCCCGTGGGAGAGATCTGCGCCGCACTCGAGGCGCGCGCCCCATCGGGCCCAAGCGGGCTGTGCGTCACGCCTCATTTGCTCGGCACCTGCAATCCGGACTTCAACCCGTACGCCACCGGTGTGATCTACGGCCTTCGCCCCAACACCAACGCGGCTCAGATCTACAAAGGGATTCTCGAAGGAATCGCCTGCGAACTTCGCAGCATGACAGAGCTTCTGCGTCGAGTAGCGAGTTCCTTTCAGGACCTCTATGTAACTGGCGGCGGATGCCGCTCCCCACTTGGTCTTGAACTGCGGGCCGCGCTGACCGGGTGTCGCTTGCATCGAATGCGATGCCCGGAGGCAGTGTGCCTGGGAACGGCAATCCTGGCAGGGGTGGGCACGGGAAAGTATTCCGGTCTGGACGAGGCGATCGCCCAATTGGCGCAGGTTAAGGACACGATTGATTCGAACCCCGAGATCGCGCACAGCTACCAGTCTCAACTCCAGCAATATCGTCTGTTTTATTCCAGCCTGGCCGGGGTGCGCGCGATCCGCGCCACAACGGCTTCATGAGGAGGCGTCGTGATCGTGCCAACCGTCGGCTTCATCGTTTACGGAGTTCATAAAGATGGCTTGCAGGACCCGATGGGTACGCCTTTCATCGATGACGCGGTGGTCGCGCGCTCGATGCAGGCGCTGGTCGATGCCGGGATGAAGGTGGTCCGGCACGAAGTCGTGGTCGCTTCCAAGAAGGAGGCCATCGCCGCCCTGCGTCGAATGAAGGATGACCCGCACGTGGACTCTGTGGTGCTGTTCTCTGGGACCTGGATCTGGGCAGCGCACCTCGTGGGAGCGGTGCGCGACTACGCCGCTACGGGCAAGGGCGTCTTGCTCTGGACTCATCCCGGCTCGCAGGGCTGGCGTCCCGTCGGTGGGCTGGTCATGCACGGCGGGCTGCTGGAGATCGGCCTGCCGCACAAGTTCGTCTATGGGCCGGCGGACGATTCTGCGACGATTTCCAAGATCGTCAGCTACGCCCGAGCAGCAACCATGAAGGCCTGGCTCAATCTCTCCACCCTTGGGATCTTTGGTGGGCGTGGCATGGGCCAGACGTGCGGAGTGGCTGATCCTTCGCAATGGATGCGGATGTTTGGCATCGACATCGATTCACGCGATACCAGCGAACTTATCCGTACGGCGGAAAAGGTTTCCACGGAAAGAATTGACGAGTTAGCGCCGCGCCTGCGGCAGTTGTTTGGAAAGGAGCCCGAACGATCGGTGGTGAATGAACGTTCGATCCGCCTGTATCTCGCGTTGAAGGAGGTTGTGGAACGGGAGGAGTTCGATTTCTACACCGTTCAGTCTTTTCCGGGTCTGGGCGACCACTATACCGCCACCTGCTTTGCGCAAAGCATGATGCTCGAGGACGGGCACGGGACCTCGACGCTCGGCGATTTCAATACTGCGCTCACGGTTCTCTTGCTCACGAAGCTCAGCAAGGAGCGCGTCTACTACGGCGATCTCCAGCATATCGACGTAGTGAAGAAGGAGATCAAGATTATTGGTGATGGAGCCTGTCCACCCTCATTGGCAGGCAGACTCGGCCCAGCGGGATTTGCCGAGCACGGCATTCCTACCGAGGGCGAAGCCGGTGGCTTATCCGTGAAGCTGGTATGTAAAGTGGGCGACGGCGTTCTTGCGCGTCTGGGACGCGTGAACGGTGCGTTCCAGATGGTGGTCACTCGCGCCACCGTCTTTGAGCCGCCGTCGGGCGAACTGGACAGGCGGCTGCACGAATGCGGCATCCCTTTCTGGCCGCATGGCTTTGTGACCGCTCATTGCGACATGGAACAGCTTCTTCAGAACTGGACGAACGAGTACGCCTGTCTGGGCTACGGCTCGCATCTCTACTCGGAGTTGGAGGATTTTTGCACGATGACCGGCATCCGGCCGATCATGCTGTAAACGCAGAAAGGAGGAATATGCCCAGCAAAAGGCGGGGCGTTCTCGTCAGCCTCGCGATCACAATTGCACTCACCGCGCTCGTCTTTCATCCTGTACTTGTCTCGGCCTCCGACAAACCCGCCGGCGCCGACGATCCTCTGAAAGCTCTTGCTGCGCTCAAGCCGATCGACGTTCATGTGCACGTATTCAAAACGGATCCGGCTTTTCAGCGATTGCTGGAGAAGCTCAACCTCACGCTGGTCGACATTCTGGTCATGGACGACACGCTCTCCTATCGGAAAGAACTGCAGCCCCAGGTGAATGATGCGCTGGCCCTGGTGCGCTCCAGCCAGGGACACATCGCGTTGTGCACGACCTTCGACCCCTACAGGTTCAATGATCCTTCTTTCCCGGGCCAAGCAATCAAGCAACTCGATCAGAATTTTGAGCAAGGGGCTATCGCTGTAAAGATCTGGAAGAACATCGGCATGGAGATTAAAGATGCGAGCGGCAAGTTCATCATGCCCGACGATCCAAGGTTCGAGCCGATCTACAAGGAGATTGCGAAACAAGGCAAGACACTGATGTCGCATGTTGCCGAGCCCGACGTCGCCTGGGGTCCACCGGATCCCTCCGATCCCTCGTGGTCCTATTATCAGGAGAATCCGCAGTGGTTCCTTTACAACAAGCCGGGCTTCCCTGCCAAGAAGACGATTCTCGACGCTCGCGACCACATACTGGCGAACAATCCGAGGCTTCGCATGGTGGGGGTTCATCTGGGCAGCATGGAACGGGATCTTGAGGGGATCGCCCGCCGCCTGGACCGCTATCCAAATTTCGCGGTGGATACGGCGGCGCGCATGGAATACCTGATGATGGCCCCGACCGAAAAAGTCCGGGAGTTTCTCATCAAGTATCAGGATCGCATCCTGTACGGCACCGATCTCGATCTGGTGGCGGCCGCCGACATTCAGGAAACGATCAAAGACTGGGAGTCCACCTACGCGCGGGACTGGAGGTTTCTCGCTACCAGCGACACCTTCGAGCACGAGGGCCGGACAATCCACGGTCTGAATCTGCCGCGACCGGTGCTCGAAAAGATCTATCGCGGCAACGCGCTTCGCTGGATGCCGGGATTGCACTGACACAATAGCGATGCCCGCTGGGCGCGACGGCAAATTGATGCCTGCCAGTCAATCAGCCGCAGATGCAACCGCGAGCTTTCGCAGGCGACGCGCTTTGTCACTCTACCGTTTGTACCCGATTTTGCGCAGCAGGTCGTGCCGCCAAACCACGTCCTGTTGCCCCTCCACGCCCTTCGGCGGGCTGCCATCGACGACTCCGAGCACACCTCTGCCCTGTTGCGTTTCAGCAACGATCATCTCGACGGGGTTGGCTGTGGCACAGAAGATCGAACAGACTTCCGGCACATTGCGGATCGCATGCAACATATTGATGGGATACGCCTCCTGAAGCAGCAGGACAAAGGTGTGGCCGCAGGCGAGCGCTTGGGCATTGCGTACGGCCACATCCCGCAGAAGGGGATCGTTTCCGTCGGACCGCGTCAGACATGCCCCGGAGCTTTCATTGAACGCCAAGCCAAACTTGGCTCGGGGAACCGTCGTAGCGACAGCCTCATAGAGGTCTTCCACGGTCTTAATGAAATGAGACTGGCCGATGATGATGTTGGCCTCAGCCGGTACTTCCATGCGAACGGCGTGTATCTCGACCATAGCTCGCCTCCATGACCAGAAGCCTCATGCAATGCGCTTGCGATCGACACGAGCGCGTTCCTCGTAACGGCTGTTCTTGACGTCCACGCGGATCGTCTCGCCAGGCACAACGAACGCGATCCCAGGTTGATCGGGATCTGTCTGATTATCGAACACGCTTTCCGCCCGTGCAGTGATTCCGATCACTCCGGACATGGTTCGTGTGACTGGCATTTCGCTTTCCTTTTTATTCGTCTCGCGTCGAAACTTGGGACCTGCTTGACCTAGAATGTCATTCGCCAGAGCAGCACAGAACCGAGCATCCCAGAGGCCAAATCTACAATGCAAATCCTAGAGCCGTTGCTGGTTATCTTTCTGTTTGTATTCACCCTTCACGCTCAAAGGTCTCCTTTCCCCGGAGTCGATACCAGCGATCTCGACCGGACGGTGGATCCCTGCAACGACTTTGCCCAATTCGCCAACGGCGCCTGGCATGCGCGCAACCCTATCCCCGCGTCGATGACGCGCTGGAGCAAGCGCTGGCAGGCCGGCGAAACAGCGAAGGACCGGTTGAAAGACATCCTGGAGTCGATTCCGCAGGACAACCCCAA
>Ga0335069_10006010_pt1 | contig 17741 bp, 17 predicted proteins | sample Lox_Sample_11_FD_206714 | JGI IMG/M metagenome (GOLD analysis project Ga0335069, IMG submission 206714) | Soil microbial communities from Loxahatchee National Wildlife Refuge, Florida, United States - Lox_Sample_1.1 | ecosystem: Environmental > Terrestrial > Soil > Wetlands | place: USA... | reverse complement strand
TCCCCGTGCGGGTGGTGGTGGCGGAGGATGTGAGGCCGCTCCAGGCCGTGGGCGAGCATGAGTTCCTCATTGTTGAGCAGCTCGACAGTGGGGCCGTCGGCGATGACCGCGCCCTGGTCCAGTACGATCGCGCGCGAGCACAGCTCGACGACGAGTTCGAGGTCGTGCGTAGCGATGAGCTTGGTGGCCGAGACACGGCGCAGCAGTCCTTTGAACTCGCGCCGGCCACGGGGATCGAGGTCGCTCGTGGGCTCGTCGAGCACAAGGACGGCGGGTTGGCAGGCCAGGACGCCGGCGAGGCAGGCGCGGCGTTTCTCGCCCTGGCTGAGGTGGTGCGTGGCGCGGCGGCCAAAGTCCGCGAGGCCGACCTGCGAGAGGGCATCCTTCACCCGGGCCTTCACCTCCGCGTCGGCCAGGCCCAGTTGCTGCGGCCCGAAGGAGACATCTTCCTCGACCGTGGGGCAGAAGAGCTGGTCATCGGGATCCTGGAATACGAGTCCGACCTGGCGGCGGATTTTTTCGACAGTATCAGGCGTGACGGGCTGGCCGAAGACTTGAACCGCCCCATTGAAGCCCAGCTTTTCGGGCAGGATGCCATTGAGGTGCAGGAGCACGGTGGATTTGCCGGAGCCGTTGGGGCCGAGGAGGCCAACGCATTCGCCGGGCGCCACACAAAAGCTCACGGCGTTAAGGGCCTGCGTGCCGTCGTGGTAACGATAGCTCAGGCCGGCAACCTGGATGGCGGCGCTCATCTCCAGCCCCGGGCGCACATGGCGTCGTAAATGCGCTCCGCCCGCTCCGAGGCGCGCACGAAGAGCCGGCCGACTACGGTCGAGAGCACCTGCCAGCGAGCGCGGCGGTCGCGCACGAATGTCCGACAGGCGCGGGCACGGGACATCCTCTCGGCTTCCGAGGTCAGCACGAACAGGTAGCGGTGCATGAGGGCGATGGTGGTGATGAGCAGCGGCGGCACGCGCACGCGGCGGAGGACGCGCAGGATTTTGCTGAACGGGGTGGTGTTCGACACCAGGATGACCGTGAGCAGGCACAGGGCGCTGCGCACCGCGACCACTACCCAGTTCCCTCGCGTGGCGGGCTGGAGGGCGTTGACCAGCGCCACGCCCAGGATCAGGGGTGAGAGCCAGGCCAGCCGCTTGAGCAGGAAGGGCAGGGGAATGCGACTCAGAAAAACGGTCGTGGCCAGGACCACGCCGGCGGCGACGAACCAGGCGGTCCACCAGGCGGGAACCACGACCGTGCCGGCGATGATGACCAGCGCCACGGCAAGCTTCAGCTCGGCCGGCAGCCGGGCCACGGGGCTGTCCGGGCTGCCGTGGTAATGGCCTACGAGATCGTCAATCATGCCTGTGGATTTACGAGTTACGATTTACGATTTACGCGGGCGCAGGATAGCGGTCGCGACTCGAGAGGGCCGAAGCGTGGTGAGCACCTAAATCCGAAATCCGAAGCACGAAATCCGAAACAAATCCAAAGGCTCCAATAACGAATGACCGAAACATGCAGCCAGCGCGTGTTTTGAGCATTTGGGATTGGAGCATTGGGATTTCGTGCTTCGGATTTCGGATTTCAGGCAATCAGGATCGTGGCGCGGTTAAGGCACGCCCCGTCTTGGGTTCGCGCACCAGCGAATTGGCGAGCAGCATGGCCAGGCCGAAGACCACTACAGCGCCGGCCGCCCCGGCCAGGGCGGTCGCGCCCGCCGCCCAGTGGACCCCGGGAACGCGATAGCCCGCGGCCGGCGAGACGAGCACGGGCCGCGTCGCCTTGGATTCGAACCCGAGCTTTGCCGCCACGCGTTCGAGGCCGTCCGGCCAGGAGCAGGCGAAGGGCGCGACGAACAACGCCACACCCAGCGCCGCGAGCAGGCCGTAGCGCGTGAACTCATTCCACAGAGGGGGCTGGGCGGCTTCGTTTGTCTCGCCGGCCAGGTCGGGGCGGATGCGCTGGATGGCGACGAAGACCGAGGCGGTGATCAGTCCTTCTCCGACGCCGATCAGCATGTGCACGCCGGCCATGGCGGTGAAGGCCACGGGCCAGGCGACGGTTCTTGACCATGCGAGTTGCCCGGCGCAGAAGATGGCGGCCAGGACGGTCGAGCACCAGGCGGCGAAAGCCAGGGCCGCCACACGACCGCGGGGGCCCGGCAGCGCGCAGGCCAGCAGGCGGTAAATCGCGTAGCCCCCCGCGCCGCCGATGATGCCCATGTTGAAGATGTTCGCGCCCAGGGCGAGCACGCCGCCGTCGGCGAACAGAAAGCATTGCACGATGAGCACGGTCGTCAGCACCACGATAGCGGCGCTGGGGCCCAGCAGCGCCGCTACCAGCACTCCGCCTAACAGGTGGCCCGACGTGCCGCCATACACGGGGAAGTTGACCATCTGGGCGGCGAAGAGGAAGGCGGCCGCGAGCCCCAACAGCGGTACCCGCCGCCGCGGCAGGGTACGGCGTACTTGGCGGAGCGCCAGCCCGACCCCAACAGCCGAAAGCGCCGCGGTAGTTGCGGCTGTCTTGCCATCAATAAACCCATCGGGAATATGCATGTATGAACGACTGTCCATTGTCACAGTACTCGGCGTTAGATTCAACAGCGGCCTGTTCCTGAGGTTGTGTGGGGGCACGATGACCAGGGTAGGGAGGCCTCGCCGAGGCGTCCGCGGCTGCCAGAACACGGACGCCTCGGGGAGACGTCCCTGCCAGTATGGACTATTCCGACTAGGATAGCCGATAGCCAATGGCCGATAGCCAATGCGATCGGGCGGCATGGGGCAGGCTGGACACCTGCGCCACTATGGGCGGGCTCCGACCGAGGCCTGGCCGCGGTCGAGGCGCAGGACGCGCTTGATGGCGGGCGGAATCTCGTCGGTGCGGTGCGTGACGTAAATGACCGTGGTGGAGCGGGTGCGGATCAGCTCATCCACGAGCCGGACGAAGAGCCGGCGGTGCTCGGCGTCCAGCCCCTGGCAAGGCTCATCCAGCATAAGCAGGGGCGGGTTCTTGACGAGCGCCCGCGCCAGGAGGACGGCGCGCTGCAGACCCATCGAGAGGACGAAGAGCGGGCGTGCGGCGTGCTCCAGCAGATTGAAGCGGCGCAGCCACTCCCGCGCTGCCGCCTTTTGGCGCCGCGTGGGCACCTGGTACAGGCCGACGGTGTCGTAGAAGCCTGAGGCGACCACTTCAAAGCAGGTCGCATGGTCGCCGAAGTGCAAGTGCAGCTCGGGCGAGACCCAGCCGATGCGGCGCTTCAGGCGCCAGATCGACGCCCCGTCGCCGTGCGGATGGCCGAATACGGTAATGGCGTTCGCGTAGCACTGCGGGTTGTCGCCGAGAATCAGGCTGAGCAGCGTGGTCTTGCCTGAGCCGTTGGGGCCAAGCAGTGCCCAGCTCTCGCCGGAGCGAACACTCCAGGTCACGTCTTCCAGGATGGTCGAGTTGCCGTAGCGCACGGTCACGTGCCGCATCGCAATCAATGGAGTCTTAAGTCCAGGGTTTTCAGTCTTGAGAGGTGGAGGCTGAGGCGAGAGACGTGCGGGCCGGTGAGGCGCAAGGGCAGGGCGGGTGCGCATCGGCGGCAACGGTGCCCGTGTTCTCGGCCCCGCCGCGGCTACAAGGCATTGCTCGACCCTGAGCACGTGCGTGACGCGGCCTGGCAGGTCCTCGGGCCGCGTCGTCAGAAGCAGCACCCGGAGAGCGCCGCGCATGAGGCTATCCAGCGTCGCGTGGAAGTGGCTGCGGTTGGCGGTATCCAGCCCGGTGAACGGCTCGTCCAGTATCAATAGTCGGAGCGGGCGGGATAGGGCTTGCGTCAACTGGACGCGTTGGCGCTCGCCGTTCGAGAGCGAGATCAGCCGCCGTTCGAAGAAAGGCGCCACACCCAGCAGCGCCACGGCCCGGCGCCGCCGCCGGTCGAACTGCGCGCGAAGGCCCGGATTCGGGCGGCTCACCTCGAACGGGTTGACCTCCACGACACGGTCATATGCAAGGAAGTCGCGGACGCGCAACGCGCCTTCCTCCTCCAGGCTGTTCCAGCGGGACTGCACAACGGTGTCGCGCAGGTCGGCCTTGCGGTCCTCGAAGGCGACGTGGCCAATGGCCTCCTCGGCGGACAACCCGCTCGGTGGCCGGAAATGATAGGTCAGATCTCCGTGCACGAGAGGCAGCCTGCCCCGTAGTCCATCGGCCAGCAGCGACTTGCCCGAGCCGTTTGCGCCGACGATCGCCCACTGCTCGTTGCGATGCCAGGTCCAGGAGGTGTGCTCAAACACAAGGCGGTCGCCGAGCCGGAAAGCCGCATTGCGCAGGCTCAGGAACGGGGGCGAAAGAGCGGGCCCGGTCATGGAGCGGCAGGGCGAGCCCGGGCGCGCTCGCGTTGCTCGGTCTCCAGCAACCTGATGCGCCTCTGGGCGGCGAGCGTTTGAGGAGTGTTGGGGAATTCACGCACGATGCGCTCAAGAACTTCCCTGGCTGCCTCTCCATCATGCCTGTACTTGATGTGCCACGCCGCCACCAGGCCCCACCACTCGGCCCTGCGGGGCTCGGGCTGGTCGGGCATCTCCAGCAACAGCTTAAGCTGCTCGATTCCCAGGTCGGCGCGGTCCAACTGTTCGGCGAAGAGCCGCGCCAGCTTTTCGCGGGCGGCCACGTTGTTCGGGTCGTCCTTCAGCTTCTCAACGCATTCATTAGCCAAGTGGGCAGCCTTGTGCCGCTCCATTTTCGGGGCGGCATCCGCGCCCTTCTCGTCGAGACTATCGCCGAGCGCAGGCAACGGGATCGGCTTGGCTTCCTGCTGTTCGCGGAGCTCCTGCGCGTTGCGGGGCAACTGGTTGATCCGGAGCTGGGCCATGTGCGCGAGGTGTGTCCCTTTCAAGCGGTCACAGATGATCTGGAGGGACCACCGGGCGTTCTCCGGGTCGCCGTGCAGCTTCACGTGCCAATCGGCCAGCCGGTGCAGGGCGGTGGCGAGCTGCGAGGGGGTTGTGCCGGGCTGGCTGCAGGCTTCGAGCACAATCTTCTCGGCTTCGGACAGGTCGTGGAAGTGATGGGCATGGAGCTCGGCCAGCATCATCCAGCCTTGGAAGTCGTCCTCGCAGTTTTCCAGTTCGTGGATGATTTCCCATTCGGCCTCGGAGTACTTGCCGAACTTCATCCTGGCGATGGCCCGGGCATAAACCGGCGGGCGTTTTTTGGTGTGCAGGATCGGCGGCGCGTAACCGGCGATGGGCACGAGGACCAGGTTCAGCGCGAAGCCGTAGGTCGTCCAGCCGCCGAACCAGGCGATGGCCAGCGCCGGCAGGCCCATGCCGAAGCCGCACAGCCAGCAAAGACCTCGGAAGCGGGCGATGCTTTCGCCTTCGGCTTTCTTCGCCGCCTCGGCCAGGGCCCAGGCGAGCGTGCCAGCCGTCCACCACGAGCTGATGATGAAGAGGCCGTAAAGCAGCACTCGGCAGAATGCCGTGCCCCAGCCCTTGCCGCTGTTCTGGGCGGCCTGGATTTGAGGCATGAAGGGCCGCAGGTCCCAGGACAGCCCCACGTTCATGAGTGCCCAGAAGGCCAGCGGAACGAGCAGGGCCTTGAGAGACCAGTTGCGCAACCAGCGGAGTCTTTCCGCCTGCCCGTTCTCAGGCGTGAGCTGGACCGTCAGGCTCCAGCCGGCGCCCACCATCACGGCGCTCATGCTGAACAGCACAGCGAAGACCATACCCGTCCTGCTCACGCCTTAGAACGTGACCGAGGAGGCGTGGCAAGTAAAATGGTTTCCGGGCTTGCTTTCCCAGCCGTGCTGTTGCATTCCCTCAAAATAGAGCCAAAATATGTTGGACACGGTCCGGGAGCTGTAGCTGAATGGAGAACGAGATGAAGACGAGACTTGTAAGCTTGGTGTGCGTCCTGGTGCTGCTGGCTGGCACCGTGACTCCGTGCATGGCCTCGACGGAGGGCGGCAGCCTGGAAGCGGTAGCGGACGTGCTGGTGGTTCGCCCGGGGTGCTTTGTGGCGACAGTGCTGGGGTCCGCGTTGTTCGTTGTGGCGTTGCCCGTCGCGGCTATCTCGCGAAGCATCCCGCGTACGGCCCAGGTCCTGGTAGTCACGCCGGCCAAGGCGACCTTCACGCGCCCGGTCGGCGACATGGAAGACTTGGTGGATATTGATTGGTGAACGCCCGCCGCCGGGCGGATCGGAAGCGACAGGGCCGGTGCGGGCGCTGGCTTCGGCACGGGCGCGACGAACCGCCCGCCCGCCGTATCCTCTGATATGATTACCGAAGAGAGCTTTATTGACTTCAAATGCCCTCACTGCGCCGCCGCCGTCTCCTTCCCCCAGGAGACCGCGGGCTACGCGCAGGCCTGCCCCGAGTGCCTCGAAAGCCTCATCGTGCCGGACGATGGAAGCGAGGTGGGCAAAGCCCTGCCACTGCCGATCGAGACGGCGCGACTGGTGATCCGCCGGCTGGCCCCCGGGGATTGGAAAGACCTGATCGAACTCACCGCTGACGAGGACCTCTTCCAATACACCGAAGGCCGCCCGCTGGAGGAGGAGGAAGTGCTGCGCTGGCTGGAGAGCGATCCCCATGTGAAATTGACGACGCCCAACCAGCAGTTCTTTCTGGCCATCGAGACGCGAGAACAGGGGAAGCTGATCGGTTACCTCAGCCTCGCGCAGACAGACGCGCAGCGCCTTCAGGCCGCGCTCAACATCTACGTGAGCAAGGCGTTTCAGCGCCAGGGTGTCGCCTCAGAAGCCCTTGATGCCGTAGCCAGGTTCTGCTTTCAGGGAATCAAGCTGCATCGCGTCAGCGCCTCGTGCGACAGCCGCAACACCGCGGCCTGCCGCCTGTTGGAGAAGCTCGGTTTTCGCCGCGAGGGCGAGTTCGTCAAAGACCACCTGCTGCGCGGCCAATGGGCAAACACCGTGTGGTACGCTGCACTGCGCGAGGACTATCTCAAAGAGGGCCAGGGGGCAGAGAGTCCGAAGGCCGAAGTTTGAGAGCGGCTGCGGCGCTTTGGGTTCTATCAGCCTTCGGCCTTCGGAGTTCGGAGTTCGCGGCCCTCAGGCCACGGTGATCTCCTTGCTCAGATAAACATCCTGGACGGCATTGAGCAGGGCGATGCCCTCCTTCATGGGCCTCTGGAACGCTTTGCGCCCGGAGATGAGCCCCATGCCGCCGGCGCGTTTGTTGATGACTGCTGTCGTTACCGCGCTAGCCAGGTCGGCAGCCCCTTTGGATTCGCCGCCGCTGTTGATCAGGCCGGAGCGGCCCATGTAGCAATTCGCCACCTGGTACCGGCACAGGTCAATCGGGTGGTCGCTCGTCAGCTCGGTGTAGATGCGCTCGTCGTACTTGCCGTAGCTATGCCCCCCGGCGCTCATCGCCTTGTAGCCGCCGTTATTCTCGGGCAGCTTCTGCTTGATAATGTCCGCCTGGATGGTCACGCCCAGGTGGTTGGCCTGGCCGGTCAGGTCGGCGGAAACGTGGTAGTCCTTGTCCTTCTTGAACGCGCTGTTGCGCAGGTAGCACCACAGCACCGTGGCGAGGCCAAGCTCATGCGCGTGCGCGAAAGCCTCCGCCACCTCGACAATCTGCCGCCCGCTTTCCTCGGAGCCGAAGTAGATGGTCGCGCCGACGGCCGCCGCGCCCATGTCCAGGGCCTGCTTCACGGTGCCGAACATGATCTGGTCGAACTTGTTGGGGTAGGTGAGCAGCTCGTTGTGGTTGATCTTCACCAGGAAGGGGATCTTGTGCGCGTATTTGCGGGCGACCGAGCCGAGCACGCCGTAGGTCGAGGCGACGGCATTGCAGCCGCCTTCGATCGCCAGCTTGACGATGTTCTCTCCGTCGAAGTAGTCCGGGTTTTTGGCGAAGCTGGCGCCGGCGGAGTGCTCGATGCCCTGGTCCACGGGCAGGATGGAAAGGTAGCCGGTGCCTCCCAGCCTTCCGTGGTTCACCATCCGCTGCAGGTTGCCGAGCACGCGGTTGTTGCGGTCGGTAAGGGCGTAGAGCCGGTCCACGACGTCCGGGCCGGGCAGGTGCAGGCGTTCCCTGGAAATCTTGGGATGCTTGAAACCGAGCAGTGATTCGGCTTTATCGCCGAGAAGCTGTGAGATGTTTGTCATATTATTTATGCTGTACGACGGATGCTTGAGGATGCTCCGCCCGGCGGGCCAAAACAAGGTGGATTACGAGGGGCAACTACCCCTACCCAGGCTTTACCTTTCTTGCTCCGCTCAGCGCAAAATCCACAACCCCCGCACTGTAAATCATTTGTTGCACCGCCTTTGATTGGGTTTATGTTCAGGGCATGGATTGGCAGCAGTTGGTGTCACTGGCCATTGTGGGTTCCGCCGCAGGTTTCCTGCTGTGGAGCAAAGTGCGCCGGCCGAAATTCAGCTTTAAGCGGGACACGCATTGCGGGTGTGTGGCTGCCGTTTCCCCGCAGGCATCCATCGTGTTCCACGCGCGCAAAGGAGAACGCCCCCAGGTGCGAGTCAGGGTAACCTGACAGTTGGCTTGCCGGCTCGCCCCCGCCGAGATATAATCCCTTGCGCTAAGATGGCCATGTGCAAAGTCAGCTCCTCCGTGCATTTTGTGACTCGCTCTGCCCACGGCGGCAACGATCCAACGTCGCGGGCGCATTGGGTCCCCAACACGGATGTGTATGCGACGGACAACGGGCTGGTGGTGAAAGTGGAACTGGCGGGCATGCGCAGCGAGCACCTGGAAATCACCGTCGAGGGTAATCGTCTGCGCATCTGCGGCAACCGGCCCGACGGCTGCCGGGCGGCCAAGGCGAGCTTCCTGGTCATGGAGATCAACTACGGCCCCTTCGAGAGCGTGCTGGAGATGCCCAACGGCTACGATCTGAGCCAGGCCAAAGCCGCTTACCTGAACGGCTTCCTGCGCATTGACGTGCCCGTCGTCCAACGGCAGGCTAAGCATACAAAAGTGCCGGTCGCCGAAGGAATGTAGCGCGTGTCTCACGCTCTCCCGGCCAGGCAAGCCTGCAACCAACCGAGCAACCGCGCTGCCGTCAGCGCCCGCAGGTTTCACAGGCTGTGGGGAAGAAGGTGAGGCTTCCGGCGAGGGGTAAACCCGCGGGTGAACTTCGCTCGAGCACCGGCATCTGATTAAGAATGGCGCGAACATGAGCACGCCCGACACCGAATTCATCAGTATCCTGGGAGCCGCTGGCAGCCCGGAAGCCCCGGCCCGCGTCTCATCCAGTTCCCTGCCGGAGAAGCTCCCTATTCTCGGCCTGTCGGACATTGTGATCTTTCCCGGGATGGTCGCGCCGCTGCTGGTCGAGACCGCCCAAAGCACCAAGCTGATTGACGACGTGGTGGGCGGCGACCGCCTGCTGGGCGTGGCCTTGCAGAAGAACGCCGAGGCCGAGAATCCCCTGCCCCACGAGATGCACAACGTCGGCTGCGCGGCCCGCGTCCTCAAGATGCTCAAGTTCCCCGACAACACCGTGCGCGTGCTCGTCGAGGGCCTCTGGCGCATCCGCATCAAAGACTACCCCAGCACGGAGCCCTACCTTTGCGCCAAATACGACCTGGTGCAGGACCTGAAAGAGGACTCAGTGGAGCTGACCGCGATGATGCGCAACGCGCAGGGCCAGTTCCAGGAGATCATCAAGCTCTCGCCCGCCCTTTCCGAGCAGGTCAAGATCGCCGCGCTCAACACGGAGGACCCCGGCCACTTTACCGACCTGGTCGCAGTGAACCTGAACCTGGCGCTGGAGGAGCGGCAGACGTTGCTGGAAACCAACTCAGTGAAGGAGCGCCTGACCCGCCTGCTGCCCATGCTCAACCGCGAGCACGAAGTGCTAACGCTCAGCTCGAAGATTCAGAGCGAAGTAGCCACTTCCATCTCGAAGACCCAGCGCGATTTCTTCCTGCGCGAGCAGATGCGTGCCATCCAGCGCGAACTGGGCGAGACCGACCCCAATGCCGGCGAGATCCGGATGTTGCGCGAGAAGATCGAGCAAGCTGACCTGCCCGCCGAGGCCAAGCAGGTCGCGACCCAGGAAGTGGACCGGCTCCAGCAAATGCCTCCCGCGGCGGCCGAATATGGCGTGAGCCGCCATTACGTGGACTGGATCCTCGCGCTGCCATGGACGAAGGAGACGCCGGACAAGATTGACCTCGCCGAGGCCGAGCGCATCCTCAACGAGCAGCATTACGGCCTGCACAAGGTCAAGGACCGCCTCCTGGAGTTCCTGGCCGTGCTCAAGCGGCGCAAGCAAATCAAAGGGCCCATTCTCTGCCTGGTCGGTCCGCCGGGTGTGGGCAAGACCTCCCTGGGCCGCAGCGTGGCGGATGCGCTGGGACGCAAGTTCGCCCGCATCGCGCTCGGCGGCATGCGGGATGAAGCCGAGATTCGCGGCCATCGCCGCACCTACGTCGGCGCGCTGCCCGGCCGCATTATCCAGACTCTGCGCCGTGTCGAGAGCCGCAATCCGGTCATCATGCTGGATGAGCTGGACAAGGTGGGCGCCGACTTCCGCGGCGACCCTGCCTCCGCTCTGCTCGAAGTGCTGGACCCGGCCCAGAACAATACCTTCACCGATCACTACCTCGATCTGCCGTTCGACCTGTCCCGCGTTCTGTTCATCACCACCGCCAACTGGCTCGATCCCGTCCACCCGGCTTTGCGCGACCGCCTGGAGGTGATTGAGCTGCCGAGCTACACCGAGTCTGAGAAGCTGCAGATTGCTAAGCGCTACCTGGTGCCGCGCCAGCTTGAAGAGCACGGCCTTTCGCGCAAGGAAGTCCGTATTCCCGACGCCACCCTGCGCCGCGTCATACACGATTACACCCGCGAGGCGGGCGTGCGCCAATTGGAGCGGGAAATTGCCGCCCTCACACGCAAGGCAACGCGCCGCATCGTGAGCGATGGTCATCTCGCCGGGCCGCTGGTCATGGAGCCCGGCACGCTGGGAGATTACCTCGGCGCCGCCAAATTTGTCAGCGAGTCAGCGGAAACGATAAAGGAGTATGGCATTGCGACCGGCCTGGCCTGGACGCCCGTAGGCGGGGAGATACTTTTCATTGAGGCGACCCGGATGCCCGGCAAAGGCAACCTGCTGCTCACCGGCTCGCTGGGCGACGTGATGAAGGAGAGCGCGCAGACAGCGGTCAGCTTTCTGCGCAGCCAGGCCAAAAGCCTTAACCTGGACCTGAGCGAGTATTCCAAATACGACCTGCACATCCATGTGCCCGCCGGTGCAACGCCCAAGGACGGGCCCAGCGCCGGCGTGGCATTGCTGGCGGCTCTGGCCTCGTTGCTGATGCGCCGCCGCATCCGCTCGGAAGTGGCCATGACCGGCGAGATCAGCCTGCGTGGCCGGGTCCTGCGCGTGGGCGGCATCAAGGAAAAGGTGCTGGCCGCCGCCCGCTTCGGCATCAAGGAAGTCATCCTGCCCGATCAGAACCGGGCGGACTGGACCGAAGTGCCCGAGGAGGTCCGCAAAAAGCTCACCGTTCATTTCATCCGGCATATTTCAGAGCTGCTCCCGTTGGCGCTGAGGCCCAAGTAGGGAACGGATGGCGACTGAGCAAGGCCCCGGGCGTATGAGAGTGGCAGCGAAGTTTCGGCAACCGTTGACTGCGCCTGTCGCGTGTTGCGTTTTGCGTGGATTCGGCTTGGCTATCGGCTATCGGCTTTCGGCTATTCTCGATCTCCTGGCGGCGGTTGCGGCTCTGCCGCGCTGGGTAACCCTGTTCCTTGTCCTGACTGCCCCCGCTGCGTGCCTTGCCCAGCGGGCCACCGAGAACAACCCGCCGCCCCTGCCCGCGGCACAGGCTAAAGCCGAGGCCCAGGTCCTGGTGGCGGAACTGCTGGCCCAGAAGCCCGACCAGAACTCGACCAATGCCGGCCAGGTTAGGATTCGCGCCCAGGACGGCAAGGAAGCCAGCATACCGGCTCGCTTCGAGGTCTTCTGCACGCCCACGAACTGGATGAGCATTTACGAGACCCTGGCCTCGGCTGATGGCGCGCCCAAGGAGCGGCTGACGGTGATCCATAGCGGCGACCGGCCGAACCAGTATCTCCTCAGCGAGCCGGCCAGCCCCGGTGACACTAACCTCGTCACCCGGCAACTGGCTCCCAGCCAAACGATGATCCCCTTTGCCGGTTCCGACTTCTGGGTAGCAGACCTCGGCCTCGAATTCCTCCACTGGCCGCGGCAACGGCTGCTCAAGACCGACATGCGCCACAGCAGGTCCTGCTACGTGTTGCAAAGCACCGATCCGAACCCCGTGCCCGGCGGGTATGCGCGGGTCGTATCCTGGATCACCGTGGACACTCCCCATGTCCCGGTCCACGCCGACGCCTACGATTCGCGCGGCAACCTCCTGAAGCAGTTTGACCCAACCAACATCGAGAAGATCAATGGCGCCTACCAACTCGCCGAGATGGAGATGCGCAACCACGCCACCGGCTCCCACACCTGGATCAAGTTCGACTTGAGCCGGTAGCCGGATCGGTCGTATCTCGTTAGAGCTAAGCCACTTAAGGCACTGCATCGGTAGGCAGGTCCCGCCTGCGGCGCTACTGGGGGAAGCTCAACAACATGCCCCTCACTCGTCCGTAGCCTCCCCGTATCCTCCCCGTTACCCCTCCGGAGTACCTCTGATAGCCTATCAGAGGTACTCCGGAGGGGTAACGGGGAGGATACGGGGAGGCTACGGATGAATGAGCGCCAAGGTGAGGGGCTGGGGCGAGGGCCGGACGATCGGCCGGGCGGGTCGGGCGTTGAAGACGGCTTCCAAGAACCGGACGCGGGCGTTGGTAGCGCGCGAATCTTGAATGCGACTCCAGGCGAATGATTGCGGACGAGATAGCCTTCATCGCCTCGCAGATGCTTTCGCGGCGTGACACAACCGGCAACGCCGTGTCTAATTGCTATTGAAGACCAACGTGAGCGAGCCGGTCGCAGAACGTAGCAGGCCCAGGTCGCCCCAGGTCTCGGTCCGAGGGCGCAAGGACCAGGGCAGCCCCATGTCCCGCCCCTTGGCTCGCGCGAACTCGCCGCTGGAGGCGTTGCGCGACTCCAAGTTCGCCGAGATCTACAACGAGCACAGCAAAGCGATCTTCTACCTGGCCTTGCGGCTGCTTAGCGACCCGGAGAAGGCGGAGGACGCCACGCACGACGTCTTTCTGAAGGCTTTCCGCAAAATGGACCAGTTTCGCGGGGAGTCTTCCTGGAGGACATGGCTGTATCGCATCACCATCAACCACTGCCGCAACCTGCAGCAGGGCTGGAATGAGCGGCACATGTTCAGCAACGCCGATGAGGCGATCTGGGAGACCACCGCCGCCAAGAGCGATTCGCCCCTGCGCGTGCTCGAGACGAAGGAGTTGGGTCAGCGGATTCAGAAGGCACTCGATGGGTTGCCGCCGGAGTACCGTTTGCTCCTGCTGCTCGTGGCCGACGAGCAAATGAGCTACGAGGAGGTCGGCGCGCTAACGGAACAAACCGCGGACGCGGTGCGGGGCAAGCTGCATCGCGCCCGGAAAGCCTTTACCGCGCTATTTGAGAAGACTGCCTGAGGTGCCCTATGAATCAGCAGAGCAAACTGAATCCGCAGGAACAGGAGCAGGCGCAACACCAGGCCGGCGCCGAGCAGACCCAGCAAGCCGCCGCGCGGGAGTTCGCGACGCCTGAGGAGTTGCTGCGGCACGATGCTCTGCACACCCCGGTGCCTCCCGCCATCGCCCACCGCCTGGCGGAGTCCATCGGCAAGCCGGCCCCTCGCCCGCTGCCGTGGTGGCGCCGGCTGTTCGGCGGCTCGAATACCTAACGCTATGCAAAACCCAATCCAGAGATTCTTTTCCTCCCTGCCGCTGGGAGCGCGGGTGCTCGTGTTCCTGTATTTGGTCGGTTACCCCCTCGCATTGCTCGGGCACTACACGCATACCGCCGACCTGTATGACTGGCTGGGACTGTGGCCACCGCTCGTGCGGAAGGGCGAAGTTTGGCTGCTGGTCAGTTACGCGTTCCTGCCGAACGGACCGGTGGATTGGGTGGTGAGCATCTTCTGGCTGGCGACGCTGGTTTCGGTCATGGGCCGCCATTGGTCCGCAGGAGAGATGTGGGGCTATTGCCTGCTGGCCACGCTCGTGGGCGCCTTGGTGGTTTTCGTGGCAAACCCGGCGCTGTGCGGCCCAGTGGTGGGCAACGGCGCGATGATTTTCGCGCTATTGGCCGCATGGTATCGGCTGTACGGGCGCGAGCGGCTAATCCTGCTGGGCTTCGGCGAGATCTCTGTCCGGCAGGCTACGGTTATCGTGGCGGTGATCGAGGTGCTGGTCTCGTTGTTCTGCCTGGGGTGGCTGGTGACGCTGGCAATGATGAGCGGTGGCGTGGCTGGGTGGTTCTACCTGTACCTGCGGGGAAAAACAGCTATGAACCGTCGCAGCCAGGTGGTGGGTTCCGAGCGCATAGCCCGGCTGGAATTGTGAGCAAAGGTTTTCGCTCCGCAGGCTGCGATGCCGGAATGCGCTGACTTCACATGCCAATTCACACGCCGGACTCTGTAGGGGAGTGCGTTTCGCCTGCGGCCTCGGGTAGGGACGCCTCGCCGAGGCGTCCGTCTTCCGGCGGCAGCGGACGCCTCCGTGAGGCGTCCCTACCTTGCAGCCTATCGCCGTCTCAATCAGAGTGCGGAGTTTTCGGGCCAAGGGCAGGTGAGACGCACTGCCCTGTTGTGCGGTCCCGTCCCGCCCTGGCGCAGTCGCGACTTGCCGCTGCGCGCGCCGCCTTGGCCGATTGCCGCCTGTGCGCCCACCAGTGCGGCGTGAACCGGTTGGCCGGCGAGCTGGGCCGTTGCCACGCGGGCCCCAGCGCGAGGGTTTTCTCTGCCCAGGTCGAAGTGGGTGATGAGCTGGAACTGGTCCCCACGTTTGCGATCGCGCTGAGTGGTTGCGACCTGCGCTGCGATTTCTGCCTTACCGGCGCGGAGAGTTGGAATCCGCGCGCCGGGCAACCGTTGCGGCCCGAGGTCCTCGGACGGCGCGCCGCGGCGGCCCTGGCGGACGGCGCGCGCTCGGTAATGCTCCTCGGCGGCGAGCCTACGGTGCACCTGCCGTCAGCCTTGGAGATCGTCGCAACCATGCCGGCTGGCGCCAAGCTGGTGTGGAAGACCAATGCTCACGGTACGGCCCAGGCCAGGGAATTGCTGGAAGGGCTGTTCGATGTCTGGCTGGCGGATTATAAGTTCGGCAACGACATATGCGCCGAGCGCCTGGCCAGGGTTGGCAACTACAGCGCCATCGTGCGGGAGAACCTGCTTTGGGCCAGCCGGCACAGCGAGCTGATTGTGCGCCACTTGCTAATGCCCGGGCACCTCGAGTGCTGCTGGCGCCCGGTAGCCGAATGGCTCGCGTTGGAACTGCCCGACACCAAGGTCAGTCTGCGCCCGGCCTTCTGGCCCGCCTGGCACGCGGACCGGCACACGGAACTGCGCCGCACCGTGCCGGCGCAGGAGAGCGAGCGCGCATTTGACCTGGCTCGTGCCCTCGGTCTGAAACTGGTGCCATGAGCCGGCGACGCCCCCGTCCAAAGCCGGGCACCGGGGCAAGCCAAAAACGCCGCAAGCAGGGCAGGGGAGGGCGAGCCTCCACGGACATTTTAATCCTATCCGACGGCACGGTTCTGGCGCATAATCTCACGCCGGGCATGGCCAAAGTGTTGCATAAGCTCAACCCGAACGACGCGACGATCCGTGCTCGGGCCGAACGCAAGCCCAAGGAGGCGCAGTGAACTTCCAGACCGAGATTGAGACCCTGATCCGCGCTCGCTATCCCATCCTCTACATCATCACCAGCGAGGAGATGCGGGTGCAGAACATCCTGGTGGAGATCGCGGCCAAGCGGCAGAAAAAGGTCTTCGAGTGGACCTACAGCTCGGGGATCGTTCCCGCCGGCTCGTCCATCCAATCCCAGAAAAGCCGCAGCCCGGCTACCAAGGACCCGCTGGCGGCCCTGGATAGCGTCATCGAGCAGGTCGAGCCCGCCATCTTCCTGTTCAAGGACTTCCACCCGTTTCTGACGCGGAACAACTTCGCCGTGATCCGGCGGCTCAAGGACATCGCCCTTCACCTGAAGAACAGCTATAAGACCATCGTGCTCATTTCACCCGTGATGGAGATCCCGGCCGAGCTGGACAAGGAGGTCACCGTTATCAACTTCCTGCCGCCGTCGAAGGAGGACCTTTCGGCACTGCTGGACAAGATTATCGAGGACCTGAAAGGGTCGAAGCAGGTGCAGATCGAGATGGATGATGAGGGACGGGAGCGGCTGCTGCAGGCGGCGCTGGGGCTGACACTGGGCGAGGCGGAGAACGTCTTCGCCAAGATCATCGTGAAGAATCAGCGCCTGAGCGCTGACCATGTGAACGAGGTCTTTGCGGAGAAGCAGCAGATCATCCGCAAGAGCGGGCTGCTGGAGTATTACGCGGCGGATGAGGACTTCACGAGCGTGGGCGGGCTGGCGGTGCTCAAGGACTGGCTGAACAAGCGCGTCGTGGCGTTCACGGCGGAGGCGCAGGCCTTTGGTCTGCCCGCACCCAAGGGGATCCTGCTGCTGGGCGTGCAGGGCTGCGGCAAGAGCTTGTGCGCGAAAGCGGTTTCCCGGCTGTGGCAATTGCCGCTGCTGCGTTTCGACATGGGCCGCATGTTCGGCAGCCTGGTGGGGTCTTCCGAGGAGAACGTCCGCCGCGCCATCGCCGTGGCCGAATCCATCGCGCCGGCCGTGCTCTGGGTGGACGAAATAGACAAGGCGTTTGTGGGCTCGCAGAGCTCAGGCGTGACGGACGGCGGCACCACCGCTCGCGTGTTCGGCACCTTCCTGACCTGGTTGTCGGAGAAGAGCGCACCGGTGTTTGTCGTGGCCACTGCCAACGACGTCTCGCAATTGCCGCCGGAACTGCTGCGCAAGGGCCGCCTGGACGAGATATTCTATGTGGATTTGCCTTCCAAACAGGAGCGGGCGGAGATCTTCCGCATTCACCTGGCCAAGCGCAATCGGCGCCCCGAGGATTTCGATTTCTTCGCCCTAATGGCGGCCAGCCAGGACTTCAGCGGCGCGGAGATCGAGGAGGCCATCATCAGCGCGCTCTACGACGCGTTCTATGCGAAGGAGGAGTTGACAACGGCGCACGTGGTGGAGGCCCTTAGCCAGACCGTGCCGCTGGCCAAAACGATGGCCGAGAAGATCGCCGCGCAACGGAACTGGGCCCGCGGCCGCGCCCGCAACGCCAGCGTGCCGCGAGGAGCGCAGGAAGCGGAGCAGGTGCCGGTCTGAGGAGGATTACGCCGACGAGCATAGGGCGGAGCCACGCTGAGAGCCGGACAGTTCGATTGACCGGCGAGCCCCCGGTGCATACGTCGTGCCATGGCCGTCGGCGCGGGCTGGGGAAGCTGCGAAACTCGTCAGAATGGGCCTTTACAGCCGCCGGTCAGGGCGCCAGTTGGAGCCGGTAGAAGCGCTCGGTGTTCGTGGCCGGCGAGGGGTCGTTGAACTGGAAAAGGCCGTTGCTGCTGGAGAGCGTGGCCAGGTAGGCCCAGTTCGTCCAATCTGCGGTGAAGAGCAGGTCGTAATTCGAGTTGGGAAGGCCGCTCATGCTGAGCTGGAGCGAGCCGTCGGGCAGCAGGGTCAGCGAGTCAAAACGCCCACCGATGGGAGGCGGCGGATTCGTGAACGCCACGACGGCGGTGTCGCTCAG
>Ga0335069_10006008_pt1 | contig 17744 bp, 26 predicted proteins | sample Lox_Sample_11_FD_206714 | JGI IMG/M metagenome (GOLD analysis project Ga0335069, IMG submission 206714) | Soil microbial communities from Loxahatchee National Wildlife Refuge, Florida, United States - Lox_Sample_1.1 | ecosystem: Environmental > Terrestrial > Soil > Wetlands | place: USA... | reverse complement strand
AAAGCCGGCTTGTTCTTTATGTGGAGAAATAAAATGAGTCAACATATGATGAAGCATTCATGTCCACAATGTGAAAGGGAGTGGGATTGTTCGGGCTGTGACCATGATGTGTATGAAAATCTTTGCGATACATGTTTGACCGCATCGGATAAATTCTATGCAAGTTTTAGTCAACAAACTGTGAAACCCCCACATCATGAGTAAACAATACTTAACTACTATGTATTTACCCGATGGGCCCCTAAAATTCAGATATGAGCGCGAAGGCGATAAAATATTTAATGTCGAAAAATTTATTGCTCGATTCGACCAATGGGTTCCGGTCTTAAGCAAACCTTTACTCTATCGCTTACGTCGGCAAGAACTCTTCGAGGCTACAACTTTCGAGAAGCTCGCAAAGCAGCTATAAAGTCGTTTATAGTTTTTTCATCATCCGGATGACATTTAAAAACCGAAGTGATTTCTTGGTTTTCTTTTCTCGCGTCAATTATGCTCTTAACCTGCTTGCCATATTCCGTGGTATATAGCCGAACACATGCGGCGCAAGTTCCCGTTTTCGTATAACGATAAGACAGATGACCACGTTTGCACGGCTTACCGGTGAAATATTTATGTAATCCTTCTCGTGCAGCTTGTTTCCTATTCGACATATTAATCTCCTAATTAATTAACAATTATTTAATTATTTTATTTTGCATTGCACAAGTTCCCCCGACTTAGTGCGGTGCACACAGCCGAAAGCCACGTCTGGCGCGGGTGTCTAAAAAAGTGTACAAGCCCCTATGCCACTGATAATGCGATAGCATATGATATACTAATATATATGTACTGTAAATATCCTATATATGTATATATCACACAATTATATTTGTATGTTTATAGAGTTTAAGACTGTCAAAATGAGAGTAAAAGAGTGAAACCCGCGCCAGACGTGGGCTCCGCAGTGCAACAAGTCGGGGGAATGCTGCGTGGCACAAACATTTGTCCACAGATGACCCCTTATTTATCCACAGATGGCCTAAAAGCCGCATTTTATGGTATTTTGTGCTTTTATTGCATAAGGGCTTGACATGGTCGAAACTCCGAGTATAGAAAATAAACCAATTGAGGGTGTGGTCATCGAAAAGAAAAAAAGTAAATTTGGTCGAAAACCAATGGAGTTAAATATCCCTAAAATTGAGGAGCTAGCATCGAGAGGTTTAACCCAACAACAGATCATAGATTACTTCGGGTATAACCGTTCTTCGTTTTATAAATATAAGGCTACCAATAAAGACTTGGCAGACGCAGTAAAACGTGGGCTCGCGAAAGGGGTTAATGAGGTAACAAACCTTTTATTTGAGAATGCGCGTAAGGGAAATGTCACGGCGCAATTATTTTTTCTAAAGTGTAGATCAGGATGGACGGAAGGGAACACCATCAATATAATCAAACCCAATGAGCAGCCTACTATTAAATCAATAAAACAACAAACCTTAGACCCGATAGAAGCCGCGCGAATTTATGAGAAATTAATGGAGTAGAGACATGAGCGATACCGTCAGTGGATTTTATAATAATCAAGTATATCAACTTCCTATAGCTAATCTTGCGGTTACTTTAAATTATACCGGAACGAACGTTACTTCATTTGTTGTTGTCTATCAAAACATAACCTTTACTCAAACTCTTACTTATACAGGCGGTTTACTTACTAACATTTCAGAATGGATAGGATCATAAATAAATGAGCACTATTTTTCCAAGCGAATTTCTTAAATGGTTAAAAGTTTTCGGTGTTCAAACTGGTGGATCTGGTGGCGGAAGTTTAAATTATTTAGGTACCTGGAACGCCAACACTAATTCACCGACTCTGACCTCAAGTATCGGCACGGCAAATACTTTCTATATCGTTTCTGTTGCAGGTACAACGAATTTAAACGGTATTAATTCTTGGGGTGTAGGTGATTGGGCAGTATTTAACGGAACTGTTTGGACAAAAATTCCGAACTCTACATTAGGTTATTTATTAGCTGCTAATAATTTATCAGATGTTGATAGTACAACAACATCATTAATTAATTTAGGGCTAGGAAATTATACAGATTCTCTGGTTGCAGCTACCAGTCAAATTCTAACGAACCCATTAGCTTGCATGCTGAATGTCAATTTTACTAATCCTGGGCTGATTTTAACTTTACCTGCATTTAATGTATTAAGTTCTCCCGCGCGGTCATTTATTATTACAAATAGCGGAAATGCTTTTACTTTAGCCGATTATAACGGTAGCGTAATTGATACTATTCAAGTTAATGAGACAGCGTTTGTTTATCCGCATGATAATTTAAGCACGGCGCCTATTTTTAGTGTCATTCACTTTTTAAGCATGGCGCATCAAGATTCTGCCAATGTGGATATTACCGGCGGAGCATTAGACGGGGTAGCTATTGGTTCAGTAAATCCAGCCTCTGTTGTAAATATGACTACGGGTGCTATTACAAGCACGCCCACTGCGGCTACGGATATTGCCAATAAAAGTTATGTAGATTCAGTTGCAGGGAACGCAAACCCAATTTCTAATATTGTTTATGTGGGCTTAAATGGAAATGATACTACTGGGGACGGTTCTATTGCTAAACCCTATCGTACGCTTTCGCATGCACTAGCGGCTATATCAACCGCCACTGATATAAACCCGTTCCTAATTGAGTTAGCAACTGGAAGTTATTCTGAAACTACTATTAATTTAAAACCAAATATTTACATAAACGGTAATCGTTCTATTTTAAACATTAGTAATGTCGTAGGTTTAGACTCTTCTTGGGCTGGGGCAACTGGTGAAATAGCGTTTTATAATTTTGATTCTTTAAATACCGCTGCTGGTCTTCTATTTGATTTTGATGCGATAGGCGCTTTATTTTCTGTAGTTAGATTCGAAAATATTTTATTTGTTAATGCTAGCAGTTGGAGTATTAAAGGCTCCCCTACTACCACTATTTGTGTATTTTCTTCAGTTTTTGGATTTTCTGGGACTGCTGCACTCAGTATTGAAAATTGCTACGGCGGTTTATTTCAATCGACCATATCATCATTTGATGTTTTGAATTCGTCATCGACAGCTAGTTATTCCATGACCCTTTTCAATAATACAATTGAGGGAACTTTAGTAAATAGAAATACAGGCTCTCAAGCGCAAAATATGGCCGTTGTGGGTACTAATATTGCAGGAAATATCACAGTACAAAATACTTCTACTGGTACCGCTTCAATAACGCAGCGGGCATGTCTTCTATCTGCCGGGGCCATAGTTGACGGGGTAAATGCTCAATATAATGTTGATAGCGCCATTACGGGAATTAGTTTTTTAAATGGCGCTACATTTGCAGCTAACGTAACACTTGCGTCAATTAGTAATTATGTTGATGCTAATTATACGCCGACATATTACACGCCGGCCGATAAATCGGTTTATGGCGCGTTAGTTGGGATAGATAACGAATTGGGAAATTTAATAACACCGACAATCAATAAATTAAATTATCGGATCATAACTGCGGCTGGTCCTCAGAATATTTTATCAACTGATAGCGTTGTTTATATTAATCAAACCGTGGGCGCACCAATGTCGTTAACGCTTCCTAACATAGGGGCTGGAGTTGTAGATGAACAAATATTTGAAATAAAAGATGCGAAGGGTGATGCCTCCACAAATAACATAACAATTAATTATTCAGGGAATATCGACGGCTCATCGACTTACGTAATTATTGCAAATAGACAATCTGTAGAAGTCCAATATATAGCATCTTTAGATACTTATTGGGTTCTTTAATTTAACTTTGGAGATTAAACATGTCATATATAGGTACGTTACTAAATTCTCAAAACGGTGGTACAGGTGTAGATAATGGCACAAACACATTAACCATTAACGCGAATTCCGTAATTAACCAAGATGTTAGTACAACAGCGCCCGTTACTTTTTTAAGTGCGGCACTAACTTCTGGAACAGTTACTAATATGCCATCTAGCAGTAATGACATAGTCAATAAAGCATACGCAGATAGCATCGCCGCCGGGGTGAGCTTTTTAGATGCGGCTTATTGTGCATCAACTGCAGATTTAGGTGCTATATTTTATACCAATGGTTCGGCCGGGGTTGGCGCGCAGATATTTGGACCAGGCGTCAATATCCCTTTAATTTTAGATGGATTAACGGTACCACTCAATAAAATAGTAGTAATTAAAAATCAAGTCTCGAGTTTTCAAAACGGTTTATACAAATTAACAGCTATTGCTATTAGTTCTTCACCGTATGTTTTGACTAGATTGACTACTTACGATCAACCATCAGAAATACTACCGGGTACATTAATTCCTGTTGAATTCGGTAATACGCTTGCAGGTTCCAGCTGGGTACAAACTGCTACAGTAACTACAATCGGTACAGACCCAATTAATTTTAGCCAATTTAGTTACCCTGCGACTACAAATAATACCCCATATACGGTTGTTCTTCGCGATGGGTCAGGTAATTATTTTGCGGGTATTGCATCGCTTTTAGGGGTTAAGATTAAAAGCCCCGGCACGTTTTATATGTTGTTGGCCAATAATGACACGTTAACTGCCGATCGTACGTTAAATTTTGTGCTAAATGATAATGACAGGCAATTAACGATCGGCGCAGACGTAGCACTCAACCAGGATTTAACTACAACTAGTAGCCCCACTTTTACTGCTGTCAATGCGGGAGCAATTACCGCCACGGGGTTACTAACTTCGCAAGCCGGAAGAGTTAAAAAAATACGAGTAGTTACTGTAGCGGGGGCGGTGACGGTTACTTCAACTGATGAAAATGTAGTGATTAATAAGACGGTGGGTGCAGCAACTGTAGTCAATTTACCGGCACCGGGTAGCGCGGCTGGCCAGGAGTATACAATCATTGACGGTAAAGCGGATGCAGGCACAAATAATATTACGTTAACGCCCGCGTCAGGAACTATTAACGGAAGTGCTACTTATGTAATTAATAGTAATTCTGAATCTATTACGATAATCGATAACGGGACTCAATATAATATCAAATAGGTATTAGGCTACTGGGAGAAATTAGATGTCATATATTGGTACATTATTAAATTCAGGAAATGGTGGCACGAGTGTTGCTAATACTCAACCATTTACAAATATAGTGAGCCCTACAACATCACCTGGTGGTAATTTATTAAATGATACTATCGCGTCGGTAATGTCTCCCAATACGCAGAAAGTATTTACTTCTAATCTCCTTCAATTAACGACAGGTTTAGTACTTACTTCTGGAACCGCATATTTTGTCTATCTAGGATATACCACTAAAGCGCTAACTGGTGCGTTTGTTCAATTCAGAATTGTAACCGCCGGAGTAGGAACACAAACCGGGGAGGTTGGGTTTTTTAGTACGCCGAATGCACCAAGTAAAGCGGGTCAAACATTAACTAAGATTGCAGCTACTGGAACATTAAACTCACTAACAACTACCGGAGTAAGTAGTAATACAACAACAATGGCGGCGGCTATTTCTGCGGGTACTCATTTATGGGCGGGCATTAGAACGGCGATGGGGACAACGCAGCCAAGTCTTAACGCGCTAACTCTTGATAACAGCGTGGGTTCTATTTTAATTACCGCTGCTTCCGGTGCGCTAACAGCGTCGTCAACTTTTGTCGGTAGTTTAATTCCGCAAGCGATAACGGCACAAGCACCGAGTTTACAAATTACTTTAGTTTAATTTAGAGGGGGTTATTATGGGCGCATACGTTTATAGTCGTGAATATTTAACTGGTACAACAATTTATGATATTAATAACCCGTATAGTATTGATGAAAATTTTCAGCCGGTAACGCTATTGACTGATATACAAACGGTCATGCCTTATGCAAATGCGACATCAGTTGACTTAACTGATACGACGGCGACGGTTAACTGCGACGATTTAGATGACAATCAAAAAAATCAGCTTGATCTTGTTGTAGCTACCCATAAATCACAAACTTATGCGGACCCAACAACATATCGACAATTTCGATCACAAAATGCAACCCTGTGGAATATGTTTATCAGTAATGACGGGTCGGTGGTAGTTACTCCGGCTTAGTAATGATCGAAGATACTATCGAGATAGAACCGGATATAAAAGTCCATTCATTCATATTGAGAGAGCACGCGGATACGCTTAGAGAATTGCGGGAGCGAACACATAATTTAAAATCGATGCAAGAAGGACTTTCATTGAATGTGCAGATGATGCAAAAAGATTTATCTGAAATAAAAGTTACTCAATCAGAAATAGCAAATAATTTAGAAAAAATAAACGAATTAATGGTTAAAATGAATTTAATAACAAAAGCAGTATTTAGTTTAAGATATATCATTTTTGGGTTGATTCTTTCGTTATTAGGTACGCATTTTAGCGAAGTTAAACAATTAATGGGGATATCATGATGGAGTTTTCTTATTCAGATAAATCATTAAATAATCTAAAAACTTGTCATCCGGAATTGCAGCTATTATTTAAAGAAGTATTGAAATATCAAGATCATACAATCTTACAAGGGCATCGTGGAAAAGAAGATCAAGAAAAAGCTTTTGAGGAAGGAAAAACGCAATTACATTTCCCATATGGGAACCATAACGCGTGGCCGAGCAATGCCGTTGATGCAGTTCCTTACCCGATTGATTTTGCAGAAGATCCTAGCTATACCGTAGAAAAAAAACATTTAGTATTGGCTAGATTTTATTGGTTCGCTGGGTTCGTGTTTGGTATCGCTGAAGGCCTATATACAAAAGGTTTAATGAAACATAAGATAAGATGGGGTGGAGATTGGAAAGGACATTTAGATTTTACAGATCAAACATTTAATGATTTACCACATTTTGAATTAATCCCTCTATAACCGGAGAAATACTATGGCTATTGTTACGCAAATATGTTCAAAAAGCTCAAGCTATAAAACTACATGGTCAGGAATCGCCGCAGGATTAAGTTTTTTCGGTACTGGGTTAATGGCCTTGACTGGATTACCCGCAGTTTATCAAGTTATTGGTTTAGGCTTTACTTCGATATCAACCGCCCTTGTGGGGGTATTTGCTCGTGATAATGATAAAACCAGTCAACAAGTAAACGCGGGTAGTTAATTATTATCTCACTCATATAAATTTTTGAGCCTTTTCGTCTGATATCGGCGTTGGCGGTGATGAATTCCTTTCTTGAAAAAATCCATGCGTTCGTAACGCTGATGAAATTTCTTTTCTCTTTTTATTGTTTAGCCTTAATTCTTCTTGAAGCTTTCTTTCCGCCTCTTCAATTTTTTCTAAAAATTCTAAATATGCAAGTCTTTCTTCTTCTAATTCATCTCTTATAAATCCCGCTCTTTCTTCTTCGAATGATGAATTACCTTCATCATCGCTTTCTTCAATAAATGGTGGGAATTTTTCAAGTTCTTTATGCTTCTTTGTATCTGTTTCACCGAGTTGAATATAAAAAATCAATTCTTCGTTCATGTCTTTACTCCTTTAGTTGCTTGCACATCATTAAGTTCACGCTCAAATTCTTTTATTTCCTCAATCCTTTTATTTTTTATTCCTTCAGGAAATTTTGATAAAAGTTTTTCCTCTTTAAAAAATTTAAAACTTCTAGCATCATTTTTTTGGGGTATAGAAATATCTTTTTCGTTCATTTGTTAACTCTCCGAATAATGTTTAAGGTTTAAAATTTGATTTAAAAACAGACTCGCCATCGGGCAATCTTTTGCGAAGTGATTTTTGAACCTCTTGTTTTAATATAGCTAACTCGCTTTTTATATATACAGATCTATCTTTTTGATCTTGCGTGCTTGATGTAGAAATATCACAAGGTACTAATGCTTTTAATGCGACTCGATTAACTGCTTCTATATTTTGCGATTTGCAATATAGTCTCATGTCTCGGAGCGCCTCCAACACAAATTCTCGATAGCTTCTATCTGTATAAATTGCGCTTATATTTTTATAAAATATCCAATTAAAATGTTTGTAGCTATTTTCAATTGGTACATAATCCGCTAAATCTTCCATCATTTTTCCCCTTTAATAACGTAATGAATATTACAGTAACAGGGGTTACGATAACGCTTATTGACTTTAAAGTCAATAGTAAAATAATTGACTTAAATATCAATAATAAATATATTAACTGCTCCTTTTAACTGTGTGAGATATAGCGATGGCCATTTACAAAATCACTGAAAATGATATCAACCCTATTTTAAATTGTTTAATGGAATGTCAGGCAAAAACTGTTATGCCTGGAATTCTAGCAATTCAGGCTATTTTAAACCGTGGGTCAGAAAAAGAAGAAGCTCCAAAAGTTGAAGAGCCGAAAAAAGAAGAAGCTCCAAAAGTTGAAGAGCCGAAAAAAGAAGAAGCGCCTACTGTTGTAGAATAATGCCTATTCCTTTCCCTTTTGATTTTAAGAACCCTGATTATATCGAGGTTTTTGAGTGGAGGGCCGAAAGGTTAAATCGGCTACGTTCTCAACCGGGAACATTGCCCGCGTTATTTTTGCATTATAAAAATAATCCCGCGCAATTTATTATAGATTGGGGTTGCACTTGGGACCCACGTAATGTGGAGCGTGGGCTCCCAGCGATGACCCCCTTTCTATTATTTCCACGACAAGAGGAGTGGGTGAGTTGGTTTCTTGAGCGCTGGAAAACTCAAACCCCTGGTCTTACGGATAAATCCCGAGAAATGGGTATGACGTGGTTAACTATTTCTTTAGCTGCGACTATTTGCTTATTTCATACTGGAGTTATTGCAGGGTTTGGTTCACGCAAAGAGGAATATGTAGATAAGCTAGGTTCACCGAAAAGCATATTTCATAAGGGCCGCCAATTTCTTTCTAAAATCCCAACCGAGTTTAAACAGGGATGGGATATTAAAAAACATGCGCCGCATATGCGCATACAATTTCCGGGTACAGATTCGGTGATAAGTGGAGAAGCAGGGGACGGAATCGGTCGAGGAGATCGCGCGAGTTTTTATTTCGTGGATGAAGCCGCATGGTTACCGCGGCCCGAATTAGTTGAGGCTTCGTTATCACAAACTACACATTGTCGTATTGATTTATCTACGCCAAGAGGCATGGGCAATCCATTTGCGCGCAAACGTTTCGGCGGCAAAATTTCGGTATTTACTTTTAATTGGCGCGAAGACCCACGAAAAGATGACGCGTGGTATGAGAAAACATGTAATGATATTGATGACCCAGTGGTTATCGCTCAAGAAATAGATCTTGATTATTCAGCCTCACTTGAGGGGATTGTTATTCCCGCTAAATGGGTAATGGCTGCAATTGATGCGCATATTAAATTGAACATAAAGCCTACCGGTATTAGAAAGCTATCTTTTGACGTTGCAGATCAGGGCCGAGATTTAAATGCAGTTTGTGGCCGTAAGGGGATTCTGGTTGAATATCTTGAGGATTGGTCAGGCAAAGATGGTGATATTCTTTCCTCGGTTGAAAAAGTTTTCATGATCTGTGATGAGAATAATTATTCTCAAGTTGATTATGACGCAGACGGTTTAGGTGTCGGCGTTCGCGGAGATTCACGAATAATTAATAGTAAACGCGGGAAAAATACTATTTTATTTGAAGCTTTCCGAGGTTCTGGCGCTGTTGTTAATCCTGAAGATGACCCTTTTCCCAAAGATGATGTGACGTTAGTAGAGAAAACCACGGCTAGAACTAATGAGGACTTTTTCGCTAATCTAAAAGCGCAAGCCTGGTGGGCATTACGCCGCCGATTTCAATTAACTTATCGCGCAGTGGTTGAGCATAGAGAAGTCAAAATAGATGATATTATTTCTATCCCTAGCGCATTGGTTAAATATACTAAGTTAATAAGTGAATTATCACAGCCTACATTTTCTCAAAATATGGTTGGTAAATTAACAATAGATAAAACCCCTGAAGGCGCGCGCTCGCCAAACTTGGCCGATGCGGTTATGATGGCTTTTGCGCCCCTTCACAAGAAACCATTAGGATTTTTTGATGTTTAATTTCTTTAGAAAAAAACCAAAAGTTATTAATAAACCGGCTGAAAAAATTGAATCCAGGAATTTATTTTCTACGGATGATTTTGATTATGGCCTTGATAGTGTGGCAATTCATGAACAAGCATATTTTAAAACCTTTCAAAAAAGCGTTAAAGATTTTTTAGCCCCCATTCCTGAAATTAAGACAGCGATGGATGCGGGCGGTGGGTCTGGCGGAAGTGGCGGCGATGACACACAAGCGGATAGCATCAAACCGGGATATACTTCATATCAATTCGGGCTTAATGATATTCAATTGAATTATTATTCCTCTCAAGGATTTATAGGTTGGCAAACTTGCGCATTATTGTCACAACAATGGCTAATTGATAAAGCTTGTACAATGCCCGCAAAAGATGCGATTCGAAAAGGTTATGAGATAACAGTAAATAATGGGCAAAAGTTAGAGCCTGAAGTAAAAGATGCGATTAGACAATTAGATGTTAAATACGAGATTAATAGAAATCTTGTAGAATTTATTAGGATGGGTCGAATTTTCGGCATTCGAATAGCGCTATTTGATGTAAGAACAAATAACCCCGATGAGTATTATTTAAATCCGTTTAATATTGATGCGGTTACACCTGGAAGTTATCGAGGGATTGTTCAGATAGATCCTTATTGGATAACTCCCGAATTAGATATGGAAGCCGCAGGTAATCCGGCGTATAAGCATTTTTATGAACCCACATGGTGGCGCGTAAATGGTCAACGCATACATTACACACATTTAATTATTTATCGCACTGAAGAACTCCCGGATATTTTAAAACCTACATATATTTATGGCGGAATACCAATCCCGCAAAAAATATTTGAACGCGTGTATGCCGCAGAGCGAACAGCAAATGAAGCACCGCAATTAGCTTTAACTAAACGATCAACAATTTTCCACACCGATTTAGCGCAAGCAATAGCGCAGCAAGGAAAGTTCGAGCAGAAAATGGCCTCGTGGGCATATTTTAGAGATAATTTCGGGATTAAAATTGTCGGCGAAAAAGAAACAGTTGAGCAGTTCGACACATCGTTAAGTGAATTAGACGCGGTAATTATGACACAATATCAATTAGTTGCTGCGGCCGCGAACGTACCTGCAACTAAATTACTAGGAACAACGCCTAAAGGTTTTAATTCCACCGGTGAATTTGATGAAGCGAGTTATCACGAAGAATTAGAATCATTACAAACGCATGATCTAACGCCATTATTACAACGCCATCATTTATTATTAATTAAATCTGAAGTTGCGCCCATGTTTAAAATAGAACCTTTCGAAACTTTTATCGTTTGGAATTCTTTAGATAGCATGACTGCAAAAGAGAAAGCAGAAGTTCAAGAAATAAAAGCGCGTACAGGGGCTTTCTTAATCAATTCTGGTGCGATCAGTCCTGAAGATGAGCTAAATAGATTAATGGCCGATCCAGATAGCGGGTATAACGACTTATCGGGTGTGGATAAAGCGGAAGGATTCGAAGATGACCCGGAAGGCGAATAAAAAAGAAAATATATTACGTGGCACTCGGTTAAATTATAACGCCAGCATACAACGAGCATACACTAGAAAATTAAATAAATTGATTGAAAGAATGGCGTCATATACAAAAAATCAATTAATTAAACTGTTCAAAAGTTCTACTGCAAAACAATTTTATGCAATGGATGATAGTATTTCTAGTCAAGCCAGAATTCTCACAAATGCGCTAACTAAAAAATTCAATCAATTATTCGCTGATAAATCAAAACCACTAGCTGAAGAAATGATAAAAGCTAATAATTCAATTAGCGCAATTGCGCTATCGAATAGCTTAAAAAAATTAGCCCCAGAAGTTACGATAAACACAAAATTATTATCTCCTGCGTTAAAAGAAATAATTAAGTCTTCAACTGTGGAAAGTACCGCGCTAATTAAATCGATCTCTTCTAATTATTTAAGCAACGTCCAAAAAGCAGTTATGCGGTCAATTACAAATGGCGGAGGTTTGAAAACATTAATTCCACAATTAAATAAATTCGAAGGGATTTCAAAACGGCATGCTAAAAATATGGCGCTTGATCAAACAAGAAAAGTATACAATTCATTTAATAAAGGCCGATTAGAAAAAATCGGAATTAATAAATTTGAATGGCTTCATAGTGGCGGCGGTGAAAAACCACGTCAAAGTCATATTGCTTTAAGTGGACAAATTTTTAGCTATGATGATTTGCCTATTATAAATCAAGAGCAAGTCGAGAAAGGTTATGAAGCCCCGGAGCGTGGAATACCTGGTCAAGCAATTAATTGTAGATGTACAATGACTCCAGTAATTGAATTTGAAGATGAGGCCGAAAATGATTCGGAATAATCAAGAATATTTTGATGCGATTTGGTCTGCCTATGAAGAATACCGAGTCGTAGAAGATCACCGCATATATGCAGAATTTATCCATTGGTTTAATAGGAGTCATTTACATGCCGCTTAAAGAAGGCTCTAGCCAAAAAACAATTTCATCTAATATCGGAGAATTAATTAATGCTGGCCATCCTGCAAAACAAGCAGAAGCTATCGCGTATAAAGAAGCTGGAAAAAGTAATAAAGATTCTGAGTCCAAACGTAAAGAAGATATTAATGGCTATGTGGAAATAGTTGATAATCCTTTGACTAAAGTGGGCGTATTTCCATATCTAGGTGCACAAATTAGTGATGAATTAGAACCTAATAAAGTTTATCAGGTTTACAGACCTGAAGAAGAATTAAAAGATCCTGAAACAATAGAATCGTTTAAATTACTTCCTTGGACTGATGAACACGCAATGTTGGGTTCTAAAAATGAAAGATTATTGCCCGCAGAAAAAAAAGGCGTGCATGGAGTAATTGGAGAAAATGTTCATTTCGAAGATGGATATTTAAAAGCGAATATAAAAATATTTTCTGAAACTCTTGGTGAATTAATTAAAAAAGGTAAAAAAGAACTTTCAATTGGGTATTGGTGCTTGTATGATTTAAAGCCAGGAATATTTAACGGTCAACGTTATGATGCTATCCAAAAACAAATAAGAGGGAACCATTTAGCGTTAGTAGAAGAGGGTAGAGCCGGCCCCGAGGTTTCAGTATTAGATCACTTTAAATTTACTCTTGACGAAATGGGGTTAAAGATGGAAAACGAGATTGAAAAAGAGAAAGAGGTAGAAGTAGTAAAAGACGAATTATCTCTCGAATCATTAGATAAACGAATTACCGAATTGATGGATATGATGAAGAAAGGAAAAGACGAAAGCTATGGAGAAGCTAAAAAAGAAGATCCTTCTATTAACATGTCACCCAATCTAGATAACGAAAAGGAAGAAGAAGAGGACGAAAAGAAAGGTGATATGGAAAAACCTTTAGATGAAAAAAAACCAGAAATTGAAGCCCCGCATAAAAAAGAATCCATGGATGCTAAATTTTCTATGAAGTCTTTATTAAATGAAATCAGCCAACGTGATGAGTTAGTTAAGCAATTAATCCCACACATTGGAACTTTTGATAGCATTGCCTCAACAATGACTGTTAAAGAAGTTGCAAAATACGCAACTAAAAAACTAGGTTTGGTTTGTGCAGCTGATGAAGCACTCCCGATGCTCAAAGGATATTTAAAAGCGTCTGTGGTGAATCATGGTAAAGCCAGAATTGTAGAAGATGCGAAACTTAAAAGCACTTCAGTAGATAAATATCTCAGAGGAGAATAAAATGACTGCGGCTCAATTTCAAAGTACAGTTAATTTTAATCAAGGTTTTGGTGTAATTGGCGAATTGTTTGATAGTAGCCCACGCCGTACGCAACCGTTTGTTTTAAATTCTGCATCGGCGGCATACAATGTGTTTGGTCGAGCCTTTACGATATTAGGTAGTTTTAGCTCTGATGTAAGCATTGTTGAAACCGCGCAGGCTGGAAATCCAACAGGCAGCGGAGTTTTTGCCGGGATATTAGTAAACCCAAAAGTTGCAGCATTGATCGGTGATGGTGCTAACCCATTAAACCCGGCGTTAGTTCTTCCTAATGAGTCAACCGCTGAAATTTTAATGATGGGTTCAATAATTGTTTATTTAGGTGCAGCAGCAAATGTCGGCGATCTAGTAATTTATGATAACACTACGGGTGTTTTATCTACTATCACTCCTTCTACTTCATTGCCTTCCGGGCATTCTTCCGCATATGCAGTAGTTGATAGATATCCTATATCAGCCGCAGGTTTAGCCGTTATTACCTTAACTAACGTTCCTAAAATACCTAGCTAACTCGGAGAGATAAAATGTACAGTAAAGAACATTCACATATACCGGCTCGAATGGTCCGAGCGTTTGATAAGTTTGACGTTAATGAATACGCAAGTTTAGAAAAACTCGGAATTTATTTCGGAGTTGATTCTAAACAACGCGCTAGAAATTTTAGCAAAATGGCTGAAGCCATGGACGCAACCTTGCAGCCATTGGTTACTCAAGCAAGTATTACAACACCTATTCAGTTCTTGCAGAATTGGTTACCTGGTTTTGTTCACGTCATTACCGCAGCACGTAAGATTGATGAACTCGTGGGTATTTCAACAATTGGTTCATGGGAAGATGAACAGATTGTCCAAGGTATTATGGAGTTAACCGGTACATCAGTTCCCTATGGCGATTATACAAATATTCCTTTCGCTTCATGGAATCCTAACTTCGTATATAGAACAGTTGTTCGATTTGAAGAAGGCATGCGCGTTGGTATTTTAGAAGAAGCGCGTTCTGCACGCATTCGCGTTGATTCAAGCGCTCAGAAACGTAACTCTTCAGCGTTAGCCTTAGAAATTCAAAGAAACTCAGTAGGTTTCTATGGTTTCAATAATGGCGCGAATTTAACTTATGGATTTTTAAATGATCCAGGTTTGCCTAATTATGTAACGGCGGCAAACGGTGCAAGTGGTTCACCGTTATGGTCAACAAAAACTTATCTTGAAATTACGAAAGATATTCGTAGCATGGTTGTAGCATTACGTAATCAATCACAAGATCAAATTGACCCCGAAAGATTAAAAATTACTTTAGGTCTTGCTACTGCGGTAGTTGATTTCCTTTCTGTTTCAACTGATTACGGTTACACCGTTCGCCAGTGGATGACAGAAAACTACCCCAATATCCGTGTAGTTTCTGCGCCTGAATTAACTGCGGCTAATCTCGGGGCAAACGTTGGATATATGTATGCTGAACGAATTGATGACACTAGCGATGATGATGGTCGTACTTTCATTCAAGTAGTTCCTGCTAAATTCCAAGTTTTAGGTGTGGCTAAAGAAGCTAAATCAACAGTTGAAGATTATACCAATGCGACCGCGGGTATTATGTGCAAACGCCCTTGGGCTGTTACACGAATCACAGGAATTTAATCTATGCCATATGTTTATTCGACCGGGTCTAATAATGTAGATTATTGTTTTTATAAAAAAACAAACGATTTACCTATTATCGAAAGACGAATAACTATCTTGGGGGGCGCTAATGTTGCTAATAAGCAAGTAGTTACCCCCATGGGCGTGGCGACTCAAATTACTGATGAAGAATTGCGCTTATTAGAAGGTGATCCAAAAGCTCAAATTCCACCGCATCCGGTTTTTAAAATGCACATGGATGCAGGATTTTTGAAAGTAGATAAAAAGAAATTAGATATTGAAAAAGTTATTGCTAAAGATATGAAATTACGTGATGGTTCGTCACCATTAACACCAGAACATTTAAAAAGTCATCGGGCTAAATTAGCCGAATCATCATTAGGAAAGGCCACAGCTCCGGCATAGTACCGATCCTAGAAGGGGTCATTTATGAGTTGTGAATATACTTTCGATATTCCCGCGTTTCGCGTTTCCTATCCGGCTTATGCTAATCCCATAACATATCCAGATGCAACTTTGCAAATGTATTTTAATAATGGCACGAGTTATATAGCTAATTGCAATTATGGATATTTAAATGGCGTAAATAGATATCAAGCCTTAACTCTAATGACTGCGCATTTAACTTATATTTCTGATTTAATTTCTGCCGGGCAAACGCCAGTTTTAATACAGAATTCTACAATCGATAAAATCACCGTGGGATTAACGCCGCCGCCGTTGCTGAATCAATTTCAATGGTGGTTAAGCACCTCACCTTATGGGCAACAATTACTAGCTTTATTGCAAATTAATTCATGCGGTGGTTTTTTTGTTGGGGGTTCACCTGTTAGGGCGTCATTTGGATTTTCTGGAGTGTATTAATGCGTGTAATAAGAACTCCTGGAGATGGTGAAAAAAATCTAAAATTTGCGTTAAAAAATCTTGATGGGAAGATTGGTAAAACGGGTTGGTTTTCTTCAGCTAAATATGAGAACGGCATGCAAGTCGCAGAAGTCGCAGTTACTCAAGAATATGGTGATCCTGGCAAAAATATTCCACCGCGTCCATTCATGCGTCCAACAATTGCAGAACAGAAAGCTAAATGGTTAGATATCGTTGAAAGAAAATCAATAGATGTGGTTAAAGGAAAAGCGACAGCACATGATGTTATGGAAAGCGTAGCATTACAAGCGGCCGGTGATGTTAGAAAAACAATTACTTCAATACAAACACCCCCTTTAAAAGATTCAACTATTTATGCCCGTGCGAGTAAACGCGCATCCTTTTCTAATTTAAAAACTCCAGAAGCACGAGAAAGAAAATTAGCCGAATTAAAACAAAATCCTACGTTTATTAAACCGCTTATAGACTCAGGATTATTACTAAATAGTTGTAATGGAATCGTAGAGGACAAAATAAAATGAGTGTCCCCGGTTCTAACTTATTAAAACAGGCGTTAACAGTAATTGCATCAACACAAGTTGCCTATTACAAATATATTTCAAGAATCGAAACTAATATAGGCACATACGTTTCAAATTTTGCAGATCCCATATTGATTCGTGGAAGCCTTCAGCCTGTCCCTAAAAATTTATATACGCAATTTGGGTTAGACTTAACTAAAAGTTATTATACTTTTTATGCGTTAAAAGAAATTATGGATGTAGGGAGAAATGTTTCTGGTGATATTATCGCATATTTAAATAATCAGTATCAGTGTATGTCGGCAAATGATTGGTTTCCTATTGATGGTTGGGTTGGTGTTTTAGTTGTACTAATTTCTCCAGATAATCAATATGTTTTTGGATTAGGTCCGCAAAATAAAAACTTTAATAATGGAGATTTTGCAAATGAAAACTAATGAATTGATTCAATTATTTCGCCCTATAATTGTTAACGGGTTGTTGGCCTTAGGTTATCCTAATGTTAGTGTGGTTCAATCCTTTCAACCTACACAACAAGGAATAAATAACGGGCCAACAGTATATTTTTTTAAAATTTATGACCACCGGTATGGGTTTTTAAAACGGCAAGATACTTGGGACCCGATTAGTGAAACAATGATTCATACAGAAACACAAGGTTACGAAACTATGTTTCAAGTGAATGCTTTAATGACTCAAAATCCAGCAAATACTTCTCAAATAGTAGTGTCAGATTTAGTTAATGAGTGCGCACAAATATTACAATCTGATATAGCGATTAATGCGTTGTTTGAACAAGATGTTCAAATTTTAAGAATTACGGATATTAGAAACCCTTATTTTGTAGATGATCGCGATC
>Ga0335069_10006007_pt1 | contig 17746 bp, 20 predicted proteins | sample Lox_Sample_11_FD_206714 | JGI IMG/M metagenome (GOLD analysis project Ga0335069, IMG submission 206714) | Soil microbial communities from Loxahatchee National Wildlife Refuge, Florida, United States - Lox_Sample_1.1 | ecosystem: Environmental > Terrestrial > Soil > Wetlands | place: USA... | reverse complement strand
GCGGCGGCGTGCTCGCGCCGCAGGCCGCGCGTGTCGCGCAGCAGCTGGTCGTAGACGTCGCGCTCGTCCGTCGTCGGAGAAATCGCCTCGCTTGCCGGGGCGATGGACCGCGGGAACCCGGCCATCACGGGCCCGATGTTACCGCGATGCGCGCTTCGCGAGCAGCGTGTCGAGCCGGCCCACCCTGTGGCCGAGCATGCGCGCCATGACGTGCTCGACGTCCCGCTTCTGCCGCTGCGCCAGCAGCGTGATGTCGAGCGCGACCTGGGAGGTCGCCACCTCGGCGATGGCGGGCGTCTCACTGACGACCCCGCCATCCTTGTCGGTGGCCTCGGTCGCCGCGATGAGCGTGCGAACGTCGTCCGCCACGACGATGAGCCGGTGCTTCCAGAAGCTCTCGAGGGCGTGCTGCTCGAGCCCGTAGCTGAACGTCTCGCCGGGCAGCTTGGGCAGCACGGCGTGCGAGAAGACGACGATGTAGACCCGCCGCTTGCTCGCGCGCTTGAGCTCAGGCGCGAGCCGCTCGAGCTCCCGCGGCCAGCCGCTCAGGACCAGGCGGTCCTCGGCGCTCGCCACGAGGCGCTCGGCCTCCTCGACGATCCGCTCGTACCCGCGCACGCTGAATGCGTCCGGTGTCGGCGGCGTAACATCCAGGGAGCGAACCGCTTCCTCGAGCGCGTCCGCCTGACCGTCGAACCGCTTGCGGAGCAGCGTGAGCACCTCGCCCGGCGGCGCCGCCGCGAAGCGCTCCGGGCGACCGGCGATGGCGCGCGCCGCGCCCACGGAAACGAGCCGCCGGAGCACGCCGTACACCGCCGATCGCGGGATCTGCGCGCGGACGCCCACTTCGTATCCGGTCGCGGGGCTCTCCATCAGCAGCGCACGATAAGCGCGCGATTCATTCAGACTGAATCCCAGCGCCACCAGCGCCGCGACCAGCTCCGGCTCAGCCATGGGCCACTTTTCCCACGTGTAGGGCTCGCTGGTGCGAAAAAAACACTTTGCGGCGGCAATACGCTCTGTACTCTGGCGCCGTACGCAACAGTGCTCCTCGAGGAGGAGCGAGGAGAAACCATGAACATCGCGAAGACCTTGGCTGTTACGGCAGTGGCGGGAATCCTCATGAGCGGTGCGGTCGCGTGCGGCGGCGGCGCGGCGGCCACCCCGGACCCGAACGCTCCGGCGGCGGGCGCGGGCGGCAAGAGCTCGTGCAGCGCGGGCGGCGCCGGCGGCGCGGCAGCCCCGGCGAGCAGCGGCAAGTCGTCGTGCAGCGCCAGCGGTGGCGCGGCCCCGGCTGCCCCGAAGTACTGAGCGAGACGCGGCTGGGCGCCGGGTCGCGTTTGCGCGGCCCGGCGTTCGCCTTTAAGCACCCAGCAGGCACATGGGCTGGCGACAGCGCAGCGCGATTCCCGACCTCGGCGTCGGCGTGGGGTTTCGCACCCCGCACGTGACGCACGTGCTGACGCAGCGGCCGGCCATGGAGTGGTTCGAGATCATCAGCGAGAACTACTTCGCCGAGGGCGGCATCCAGAGGGCGAACCTCGAGCGCCTCAAGAGCGCCTACAAGGTGGTGCCGCACGGCGTGTCGCTGTCGATCGGCGGGACCGACGCGCTCGACGCGGGGTATCTCGCGCGGCTGCGGGACCTCGTGCAGCGGCTGGATGCGCCGTGGTGCAGTGACCACCTTTGCTTCACCGGCTGGGGCGGCGTGGACGTGCACGACCTGCTGCCCATGCCGATGACGCGCGAGAGCCTCGCGCACGTCGTCGAGCGCGTGAAGCGCGTGCAGGGCACCATCGAGCGCCCGTTCGCGCTCGAGAACGCGTCGTCGTACCTCGAGTGGCGGGGAAGCACGATGGCGGAGCACGAGTTCCTCGCGGAGGTCGCCGAGCGCGCCGACTGCGGGATCCTGCTCGACGTGAACAACGTGTACGTCAGCGCGCATAACCACGGGTTCGACGCGCGCGCGTACGTCGACGCGATCCCGGCGGACCGCGTGGCGCAGATTCACGTGGCGGGGCACACGGACAAGGGCGCGTACCTGCTCGATACGCACAGCGCGCACGTGCGCGACGAAGTGTGGGACCTGTATCGCCGTGCGCTGCGGCGCGTGGGGCCGACGTCGACGCTGGTCGAGTGGGACGAGGAGATCCCCGCGTGGGATGTGCTGGCGGCCGAGGCGGAGCGGACGCGCGCGGTGAGGGCCGAGGCTCTCGGAGGCGCGGCAGCCGCGCGCAAGGAGGGCGAGTGGGTGACGGCCAGCTAGAGCAGCTGCAGCGGTTCGTGGTGGACGCGATCCGGGGCGGCCCGTCGCCCGTGGAGTCGAGCCACGTGAAGGAGAGCGCCCGGGGCATGACGCCGGCCGAGCGCGTGGAGGTGTACCGCGAGCAGTTCGTCCTGCGGCACCTGAAGAACCTGGCGGACGACTACCCGACGCTCGCGTGGGCCATCGGCGGCGCCGGCGCGTTCGCGGCGCTCGGCACCGAGTACCTCGGTGCGCATCCGCCGCGCACATGGGACCTGCAGCGGCTCGGGGCGGACATGCCCCGGTTCGTCCAGAGCCACGCGAAGTGGGACTCCAGCGCGCGCGCGTACGACGCCGCGCGGCTCGACTGGGCGTTCATGGAGATCTTCGACGCGCCGGACGCGCCGCCGTTCGACACGTCCGTGCTGGCGAGCACGCCCGAGGACCGCTGGCCAGAGGCCCGCATCGAGCTCCTGCCGGCGCTGCGCCTGGTCGCGATGCAGTCGCCGCTGCACGAGGTGCGCGATGCCGTCCGCGGCGGCAAGGAGCCCGCGGAGCCGCCGCAAGCGGAAGCGCGCGTCGTCGTCTGGCGCGACAGGGCGTGCTTCCTCCGCCACGTCGCGATCGACGCAGGCGCGTTCGATCTGCTCACGCGCCTGCGCGCGGGCGACCCCCTCGGCCCCGCGTGCGAGGCGGCCGCTCGCGCCGCCGGCGAGGACGCGGCGCGATTCGGTGAACGCGTGGGCGCATGGTTCGCGCAGTGGACCGCGAACGCCTGGATCGCGCGCGTCCGCGTCTGACCTTCGCCCGCACCTCTCGCGCAGCCGATTGCAACCGTCGCAATCGTGTCCGCGACGCTCGCAGACGATGCCGCGAAGGCCGCAATCCTCTCTGCAACGCTCGCGATCCCCTCCGCATCGCTCGCAGCTGCGACTGCGATGCTCGCGGACTCGAATGCAATCGTTGCAAACCCGAGTGCATGGCTTGCAAGCGCCACTGCGAGCCTCGCAACCCCGATTGCATCGCTCGCAGACGCGGCTGCAAAGCTCGCAAAGGCTTCTGTGTTGAATGCAACCGCGACCGCATCGCTCGCAAGGCTGATCGCATCGCCTGCATCCCGGCGTCCTGGGCGGTAGCCGTCGAATTCGTGGAGCACGACGGGGTCGAGCCGAACAAAGCGAAGGCAGCGACCAACGCGAGAGCGAAGCGCAAGCAGTCAAAGCTTGGCGCGCGGACTCCGCGGGGGCCGGAACAATCGACCGCGGCGCGTACGATTTTGTCCGCGGGAGCGCGGAATCGGCCCCTCGAGCTGAGCATACGTCTTTGGAAGGGGAAGAAGCCCAAAGACACTGCCCCCGGTCCCGCTGTGGAACCGGGGGTCTCGCCAGCATCGGCGGGTGGTGCGCCCCGGCCAGAAAGGAATGCCAACGACCATGACCAGTACAACGTCGAGAACCAAGGCGACTGCCTTGGCGCAAGTGCAGGCGATCATCGCAGGCACGGCGAAGCACTTCCCGAACGCGCAGTTCACGCTCGGGAAAACCGCGTACACGACCGCGTCGCTCACGCAGCTCCTCCAGGGGCTCGTGAACGCGATCAACGTCGTCATCGCGGCGCACGCCAGCGTCAAGGACGCACTCCTGGCACTCGCACAGGTCGAAGCTCAGGTCGGGCCGGTGATCCGGCTCTACAAGCGCTACGTCCTGTCGATGTTCGGAGATGCGACGCAGGATCTCGCCGACTTCGGGATGGCGCCGCCCAAGCAGCGCCAGCCGAAGACCGGTGAAGAGACTGCGGCCGCCGCGGCGAAGGCCAAGGCCACGCGTGAAGCCCGCGGCACCAAGGGTGCCAAGGCCAAGCGCGCGATCAAGGGCGACGTGACGGGAGTGAACATCACGCCCGTCACCAGCTCTCAGCCTGCGGCCGCCGCCGCGCCGAGCGCGCCTTCGCAGACGGCGTCGAGTACTTCGACCGCGCCGAGCCCCAACGGGGCCGCCAGCGCGCCGAAGTAGGCCGACGCCACACGGGAGCCCAGCCGCCTCCTACCCAGGGACCGGGAAGCGCCGCCGCCCACGCAGGGGGGAGAGGCGGCGCTTCCCGGCGCCCGCTTTCTCGTGCAGACCGGACCAGGAGAGAGACCGATTGCGATTTTTCAAGTGGAAGGAAGAACCGGGCTGTAGGAGCGAACCGACGCCCGAGCAGCGCGCGCGGTTCGAGGAGATGCTCCTCGAGCACGATCTCGAGGGTGCGCGTCTCGTGGCGCTCGCCTACGCGATGAAGCGCGCCGGCAAGAACGAGCACATGGCTCGCCAGCTCGTGGACCGTGCGTGCACGCTCCTGTGGGAGCGTTGCTCGTGGGATCCGCAGAAGGTTCCGCTTCCCGCGATGCTCTGCGGCATCATCCGGAGCGAGCGGAGCAACGACGCGCGCGCTGCCACCACGGAGCGCGAGAACGGGGTGGCGTACCTCACCGAAGTCGACACGCTCGAGGGCTCCCACGCGAGCTCGCCCGAGGAGCTGCTCGTCGCCGCCGAGGACAGCTACGACGAGCGCGAGGCGGCGGCGGCCAGGCTGGAGGAGCTCAGGGCCCACTTCGTCGAGACCGGCGACGACGTGAACCTCGACTGGATCAAGTACTCGCTCGACGACATCGAGGACCCCGCCGAGATGGCCCGCCTGAGCGGACGCAAACCCGAAGATTTCTACCGCGCCCGCGATCGCAGGGTGCGTTACGTGCAGCGACTGAAGAGCAGGAAGCAGGAGAAGACGTGATGTCCAAGCGCACCCCCGAGCAGGTCTGGAGGACCGCCGAGAAGGAAGCGACCGAAGAGGAGATCGAGTTCCAGCGCGCCTGCAACACGAGCGTGGCCGAAGCCGAGAAGGAGCTCGCCGCGACGGGGCTGGACCCCAAGGCCGAACGAGAGCGCGCGGGTGACTGGCGGCGCCAGATCGAGGAGCGCGTGGCGGCCCGCAAGCGGAAGGAGCTTCTCGACCGGGAACGCGCCCGGTCCCTGCGCCCCGAGCGTCGCTCGCGACCTGCCTTCGTCTGGCTGGTGGCCGCCACGTTGGGAGCCGCGGTGGGTGGCGGCCTCGTCTACGTGACCATGCATCGCGAGCCCGCGCCGACGCCGGCTCCGGTGCCTGGCCCCACCCCGAGCCGGGCCCCCGAGCCGGTCGAACCGGCTCCGCCGCAGCTCGTCTCGGCGGCGGACCTGAGGCGCGACGCCTTCCAGGAGTGCGACGTCCACGAGTGGGACGCGTGCCTCGCGGATCTGGATCGAGCGCGCGCGATGGACCCCGCCGGTGACACGGCGCCGCAGGTTCAGGCGGCGCGCAAGCAGGCCATCGACCACATCGTCACCAACAAGCCGCCGAAGCCTCCGAGGCCCTAGGACCCGCCGTCGGGGCTGCCCTGGCCGCGGCGGGGGTGGAAGTTGAACGGGTACATCGCCTTCGTCTCGAAGCCGCCGGGGCTCGAGGCGAACTGGATGCCCTGGATGATCTTCGCGATGCACGCGACCACGCTGGGCTCGGTGATCTGGCTGCGCGCCGTGTCCGAGGAGACGCGCGTCACGTTGCCCTTCGGGTCGATCGTCCACTGCATCACGAGGTCACCCTCGATGCCGGGGTGGCTCGGGAGCGCGGCGTCGTAGCAGGCGCGCGCGGCGTCGCGGTGGGCGACCACGATGGCGCGAATGTCGGCCGGGCCGCGTCCCGGGTCGTGGCTGTGGGGACCCGAGGGCTGCGGGGCGGAGCTGCCGGTGGTCGAGGCGACCGTGCTCGTCTGCTGCAGCTTGGCGCCCAGCAGGTCGCCGCCGTCGGCGAGCGTCGTGGTCGTCGTGGTCGTCGGCCCCGAGTCGGTCGGTGCGGGCGCGCCGCCCCCGCCCGAGTTGCTCCCGTCGCCGCCAGAGCTCACCGGTGCCTGCACGCCGGGGCCGGTCTGGCCGCCGCCGCAGGCGAAGCCGGCCAGAGGGAGAGCCACGAAGGGAACCGCGAGCGATGACCAGAGCGCCGTTCTCATGCCGCCAACGGTAGCCGAAAGCCCCTCGGTCTGGTGACCCTTCGGGACGTCGGCCCGCCTGCGGCGGAGCCTCAGGCTACGATACCGGCGACGTGACGGACGCCCCGACACCCGAGCGCCTCGGCGCCTACGAGCTGCTGCTCGAGCTCGCCGCGGGCGGCATGGCGACCGTGCACCTCGCGCGCGCGGTCGACCGGCGTCAGGGGCCGCCGCTCGTCGCCGTCAAGCGCCCGCACCGGCACCTTCAGGGGGACAAGACGTTCCTCACGATGCTGGTGGACGAGGCGCGCCTCGCGTCGTCGATCGAGCACCCGAACGTCGTGAAGGTGCGCGAGCTCGGCTTCGACGGCGGCATGCCCTTCATCATCATGGACTACGTCGAGGGCACCTCCCTCGCCGAGCTGCGGCGCGAGCTCTCCGCCATCGGCCGCGCCATCGACGTGCGCGTCGCCGTGCGCATCGTGCTCGACGCGCTCTCCGGGTTGCACGCGGCGCACGAGCTCAAGGACGACAACGGCAAGTCGCTCCACATCATCCATCGCGACGTCTCGCCTCACAACGTGCTCATCGGCTGCGACGGCCGCAGCCACATCACCGACTTCGGCATCGCCAAGGCCGAGGACCGCATCCAGGTGACGCGCACCCACGAGGTCAAGGGCAAGCTCGCGTATCTCGCGCCCGAGCGCATCGACAAGCGGCGCATCTGCACCGTGCAGAGCGACATCTTCTCGATGGCCGTCGTCCTCTGGGAGTCGTTCGCCGGACGCCGGCTCTTTCGCGGCGAAGAGGCCGTCGACATCCTGCAGGAGGTGATGACGGCGCACATCCCGACGCCGAAGCAGATCGGCGTGCAGATCCCGCAGGCGCTCGACGACGTGATCGCACGCGCCCTCTCGCGCGACCTCGAGACGCGTTACCAGACGGCCGAAGAGTTCGGGCAGGCCATCGAGCGCGCCGCGGGGCCGGAGCAGGTGGGCACCCACGGGGACGTGGCGCGGTTGATGGAGGCCATCTTCGGCCCGCGCATGGCGCTGAGGCAAGATCAGGTGCGCGCGACCATCGGGGCCGGCGAGCTGACGGAGCTGCTCCGCGAGTCCGGCCTTCCTTCGCGCGAGCACGTCACGTTCGCCGACGTGCCCACGGGGCAGCTCCTCGCCGAGCTCGCGCCGCCCGCGCCGACCGGCCGCTACGCGCTCGGCACCGAGCTGCGCCAGGAGGTGGACAAGCTGCGCCCGCGCCGCATCCCCTGGTGGGCCGTCGGCGCGACGGCGGGCGGGATCGCCATCGGCGTCGTCGTCACGCTGGCGCTCGTGGCGGGCCGGCAGAAGCCCGCCCCCATCGTCATCCGCGGCACGCCGCCGGTCGCGACGCCGGCGGAGGTCGCGGCTCCGCCGCCCCCCACGGCGCGCAGGGTGGTGCTGTCGCTCCCGTTCCTCGCCACGCACGTGACCTTCGACGACGAGCAGCGTGACCTCTCGCCGGCCACGGACGTGACGGCGTTCGACGTGCCGGCCGAGTCGGGGCAGCGCCACCGCGTCGCGGCGATCGCGCTCGACGGGACGCGCGCCGAGGGGACGGTGCGCGAGGAGGACGGCATCGCCAGACCCGACTCCGACGGCTACATATTCATCCCGGCGGAAGCCGCCGGCGACGCACGCGCGCCCTACACCGGTCGCCCCGCGCGACCCATCGGCACGGTGCACAACGGATTCACGAAGCTTAGATGACGAAGAATCGATTCTTGGACAGCACCCTGTGCGGCGCGCTCGCGCTGGCGGTCCTCTCGTTCCCCATGGCATGCGACGACGCGCCCACCCCGACGCCCTGCACCGACGTGCCCGACGGCGGGTGCCCCGAGGACAACGGCGCCAACGTCTGCATGGACCCCTCGTGCGCCGCCGTGTACGCGTGCGTCGACGGCAAGTGGAGCCTGAGCCAGAAGTGTCCGCCGCACCCGCAGGACGGATCGGCGCCGCCGGCGGACGCGGGCGGCGAGGCGGCCAGCGTCTTCGATGCGAGCATCGACGTCCCGCCGGGTGGCAACGGAGGGCCAGGCTGCCCCGACCTCGAGCTGCCCGACTGCACGGCGAGCGAGGGCCTCGCCTGCGTGCAGTCGCCGGGCTGCTGCGGGTGCATGGACCTCTGGGTCTGCGACAACGGCGGGTGGGACCTGTGGGGCCAGTGCGTCAACGGCGGCATCGTCCTGCAGAAGTGAGCGGGTGAGCCCCGCCCTCACGAGCCGAGCGAGAAGCAGCCCGCGGCCGCCTCGGTCGACACCGGGAGCTGCGCACCGCCGTCTTCCTCCTGCTTGCACGTGCCATCCGGCTCGACGACGGCTCCCGTCGCGAGCTGCAGCTGCAACGTTCCGCGCAAGCCGGAGACGCTCACCGTCGACGCGCTCGAGACGCACCACGACTGCGTCGCGCCCTCCACCGGGATGACGATCGTGCCGTCCACCGACACGGGGCCGGACGTCGCGTCGCCGCTCCACTCGAGGAGCACGCTGCCGCCGGCGGGCAACGTCGCGCTGAACCCCGTCGACGTCAGCGACGTGTTGCCCAGCGCGTAGGTGCCGTGCGGCGTCCGCGCGAGCGGGCCGCCGAGGGCCATCGTCCCGGCGAGGCACGTCACGCCGGCGTCGCCCGCACTCGCAGCTCCGGAGCCGCCGCTCTTGCTACTCGAGCAGCCGGCGATCGCGCAGCAGCACCAGCAGCCCGCGGCCGCGAGCAGGAGCCCCCGCATGACGCGTCCCTCTCAGCTCGCCGCCTTGAGGAAAGGCTCCCACTCCTTGAACTTCCACCCGCTGCCGAGGAGGATCTGCGCGGTCATCGTCCACTTCGGCCGGAACGGACGCCGCGCGAGGCGCATGTTCGCTTCCTCCGGCGTCTTCCACCCCTTGCGCAGGTTGCACGGGCGGCATGCGGTGACGAGGTTCTCCCACGTGTCGTCGCCGCCTCGGGAGCGCGGCACGACGTGGTCGATGTTGAGCTCGCGCAGCGGCGGGCGCTTCCCGCAGTACTGGCACTGGTGAGCGTCGCGAAACATCAGGTTGCGCCGAGTGAGGCGCACCGTCACACGCGGGGTGCGGTCGTAACGCAGCAGGTGCACGACGCGCGGCACGCGCACGGCACCGCCGACGACCGGGATGCCGTCGTCGTCGTCGCGCACGGGCATGTCGCGCCAGAGGTCGAAGTCGTACGAGTCGCCCCCCTCGTCGAGCGCGAGGGCGACGCCTCCGTAGAGGAGCACGACGGCCCGCTTTACCGTCGTCACCTGGACCGGGACGAGGTGCTTGTTCAGGACGAGGACGGGAAGCGAGAGAACGTCGGTCATCGCCCTGATTGAAAGGGCAGCCTTGGAGCTGGGGCCGCGGTCACGAGTGGATGATACACGAGCCCATGGCTTTGCGCCGCCGAGCTGACGACGCGAGATGCGAGCTTGCAAGCCGCGCGCTACGCTTCGAGCAGAGCCATGGACAGGAAGCGCTGGACCGGACCCGCCCTCGCCGTCGGCCTTGCGATGGGCGCCGCCGCCGTCGCGACGTTCGTGCTGACGGGCATGCAGGACAAGGCCATCTACTCCAAGCCCGTCGACGAGCTGCTCGCGCAAAAGGACAAGTTCGCCGGCCGCCCCGTGCGCGCCGAAGGCAACCTCGTCCACGGTTCGCTCGAGAAGCGCGACCAACCGTGCGAGTACCGTTTCACGATCGCCAAGAACGGCGTCGAGCTGCCGGTGCGCTTCCCCCAATGTGTCGTTCCGGACACGTTCCGTGACGTGCCCGGCATGGACGTGGGCGTCACCGTCGAGGGCGAGCTGCAGGCGGACCAGTCGTTCCTCGCGTCGAGCGTGCTCGCGAAGTGCCCGAGCAAGTACGAGATGAAGGAGCGGCAGAAGAACGGCGAGCAGATGCCGCACTCCCCGCTCGCCAGCACGCCCTGACGGCGCAGCGCATGGAGTGGCTCGCCGGATACGCCGCGAGCGCCGGACTGCGCTACGCGCCCGACGCGGACGAGCGCTGGCTGCGCGCGTGGGAGCCGTACGCGACGCTCCGCGTGCCGGTGCGCTACGAGCACCTGCTCGAGGGGACCGCGCTCACGGTCGCGCGCTTCGTCCTCGACGGCGGCGCGAGCGCATGGATCGCCATCGCGCAGGACGACCGCGTGCGCGGCCGCGCCGCCGTGACCAACGACGCCACGCGCTCCTTCGGCGACGGACCCGAGATGATCACGATGCCGCGCCGGCCGACGGGGGACGCGGTGTTCGACGCCGGCTTCGCCGCCTTCGCCCCATCGAACGACGAGCTGGGGCTCGCGGTGACTCCCGGGGTGCGTCGTGTGGCCCTCTCGTGGCGGACGCCGGTGCACTTCGAGGTGCGCCCGGGTGGCGTGGTGCTCGCGCCGGTGGCGCTCCGGGCGGATGCTGCGTCGCTCGGGTGGCTCCTTCAAGCGGTGGCCACGCTGACCCGCAAAGCCAGCGGCGCCTAGAGGCGCAATAGTTCGGCCCACGGCTGTGCTGTGGTACGTTCGGCCCGACGCTCGATGCGCAAGGCCCGCCATCTTTTCTTCGCCGCATTCGCCGTCAGCGTGGTCGCGGTTCCGGCCTTGGCGCAGCAGGCCGGGTCGTCGGGTTACCCCGCTCCCTGCCCCGCCTCGCAGGTGTCCAAGTCCGACGTGGACCGCGCCCACACGGTGTTCCTGAGCGGCAAGGGCTTCCTCGACGAGTCGAACTACGACAAGGCGATCAGCTACTTCAAGGACGCGTACTCGATCGACTGCAGCGTCCACGCGATCTTGCCGATCATCGCGACGGCGTACGAGCGCAAGGGGGACAAGCAGTCGGCAGTCGGCGCGCTGCAGGAGTACCTCAAGCGCGTGCCCAACGCGCCGGACCACGAGGTCATCGAGCGGCGCATCAAGAACCTGCAGGATCAAATCGCGCAAGAGAAGGCGGCGGCAAGTGCGGCGCCGACAGCGTCCCCTCCGCCGGCGGCGAGCACGGCGGCCCCCACGGCCACGGCCACGGCCACCGCTCCGCCGACGGCGACTACGCCGACTGCGGAGCCGACATCCACGGCAACCGCACCGCCGACCACCGAGGGCGGCCATAGCGCAGCGCCGTGGATCGTCGTCGGCGTCGGTGGCGCTGCCCTCGTTGCAGGCGTCGTGCTCTTCGCGGTTGGTGCGGGCGACATCTCCACCGCCGAGCAGAAGTGCCCGGTGCACAACAACTGCAACGACCCGAACTCGCAGAGCACCGGAAACAGCGGGCGGACGCTCGAGAGCGTGGGCGTGGTGGCTGGCTCGGTGGGCGTCGCGGCCGTCGCCGGCGGCTTGCTGTGGCACTTCCTCGAGACGCCCGCGTCCGGCACGACGGCGACTCTGACGCCCGTGGTGGCGCCGGGCTACGCGGGCGTGGGGCTCGGCGGACGCTTCTAGTGTCGTCGTGTCTTCTCCGTGGCATCCAGCGACGGTGACCGACCGCCGGCCGGCGGGCGGCGGGTTGACGCGAGTCGTCCTGGTCGTCCCCGCCGCCGAGGTGACGGCCAGTCACGACACCCCCGGTCAGTACGTGGAGGTGCGCGCCGACGGCCAGACCGGCTACTTCGTGCTGTCGAGCGACCCCGGGAACTCACCCTGGGAGCTCGTGATGCGCGACGGCGGCGGCGCGTCGAACGTGCTCCTCGTGATGGCGCTGCCCGCTACGGTCGAGGTCACCGCGGCCATCGGCGCCGGGTTCCCCATGCGCGAGGTGCGCGGGCGTGAGCTGCTCGTCGCGCTCGGCGGGACCGGGATCGCTGCCGGACCCCCGATCGTGCGCCGGCGCATCGGCGACGGGGACGCGCGCCTGACGCGCGTGTGGGTCGGTGCGCGGGGCGACGAGCTGCCGCTGGCCGAGGAGATCGACGCTTGGCGGGGCGCCGGCGTCCAGGTCACCGTGGCGGCCGGTTTCGTCGACGAAGCGATGCAGGCGCACATCGTCGCTGCTCCCGAGGCCCCCATCTTCGCCGTCGGGGCCGACGCCATGGTCGCCGCGCTGCGCTCGCTGGCGCCCGGTCGCGTCCACACGAATCACTGAAGGCCCGAAGGGCCACCCGACGGACCGTCCTGGTACAATCCCGGGATGCCCAGCAGCGTGCCCCCGATCTCCCGTGGCGCCGTGCGCCAGGGTGGCAAAGAGGAGCTGCGGGCGTCGGTCCTCAAGACGTACCTCTTGCGCGTACGCAGCGAGAAGGGCGAGCGCGCCGCGCGCCAGCTCCTCGCGGGGGCCGGGATCGACCCGGCCGCGGTGGACAACGAGACGGGCTGGGTGAGCGAGGCGGCCGCGAAGCGGGCACTGCGCGGCATCGTGGAGCTGCTCGGGCGCGAGGCGATTCGCAACCGAGGCGAGTGGGTCACGCACCCCGAGGCGCTCGGCGTGCTCGTCCGCATGCTGCGCACCAGCGCGAAGCCGGTAGATGCGTACCGGTACCTCGCGCAGAACGCCCGCGAGGCCACGCGCATCGGCACGTGGGAGATCGAGGAGTCCAAGCCGGCGTCCGGCGACGCGGCGGCGGTGACCGCCGTACGTCTCACGTATCGCCGACGCACCGACGGCAACGACGAGCCGCAGGACAAGCCGGACGTCGAGGGCGAGGAGCTGCTCTGCGACGCGCGCGAGAGCGAGCTCACGAGCCTGCCGCGCATCTGGGGGCTCGGCGACGCCGTGGTGGCGCACCCGACGTGCATCGCACGCGGCGGGGAGGCGTGCGTCTACGACGTGACCTGGTCGGTCCCGCGGTCTCGCAGGGGCGTGGCGGTCGGCGCGGCGGCGGCGGCCGTCCTGTGCGGCGTGCCGGTCGCGGCGACCGGAGGGCTCGTGTCGGGGGCGGTCGCTCTCGTCCTCGGTGGCGCTCTCGGCGGCGGCGCCGGCTTCATGTGGGACCGCACACGCGAGGAGCGCGCGTCGCGCACCTTCGAGAGGAACCGCATCGCCGCGCTCGAGCGAGGACTGGAGCTCAAGGGCGAGCTGGGTGCGACGCCCGGGGACCTCGCGGGGACCGTGCTCGGAGGCAAGTACCGCATCGGGCGCAAGATCGGCTCCGGGGGCATCGGCGTCGTGTATGCGGCGGAGCACGTGACGCTCGGGCACGAGGTCGCCGTGAAGGTGCTCCGCGGGGCGGCGGCCCGCGACGGCGGCGAGATCGCGCGCCTGCGTCGCGAGGCGTACATCCAGGTGCACGTCGAGCACCCGAACGTGGTTCGCGTCCTCGATCTCGACCAGATGCCCGACGGGAGCATCTACGTCGTCATGGAGCGCCTGGTGGGTCGCTCGCTCGCCGACAAGCTCGCGCGCGACGGCCTGCTGGCGCCCGGGTACGCGATCCCGGTCTACGTCGACGTGTGCAAGGCGCTGCACGCCGCGCACAAGAAGGGCGTTGTGCACCGCGATCTCAAGCCGGGCAACATCTTCCTCTGCGACGACGGCAGCGCCAAGGTGCTCGACTTCGGAATGAGCAAGCTGGCGAGCGCCGAGTCGCTCACGCAGACGGGCTACACGCTGGGCACGCCCGAGTACATGGCGCCCGAGCAGTGCATCGGGGCGCAGGTCGAGCCGCGGACGGACATCTACGCGCTCGGCGTGCTGATGTACGAGTCGCTGACCGGCGAGCTGCCCATCGTGGCGCAGAACCGGCGCGAGCTCCTCGACCTGCACCAGCGGCAGATCCCCACCCCCATGCGGCTGCGCCGCACCGATCTGCCCGTCCCGGAGGCGCTGGACCTCGCGGTGATGAAGTGCCTGAAGAAGCGCCTGAACGACCGCCCCAAGAGCGCCGCGGAGCTGGAGCAGCTGCTCGCCGCCGTGCCGCTCGAGGGACTGCCGAAGAGCTACCCGCCGGGCACGAGCCGGCGCGCGCCGAAGAAGTCGACCGAGGAAGCGGGCGGCGGCCCCAACGGGGGCGTCAGCCGCGAAGCAGCCACACGAGACCCGCAAGGCTGAGGGCGAGCACGCTCACGGCGGCGGCGACCACCGCGAAGTCGAAGGCGCTCCAGCCGTGCCTGGGGCGCGAGTTCGTCGTCGGCGCCTGCTGCGTCGGCACCTCGGCGACGGGCGCGGCTCCCTCTGGCTCGGGGGCCGGCATGCTCGCGGGAGCCTCGGAGCTCGCGGGCGGAGGCGGCGCCGACGCGTCGGGAGGCAACGGCTCGTCGGGCGCTTCCTCGATGCGCGCGAGCGTGTCGAAGAGCGGCTCCTCGAGCGCCAGCACGGTGCGCCCGACGCGGACCATCTGCGCCGAGCGCCACGCCGCCTCGCGCTCCGAGGGCACCGCGTAGTCGCCCAGCGACGAACCGTTCTTCGCGCCGAGGTCCCGCACGAAGACCCCCGCGGCGCGGCGGATGACGTGCAGGTGCTCGCGCGAGGCGTCTCCGTCGCCCAGGGGCAGGTCGCAGCCCGGCCCGCGCCCGACGACGTAGGGTCGGTCGCTCTCGGTGAGCTCGACCGCTGCGCCCTGATCGTGCCCCTCGAGCACCACCACGCGCGGCACGCGGCTGCGGCCGGCGGTGTCCATGGCTTGCGCGACCAGGGCGAGCGCCAGGTCGCGCGTGGCGGCGGCGACGTCGCGCGTCGTCGGGCTCTGGTCCACGCGCAGCTCGATCCACACGCGCCCGAGGCGCGCCAGGTCGCCCGAGCGCACGATGCGCGAGGTGCGCGGCGCGATGCGCACGCCGCCGACGAAGGTGCCGTTGGAGCTCCCCTCGTCCACGAGCACGAAGTCGGCGCCCTGCGCGCGGAGGCTCGCGTGCCGATGGCTCACGCTGGGGTCGGGCAGCCGCACGTCGCAGCTCGCGCCGCGCCCGATGACGACGCGCTGCGTGCCGTCGAACGTGAGCCGCGTGTCTCCCCCGGGGCCGCGAACGATGACCGTCAGCGCCATGATGAGTCCGCACGCTCCGAAGGAGTTCGGACTCGAACATCGAACGCGTGGGTCACGGCGGGGGAATGCTCCGGAGCGAGGGCTGGAACTCTGCCGAATGGCGCTCGATCCAGGCGATCACGTCCTCTGCGACGTCGCGCCCCTCGTGGCGGCTGAGCTCCTGGATCCCCGTCGGCGACGTGACGTTCACCTCGGTCAGCTTGCCGCCGATGAAGTCCAGGCCCACGAACACGAGCCCGTCGGCCGCGAGGCGAGGCGCCATGTCCGCCACGACCGCGCGCTCCGCGTCGGTCACCTGCGTCTTCTCGACCCGACCGCCCGCGTGGATGTTGCTCCGCACGTCGTCGTCGCGCGCGATCCGGTTGATGGCGCCGAGGATCTGCCCGTCGAGGAGGAGCACGCGCTTGTCGCCGGCGCTGACGGCCGGGATGAACTCCTGCGCCATCGCGTGGCGGGTCCCTTCGCGCGTGATGTAGTCGACGATGCTGCGCGCGTTGCGGTCCCCCTTCTGCACGACCATCACGCCGGAGCCGCCCGCGCCGTCCAGGGGCTTCACCACGCCCGTGCCCACCGCCGCGAAGAACGCGTGGATGCGGTCGCGGTCGGAGGTGACCAGGGTCCGCGGCATGTGCCGCGCGAAGTGCAGCGTGTAGAGCTTCTCGTTCGCATCGCGTAGCCCGCGCGGGTCGTTCACGACGAGCACGCGCCCGCGGAGCTTCTCGAGCATCAGCGACACGTGCAGGTACTCGGCGTCGAACGGCGGGTCCTTGCGGATGAGGACGCAGCCGACGTCGGCGAGACGAACGTCCGACGGAGAGCCCAGCGTGAAGTGCGGCGGCGTGTCGCTCACCGTGAGCGGCCGCACGCGTGCCCACACGTCGCCGTCGGCCACGTAGACGTCCCGCGGCTCGCAGTGCAGGCTCTCGTGCCCGCGGTGCTGCGACGCGCGCTGGAACGCGAAGGTCGTGTCCTTGTCGTGAAGGACCCGTTGCATCGGGTCCATGACGTAGACCAGGCGCATCCGCGCCCTACGTTAGCGTCACCGGTCGTCGTACACCATGGCCGCGAGCTGCGCGCTGCGGTCGGGGTCCAGGTCCCCGGCGACGATGTAGCCCACGCCGGCGCGCTGAGCCGCCGCCACCGAGTAGCCCTTCGAGCTCCCGACCCGCACCTCGGCGGTGCCCATCGGACGGGGCACCAGGTTCGCGTCGCCGATCTGGATCTTCTCGGCGTCGTACACGAGCACGCTCACGCGCCGCTCGTCGGCTCCCGTGCCGACCACGTACTGGAGCATCGCCCCGCGCTGCGCGTGCAGCGGCAGGATGCGCGCGCCGACCAGATGCGCCCCGCCGCGCTCGAAGCTGCTCGGCCGCACGGGCACGCCCACGTAGCGCTCGAGGTTGCGCACCGACTCGGCGTCCTTCGCCTCGGGCGGCAGCGGATGGGTCACCTCGGCCATGAAGTCGGCCAGCAGGTCGTCGCCGAAGCCCGCGCGCGTCTCGTTCACGGTCCCGATGGGGTTCGACCCGCGTGTCGCCGCGCCCCACATCAGGGCCAGCGCCGCCGCCGTCGCCAGCGGCACCATCGTGCGCCACGAGGACAGGCTCACCACGGGGGCCTTGACCCCGAGCGCCTCGGCGTCCGCGTCGGCCCGCACGTCCTCGCGCACCCTCTCGGCCGCCATCGCCGTCGCCATGCGCTCGCGCAGCCCCACCGGAGCCGACGTGCGCACGACACGCTTGAGCGACCCGCGCATCGCGCGGAGCAGGTGGGCCTCTTCACGGCACACGTCGCAGCCGCCGATGTGCTCGTCGAGCTCGATCATCTTCGCTGCCTCGAGCTCGCCATCGAGGTAGGACCCGATCATCCGGGCCCTGTCGCGACATTCGTGAAGGGTCATACCGCACCTCGCTTGCGGGCGCGGTACTCGTCCAAGCTAGCCGTCTTCTGCATGTCGTCCTTCTTCGCGGCGGCCTTCTCGCCCACCTCGTCCTCACCCTTCACGATACCGAGGGCGAGGGCGTGATTGTAGAGCGTCCGCTGCAAGAGTTTGCGCCCGCGGTGCAGGCGGCTCATCACGGTGCCGATGGGGCACCCCATGATCTTGGCGATCTCCTCGTAGGAGAACTCCTCGACGTCGCAGAGGATGACGGCGAGGCGGAACTCTGCCGGCAGCGCGTCCAGGGCGCGCTGGATCTCCTGCTCGACCAGCGGCATGAGCGCCAGCGTCTCGGGATCGCGCAGCTGCCGCATCGTGCTCGCGCTCACCCACCCGTCGGCCAGCGGGTCGGCATCCGGGCCGTCGAGCACCGAGCGCTCGAGCCCGCCGCGCCGGTACTTGTTGATGAACGTGTTCGTGAGGATGCGGAAGAGCCACGCCTTGAGGTTCGTCCCGGCGTGGAACTGGTGGCGCGCCCGCATCGCCTTCACGAACGCGTCCTGCACGAGGTCTTCGGCCTCGGTCGGGTTACGTGTGAGCTTGCAGGCGACGCCGTACATCGCGTCGAGGTGCGTCAGCGCCTCTTCCGCGAACGGGTCGTGCTTGGATTCGGCAAGGGAAGAGGCCATC
>Ga0335069_10006005_pt1 | contig 17750 bp, 14 predicted proteins | sample Lox_Sample_11_FD_206714 | JGI IMG/M metagenome (GOLD analysis project Ga0335069, IMG submission 206714) | Soil microbial communities from Loxahatchee National Wildlife Refuge, Florida, United States - Lox_Sample_1.1 | ecosystem: Environmental > Terrestrial > Soil > Wetlands | place: USA... | reverse complement strand
TCGCTCAGTACGCCCCAATCCCCGTCAGGTGCTGCCCCAGGATGAGCGTGTGAATGTCGTGCGTGCCCTCGTAGGTCTTCACCGACTCCAGGTTCATCATGTGGCGCATGATCGGGTAGTCCTCGGTGATGCCGTTCGCGCCCAGCACATCGCGCGCCATGCGCGCGCATTCCAGCGCCATCCACACGTTGTTCCGCTTGGCCATGGAGATGTGCTCGTGCCCCACCGTTCCGGCGTCTTTCATCCGCCCTACGTGCAGGCTCAGCAACTGTCCCTTCGAGATTTCGCTGGCCATCCACACCAGCTTTTCCTGCACCAGCTGATGGCCGGCAATCGGCATATTGTGGAACTGCTTGCGAGCCTTTGCATATTGCAGCGCGGTGTCGTAGCACGACATGGCCGCGCCGAGCGCGCCCCAGCTGATGCCGTAGCGCGCCTGGTTCAGGCACATCAGCGGACTCTTCAGCCCGCCGGTACCCGGCATCAGGCTTGCTGCCGGTACATGCACGTCCTGCAGCGAGAGACCGCTGGTCACGGATGCACGCAGCGACCATTTGCCATGCACATCGTAGGCGCTGAAGCCGGGACGGTCCGTCTCCACGAGGAACCCGCGCACGCGATTGTCCTCATCCTCCACCTTGGCCCAGATCACCGCCACGTCGCTGATGTGTCCCGACGTGATCCACATCTTCTCGCCGTTGAGAATGTACCCGTCCCCCGACTTCCGCGCCGTCGTCTTCATCCCGCCGGGATTCGATCCGTACTCCGGCTCGGTGAGGCCGAAGGAGCCCAGCTTTTCGCCCGACGCCAGCGCCGGCAGCCACGTGTTCTTCTGCTCGTCGGAGCCGAAGGTGTAGATGGGATACATGACCAGCGCCGACTGCACGCTGACAAAGCTGCGGAAGCCGGAGTCGCCGCGCTCCAGTTCCTGCATCACCAGGCCATATTCCACGTTGGACATGCCGGCGCAGCCGTAGCCCTCCAGGTTGGCGCCGAAGAAGCCCAGTTCCCCCATCGTCTTCACCAGTTCCCGCGGGAATCGCCCCTCGCGGAAGCACTGCTCGATGATGGGAACAAGGTTGTCTTCGACGAAATCGCGCGCGGTCTTGCGCACCATGAGCTCGTCTTCGCTGAATACTGAATCGAGATGAAGAAAATCAAAGCCGTGAAACTTGAATCCCATGCGAGCACCTGCCGTTCTTTCAAAACCCAAACCAGCAAGGGTAGCATATCCGGGATGGCCGGAGGGAAGAGCGGCTGTTACGTTTGACGTAACGCGTAAATAAAGCTAGTCTAGTGCGTGATCGTAAGCTGCCGCGACAAGCGCACCAGTGAATTCGCTGAGGGAAAGCGGGTCAGCGCGTTTGCCGCATTTGAACGCCAGGCGCGGCTGAAACTCGATCGTCTCGAAGCAGCGACCTCTATACGAGACCTGGCCGCTCTTCCCGGAAACCGTTTCGAATCGCTGTCAGGTGACCGAAAAGGCCAATACAGCATCCGGATCAACGATCGGTGGCGTATCTGCTTCGAGTGGACCGACCGCGCGGCGGGCCCTTCCAACGTCGAGATTGTGGATTATCACTAGGAGAGGTCATGGCACAAGTCGCGGTGCACCCCGGCGAACATCTGGCACTCGAATTGGAGGAACTCGGAATGAGCGCATCGGAGCTGGCGCGTTACCTGCGCGTCCCGGTGAATCGCATTACCGCAATCCTGAAGGGCCAGCGCTCAATCACTGGCGACACCGCACTCCGTCTCGCACATTTCTTCGGAACCAGCCCCGAGTTCTGGCTCAACCTGCAGAGCCGCTACGATGTGAGCATCACCCGGCAGAGTGCCGGCAAGGCAATCAGCGCATTGCCGACTCTGAAGTCGCTGGAGCGCATGTCGGCCTAAGGCGCTCCCGAGGCAGCCACGCCGCCAGCCTCGCCTTCTCCACACGCCTATTCCAGGAACTCCCGCACAAACGGGTCCTCGCTGTGCACCAGGTCATGCAGGGATCCATCGAAGATCATCTTGCCCTCATTGAGCATCAGGAACGTCGTGTTCGGATCCACTTCGCCTTCGGGCAGCCGCACCATTCCGCCGGCCTCGTTGTCGAAGCGATGGGTGCACATCAGGAAGGCGTCCTGCAGACGGTGCGTGACCATGATCGAAGGAGTGCGGTAGAAGTCGCGTTGCTTCACGATCAGCTCGATGATCGTGGTCGACGTCACCGGATCCAGACCGCCGGTCGGCGAGTCGTAGAGCAGCAGCTCCGGCTGCCGGATCAGTGCCCGCGCAATCGCCACGCGCCGCCGCATGCCGCCCGACAGACTGCCCGGAAACAGCGAGAACGTCTCATCGAGTCCCACAAAGTGCAGTGCCTCGCGCACCCGGCTGTCGATCTCTTCGTCCGGCACCCGCTCCTGGATCAACTGGTAGGCCACGTTGTCGCGCACCATCAGCGAGTCGAACAATGCGCCTTCCTGGAATACCATCCCGGTACGCAGCCGCAACGGAAATAGGTCGTGCTCCCGCATGCGCGAGATGTCTTCCCCGAACAGTAGAAGCTCCCCCGAATCGGGCCGCACCAGCCCGTTTGTCGCCTTGAGCAGTACGCTCTTGCCCACCCCCGCCGGTCCCAGCAGGATGCGCGTTTCGCGCGGACCCACCGTAAAGCTGATGCCGTCCAGCACCGGAGGACCGTCAAACCCAACCGTCACGCCGCGAAAGTCCACCACGGCCTGTGCGGCCGCCGCGTCGCCCGGTCTCGCTGCTGCGGGGGCTTCGTTCATCGGCTGAAGATCGACACCATCACCGTGCTGATGAGCAGGTCGACAAAGATGATCAGGACCGACGACGCAACCACCGCCTTGATGGTCGACTGTCCCACGCCCTGCGTGCCGCCTGTCGTCCGCATTCCATAGAAGCACCCGATCGTCGAGATGATCAACCCGAAGAACAGCGGCTTCACCATGCCCTGCAGAATGTCAGGGAAGCGCAGGTACTCGTATGCCTGGGAAAAGTACTGCGTGCCGTTCTGGTGGCTCATGAACACCGTCACGGCCGCCCCGCCCAGGATGCCGCAGAAGTCCGACACGATGGTGAGAAAGAACAGCATCACGACGGTCGCGTAGAGCCGCGGAGTCACCAGCTTGCGCATCGGGTCCACCCCCAGCGCTCGCATCGCGTCAATCTGTTCAGTCACCACCATCGAACCCAGTTCGCTGGCCATTGAGGACGCGTTACGTCCCGAAACCATGATTCCCGTCAGCACCGCGCCCAGTTCCCGGATCATCGACATGGCCACGAACCGTCCGGTCACCGCGGTGGCTCCAAACGACGCCAGGGTCGCCGCCGATTGCACTGCCAGGACACCGCCGGTGAAAAAACCTGCGAACACAACAATGGTTGCCGAACCAACCCCGATGATGTCCGCCTGCAGTACCAGGTCGGACCAATAGATCGGCCTGCTGAAAAGATTCAGCAAAGCTCGCATCGCGAACAGGGTGAAGTCCTGCACGGTCGATACGAGATGTTTGGCGGCTCTGTCGATGGTTTCCAACGCCATGGATTGCTGCTCGCTTGTCGAACACGGGCCGCTCACCTCGGCGCGCTGCTCTCCACGACAGAATAGCGCATCGCCTTCCCGGCCCCGCGCCGGCGAGTCGTCCCAGGGTGTAGGATTTACTCGCCTGAAAAGGAATAGTTTGCACGGATTCCAAGGCCGCGGGCGGCCAAGCCTCCTGAATCGCGCATCTTAGTATCAGGCGCTTCGCGTGCAGGCAATTTTGCGGCAGTTGTGGTGTGTCCATGGGATCGGAGGATACGGAATGCGCCATTTTCGCATACGGTTGATACTCGCGCTGATTGTCGGGATCACCGTCCTGTCCCTCGCCTCCACCTACTTTGAGGTTCTCGCGCGCAAGCACGTCTTGCGCCGCGAACTGGAAAGGCGCACCGGCTGGCTCGGTACCAGTCTGCAGCCCTACATGGAAGAGGCCCTGGCCGCAGGAGCCATACCGCAGATCACCGCCGTCTCTCAGGAATTACGCCGGCACGAGGAGGCTCTCGGGCTGGCCGTCTACAGCAGCAATGGCAGCCTGCTGGTCTCTGACGGCCCTGACGCGCTCATGAAGATCCTGCCTGCCAATCCCGTGCGACAGGCCATCAAAACCGGCGCCAACTCCAGACAGTTCGGACGCACCGGCGGCCAGTACTGGCTGGCGGAAGCCATTCCGCTCCATGTCAGGAATCAAGAGGCTGGAGCCCTCGTGGTGCTTGAAGACGCGGGCTACATCCGCAGCGAAGCCTCCGAGGTCTGGCGGCAGACCTTCCTGCGCATCGTGGCTTCGGTCATCCTCATCGTCGCGGTCACCGTACTCATGGTCCGCTGGTTCCTGATGCGGCCTATCACGCGGCTCGCCGAGCGGCTTCGCCTCCTGCGCATCGGCAGTCATGAACACGGAAGCTTCCATGAGGTGGACGATCTCAACCTCTTCACCCCCATCGCCCGCGAAGTCGAGAACATTACCGAGAGCCTCATTGAGGCCCGCGCCGCAGCCGCCGTCGAGGCTCGTCTCCGCGATGCCGGCGAGAACCTCTGGACCGCCGAACGGCTGACGGCCCATGTCCGTAACCATGCCGGCGCGCGCCGCATCTTCGTGGTCTCCAACCGCGAACCCTACATGCACATCCGCCAGGGCAAGGAAACCGTCTGCGTCGTTCCTCCCAGCGGCCTGGTCACCGCCATTGAGCCCGTGCTGCGCGCCTGCGATGGCGTGTGGGTCGCTCTCGGCAGCGGCAGCGAAGATCGCTTCACCGTGGACGAAAACGATCGCCTGCGCGTCCCCCCCAAAGACCCGCGCTACACCCTGCGCCGCGTCTGGCTCTCTCCCGAAGAGGAGGCCGGCTACTACGACGGCTTTGCCAACGAGGGTCTATGGCCGCTCTGCCACATCGCCCATACCCGTCCCATCTTCCGCGCCTCCGACTGGGAGTGCTACCAGGCCGTCAATCGCAAGTTCGCCCAGGCCCTGCTCCATGAGATGGAGGACTGTCAGGACCCCATCGTCTTCGTGCAGGACTACCATTTCGCCCTCCTGCCCCGCATGATCAAAGCCGTACGCCCCGATGCCCGCGTCGCCATCTTCTGGCACATTCCCTGGCCCAACCCGGAGGCCTTCGGCATCTGCCCCTGGCAGGCCGAACTGCTCGAAGGCCTCCTCGGCGCCGACCTGATCGGCTTTCACATTTCTCTGCACTGCAATAACTTCCTCGACACCGTCGATCGCGTCCTCGAGTCCCGTACCGACCGCGAACACATGACCGCGCGCCGCCGCGGCCACACCACCGCCATCCGGCCCTATCCGGTCAGCGTGGCCATCGATCCCACCGGAGCCGAACGCGCCGCCTGGAGCAAGACCGGCGAAGAAACCCTGCGTGAATCCGGCGTCCGGGCAGATAGGATCGTTCTCGGCGTTGACCGCCTCGACTACACCAAGGGCATCGTCGAGCGCCTGATGGCATTTGAGCGCATGCTGGAAGAGCATCCCTGGCATCGCGAGCGGGTCACCATGGTGCAGATCGCCGCCCCCAGCCGCACCCGCATTCCCAGCTATGCGGAATTGCGCCGCCGCGTGGAAGCCATGGTGGAACAGATCAACACCCGCTTCGAAACCCCGCAGTGGCGTCCCGTGCTGCTCATCGAGCGCCAATGCAGCCACGAAGAGGTGACCAACTGGTATCGCGCCGCCGATGTCTGCCTCGTCACCTCGCTGCACGACGGCATGAACCTCGTCGCCAAGGAGTACCTGGCCGCGCGCGACGATGAAGACGGAATGCTGGTGCTCAGCAAGTTCACCGGCGCGGCCGTCGAACTGCGCGATGCCCTCATCGTCAATCCCTACGACATCGACGGCGTCGCCGATGCCATCCACCGCGGCCTGGAGATGAATGCAGGCGATCGCCGCCTCCGCATGCAGAGAATGCGCCGCCAGGTGATGGAACACAATGTGTACCGGTGGGCAGCAAACCTGTTGGGCGACCTGCGCGAATTGCGCATCGAAAACGTCGATGTGCGTCAGGAGCCGGTGCTGCTGCAGAGAGCCGAGGGCCCGCAACGAAAACGGGCCTGAACCGTTTGACCTTGAATCGGGCCCGCACCCGGTGGCCTCTCAGGACGGAAGATAGATCCTGAACCCTATTCTCGAGAACCCATAGAGGCGACTAAAGTGACCGAAGAAGCCACCAAGACCCTGCAGGAATTCTTCAGCAAGTTCACCAGCGAATCCCGGCCGCTGCTTCTGCTCGACTATGACGGCACGCTGGCGCCCTTTCGCGTCGACCGGTCCAGGGCGCATCCCTACACCGGAGTGCGCGAGGCGATTGCACGGATTCTGAACGACGGCCGCACCCGCCTCGTGGTCATTACCGGACGGCCCGCGCGCGAGATCGCTCCCCTGCTGCGCGGCGATCCTCCGGTGATCGAACAGCCCATTGAGATCTGGGGACTGCACGGATCGGAGCGTCTGCACTCCGACGGACGGCGCGAATTGGAAGAGGCTCCTCCGGCCACGCAGCGCAGGCTCGACGAGATCCGCGACTATCTGCGCCACAACAACCTCGGCGGCGAATTCGAAGACAAGCCCAATGCGGCCGTCATGCACTGGCGCGGTGCCTCGCCGCGTACCGCCAGGTTCATCGAGGTGCGCACCCGCGAGCTCTTCGAGCCCCTCGCCCGCATGGAAGGGCTGATGCTCCTTGAGTTCGAGGGCGGACTGGAACTGCGCGTCGGCCGCGACAAGGGCGCCGCCATCCGCACCCTGGTGGACGAAGCCCGTCCGGGCACGCCGGTATGCTACGTGGGCGACGACCGCACCGACGAAGCCGCCTTCCTCGCCCTCAACCAGATCCAGGCGCCGCACCTCAGCGTCCTCATGCGTCCCGAGCCCCGCGAAACCGCCGCCAACCTGTGGCTGCGTCCACCCGCGGGTCTTCGCGCATTCCTCAAACGCTGGTACAAGGCCATGGCGCAGCACACGGCGCGGAAAAAGGTCGCCTAGCCTCTGCCTCGCGACCACGCTGCACAGTACGAAGAAATGGATTCCGCGAACCGAACGCTGACGATCGGTAATCAGCGACGGATCCCTGTCCCCTGGAAGCTACTCCCGGCCGCGCTTGCGGATCTCGATGTTCAGCCGCTTGATCTTCTGGTTCAGCGTCGACAGCGGAATCCGGAACTGCTCCGCGGCGTCGGTCTGGTTCCAGTTGCAGCGCTCCAGCTTTTCAATGATGATCCGGCGCTCGATGTCCTCGAGGATATCGAACAGCGATGCGTTGGGGTTGTGTTCCAGCAGCGCATCCTGGAAGCTCCGCCCGGTGATGTGGCCCGGAAGAAGGTCGCTGCCGATCACTGGTCCCGAAGACAGAACCACGCCGCGTTCCACGCAGTTCTCCAGCTCGCGCACATTGCCCGGCCAGTCGTAGTCCATCAGCGCGCGCATGGCGTCCGCGGAGAGCTTCCGCGGCGGCATTCCGTTCTCGTTGCAGTAGAAATCGAGGAAGTGCTGCACCAGCGGGGGAATGTCCTCGCGCCGCGCCCGCAGCGGCGGCAGATCCACGGTGATCACGTTGAGCCGGTAGAACAGGTCCTCGCGGAAGCGGCCGTCCCGCACCGCCTGGCGAAGGTCCACATTGGTCGCGGCGATGATGCGCACGTCCACCTGGACCTCCTGAATGCCCCCCAGGTGCATGAAGCGCCGGTCCTGCAGCACGCGCAGAATCTTGGCCTGCGTATCCATGCCCATGGTTGCAATCTCGTCCAGAAACAGCGTGCCGCCGTTGGCCACTTCGAACAGGCCCTTCTTCGACGCCACCGCCGACGTGAACGCGCCTTTCACGTGCCCGAACAGCGTGGATTCAAGCAGCTCCGATGGCATCGCCCCGGTGTTGATGGGCACAAACGGCTTGTCGCGTCGCGGCGAATTGGCATGAATCGCCTTGGCGATCAACTCCTTGCCCGTGCCGCTCTCGCCCTGGATCAGAACCGTCGACCGGCTCGGCGCCACCTGCGCCACCAGGTCGAACACCCGCAGCATCGTCTCGCTCTTTCCCACAATGTTGGTGAAGTTGTAGCGCTGCTTGAGCGTCCGCTTCAGCTGCAGGTTTTCTTCTTCCGCCTTGTGCCGCGCAATCGCCGAGCGAATGTCGGCCATCAGCTTCTCGTTGTCCCACGGCTTCTGGACAAAGTTCTCCGCGCCCGCGCGCACCGCCTCCACCACGTTGTCCACCGTGCCGTACGCGGTGATCATGATGACCGGCAACTCCGGCTGACGCTCCTTGATCATGGGCAGCAGCTCCAGCCCGCTGTGCCCCGGCAGCGCCAGGTCCAGCAGCACCAGGTCAAAGGTCTCCAGCTCCAGGATGCGCAGCCCCTGTTCGCCGTCCGCTGCCATCTTCACCGCGTAGCCTTCCAGGGTCAGCAACACCTCCAGCGAGTCCCGAATCCCCGCTTCGTCGTCGATCACCAGAATGCTGGCCGTGGATACGCCGCCGTTCGCCGCGGATCCTGAAACGTTCAAGGGAAGATCAACCTCAGGCATGGACAGAGTTCCTTAATAACGGGAATTCAAGATGAAATGTGGTGCCGGCTCCCACCGCGCTCTCGACATGAATCTTGCCGGCGTGCTCCTGGATGATCCCATAGGAAACACTCAGCCCCAGCCCCGTGCCGCGCCGGTCGCCCGGCTTGGGCATCGTCTTGGTCGTGAAGAATGGATCGTAGATGCGCTTCATGTGTTCGGGCGCGATGCCGCTGCCCGAGTCGCTGACGACCGCCTCGACATGGCCGTTCACCAGCGTCGCCACGCGCAGGGTGCCGCCCCCCGGCATGGCTTCCTTGGCATTCAGTAGAAGATTCAGAAACACCTGCTGCAGTTTGCCCGGGTTGCCCTGAATGGCCGGCAGTTCCGGCGCCAGATCGAGGTCCACCTCGATCTGTGCCGTCTTGAACTGGTGCTCCAGAAGCGAAAGCGTGTCGCGAATCACCTGGTTCAGATTCGTCGCCCGCATCTCCGTGGTCGAGGTGCGGGAGAAATTCAAGAGCCCGTTGGCGATCTCCGCGGCGCGGAAGCTCTGCTGCGTAATCTTCTCCAGCACGGGACTCAGCCGCTGATCGCCGCGCAACTGCTTGGTGAGCATCTGCGCATAGCTCGAAATCACCGCCAGCGGCGTATTGATCTCGTGCGCCACGCCGGCCGCCAGCAGCCCGATCGAGCTCAGCTTGTCCGCCTGCGCCAGTTGCGCTTCCAGCGACACGCGCTCCGTAATGTCGTCCACCAGGATGATCCGTCCCACCGGCACAAACTCGCGCGACAGCAGCGGCGCCACCGCGATGTTCGCCGTGCGCTGTTCACCGGCCCGCGTCGTCACCCGGAATTTGTACAGGTTGTGCACGCCCGATTCGTTGCGGAAACTGTCCAGCGCATCGGCAAACTCCGCCGGAAACACATCGCGCAGCGCCTGCCCCAGCGCCTCGCCGCGGCTCAGCGCATACATTGCCTCCATCTGCGCATTCCAGCTCTCGATCCGGTCGTTCAGATCCACCGCCAGAATGCCCACGTTGATCGACTCGACGATGTTCTCGTTGAACTCCTTGAGCCGCTCGAACTCGCTGATCTTCGCCTCCAGCCGCGCATACAGGCTGGCATTCTGCAGTGCGATGCCGATGTAGCTGGCCAGCGACTCCAGCAATTCCACATCTTCACTGGAGAGAAAGTCGCCGCCGATGGTGCGTCCCAGCCCGATCACCGCGATGGTCCGCGTGGTTGAGCCGTCCTGCACCCGGCAGGGCAGGTAGTAGTTCAAGTCCAGTGCCGCTGCCGTGCGCCGCTCGGCGGCAGCCAGATGCAGCGCCTGCTGGGCATTCTCGAGGAAGATGTGCGAGTGTCCGTCGTTGTGGTCGAAACGCAGGAACCCGAGCTGCAATCCCTCCGCTCCGTCGCGGTCCTGCGCTGCGCGCACCTCCGCGGGAAGGCCGTGCGCCGCCTCCAGCCGCAGCTCTCCCCCGTCGCCGGCCAGGAACACCGCCACCCGCGACACCAGCAGCGTCCGCGGCAGCCGCTCCACGATCGAAGCCAGCAGCGCGTTCAGGTCAGTCTCCGCGCTCAGCCCTCGTCCAAATTCGATCAGAGCCTTGCGATAGTCGTATTTGTGCCGGTCGAACACGCGGTCCACCCAGCTCTGGATGCGCCGCTTCAACGGCTCGAAGAACGCCGCCACCAGCACGATGGCGATCCCTTCGCCCCAGTCCCGCACAGACTCCGGCAGCCTCTTGTGCGCCAGGTCGGCAGCGATCGCAATGACTCCGAAATAGCCGCCCAGGATCAGCCCCGTCGCCAGCGTGTACGCCACGCCGCGCTTGAAGATCAGGTCTGTATCCATCAGCCGGTAGCGCACGATCGCCCAGCTGAACGTCAGCGGCAGGAAGATCAGCGAAAGCCCCGCCAGCCGGGTCAGGATCACCGGAACGCGCAGGTCAAACAGGAAAGGGACCGCATTCAGCAGCGTAAACGGAAGTACCGCCAGCAGCGTGCCACGCGTAAGCCACTTCAATTGCTGGCGCAGCAGCGGCGAATTGGCGCGCGCATAGCTCACCAGGAACAGCGCCGTGGCCAGCATGTAGAAAGTGGCGTCGTACGCCACCCCTGCCTGGTCCAGGCGATGTTTCAGCAGGCCCGTCGCCTGCCACTCGTTGATGGCCCAGATCCACAGCCCCAGCAGCGCCGTGCCGGGCACATAGATCAGGGGCAGAAGCCACTGCCGCTTCAGCTTCTTCAGCCGCTCCTCGGGGAACGTCAGCGCAAAGTGCAGAAACAGAGCCGGTTGCAGCGATTCGGCCAGGATGTTGCACCAGAACACCGCCGTGTCCACCGCATCCAGCTTCCCCGTGTACTTCAGGGCATACAGCGCAAACGATACCAGGCAAAACAGATAGAAATGCGTCGCGCGAGGCGCCGTCCAGCGCCGGAACAGCACGTAAATCCCGATTGCGAGGTAGATCAGCCCGATCACCCGCAAGGCCTGGGGCAGGCTGCGGTCCACCGGCTCGGGAATCACCAGCACCGGCGTGTCCAGCTTGAAGCCGTCGCGCGTAATCGTGTAGCGGGCATTCCCGAAGACCCCGGTCCGGTAGAGCTCCCGCTCCACGTCGGACAGGCGGCGGACCGGGGTGTCGTTTACCTCTGTCAACAGGTCATTCGTCTTCAGCCCGTACCGCTGGCCCGGCCCGTCCGGCAGGACCTTCTCGGCAATCAGTCCGTCGCCGCTGCGCGACTCCGTCCACCACACCCCGTCGTCAGGCTGCTGGTACTGCGCCTCCTGCGACAGATTCCACACCGCCAGCAGCACCAGCCCCACCGTTAGGATGGCGAGCAGCGTGGCCTGCAACCGGTTAGATAGATTGGTCTCCATGATGGGGTGCCCTGGACAAGCATTGGATGCACGTCCCTTGCCAAGCGGCGGAGATTGCATCAGCAATTGAGGAAATCGATACATCTGACTGAAGCTGCGCAGGATATAGACGCCGTGCCGATGGTTTCGTCAGCTCGCTCTCGCACCGGCAGCGGGGAAAATGCAGAAAACAAGAACCGCCCTACGGAAAAATGTACCCAACTACGCAATTTGATATGGCTTTGAATCGCAGCCGTTTAGCGCCGCGCTCCGCTGATTCAATATCTGGCGTGATGCTGCAGTGTTCGGGCTCTATTTCTGCCCGTAGGTGGCCCGCGGGCCATGCTTGCGCATATAGTGATGCTCCCCTACATACGCCGGCAACCCGGCTTCGGGCGCTCCCAGCAGGACGCTTCGAAACGCCAGCCGGGCGATATATTCGAGGACGTCGGCATGCTCCACGGCCGCCATGGCAGATCTGCCCCAGGCGAACGGTGCATGTCCGGCCACCAGCACGCCGGGTACCGCGACCGGGTCCAGGTTCTCCTGCCGGAAACGCCGCACGATGACCGCGCCGGTGTTGCGCACGTAGGCCTCCTCCACCTCCGCGGCCGTGAGCGGCTCGGTTACGGGGACCGGCCCATGAAAGTAGTCGGCGTGGGTGGTGCCCAGGCAGGGAATCGGCCGGGCGGCCTGCGCCCACGAGGTGGCAAATTCCGAGTGGGTGTGCACCACGCCGCCAATCTGCGGAAATTCGCGGTAGAGGAGCGTGTGGGTGTCCAGGTCGCTCGAGGGGCGCAGCGACCCGTCCACCACCCTGCCGCTCAGGTCGGTGACCACCAGATCCTCCGGCCGGAGTTTGGCGTAATCCACGCCGCTGGGCTTGATCACCACCAGCGGTTCCGCGCCGGAGCGGTCGATACCGCTGGCGTTGCCAAACGTGTGGGGGGCAAGCCCGCGCCGGGAGATCTCCCGGTTGGCTTCCAGAACCTCTTCGCGCAGAACCGCAAGCAGCATCGGTCTTCCTCGTTGGAAAGCGTTTTCTTCTCCAGCCTACCACCCGCCCGCGGGACCGCGCCTCCAGCCTCTCCTGGCGGCCGCGCGAGCCGCATCGCTCGTGCACGCTCCTTCGATGGGTACGTGGCAAGGGGGAGGAAAGCGGGGTGGTGCCGGAGTTTCACACGTGCCTGTAAACTTGCTCCCAGCCTCGCCGTCTACCTCAGTGATGGCAGCCGGAACAGCAGTTGAACCGATGACCATGGACTCGGCCTCTGAGCTCGCCGCGCAGGAGTTCGCGCAGGTGGTGGCCGCGCATCGTCCGCAGATCTTCCGTTTTCTGCTGGCCTCCACGCGCGACGTGGACCTGGCCGAAACGCTGACGCAGGAGTGTTTCCTGAAGGCGCATCGCAATTGGGCCGGGTTCCGCGCCGAGTCCACCGCCATGACCTGGCTGATGCGCATCGCCATCAATCTGCAGAAGGACCACTGGCGCAACCGGCGCCTGCAGTTCTGGCGGCACACGCGCACCAACGCCGTGGATGTGGATGAGGCCAGCGAGTGGCTGCCCAGCGGCGAGAGCTCGCCGGAGAAGCAGTTGCTGGCCCGCGAGCAGGTGGGCCGCGTGTGGCGCGCGGTGGAGAAGTTGAGCGGCCGGCAGAAGACCATATTTCTGCTGCGCTACGTGGAAGAGATGGAGATCGCCGAGATGGCCGAAGCGACCGGCCTGAGCGAAGGAACCGTGAAGGCGCACCTTTCGCGGGCGGTCAACCGGGTTCGGGTGGAACTGGGAGGAAGGGCATGAGGGACGAGTTGAACAACAGGGATCAGGGACAGGCGGAGCTGGAAGATCCGATGCTGCAGTCGGCGCTGCGCGACTTTCGCTTGAGCGTGCATGCCTGGAGCGACGCAGCCTACCATCGGGCGCGGCCGGACAGGTCGACGGCAACGCGGACGATCGCGTGGCGGCGCTCCGTGGCCTGGGGTTTGAGCCTGGTCCTGTCGCTGGGAATCGTGGGCACCGCCGCCCACGAGCGCCAGCATCAGCAGCAACTCGCTCGCCAGGCGCAGCAGCGCGAACTGGATCGCCAGCGCGCCCTCGCCGAGCAGCGCGCCCGCGAAACTGACCAGCTCCTGGCCAATGTCGATAACGACGTGGCCCGCGAAGTTCCCGCGGCCATGGAGCCGCTGGCGCAGTTGATGGCCGACGACACGCAATAAACGGCAGTTCTTTCAGAATTGGGGTTCAGGATTCCCTCGGAATGGGAACGGGAGAGCTTTGTCCCAGCGACGGGCAATCGCACAGGGCAAGAATGGTTTCAAACAAAGTTCAACACGAATCAGCGATGAGGAGACAGGGATGAAGGCAATCAGAACCATGCAATCGGCAATCATGATCGCCGTTCTGTTGGCGGCGGGGGCGGCAGCCGGGGCGCAGGCCGGCCAGGGCCCCGGACCGGGCTTTGGAGAACATCGGCCGCCCATGGAGCGCATGCTCGGTCCTCGTGGCGCCCACGGACGCTGGTGGAACGACCCCGAAGTGTCGGAAAAGCTGAAGCTCACCGACGACCAGCGCAAGGCGATGGACGACATCCTGCAACAGCACCGCGAAACGCTGGTGGATCTGCACGGAAACCTGGAGAAGGCGGAGCTGGCGCTGGATCCACTGGTGCAGGCCGATCAGCCCAACGAGTCCGCCATTCTGGCGCAGATCGACCGCGTGGCCCAGGCCCGCGCCGAACTGGAAAAGGCCAATGCGCGCTTCCTGCTGGCCTTGCGGGCCAAACTTACCCCCGACCAGTGGAAGGAACTGCAAAGCATGCGGATGGAACGTCATGATGAGATGCGGCATCGTGACCGGCGCGACGGCATGCCCCCGGCCGGCGGGCCGGGCGGGACGCAACCGCCCGCCGGACCCGGCCCGCAGAGCCTGATGGAGGGGCCTCCCGCGCCCGGCCAGACCGAGAAAATGGCGTTTCCTGACGGCCCGGAAAACATCCGCTAGCCATTTCCTGCATCTCATGGAATAGGCAGAGAGCAAATACGGTTGAAGCCAAAAACCGGTGGCGGCGAGAACAATCTCGCCGCCGATTTTTATGCGCGGACATAGGGACAATGGGACTCAGTCCACCCGCCTTGAGCGAAAGCCGGATCCGAAGTGCGAGAAGCTTCAGGTATGGAACAATGGGGCATGGCGGCGTTGCCCGATCACGAGCCCTTGGGAAAAATTGAACGGCAGAATCGCGATGCGCGATTTGCCATGAAGCTCTCTCTGATCGTCGGCGTGCTCATGCTCGTCGGCAAGGTGGCCGCCTATCTGTATACGGGTTCTTCGGCCATCTTTTCCGATGCGGCGGAATCCGTGGTGCATGTGGTCGCAGTGGCGTTTGCGGTGTTCAGCCTGTGGTTGAGCACGCGTCCGGCCGTTCCGCAATTTCATTATGGATATGAGCGAATCACATTCTTCTCCGCCGGTTTTGAAGGCGCAATGATCGTGCTGGCTGCGGGAAGCATCATCGTTACGACAACGCAAAAGTGGAGGCACGGTCTGACCCTGGATAACCTGGGGAGCGGGGTGGTCCTGGTGCTGGCAGCCGGGGTGATGAACGCGTTTCTGGGGTGGTACCTGCTGCGCCTGGGCAGACGGAATCACTCCCTGATTCTCGAGGCGGACGGAAAGCACGTCCTGACAGACAGCTGGACCAGCTTCGGCGTTGTCGGGGGCTTGGGGCTGGTCATGATGACAGGGTGGAAGCCGTTCGATCCGCTGGTCGCCTTTGCCGTAGCGGCAAACATCCTGTGGTCCGGTGGCCGCCTGATGTGGCAGTCGATTAAGGGACTCCTTGACTACTCTGACCCCAGGATCGGTCATCAGATTCGCAATCGGCTGGATGTCATTTGCGATGAGTTGGGAATGCAATATCACGGGGTGCGCTTCCGCACCACCGGCTATCGACAGATCATCGAGGTTCACCTGCTGTTTCCTCAAGCCATGGGACTGGGGGAGGCACACCGGCTGGCGACCACGCTCGAAGAGCGCCTGGCGATTGACCTCGAGGTGCCGGCGGAGGTGACCACCCATCTGGAGTCGCTTGAGGACCACTCCGAAGTCCATCATGTGCATCACTACACTGGACGACCCGACTAGTACATCGCTGCCAACCAGGGTCCATCGCAACTAAGCCTGCCGAGTGTACGGTGGAGGCTCTCTGATCCGCTCCTTGTCGCATTCCGCGACACCCGGTGGCCCGTTTCCAGACAGCTCCTGCCGCGCAATGGTACATCTCCTGCCGCACTCCGCGACACTTCTGTCTCCGCTCCGCACAGTCTGTCAAAAAAAGAAACTATGCCGCGTGACTAAAGTTATTCTCACTCCTTCCGATGAAGCGTGTGGATGCAGATCAGCCCAGGGCAATGGTCGCCAGGGGCTGACAGTGGCAAGAGCCGCTGGCGCAGCGAGCATCAGGAAAAGGAGTGACCTTCCATGGCCCTCGGTGTATTGAACAATCTGTCAGCGATCTATGCGGAGAACAATCTCAACAACACGAACAGCAGCCTGCAGACGGTTCTTCAGCAGCTGTCTTCGGGTTCGCGGATTAATTCCGGTGCAGACGACGCCGCGGGCCTTTCCCTCGTGAACGGTCTCAAGGCCAACTCCACCGCCCTCATCCAGTCAGCAACCAATGCCACGGAAGGCGTGGGGCTGCTGCAGGTGGCCGACGGCGCCCTCTCGCAGGTCACCAGCCTGCTGAATCGCGCCATCACACTGGCGACCGAAGCCTCCAACGGCACCCTCAACAGCTCTCAGGACGGCGCCGCAAACCAGGAATACCAGTCGATCCTGGCCGAGATCAACAACATCGGATCGACCACCACCTACAACCAGCAGACCGTCTTCGGCGGAGGCACCATCTCCATCTTTACCGGCGACTCTTCGACGAAAGGCTCATCGCTCGACAAGTTGAACATCCGCTCCCTGTCGTCGGCCAGCGTGGGCGGCACCAGCGGCGTCATGTCCTATACCAACGGGCAGAACAACGCATTCATCAACCTCTCCAAACAAAACGGCAACGGCAATGCCCAGGCCGGCGATACTCTGTCGGGCGGCGGCAACACCACCAGCACGGTGACGGTCGAGTACGTGGTCAATGGCGCGAATGGAATGACCGTCCAGAGCCAGGCGATCTCCGTGGGCGGCGCCAACGGTTACCCCAACACCGGCCAGGGCCTGATGGATGCGATCAACAATTCCGGCCTGGGCCTGACGGCGACCTGGGGAACGGCGTCGCAGGCTGGCAGCCAGGCAGTGGGTTCGGCGCTCAGCGCGGGCGCGGCCAACGCCACTGTCGCCGGCGCCGAGACCGGCATCATTATCTCCGGAAACAAGATTGCCGCCGGAGCGTCCCCGTCAGGGATGAGCACCAGCGGTGTACTCGCCGCCAACTCCGCCGGCACGTCGGGGTTCGCATCTGCAAACGACACGTTCACTGGAACTTTGACCGTCAACGGTGTGCTGATCACGGCTGGAAACGCCGCCTCCGGTACCATCGCCGGGGTCGCCGGTACTTCTGCGACCAACACCCTGAGTGCTCTCGTCACTGCGATCAACACCACGGGTGCGGCAGTCTTCGGCGGCGCGACTGCATCGGTTGTTGAGAATGCGGACGGCACCTTTGGCCTGGCGATTACGCAAAAGCCCGATACCAACGGCCTTGCCCCCGTGGGAGCCCTGACAGTCACCGGCACGTTGACCGATACCGCTGGCGGGTCGTCCACCGTCGGCGACACGATGAACTTCGTGGCGGGCAGCCCGTACAGCTTCGGCATCGCCGCCACCACGGTGCAGGACTCGGTGCAGACCGCCTCGGCAGTCGCGGTTACGGATACCAATGGCAGCGGAATCGCGACCATGAGCTACACCGACAGCGCTGGCCAGAGCCTGTCCGGTACCGACCTCACGACTGCAGCCAATGCGCAGACCGCGCTGACTTATCTGAACCAGGCGATTACCGACGTGGCGGCCCAGGACGGCTACATCGGCGCCCAGATCAATACTCTCAACTCCATCAGCCAGGTGATGAACACGCAGCAGGAAAACGTGGTTTCGGCGCAGAACGCCATCCAGGCCACCGACTATGCCGCCGCTACTTCCAACATGTCGAAGTACGAGATCCTCTCCCAGACCGGCATTGCCGCGCTGGCGCAGGCCAACAGCGTGGAGCAGGAAGTGACCAAGCTCCTGCAGTAATCCAGGGATCAGTGGTCAGGGATCGGTGTTCAGTGGTGGGGGACGGGGAACCGGGTTTTGCAGTGAAGATGTA